>Ga0256404_1002187_pt1 | contig 44190 bp, 45 predicted proteins | sample RumenRJG_01DNA_FD_185990 | JGI IMG/M metagenome (GOLD analysis project Ga0256404, IMG submission 185990) | Bovine rumen microbial communities from Lethbridge, Alberta, Canada - RJG_01 | ecosystem: Host-associated > Mammals > Digestive system > Stomach > Rumen | place: Canada: Alberta | collected... | reverse complement strand
ATGCGCAATCTCTCGGGTGCCTTTGGAACGGATGGTCCGCTGGTGATGCTTGATGCGCATCTGGATGAGGTCGGACTGATTGTGCAGGCGATCAAACCGGATGGGACGATGCGCTTTCTGACGCTTGGACGCATGGCGCCTGAGGCAGTAGCGGCCAGCAGTTTCCGCATCCGTACGGATCAGGGCACCTATGTTCCGGCGGTTGTGGCATGCAAGCCGCCCCATTTCCGTTCGTCATTGGAAAAGAATATGCCTCTGGATATTTCGTCGATGGTTCTGGATTGCGGCACATCGAGCAAAGAGGAGACGGAGGCCTTGGGCATCTCGATCGGATCGCCCGCAGCTCCGGATGTGGTGTGCCGCTATGATCAGAATCTGCACCGGTTCTATGGCAAGGCGTTTGACTGCCGCATCGGTGTGGCGGCGGAAATCGAAACGCTGAAGCGCCTGGAGAGGGAAGGCTTTGATCATCTGTCCTGCCGTGTCGGTGCTTCCTTTGCGGTGCAGGAAGAAGTCGGGGAACGCGGGGTTCTGGTGAATGCTTCGCGGCTTCAGCCGGATGTCATGATCTGCTTCGAAGGCTGTCCTGCCGATGATACGTTCTCGGAAGACTATATGGTGCAGGCGGCTCTTGGAAAGGGGCCGATGCTAAGGAATATGGACGTTTCCATGATTACCAACTGGCGCTTCCAGAAGTTCGCCGTTGATCTTGCGAAGCAGTGCGGCATTCCTGTGCAGCAGTCGGTACGTGCCGGCGGCGGTACGAATGCGGCGGCTGTCAACAGCCGCTTTGGTACGCCGGCGATCGTGATCGGCATTCCGGTGCGCTATATTCACAGTCCGAATTGTTTCGTGGATGAACGTGACTATGAAAATGCGGTAAAGCTGGCTGTGGCACTGGTGCATGCGCTGACGGCTTCCAATGTAGGCAAACTGTAAGAAAGTGGGCCGTTTCCTCTATTGAAAATATGTAAAATAGAGGAAGAATCAGCTTTGAGTAGAGGTGTTCAATGAAAATTACATCCGATGATCTGAAGAATGGTGTATGGGATGATTCCATTTCCCATCTGACCTGCGGAAAGAATGAGAGTCCGCAGCTGAGCATTGAGCCGGTGAACGGCGCCGTCAGCTATGCGGTCTATATGCTTGATCCGGATGGCCATGACTGGGAACACTGGGCAAGCATTGGCAGTGAGACAGAGATCGTGCATGGAGACAATCCGGGCAGCTATGTAGGTCCCTATCCTCCTTCGGGAACGCATCGTTACATCATTTACGTGTTTGCGCTGAAGAAGGAAATCTATGATCTTCCGGGCAGCTTTGATGCGCCGGGCAACCGGATCGAAGAGATCCGACGTGCGCTTGGACCTTTGACGCTGGACGAAGGGTCATTGACAGGTACGTTTACGCGCAGAAAGGGAGTGATCTGATGGAACAGGTACAGATCTGGGAAGCCATCGAGGCCGGTGAACAGGCACACGATGATCTCAGCAGCGCCTATGACAAACTGTGCAGTGCAGCGGGCTGGGGATGGCTTGATGTATTCGGAGGAAAGATGATCGTTACCGCGATCAAGCGTCAGCGCATGAATGAGGCCGACGCATTGATGGACCGGGCGCAGCGTTCGCTTTCGCATTTTGCGGATGTGCTGCAGAACTACGGAATGCTGGTGCCGGACCGTGTCGGAGGGACTCTGGATGCTCTGGATGTCTTTGACTGGTTCCTGGATAATCCGATTACGGACATGATGGTACAGAGCCGCATCAGTCAGGCGAAGACGACGGTTCAGCAGATGCTTGAAGATCTGGAAGTGGAACTGAACCGTCTGCACACATATGCCGAACAAACGGCAGGGAGATAAAGAACATGATTGCAGTCATCAGTATTGTTGTTGAAAATCCGGAATCCGCAGAGGATGTGAACCGCATTCTCCATGTGCACCGTGATGCGATCATCGGACGCATGGGCATCCCGTACCGTAAGAAGAACATCAATATCATTTCGGTTGCGGTCGATGCCGGCGAATCTGAGATTGCGGGGATGAAGAAGGAGCTCGGGGAAGTTTCCGGTATCCGCGCTGCCAGCGTCGAAACGGCCGAATGAGGCTGGAATTGAATTGAATTCCACGGCGTGCTTTGTTAGAATGAGCGTGCTGTGATGAACGGAAAGCAGTAGTAGGAATTGCCCCTCAGAGAGCATCGGGCTGGTGAAACGGTGCGGGCATGCAGTATGAACTCGTTCCGGGAGCGGCCGCTGAACTGTGCGCTTGCCAGCGTTAACAATGCGAGCAAGAGGGTGGATGGCGATTTGACGCCATGCAAACTAAGGTGGTACCGCGTTGATTATTACGACGTCCTTAGATCAAAGGGCGTCTTTTTTAGTGAAGCCCGGGGAGAAGAACTATGTACGATCATCAGAAAATTGAAGCGAAGTGGCAGAAGTACTGGGAAGACAACAAGACCTTCAAGACGGATGGCTGGGATTTCTCGAAGCCAAAGTATTACGTCATGGACATGTTCCCGTATCCGTCCGGTCAGGGACTGCATGTCGGTCATCCGGAAAGTTATACGGCGACCGATATCATGGCCCGCATGAAGCGGATGCAGGGATACAACGTGATGCACCCGATGGGATTTGATGCCTTCGGTCTTCCGGCGGAGCAGTATGCGCTGAAGACGGGTCATCATCCGGGTGAATTTACCTATGCCAACATTGACCATTTCCGTGCGCAGCTGAAAATGCTCGGTTTCAGCTATGACTGGGACCGTGAAATCCGTACCTGCGATCCGGAATATTACAAGTGGACGCAGTGGATCTTCCTGCAGCTGTACAAGAAGGGCCTTGCCTATGTGGCCGAGATGCCGGTCAACTGGTGCCCTGAGGAGCGTGCCGTCCTTGCCAACGAAGAAGTCATCAACGGCAAGAGTGAACATGGTCACGCCGTCGTTCGCCGCAACATGCGTCAGTGGGTGCTGAAGATCACGGCCTATGCCGAGGAGCTGCTCAAGGATCTTGACGAGGTAGACTGGCCGGAGTCGACCAAGGAGATGCAGCGAAACTGGATCGGCAAATCGACCGGCGCTGACATCACGATGAAGATCAAGGATACCAATCTCGAGTTCACGGTCTATACGACGCGTCCGGATACGGCATTCGGCATTTCGTTCATCGTCTTCTCTCCGGAACATCCGTTCGTGGATCAGATTACGACACCCGAGCACAAGGATGAGGTCCATGCCTATCAGGCGGAAGCGGCTAAGAAGAGTGAGCTTGCCCGCACCGATCTGAACAAGGAGAAGACCGGCGTGTTTACGGGAAGCTATGCGATCAATCCGGTCAACGGACGTCTGGTTCCGATCTGGATTTCTGATTATGTACTGGCCAACTATGGTACCGGCGCCGTCATGGGTGTGCCGGCAGGCGACCAGCGTGACTGGGACTTTGCGACGAAGTTCGGCCTCGAAATCATTCCGTTCATGAAGGATGTCGACATTTCCCAGGGGGCCTATGCCGGGGAAGGCATTCATGCAAATTCCGGCTTCCTCGATGGTCTGAATGTTGAGGAATCGAAGAAGGCGATGCTGGACTGGCTGGTTGAGCATCACTGCGGCGAGCCGAAGGTTCAGTACAAGCTTCGTGACTGGCTGTTCTCGCGTCAGCGCTACTGGGGTGAGCCGATTCCCATCGTTCGTATGGATGACGGGACTCTGCGGGCGCTGCAGGATTCCGATCTTCCGCTGGAGCTTCCGGCGGTTGACAACTATCAGCCGAGCGAAGACGGAGAGTCGCCGCTGGCCAATGCCAAGGACTGGCTGAATGTGACGATCGATGGTCAGCACGGTGTGCGTGAGACCAATACTATGCCTCAGTGGGCAGGTTCCTGCTGGTATTATCTGCGGTATCTGGATCCGCATAATGATAAGGCTCTGGCAGATCCCCAGCTGATCAGGCACTGGATGCCGGTTGATCTTTATATCGGCGGTGCGGAACATGCGGTTCTGCATCTGCTGTATGCGCGGTTCTGGTACAAGGTGCTGCGCGATTGCGGCGTCGTGTTCAACGATGAGCCGTTCCAGAAGCTGTATCACCAGGGCATGATCCTGGGCGAGAACGGTGTCAAGATGTCCAAGTCGCTCGGCAATGTCGTGAATCCGGATGATCTGGTCAAGAGCCATGGCGCCGATGCGCTGCGTCTTTATGAGATGTTCATGGGACCTCTGAATGCGTCCAAGCCGTGGTCGAGCAAGGGTATGGATGGTGCGCGCCGCTGGCTGGACCGTGTCTATCGGGTCGCGGAAGCCAGGATGTACACCGATGAGCTGACGCCGGAGCTTGACTATAGCTACAACGTGATGGTTAAGAAGGTGACGGAGGATTATGACAGTCTTGCCTTCAATACGGCCATTTCGCAGATGATGGTATTCATCAATGATGTGTACAAGCTGGGCCGTGTGTCGAAGGATATGCTGGAAGGCTTCATCAAGATTCTGTCGCCGATTGTGCCGCATATCTGCGAAGAGATGTGGCAGATGGTAACGGGGAAGACAGGCATCTCCTATGAGCCGTGGCCGTCATTCGATGAGTCCAAGACGCAGATGAATGAAGTGACGATGGCTGTGCAGGTCAACGGCAAGATGCGCGGAACCTTTACGGCGTCTGCGGATGCCAGCGACGAAGAGCTGACGGAAGCCGCCAAGCAGGTGGAGTCGGTTCAGCGTCAGATTGAGGGCAAGACCATCCGCAAGGTGATCGTCGTCAAGCACAAGATCGTGAACATCATTGCTAACTGATGTGTACGGTTTTGTAAAATGCGTTAAGTCCCATAAAATTGAGCTTGGTATCATAGAGGCGCAGATTTCTGCGCCTTTTATTTGAGAATCTCTGCTTTGCAATTGGTTGGTTGTCCGGGGAAACGATAGGAATAGGATGGCGTTTTTGGTATAATTTGCGGTGGTTATGGAAGACTTCAAGGTTACGATTGACAAGTTTGAGGGTCCGCTCGATCTGATGCTGCATCTGATCAAGGAAAAGCAGCTGGATCTCTTCGATCTGGATATGAATGTGCTGACGAATCAGTACATTGCCTATCTCAACTCGATGAAGGATATGCACCTGGAAGTGACCAGTGAATATCTAGTGGAACTGGCGGAGCTGATTGAATACAAGTCCCGTAAACTGCTCCCGAAGGATGAGTCGCAGCCGGAAGAAGATGAAGAGGATCCGAAGGAACGCCTTGTCCGCAGACTTCTGGAATATCAGCAGTACAAGAACGTGAGCCAGACGCTTGGCGAGATGTTTTCGGAGCGTCAGGAGATGCTGGGACGCCCTCTTGCCAAAGAGGCGGATGAATGGATGAAAGACGACAGCAGCCAGCCGTATGAGGGGGATCCCTACGAACTGATGAAGGCGATGAAGCGCTGTCTCATGCGGATGCAGCTGGCGAAGCCGATCGGCGTCAAATATACGCAGCGTGAAATTTCGATGGAAGACAGAGAGCTGCAGATTCGATCGCGTCTGACATCGCTGCCGGATACATTCCGGTTTGAAAATCTTCTGGAAGATGTAGAAAGTCTTCCGATGTTTATTGCAACATTCCTTGCGGTGCTGGATCTGGCCCGTCTTCATACGCTTGTCTTTACAGTGGATCAGGATGATGTGATCTGGTTTTCCAAAGGAACGGGGACATTATCGGCATGAGTGAATTAGAGAAAGAAAAAACAGAACCGGAAACGGAAAAAGATCAGGAACCGGCGCAGACGAACGCTGCCCCGGTAGATGTTCATAAGGATGATTCTGCTGCCTCAGAAACTGCAGACAGACTGGATGAAACAGAACAGGAAGGCCGGGCGAAGGCAATCCTGGAAGGGCTGATCTTTATTGTCGGCGATGACGGTATATCGGCTGAGCAGGCGGCTGAGACGCTTGGCGTGAGTGTGGAGCGTGTTGAGCAGCTTGTGGAAGAGCTGAAGAACGATTACAGTGATGACAGCCATGGCTTTGAGCTGACGCAGTACGGTGGTCTTTACCGCTTTATGTCGAAGGAGTTTGTGCATCCGTATGCGGCGCAGCTGTTTCAGATGGGCAGGCAAGCGACGCTTTCGCAGGCAGCTTTGGAGACGCTGGCGATCATTGCCTACAAGCAGCCGGTGACCCGCGTCGAGATTGAGGAAATCCGCGGTGTGGGAGCGGATGTGATGCTGAGAAAGCTGATGGCGCGCGGGCTGATCAGGGAGTCGGGCCGCTCAGACGCTCCGGGCAAGCCGATTCTCTATGAGGTGACGGAGGAATTCATGAATTCCTTCAAGCTGATGAGTCTGAAGGAGCTGCCGGAACTGCCGGCCTTCCGCAGCGATGACAATGAAGATGATGGAGATTTTCTGAAGTGATCACAGGGAAGAAAACATTACAGGTGATGGCGGCGGCGCTTCTGTTATGCGGCTGCGGGAGTCCGGCGGCTGCGACGGGTGCGACGGCATCTGCGGCGGCGGGACGGAATGATTCGTATGCCTGTCGGGTGATGGACTACTATGACTACAGTGCCCCGGCACCCTATACGGTAGAAGCGGTGGATGAGAGCTATTATGCGGATACGCTGTTTGCCGGAGATTCGCGGATGGGTTCGCTGGCTCTCTACGGCTCGCACCCGGATGCGGAAGTTGACTACGTGACGAGTCTCAATCTTCTGCTCATTGATACGATGCCGCTGGATGAACATGAGGATGGTTCGACGCTGATGGATGTCCTTTCTTCGACGACGAAGGATAACATTTATCTTCTGTTTGGAATCAACGAGATCCGCAATTCCAACTTTGATGCGTTCAATGCGCAGTATCAGGACATTCTGACGATGCTCAGGAACAATAATCCGGATGTGAATGTCTACATTATTCTTGCCTATCATCCGGACAAGATTACGGACCTTCCGGAGCCGCAGTTGAGTGAGCATCTGCAGAATCTGAATTCGGGACTGATTACATTGGCTGAGACCAATGCGATGTTCTATCTGGATACGGACAACGGCCTTGATGAGAACGGCACGATCAAGGATGATTATGTATGGGACGGTCTGCACCTCAACCCGACCGGTGCCCGGGCGTTTGAAGACTATATCGCTACCCATGTGGTACAGAAGGAGAAATATGTTAAAGAAGTTTGTGAGTAGTTTACTGGTGATTGGATTGCTTGCTGGATGCGGCAGTACACAGAGTGCTGAAGCTTCGTCAACGTGTGCAGATACGGCAGCTTCGTTAGTCAGCGAGCTCGGCCTGAGTGATACGACGAAAGAGGCGTCCGACCGCATCATTTCCGGTCTCTTCTTCTTTGATGAAGGAACGATTACGGATTCTTCGCTCTATGTTGCCACTGATAAGTCGGCGAATCTCGTTGGTGTCTTTGATACGACGGACATGGACGCAACCAAGAGTAAGATCAAGGATTATCTCAGCACGTTGAAGTCGCAGATGCAGTCCTACTATCCGGATGAAGTGTTCAAGATTGATAACGCCGTTCAGGAAGATAACGGGACCCGCATCATTGTCATTGTCTGCGATGATCTCGAAACAGCAAAAACCGCGGCGCGAAGTGCACTGGGTCTCTAAACAGGAAACAATGAAAGCGATATGCCTGCATGCAATGATGCGGACATATCGCTTTTTAAATGAACAGAAGGGGGATGGATCTGAAGCTTCCTCTTTTATTTCTGTCCAGGGCCTTTTTCCTTCAGCTCAAAGTGATTATGGTCACTGCTGAACCATCCGTCTCTGGCAAGCCGGGCGATTTCAGTGGAAAGGGCGGAACGGTCCACGGCAAGATATTCTGCCATTTCTGCCCGCGTATAGGGAATGTCAAAGGAAGGGGAACTGTTATGGAAGAACTGCCGCGAAAGGAAGCAGCGGATCTTGGCGGGCGTTGAGCGCTGCACAAGTATCTTCTGACGCTGCTGCAGCAGGAGGCTGCGTCGCGCAAACTGGTTCATCAGATTGCGGATCACGATCGTGTGCCATGGCTGGGATCCGTCGAGCTTCAGTATTTCGCTGAGTCCGACCCAGAGAACGATCGAAGCCGTGACGGCTTCAATCCGTTCATCGGCGATGGCCCCGCGGGTCTGGGCAAGATCTTCGGCAAAGATCATGCCGGGCTGAATTTCTTCGATCGGTGTCAGAGTTCCCCAGAAGCTGACGTCGCTGATGGTCAGGCTTCCTTCGAGCAGAATCCCCATGCGATAGACCGGTCTTCCCTCTTTAAGAACAATCTGGCAGCTGCGGTAGTTTTTCAGCTGCGAATCGAGGCTTTCAAGCATGGCCGGAAATTGCTGTTTTTCAATGCCCGCAAACAGGGGGCAGCGGTAGATCATTTCTTCTGTTTTTCGCATTTGGATTCTGCTTTCTGATAGCGGTTTCGGTGTTGGTTTTCCAACATGACAGTTCCATTATACCGATCCCTGTTCCCGTTGCAGAAAAATGAGGTTCCTCGTACAATCGAAAACGGAAAAGGGAAGAGTGACTATGATTGAACGGTATGCACGCAAAGAGATGGAACAGGTCTGGAGCCTTGAGCAGCAGTATCAGGCCTGGCTGGAGGTAGAGATCGCTGTCGATCGCGCCTGGGCGAAGCAGGGCATTGTGCCCATGGAGGATCTCGAGAAGATCGAAAAGAATGCGTCGTTTACAGTCGAGCGCTGCCTTGAGCTGGAACAGGTTACCCACCATGATGTCGTTGCCTTTACGCGCTGCGTATCGGAAAGTCTTGGGCCGGAAAAGAAGTGGATCCACTATGGCGTAACGTCGACGGATATCGTCGATACGGCAAACGGCCTGCGCTTCAAGCGGGCGGATGCGATCCTGAGAAAGGATATTCAGGACTTCATGGATATTCTCAAAACAAATGCGCTGAAGTACAAGGATACGCTTATGATCGGCCGGACCCATGGCATTCATGCGGAAATTACGACGTTCGGTATGAAATTTGCTCTCTGGTATGAAGAAATGAAGCGCAACCAGCAGCGCTTTGAGGCTGCTGCGGCCGACGTGGAGTGCGGAAAGATCTCCGGGGCGGTCGGCACCTTCGCCAATATTCCGCCTGCCGTGCAGGATGATGTATGTGCGCAGCTTGGACTCCATTCGGCGAATATTTCGACGCAGATTCTGCAGCGTGACCGGCATGCGCATTACTTTGCGACGTTGGCTCTGATCGGATCCTGCCTGGAACAGATGGCGATGGAGATCCGGCATTTGCAGCGTACGGAAGTTCACGAAGTGGAGGAACATTTCTCGGCCGGGCAGAAGGGATCCAGTGCCATGCCCCATAAGCGGAACCCGATCGGCAGTGAAAACATCTGCGGCTGTTCGCGTGTGCTGCGGGGATATATGGTTACCGCCTATGAAGATATTCCGCTCTGGCATGAGAGAGATATTTCCCACTCCAGTGCGGAGCGTATCATTGCGCCGGACGCCACGATGCTGCTGGACTATATGCTGGTGCGGTTTGGAAAGATTTTGAAGAATCTGACAGTGTTCCCGGAGCGAATGAAGGAAAACATCAACAGGACTCATGGCCTCATTTATTCGGAGCGGGTCATGTTAAGTCTGATCGAGAAGGGTCTTTCACGTGAAAAAGCCTACGACCTTGTTCAGCCGCAGGCTATGAAAGCATTTGAAGTCAATGGCGATTTCCGTTCCTACATCGAACAGGAACCGCAGATTACATCACTGCTCAGTGAGGAGGATATTGATCACTGTTTCGACCCTTCCTATCAGGTGCGCAATGTCGATGAAATTTTCAGAAGAGTAGGCCTACTCGGTTAATTCGCCTTCGACATCATCTTCGTAGCGGTCGCTTTTGAGCATGTCCTCATCGGCGCCAGGCATATCTTCACTGCGTAAGTGATCTGCGTCAGCCCTGTGCTGGCACAGTTTTTCAAATACCTGATTCAGCGTCGCGGCACTGACCGCATCGTAGGCGCCATTATCCTGCAGCGGGGTACGTGCACTGAGATGAACCTGATTCGAGCCCGTAGACGCAAGCAGATCGAGGACATTGCCGGGCCGGACGCCGCAGCCGGGAAGAATCTCGATGGAATCTCCATAGGAATCAATCAGATGTTTGATCATATCCGCTCCAAGCAGACATGTTTCCTTCTGGCCGCTGGTCAGAACCCGGTCCACATGGCAGCGGATCAGGGCCCTGATCGCCTCATCGCCATCACGGGTATTATCGAAGGCACGATGGAATACGGCCGTCTTCCCAAAGGAATGGATCAGATCCACCATCTTCTCTGTCATTCCTTCATCGATGGTATGATCCGGATTCAGAAAACCAAAGACGATGCCATCGGCTCCTTCCTTAAGAAATACTTCCGCATCCAGGAACATGATCTGCTTCTCCTGCAGGCTGTAACAAAAGCCGGCACCGCGGGGACGGACCATCGTCATTACAGGAACGGAAACATTCTTCTTCACTTCCCGAAGCGTGGAAAGCGAAGGCGTCAGACCGCCCAGTTCGAGGGCGCTGTTGAGCTCAATGCGGGCAATCGGAAACCGTCCTGCCGCAAGTGCATCCCCCAGGCCTCCGCAGCACACCTCAACCTTGACGGATTTCATTTACTTCACCAGCTTGTGCAGAAGGATACTGCCGCTGCGGTCCGGATTAACGGACACCAGTGATACCTGCGTGTGGCAGTATTCCTCAATGAAACGCACATAGGCACGGCAGTTTTCCGGGAGATCTTCCCAGCTCTTGACGCCGCTGATATCTTCCTTCCATCCGGCAAGCATCCTGTAGACTGGCTTGGCTTCTTCCAGATCCCTTAGGCACGCCGGCACATAGTCGATCACGCTTCCGTCCTTCAACTGATAGCCGGTGCAGACAGGGATTTCATCATAGCCGGAAAGAATGTCGATCTTTGTAACGGCAAGGTCGGTCAGACCATTGATGCGCACCGCTTGGCGAACAACCGGAAGATCCAGCCAGCCGACCCGGCGCGGCCGGCCGGTCGTTGCGCCATACTCGGCACCGCGTTTGCGCATGTCTTCGCCCATCTCATTGTTCAGCTCCGTTACGAACGGTCCTTCACCGACACGGGTGGAATACGCCTTGGCGATCCCAATGATTGTATTCAGCTTCTGCGGCGCGACACCGGCGCCGGTTAAGGCTCCGCCGGCGGTCGGGGAGGACGAGGTTACATAGGGGTAGGTGCCATAGTTGATGTCCAGCATGTTTGCCTGTGCACCTTCGAAGAGAACGTTTTTCCCGGCGTCGAGGGCGTTGTTTATGATATCCGTCGCATCGACGAGCATCGGCAGAAGGCGTTCACGGATATTCATGAACCTGTTCAGCAGATCGTCATAGTCAAACGGTTCGCCGCCATAGAGATCCACGATTTCCCTGTTCTTCATCGGCAGGATTTCCTTCAGCTTGGCAGCGAAGATATCCGCATACTTGAGGTCGCACATCCTTAGACCGATGCGGCTGTACTTGTCACAATAGCAGGGGCCGATGCCGTTCTTGGTTGTGCCGATGCGCATACCGGGGTCTTTGGTGGCTTCCTGCAGCTCATCGATGCGCACATGATAGGGCATCAGAATGTGGGCGCGGTCCGCAATATGAATATGATTCACCGGATAGTCGTGTTTCGAGAGTTCTTCCATCTCCTGAAAGAGAACGAAAGGATTGACGACGACGCCCGGTCCGATGATGCAGTCGGCATTCGGATTGAGTATTCCCGACGGGAGCAGGTGCAGAACGATCTTATTGCCGTTGATGACGACGGTGTGACCTGCATTGTTTCCGCCCTGGAAGCGGACGACCATGTCCATATCCATGCCAAGCAGATCAACGATTTTGCCCTTGCCTTCATCTCCCCATTGGGTGCCTACGACAGCGTATCCAGCCATTTGGTTATCCTCCTGAAAAAACAAGGCCTATTGTAGCACCCGGCGTGCCGTTCTTATCGCTTTTTGATAATATTACGGGGAAGGAGTTTTTTATGAGTGAAGAGAATAAAAAGGATCCTACTGAGGAGAAACTTGATAAGATGTTCGGCCGCCACAAGGACGGTACGCCGCTGAAGCTGGAGCTCAATCCGCGCAGCTCCGTGAAAAAGATGTTCGGCATCGTCTCCGGCAAGGGAGGTGTAGGCAAGTCATTTGTGACTGCTTCGTGTGCGGCTGAAATGCAGCGCAGAGGAAAGCGGACAGCGATCCTCGATGGCGATATTACCGGTCCAAGCCAGGGAAGAATGTTCGGTATCAAGGACAAGCTGTACAGCGATGGTCAGCTGGCACTGCCCGCGGTTTCCAGAACAGGCATTCAGATCGTCAGCGCCAATATGATGCTCGATAATGATTCGCAGCCGGTGATCTGGCGCGGTCCGGTTGTGTCCGGTGTTCTGCAGCAGTTTCTGCAGGAAGTGTTCTGGGACAACGTGGATGTGATGTTTGTTGATATGCCGCCCGGAACCAGCGATGTTCCGTTAACCGTGTTCCAGCAGTATCCGCTCGACGGCATTCTTGTTGTTGCCTCGCCACAGGACCTGGTATCGATGGTCGTTGAGAAGGCTATGAACATGGCGGCGATGATGAACATTCCGATGATCGGTCTGATTGAAAACATGAGCTGGGTCGAATGCGATCATTGCGGAAATAAGATCAAGATCTTCGGCGAATCACATACAGCTGAGGCCGCCGCACAGTTCCATATTCCGCTGCTGGCCCAGATTCCTATGCGCCCGGGATATGCACAGGCGGGCGATGAAGGAACGATGGAAGATATTCAGGTTCCTGAGATCGCTGCCGTCTGTGACGCTTTAGAGCAAAGATGAGGTAGGTATGGCAGTTGTTCTGGTTTGTGATGATGAGGAAAAGATCCGCCAGTTGATCCGCAAATATGCGGAGTTTGACGGCTTCACTGTCCTGGAGGCGGCCAATGGTCTGGAAGCGGTCAAGACCTGTGCCTCGCAGCCGGTAGACATCGTTTTGATGGATGTCATGATGCCGGAGATGGACGGCTTTGAAGCTGTCCGGCGCATTAAGCAGGATCACAAGGATCTGCCGTTCATCATGCTGACGGCACTCGGCGAGGAGTATGACAAGGTTCATGGCTTTGATCTTGGCGTCGATGATTATGTCGTCAAGCCGTTCAGCGGCCGTGAGCTGATGATGCGCATCCATGCCGTTCTGCGCCGCAGCGGGCATGAAGAGGGCAGCGCAAATGTCTATACGCTGGGCGGTCTCCAGATCAACTTTGATGCGCATACGGTGAGTGTGGATGGACAGCGTGTTTCCCTTTCGCTGAAGGAATATGATCTGCTGGTCTATCTGGTGAAGCATGAAGGCCAGGTGATGCGGCGGGAGATGATTCTGGAAGCGGTCTGGGGCATGGATTTTTATGGCGATGAACGTACGCTTGATACGCATGTCAAGCTGCTGCGCAGAGACCTGGGCCCCTACGCAAACCACATTGTGACAGTCCGGGGGGTAGGTTATCGTTTTGAAAAAGAAAGCTCCGGTCAGAATTAAAATCGCCAAATATCTGTTTGGCTTTGCGGCAGGCCTGATCATTCTTCTGCTGGTTTTTCAGATCGGCCTTCTGCAGCCGATGTACGAGCACTACAAGCGTTCTGCCGTCAAATCAGCGGGTGAAGAGATCACTTTCGCTCTGCAGAATTATGAAGGAACGGAGCTGAATCAGCAGCTGTACCGTGTTTCGGCGTCGGATGATGCCTGCATTCGCATCATTCAGGGCAATACCGATACGACAGCCGGCAATGGCGGGTGTCTTCTGTACCGGATGAGCACGCAGGAGATTGCGACCCAGGTTTCAAGAGCCTCGGAATCAGAAGATCAAACGTACCTGGAAACACGGACCAGCGCCTTTGCGACGATGCCGGGCGGACCGACGGACAATTCTCTGAACCCCCGGGGAGCCGACAGCAATGTTGTACAGGAGCTGATCTATACGCAGCTGGTTGAGATCGAAGGCGTAACAACCGTGATCATGACATCGACAACACTGACGCCGATCAGCGCCACGATGTCGACGCTGCGGATTCAGATCTTCTATATTTCTCTCATTGTCATTGCGGCAATGGCGATTCTGACGTGGCTGTTCAACCGTCACCTTGCCCAGCCTCTGGCGGCCATCAACGGCGCTGCCAAGGAACTGTCCGAAGGAAGATACAGGACCCCTGACGCAGATCTGAACTACCAGGAGGCGCAGGAACTGGATGCGACGCTGCAGCAGGCGGCCATTGATATCAACAAGGCTGAGAAGGCGCGCCGCGATCTCATCAGCAATGTTTCGCATGATCTTCGTACACCATTGACGATGATCAGCGGCTACGGGCAGATGATGCAGGATCTTCCGGGTGAAAAGACAGATGAAAATCTGCAGGTCATTGTCGATGAAAGCAACCGCCTGACGGCTCTGGTCAATGATCTTCTGGATCTTTCCCGCCTGCAGAACAACCGGATTGAGCTGAAGCTGTCGGTTTTCAATATGACGGATTTGATCCATCAGGAGCTTCGGAAGTATGAAATCTATCACGTGAAGGATGGATTCGATTTTGAAACGGAGCTGGACGACGATCTGTATGTGAAGGCGGACAGGTCAAGAATTGCGCAGGTATTCAATAACTTCATCATCAATGCCATCAATTATTCCGGGACGAGTCTTCGTATCATCATCCGGGCAAAGAAAGATGATGATTCTGCCCATATCGAGATTCAGGACTTCGGCGAAGGCATTTCCGAGGATCAGCAGAAGGATATCTGGGACAGGTATTACAAGATTGACCGCGAACACGTCCGCCACAGCAATGGATCGGGCATTGGCCTGAGCATTGTGAAGCAGCTGCTGGAACTTCATCATGCCCGCTACGGGGTGCGTTCGAAACCGGAGGATGGCAGTACCTTCTGGTTCGATCTGCCATTGGCTGATCCACCCGGAGCAGACAGTACGGAGTGTGCTAAAATTTCCGATAATCAGGCATGAGAGGAGAGGTGTATGAGTGAGCGTTATATTTATCATCCCAAGGGCACATGCTCAACAGAGATGATCTTTGATATTGAGGACCATAAGGTAAAGAATCTGGAAGTCGTCCATGGCTGCAACGGCAATCTGAAGGGCATCGCTTCCCTGGTTCAGGGGATGGATGTTGATGAAGTGATCAAACGGCTGGATGGCATTACCTGCGGAATGAAGCCGACATCCTGCCCGGATCAGATTGCGAAGGGGCTGGAAGCCTGGAAGGAACAGCACTAATGGAAATTCTGGTGATTGCGGCGGTACTGATCATTGATCAATGGTCGAAGGCTGTGGTTCAGTTCAGTACATCGCTTCCGATCGAGGTAATTCCCAATTATTTTTACATTACCTATCTGAAGAATGAAGGCGCCGCCTGGAGCATGCTGGCGGGGAAGACTGTGCTTCTGGAGCTGATTGCCTTCGTGGCGATCGGCATTCTGCTGTACGGCCTGCTGCAGGTGAAGAAAAAGAAGCAGCGGCTGCTGATCATTGCGTATGCTCTTCTGATTTCGGGAGCGGCCGGCAACCTGATTGACCGCCTGCGCTTTGGATATGTACGCGACTTCTTTGAATGGTATCCTTTCCACTACAGTTTCCCGGTGTTCAATGTCGCGGATGTGGCGCTGACATTCGGTGTCATTCTGCTGGTGATTGGCGTATGGCTGACGGAGAAAAAGGCATGAGCAGAGAGTTGTTTACATCGGAAGAAGACGGTGTTCGGGTTGACAAGTATCTGAGCACCGTTTCATCGATTTCCCGCACCCGGGCCCAGCAGCTGTGCGAGCTTGGCCTGGTGAAGGTGAACGGTCAGCCGGTCAAGAGTGCCTATAAGCTTGAAGTCGATGATGTTGTTGAAGCAGAGATTCCGGACGATGAACCGCTGGCGATTGAACCGGAGAATATTCCTCTGGATATTCTGTATGAAGATTCGGATGTGATTGTCATCAACAAGCCGAAAGGAATGGTCGTCCACCCGGCCCCCGGTGTTTATACGGGGACACTGGTGAATGCGCTGCTGTACCATTGCCGGGATCTTTCCGGTATCAATGGTGTACTGCGGCCGGGAATCGTGCATCGAATTGATAAGGATACGACCGGATGCCTGGTCGCGTGCAAGAACGATTTTGCGCATCGCGCCATTGCCCTCCAGCTGCAGGATAAGACCTGCCATAGAGAATACAAGGCGGTTGTGGAAGGTGTACTGAGGGATGATGATGGTCTGATCGATGCGCCGATCGGCCGTGATGCGCGGGATCGGCAGAAGATGACGGTCACTGAAAAGGGAAGAGAAGCACGGACACGCTTCCATGTTCTGGAGCGCTATGCCCATGCCAGCTTCATTCAGTGTGCGCTGGATACGGGAAGGACCCATCAGATTCGTGTCCATATGAAGTTTATCGGTCATCCGGTGATGGGGGATGAGAAGTATGGCCATGCCTGCAAGTACATGGATACGCAGGGGCAGGTTCTGCATGCCTACCGGCTGACCTTTGTTCATCCCCGTACTGGGAAAGAAATGACGTTTGAGGCGCCGCTTCCCGACTATTTCGAGAAGCTGCTGGCGATTCTGCGCGGAGAAACAGAGGCATGAAGAAGCAGCGGATGCCGCTGACCTGGGTGGTGATTGCGGTCTGTGCGCTGAATTATGGTGTCTCTCTGCTGTTGCAGCACAGCGGCATTTCACAGATTAACGCCGAGATTCTTGCCGGTGCCTACTATAAGCCGTGGATTCTCTGCGGCGAGTGGTGGCGGTTATTGACGGCCGGGTTTGTGCATGGAGGCTTGTGGCATCTGGTCATGAACATGCTGGCGCTGTATTCGCTGGGCCGGATGATGGAGCCATATTACGGTTCGCTGCGCTGCGGGATTCTCCTGCTGGCGTCGACCGTATGCGGTTTTCTCTTTCTGATGGCAGGCGGTCACAATACGATAGCCGTCGGGCTTTCGGGCGGTCTGTACGGACTGATGGCAGCCTATTTCATCCGCCTGACGTATTTGCGTGCGTGGAGACTGCCGGGGATCCGGCGCAGTATGATTGAAATGGCCGGTCTGAACCTGCTGATCAACTTTTTGCCGCAGGTTGCCTGGCAGGCGCACTTCGGCGGCTTTGTGTGCGGAGGTCTGCTGGCGATGGTGGTGGATCCCGATCCCCGCCTTTCGCAGAAACTGCGCCGGAGCTTTACGGTATGCTTTGCGTTTTTTGCCATCGTGCTTGTTTCATCTGTGGTTAAACAGCGGACCATTGACCCGGATGAAGTATATCTGGGTACGGACCGGCAGATTCTGATGGTTCTTGATGAACATGGAATGAGCAGTTACAGCAGTCAGATGTGGAACCGGCTGCTGAAACTGTATGGCTTTGATCAATGAAGGGAGACAGCTATGACAGGAAAACGGCCAAGTGATCAGGTACTGACCTGGGATGAGTATTTTATGGGGCTTGCGCATCTGAGTGCGCTGCGTTCCAAGGATCCCCATACACAGGTTGGTGCGGCAATTGTCGATGAAAACCACCGGGTTGTTTCGGTGGGCTACAATGGCTTTCCGAAAGGCTGCAGCGACGACGTCTTTCCCTGGGATCGGGATGGAGACGGCCTCAACAGCAAGTATCTGTATGTCGTTCATGCGGAGCTGAATGCCATTCTCAATGCGCCGCGCTCGCTGCAGGACTGCACACTGTATGTTTCGCTGTTCCCGTGCAATGAATGTGCCAAGTCCATCATTCAAAGCGGTATCAAGCGCATCGTTTATGAGTCTGACAAGTATGCCGATACCGAGGCGATGAAGGCATCAAGACGCATGCTGGAGGCGGCAGGCATTGAACTGATCCGCATTCCCAACACCATTAAGCTCCACGTGGAAAAGGTTCCCAATACATCTCTATGATCATTGAAAGCGTCCGCAGTCTGTGGCCGCTTTTTTCTTTTTTCCCTTTTCTTTCTTTGCTGATAAAACAACCGGAGGGATGCTTGCTCCTCCGGTTGTTTGTATCGTGATCAGAATTTAGCGTCGTGCATCCAGGTGAAGGCTTCGTCTTCACACCGGTCGGTCTGCAGCCACGGGTTTCCGTCAATGTGACGGATCATCCAGCAGGTGTACATCTGGTAGCCGGGGGCAGCGGACTGCGGATGCAGGCGGCCGCCGGGGATGGCTGAGAAGCTGTTGTTCACGGACTTGAACACATCATCGCCGACAAAGGATGCACCGAAGCCTTCCGGGCGGTCAAACTTGAAGAAGTAGCACTCCGGCTGCGGGTGACGGTGGGGCAGATAGCCGGACCAGTTGCCGCGGTCGTTGAGCACTTCGCCCAGGACCATATTTGATTCGGGGCAGATGTCATGATCGAAGATCGTATTGACGCGGCGGTTTGCCGTATTGCCGTAAAGACCCTTGCAGGAATACTTCCACGGCGCATCGGCCGGAGTATAGAGGCGGCTGGCAAAAACACGCTCATTCTTCGTGCACTGCACCAGAATCTCACAGTCGCTCAAAGCCATGACGCTGACCGGCGTATCTTTTGAAACATGCAGAGCGTAGGGGCCGTCGGTGAAGACATCCTTTCGATGTGCATTCTCCGACTTTCCTTCCCACTGGTAGGTGATGTCGCCGCTCAGCAGAAGAACCGCCATCTCTTCCTCCGGCTTTTCGAAGGAGCGGATCTGATACTTCTTCATGGCATAGACACGGATGTCCATGTTCATGTGGGCATATTCACCCTCGTAGCTGACCAGTGGCATTTCGCCGTTTTCATTAAATTTTCCGTAGCCGAATACCTTCATGTTCAATCCTCCATTCTGGCAACCTGTTCGCCATATTGTTTCTTTTCTTCGTCAATGAACTGCTGTACTTCTTCCGTCGAAGGAAGGGCATCAGAGCAGTTGTTGGCGCGTACCATCATACTCGCTTCTGCAGAGCCGAATTCCAGACACTTCGTCATGTCCCAGCCCTGATAGATTCCATACAGGAAGCCGGACGCATATCCATCGCCCCCGCCGAATCCCTTGCGGGCATGGACAGGGAAGGGCTTGATCGAATATTTCTGACCGTCAGCCGTATAGGCCGTGGAACCCTGCATGCCGTGCTTGATCACGCATACCCTGGCATGGAACTTTTCCCAGTAGGCGGCGCTTTCTTCATCGCTCATGCCTGGGCGGATCAGACGTTCCGTGAGATCAAACTCTTCCCGCGATCCCATGATGATCGATGCCTGACGGGCGGCCAGCGTATAGTAGATGCTGATTTCATCCGGATTCTTCCAGTTGTATTCCCGGTAGTCGATATCGAAGATGACCGGCGTATGAACCTTTTCGGCATACATCATTGCCTTCAGCGCTGCTTCTCTGCTCGGCGACTGGGCAAGGGCACAGCCCGAGATCAGCAGTGCCTTGCTTGAGGCAATGTAGGCTTCATCGATGTCATCCACATCCAGGCTGAGATCGGCAGCCATGTTCCGGTACATCAGGATATGGCTTTCGGTTGCGGAACACATTTCCGTAAAGGTAAGGCCGAGTTTTTCACCGTGCTTTGCCCGCACGATGCGGCTTGTGTCAATGCCGTGATCCGCAAAATATTCCGTCACGAAGTCGCCGAACTGATCATCGCTGACCATGCCGATGAAGCCGACCTTCATGCCGTGCTTCCGCGTCCCAAGGGCAACGTTGGCCGGAGAACCGCCGACATACATTTCGAAATTGTGTACCTTCCTGAGCGGCTTGAAGTCTTCCTTGACCTGATCGTTCCAGGCGGGGTTGAAGTCAATGGCAATGCGCCCGAGTAGAATGAGATCCAATGGCCGGCTTTGATCCAGATGAATGTATTCCATATCTGTCCTTCTTCCTTGTCCCCTTGATAGTAACATCAATTTATCAAAAGATGATCATAAAATGACAAAAATATGATACATTGATCGTGAAAATGGACAGGAGAAATAATCATGACAAAAATCTATGCAGTTCATACCAGCAACGTTTCCTATAACGATCTGAAGGCTCTGTTTCATAAATATGCTCCGGATGTGGAGTACTACAGCATCGTCGATGATTCTCTGATCGAAGAGGTCAAGACCGTCGGCTATATCACGCCGGGCATCATTTCCCGGATGAGTGCCTATTTCAAGATTGCCGAGGACTGCGGCGCCGACCTGATCTTCAATCAGTGCAGCTCCGTCGGTGATGCGGCCGACATTGCGGCCAAAGGCGTCGATATCCCGGTTGTGCGCATTGATGAGGCAATGGATGAAACGGCAGCCAGGATCGGTCATCACATTGCCCTGATTGCGACGGTTGCTTCGACGGTCGATCCTTCGACGCGCCTGCTGAAGCGCAAGATTGCGGAAGCCGGCAGTGATGCGAGTGTAGATTCGATTCTTGTGGACGGAGCCATGGACATGGTCATGGCGGGAAAGGTTGAGGAACATAACCGCCTCGTCAAGCAGGCAATTGATCAGGCAGCTTTGGATCATGACTGCATCGTACTTGCCCAGGGCTCGATGACGGCGATTCTTCCGTATCTTGGCGATGTGAAGGTTCCGGTACTGACATCCCCGGAGCTTGGTGTAAAGAAGGCGGTCAGCGTATTGAGAGCATCGCTTGCAATGAAGAAGTGACCAGGCAGATCGGATATAATCAATCAAATGAAGTACGAACGGATCAGTTCTGTTGAACAGTATATTGAGGAACACGGCAGTGCGTCGCTCGAAGATCTGAGCAGCCATTTTAACGTCAGCGTGCAGACGATGCGCCGTGACATCGCATCCTTGTGTGCGCAGGGCGTGATAGAAAAGGTGTATGGCGGCGTTGTATGGAAGGGATCGCCTGTCCAGTTTACGGTTCCTGCCGCGATTAAGCGGGATCAGGAGTGCGCGGAGGAAAAAAGGGCCATTGCCGCCCTGGCTGCCGAACAGGTCGAGGACGGTCAGGTCATTTTTCTCGATTCGGGAACGACCGTCTGCCGCATGGTTCCGTTTTTGAGCACACGGAAAAATCTCACGGTCGTAACCCATTCATTGCTGGTGCTTGATCAGCTGCGGGCAGTGCCGATGATCCGTACGATTGTGCTGGGCGGTGAGCTGGATCACAGTGCCAACTGCATGATCCCGGATACGGTGAACTACCAGTTTGATCAGGCCTTTGTGGCAACCGTCGGCATCGATGTGGAGGGCTGCACCAATACCAATCTTTCGGAGGCCAGAATCAAAAGCTATGTTCTTGGCCACAGTCAGCGGGGCTGGATTCTGGCGGATCATCGCAAGTATGTTTCCCGCGGCTGCCGCCGCTTTGCCTGCTGGAAGGATATTTCAGGCATCATTACGGACGGAGCGGGCGCCGATTGGCTGGATCGGCTTTCAAAAGAGCAGAATCTGAAGATCCTGCGTGCGGATATGAGGAAATCCATATGAATAATCTGACACTTCTTCTGCTTTTCATTCTTCTGTTCATTTTGACCGGGTGGGCGTTTCAGGCTGCCCGCATGTATCCGGAATATAAAAATTCTCCGCTGGGCGAACTGTTCGGCGGTTTCATCGGCTACTTCTGGCACGCTGCCATCCGTCAGGACGCAAGTCAAAGCTTTACGTTGCGCCGCGAGATCGGTACCAGCCGCCTGCTGTATTCAAAGGTGGATGACAAGGGGCATACGGTGGCGAGAATTGTTACCGTGTTCTACAGCCGCGGCATCATGGTCATTGCCTATCTGATTACGGAAGGAACCTTCCGCGGCAAGGCCAAGGATGCGGACTGGATCGTCACCCGTCAGGAAAAGAAGGAGACTGTCAGCCGGCGCATTACCAATCCGACGCCGTATATCGAAACCTATCTTCTGCGTCTTGCCCGTACCTATCCGGATGTGCATCTGGAGACGCGCCTGTGCTTTCCGGATCAGGCCGACGTTTCGCAGCTGAAAAGCGACATCCGGTGCATCCACGCTGCGGATGTTTTGAATGAGCTGAAAAATGTCACCGGTGCGACCATGAGTGATCAGCAGATTCTTGACTGTGTGGCCAGGACAGTGGAAGGCACCTCGAAGAAATGAACCAGAAAAAGGAAACACAGGAGGCAATGGCAATCATTCAGCAGCTGCTGGATGGAAAGGCGATGGCGGCGCAGCAGATTGCGGCGAATGTCGGCATTTCCGAGAAGACGGTACGCAAGCGGATTGCCACTGCAAATGAAATACTAGGACAGCAGAATCTCGGCCATTTGACGGCACGGCCGCGCAAGGGCGTTGTGCTGGAATGCGTTCCGGGGCAGAAGGAACAACTGCTGGCTCTGTTTGCCCGTCAGGATACGCCGCAGGCGGTGCTGGACCAGGAACGCCTGAAGCCGGCGCTGCGCATGATTCTGCGCGCTGTCTTTTCGGATCCGGTAACCGTCAACCAGGTTGCGGATGCTTTGTATCTTTCGGCTCCGACGGCAGCCAAGCTGATCCGTGAATGCGGACAGTGGCTGTCCTCCAGCGGCATGCAGCTGCAGATGGTGCGCAACCGGGGCATTACGCTGGCGGGCAGCGAGTCATCCTACCGCCAGGCGGTCACTGCCTATCTTCTGATGATGGTGCAGCCGCAGGATGCGCAGAGCGAACTATCGTATCTGTTTCCGCATCTTGATGTGGCATTGATTCAGGACTGCCTCGTGAAGGTGGAGAAGGAGTGGAATTTCAGCTTTACGGACTCTTCGTTCGTTGAAATTCTGACCTGCGTATGCATTGCATCCTACGAAAACATGCAGAACCAGTATCTTCTGAAGCTGAACTATGATGGCGAAGCACTGGAGCAGTATAACGAATACAATTTTGCCGCAACCGTCTATTCGACGGTCAATGAACGGATCGGACTGGAGAATCGAAGGGAAGAGGTGCAGTATCTGACGATTCAGATTCTGTGTTCCCGGGTCATTTCGGCGGGCAACACGGAAACGCCGGAAGAGATGGTTCGGGAGTATGGCGAAAAGCTGAGCAGCTTTGTCAAAAAGGCGATTCTCGTTGTATCGCAGGTGCTGAACATTGATCTGACGAAGGATCAGGATCTGTATTCGGGCCTGTTGAATCATATCCGGGCACTGATGTTCCGGGTAAAATACGGACAGCCGCTGGAGTCGACCGTCAATGCCTATGTACGCAAGGAGTTCATTATGACTCTGCGCGTGACGTGGCTGATTTCGACGCTGTTTGAGGAGTACTTCTACTTCTCAATCAACGATGATGAGCTGAGCTACATTGCCCTTTACATCCAGAGTGCGATTGACTCTGTTTCCCGTCCTGTCCATGCGCTGCTGGTCATGGGGCAGAACCGCAGTGTCATGCGTCTTGCGCATGAGCGGATCATGCGCTGGAGCCGTGATATTTCCCGCCTAGAGGATGTGACGGCACATGAGTTCCGCTCGCATGCATGGCCGGATGCCGACCTGATTCTGACGACCGTTCCGCTGGACGGGGACGATCCCAGAGTCCTTCTGATCAAGGAGACGATCGGGGAAGATGATATGGAAGCGATCCATTCCCGGATCAATGATCTGCGGATGGAACGTGAGATGAAGAAGCAGTTTCACTTTGACCCGGTTTGCCATCAGCTGTTTGAACCTGATCTTCTGATGACAAGAGTCCACTACGATTCGAAGGAAGATCTTCTGCGGGATATGTGTCTGAGGCTGAAGAAAAAAGGCTATGCGAGCAGCCGCTATCTGCAGAGTGTGATGAAGCGGGAAGCCGCCGCCACCACGTCGATCGGTCAGGGTGTTGCGATTCCTCATGGCAATATGCGCTACACCAACGAGTCGAAGATCGTGATTGCGACGCTGGATACGCCGATTGACTGGGGCAATGAGAAGGTTGATACGGTGTTTCTTCTGAATATCCGGATGAACAATGAAGTGGAACTGAAAAAATGGCAGGCTTTTTACCGGCAGTTCCTCCGTCTGACCGGTTCCAAGGAGCTTGTCAGTAAAATAAACCAGTTTACGAATCCGGTCGATCTGTATTATTATTTGATTCAGTAACACAACATATTCAATGAACCTTTTTCGAGAACTGCGCTGACTGGAAGAGAAAGGGCGGATTATGGATCTGAGTGAAATTCTGAATCCTGCGATTGTAGATCTGCAGGTGGAAGGTACGACGAAGCGCGAGGTGCTTGAGAATCTGAGCGGGCGCCTTCTGGCCAATGGCTACATTGGCGATGTGAAACAGTTTGTAAATGATATTTTTGTGAGGGAGGCGGAAGGCCCGACAGGCATGGGCTCGCAGCTTTCGATTCCTCACGGAAAATCGAAGACAGTGAAGAAAATCGGCATTGCCATCGGCCGTACGGTCAATCCGATCCGCTGGGAAAGCTCGATTGAGGATGGCGGCTGGCAGGATACGCGGCTGATCTTTCTGTTCTGTGTCAGTGCGGATTCTTCCTTTGCCGAAAACCACATGAAGCTGCTGAGCCAGCTGGCCGGCAAGCTTGGCAACGATGCGCGCGTCAAGGCGCTGCAGAAGGCGCAGACGGCGGATGAAATCATTCATCTGATCCTGTGCGGGGATGAGGAACTGGAAGGTTCGGCTACCGATGAGTCTGAAAAGATCGTTGACCTGGACATCAAGTTCTGAGTAAAAAACGGTAATTCAAGTATAAAAAACGGAAAAAAACGAAAAGGATGCGCTTACATCGGCGCATCCTTTTTCTGCGATAGTAATACGGTTTACCTTTTTGTTTACTAACCGGTTTACTTAAATAAATAAAAAAATGCCGTTTATCCGGTACGCAAAATTCTTATTCGCTGATTTGTGAACGATATATTTTAGGTAACAGCGCAGTAAACGGTTTCAAAGAAAGGAGTTCATCATGAAGATTATTGGAGTTACCGCATGTACAGCGGGTATTGCACACACTTACATCGTTGCCGAGAAAATTCAGAAGGCAGCGGAAGAAGCAGGGTGCCAGTGCAAGATTGAAACCCAGGGCACCATCGGTGTCCAGAATGAACTGACCGCAGAAGATGTAAAGAATGCTGATGTCGTCATTCTTGCTCATGACATTGCTGTTCATGGCACAGAGCGTTTTGCTGGAAAGCCGGTTGTTGACATTCCGATCAGTGTCGCAATGAAGAATCCGAAGAGTCTGATCGCGACGATCCAGAAGAAGCTCGGCAAGAAGTAAATGAAGTTTGGATTCAACTCAGTAAACCGAATCACAGAAAGGGGATAAACAAAGGTTTATGAAGTGGCAGGAATTTAAGAAGCACTTGATGACCGGAATCTCATTCATGATTCCTATGGTCGTCGCCGGTGGTATCCTGGGAGCTCTTGCAAAGGGCCTTGGCGGATACACCATCGGATCCTTGGGTCCGGAAGCTGGTGCAACAGCATTCTCGAACCTCAATGCATTCAACTGGACGCAGTACTGGTGGGCAATCTCGAAGCTGTCTGACTTTGCGATGAGCTTCGTCTGCGGCGTTCTGGCTGCCGGTATCGCATACTCGATGGCAGACCGTCCGGGGATTGTTCCGGCGTTCATCATCGGTTATACCGCTAACCAGGCGAAGGCAGGCTTCCTTGGCGCAATGCTGATGGCTTACATCGTCGGTGTCATCGTTCTCTGGATGGAGAAGTGGAAGCTGCCGAAGGCGCTGCAGGGTCTGATGCCGGTTCTGATCATTCCGGTGCTGGCTACGCTGATTTCCGGCTCTCTGTTCTTCTGGATCATCTGCAAGCCGATGGCTCTGGTGATGACTGCTTTCCAGAACTGGATTCAGAGTCTGTCTTCCGGCTCTCTGTTTATTATCGGTGCTGTTATCGGTGCCTGCATGGGCTTCGATATGGGCGGCCCGATCAACAAGACTGCTTCCATGGCAGCAAATGCTCTGTTTGCGGATGATCCGGATGGCACGGGCATCGGTTCTTCGGCCGAATCTGCAAAGATTGTCGGCGGCATGACTCCTCCTCTGGGAATCGGCATCGCTACGATCATTGCCAAGAACAAGTTCACGCAGGAACAGCGTGATGCCGGCATCACCTGCATCCCGATGGGACTCTGCTTCATTACCGAAGGTGTTCTGCCATTTGCAGCGGAAGATCCTCTGCGTGTCATTCCGTCTTCGATGATTGGTTCCGCAATTGCCGGCGGCATGGTCATGGCAATGGGCTGCCATACACCTGCAGCTCATGGCGGTATCTTCATCGTTCCGGTTACCACGAATCCTGGTGCATTCCTTCTCGCTCTTGCCGTTGGCACGATCGTTACAGCAATTCTGTATGCAGTACTGAAGAAGCCGCTGGATGAGAGTGAAAACGTTGAAGAGAAGGTTGATGACAACCTGGACATCAACATTCAGTAACGATTGATTTTGAACAGGGCAGAGTCGTTCGGCTCTGCCCTTGGTTATGTATTAACAGCAGAATCATACGAACAGGAGGAAGATATAGTTTATGTATGAGTCGATGAAGTATATTCTCAAGGATGCCAATGAGCACAACTACGCCGTCATGGCGGTCAACAGCGTAAACATGGAGATGGCGCGCGCCGTCATCAGTGCCGCTGCTGAAAAGCATTCGCCGATTATTATCAATATCGGTGTCGGCCAGATGAAGAAACTTGCGCATCCAAGCGAGATGGTTCCGATGATCAAGGAGATGGCCGAGCGTGTCGATGTTCCGGTCGCTCTCAACCTGGATCATGGTTCCACGTTCGAGGATGAAGTCGCTGCCATGCGCTGGGGCTTCTCGTCGGTAATGATCGACGCTTCTTCGCTGCCGTATGAGGAAAACGTTGCCCGTGTTTCCAACATCGTCGCTCTTGCGCATGCACGGGACATCTGCGTTGAAGGTGAGCTGGGTCATGTTGGTCAGGCGAATGTCGGCGATAACGAGCATCTGGATCTCTACACCAATGTTGCCCAGGCACGTGACTATGTCGATCGTACCGGCATCGATGCGCTGGCCGTTGCCATCGGAACGGCGCATGGTGACTATCCGAAGGGCATGGTTCCGAAGCTGGACTTCGACCGTCTTGCCGAGCTGAAGGCTGAACTCAAGATGCCGCTGGTTCTTCATGGCGGTTCCGGTTCGGGTGAAGAGAACATTCGCAAGGCGGTTGCCGGGGGCATCAACAAGATCAATGTCTGCACCGATGCATTCCATGCGGCTGAAAAGGCGATGAAGGCCAAGTGGGAAGAGAATCCGAACACGAACTATCTTGAAATCATGATGACGGCAGAAGCCGCAATCAAGAAGTTCGTCATGGACTACATTGATCTCATCGGCTCAGCAAACCGTTATGGCTACGGAGCTACGTTCTCCGACAGCCAGGAGTAAGTTTCGCAATCCATTCGGGCCGGGGTTTTCCCGGCCTTTTTTACAAAGGAGCGAATGATGAATTCATTGTTTCTACCCCGCGTATCGGTCGGTACGGATGCCTATGATGCCTTTGCGGATATTCTTCCTTCGGCTGGAACAACCTGTGCCATCTATTACGGGGAACATGCATGGAAGGCGGCGGGAGGGAAAGTGCTTTCGGCCATGAGCCGGGCCGGCATCAGGATTCTCGAACAGCAGTGCTATGGCAAAGAGGCTTCCTTTGAAAATGCGCAGCGTATCATTGATTCTTCTTCTGCAGCCAGCGCTGACTTCCTTCTGGCTGTCGGTGGCGGCAAATGCATGGATACGGTCAAGTATGCCGGCTTTGTGATGCATAAGCCGGTGTTTACGTGTCCTACGATTGCAAGCAACTGCGCCCCGGTCACCAGGATTGCCATCATGTATACGCAGCAGGGGGCCTTCAGGGAAATTGTTCAGCTTTCCGAGCCTCCCCGGCATTGTTTTATTGATCTTCAGGTCGCTGCTGAGGCACCGGATTGCTATCTTTGGGCAGGTATGGGAGACACAATGGCAAAACATGTGGAGGCATCCTTTTCTGCAAGGGGCGATGAACTGACATACGGACCAAGGCTGGGTATAAAAGTAAGCGAGCTTTGCTATGAGGATATTCTGCAGTATGGTGCCAGAGCACTTGCCGATGCCAATCGAAAACAGACATCGTTTGCGCTGGAAATCGTTGTCCAGAACATCATCGTTACAACCGGACTAGTATCGGTCAGTGTAGGCGCGGATTATAACAGTGCGCTGGCGCATGCGCTGTACTATGGCCTGAGTGTCCGCAGGGATGTTGCGGAACATCATCTTCATGGAGAGATCGTCAGCTACGGGACACTGGTGCAGCTGATGATGGATGCTCAAACGAAGATGTTTGAGGAAGTGTATGCCTTCAACAGGTCGATCGGTCTGCCGCTGAAACTGGCGGATCTTGGTCTTGATGTCAACAGTGATCTGAGCGATGTTCTTGAGGTGACGGCGAACAATCAGGAGCTGATTCACGTTCCCTATCCCGTGACGAAAGAGAAGATACTGCAGGCCATGAAGAGGGTGGAGCAGTACCGTTTGGATGATGGGGATTTGGTAGAATAAAGGTGCTTTTGCAGGAAGGAAACGGTGAGAGTATGCTGCGAATGATTATTATGCTCGTGATTCTGGCTGCGGGCATGTATCTGATTCTGAAGGCGAAGGTTCACTTTGCCCAGCGTCAGAAAACCCAGCCGGATAATGCATGGTCCAAGGAGGAAAACCGCTGGCGGTACATGGGCTATGTGCTGTGTGCGATTGATGTTGTAATTGCAGGGTTTATTAACTTTTAAGAGGTGAAAGTAAGAGTATGAAGGAATATATGGGTCCGGATTTTCTGCTGGAAACGGAAACGGCGAAACGTCTGTATCATTCATATGCGGAGAATCTTCCGATCATTGATTATCATTGCCACATTCCGCCCAAGGATATCTATGAAGATACGCGTTTCACCAATCTGGCACAGGTATGGCTTGGCGGTCATCAGAAGAGAGAAGACGGCAGCGACTACTATTATGGCGATCACTATAAGTGGCGGCTGATGCGTGCCAACGGTGTTCCCGAAGAATACATTACCGGTGATGCGCCGGACCGTGAGCGGTTCCAGTACTTCTGCGAAACATTGGAGAAGACGATCGGAAATCCGATGAATCACTGGTGCCAGCTGGAACTGCGCAAGTATTTCGGCATTGAGAATGTGATCTGCGGTGCCAATGCGCAGAAGATCTGGGATAAGGCCAATGACATGCTGCAGAATGATCCGCACTGCACCTGCCGCGGCCTGATAGAATCGTCCAGCGTCCGCTTCATCGGTACGACCGATGATCCGGCTGACTCGCTTGAGTGGCATCAGAAGCTCAGAGAAGACAGCAGCTTTGCGCCGATCGTTGCGCCCTCCTTCCGTCCGGATCTGGCACTGAATATTCAGAAGTCTTCCTTTGCCGGCTATATGAAGCAGCTCGGGAAAGCGGCAGGCATGGAGATCAACAGTGCAGCCGATGCCGCCAGAGCACTGGAAAAGCGTCTCGACTTCTTTGTAAGCATGGGCTGCCGCGCTTCGGATCACGGCATTGAAACGATTCCGCATACCGCTGCCTGGAACGATGAGAAGCGTGCCGATGAAGTGTTCCGCAAGGCAATGGCAGGGGAAGCGATCAGCGAAGCGGATCGCGATGACTGGCAGAGCTGGCTGCTGTATCAGCTTGCCTGCATGTACGATGCGCGCAATGTTGCGATGCAGCTGCACTACAATGCGCTGCGCAACACCAATGAGAAGTACTTCCATCTGCTTGGCGCGGATACGGGCTTTGATGCCATGGATGCGCATGACTGCATTCATGGAATTCAGAGTCTTCTGTCGGATCTGACCATGGCCGGCAGGTGCCCGAAGATGATTCTCTATTCGCTGAATCCGGAAGACTTTGATGCCCTTGAGACGCTGGCCGGCTGCTTCCAGCAGGATTCCAGTGTGAAGAGCCGTGTTCAGCTCGGTGCTTCCTGGTGGTTTGTGGATACGAAGGACGGCATGGAACGCCATCTGCATATCTATGGACGTCTTGGTGTGCTGGGCAACTTCATCGGCATGCTGACGGATTCGCGCAGCTTCCTGAGCTATACGCGTCACGAGTACTTCCGTCGCATTCTGTGCAATACGATCGGCAGCTGGGTCGAAAACGGCGAGTTCCCGGATGACGATGCGATGCTCAAGCCGATTGTGGAAGGCATCTGCTACTACAATGCCGCCAGATATTTCGACATTCCTGAGTAAAGACAAAACAGAAACGATCAGAAAAACGATCAGAAAAAAGCTGTCAGAGATGTCTCTGGCAGCTTTTGGGTAAAAAAAGGGCTGTCAGGATCATCGATCATTGACAGCCCCTGGGAGGATAAAACGTGTGATGGAAGATTACTTCTGGTTCAGAATCAACGGACGCAGACGGTCGGCGATGACTCTGGCTTCTTCGTCGCTGATTTTGTTGGGTGTCGGGTTCATGAGGAAGGTGCCTCCCCATTCTGCCTGATCCTTGTATTTCGGCACCAGATGGCAGTGGAGGTGGTGGCCGGTATCACCGAACATACCGTAGTTCAGCTTGTCCGGATGATAGGCTTCATGGATTGCTCTGGCAACCCGTACAACATCCGCAAGGAAGGCATGCTGTTCTTCCAGAGGCAGGTCGACGATTTCCGAAACATGATGCTTGGAAGCGACGACGCAGCGGCCCGGATGTGTCTGTTCACGGAACACGTAAACGGTTGAAGCCGGCAGTTCGCAGATTTCATAGGCGAACGCATTGACCAGATCGCCCTTGGCGCAATAGCTGCAGTTGGGATCTTTGATTTCTTCCATAATCTGATTGTCTTCTTTCTGTTGTTTTCTGATTTCCCTGAATGTTCACTTACCGCTGAACACGGCCCGACGTGTTGCCGCCGGCGAGGGAGAGAACTTCACTTTCGGATACACAGTTGAAGTCGCCCGGCAGGGTATGCTTGAGAGCCGAGGCTGCGACGGCAAACTCCAGTGCCTTTTGCGGATCATTCCACTTCAACAGACCATGAATCAGGCCGCCCGAGAAACTGTCACCGCCGCCGACACGGTCAACGATCGGAACGATTTCATAGTGACGCGATTCATAGAACTGTTTGCCGTCATAGAGCAAAGCCTTCCAGCCGTTGTCCGAAGCACTGTGGCTTTCCCGCAGCGTCGAGGCAACAATGCTGAAGCCGAACTTCTTTGCCATCTGTTCAAAAATCGTATGATAGCCGGCCGCATCCGTGCTGCCATGCTCGACATCGGAATCCGGTGTAAAGCCAAGGCACTTCTGCGCATCTTCCTCATTGCCGATGCATACGTCAACGTATTCCATCAGCGGTGTCATGACTTTCTGTGCCTCTTCCTCGGTCCACAGCTTCTTGCGGTAGTTGAGATCGCAGGATACTCTGACGCTGTGCTTCCTGGCTTCTTTGCAGGCAACTTCCGTCAGCTTTGCACTCTTGGCTGATATTGCCGGTGTAATGCCGGACCAGTGGAACCAGTCGGCTCCCGTAAAGATTGCATCCCAGTCGAAGTCTTCCGGATCCGCTTCCGCAATTGCCGAACCGGCACGGTCATAGATGACCTTGGAAGGGCGAAGAGAAGCACCGTTTTCTGCATAATAGATGCCGACACGGCTGCCGCCGCGGGCAATGTATTCCGTATGAACACCATAACGGCGCAGCGCATTGACAGCGGCCTGCCCGATTTCGTGTTCCGGAAGCTTGGTTACATAGTAGGCATCATCGCCATAGTTGGCCAACGATACAGCAACATTTGCTTCGCCGCCACCCCAGATGACATCGAAGCGGTCAGCCTGGAGAAAACGCTGTGAAGGATCCGCCGGCGTCAGCCGGAGCATGATTTCACCAAGAGTTACAACTTTTGTCATGATATGGACCTGTCCCTTCAGTCATTGACCAGATGGATGGCAAAGCCGCCGATCTCGTCCTTGAAGTAGATGAACTTGAGATCACCATTGGCATCATAGGTCGCAGAGTCTTCATCAAACGCATAGCCAAGGGTACGGAAGTAGGCTGCTGCCCGTTCGGTGGAGTGAACGCCGATGGCGATGTGGCCGTGGGCTCCCTTGTGCTGGTTCACCATGATTTCGACCAGCTCACTGCCGAAGTAGCCCTTGCTGGTTTCACGGACACTGCCCTGGAACAGCTTTGCGAACGCATCGGCTGTCTGTTTTCCTTCTGCTTCCGTGCAGTTGACGCCGACATGCTTGATATGCATTCCGAGCATCTTCAGTACTGCATCGTGCGAGATCCGTTCGATCTCATCGAATTTGCCGGCATCGATCAGCGCTGACTTAACCATCCAGGTGCCGCCGACTGCGAAGATCTTCGGATCATTCAGATAGTCGAGCATGTTATCCGTATTGACGCCGCCGGTCGGCAGGAAGGTCATACTGCGGTAGGGACCGCACAGTGCCTTGATTGTCTTGAGGCCGCCCAACTGTTCGGCAGGGAAGAACTTGACCGTGGAAAGACCAAGGGCAAGTGCCTGTTCGATTTCACTGGCGGTCGAAATGCCCGGGATCATCGGCAGACCTTTGCTCAGGACATAGGATACGATTTCCGGGTTCAGGCCGGGGGAAACGATGAATTCTGCACCTGCATCGATGGCGGAATCCACCTGTTGCTTTGTTAGAACCGTTCCGGCTCCGACGAGCATTTCCGGGCAGGCTTTCTTCATTTCAATCATTGCATCGTGCGCAGCTGCGGTACGATAGGTGACTTCCGCCACCGGAAGGCCGCCAGCACACAGTGCCTTGGCAAGAGGAGCCGCATCTTCGACACGGTTGAGGGCAATGGCAGGAATAATGCCGATGCCATGCATTCTTTTCATGACTTCTTCTTTGTTCATGGGATTTCCTTTCTGTGGTAAACCGGTATACTTAAACTCTAGTTCCGCCATATCTGCTTGTCAATGGCAAAATTCTTCTTTCGTTTTTTCGCTGCCGGATCCCGTGCGACATATTTTTGATCATACAGAACATGTCCATATCAGAGGAAAAACAGCGATCAATTTACGTTGACATCAACTCTCAAAACGGTATAACGTAGATTTAGTAAACAGGTTTATCACGGAGGCGGCCGATGAAGCAGAAGATCACGATCAACGATATTGCAAGACTTGCAGGTGTTTCCAAGGCAACTGTCTCTTTCTACCTCAACGGGAAATATGAACGAATGTCCGAAGCGACGCGGCAGAGAATTGAAGCCGCGATCCGCAAAACGGACTACCGCCCGAGCATGGTCGCCCGTTCGCTGAACTTCAAGCAGACGCATCTGATCGGTGTCATCATCGGTGACATTACCAATTCCTTCGCTGCCCAGATCGTCAAGGGCGTCGATGAAGTGTGCCGCAGCCATGACTACCAGATGATTGTCGGCGACAGCGGCTACGAGCTTAAAAATGAACATAAATGTGTCACCAGCATGGCGGCGATGGGAGTTGACGGTTTTATTGTGCAGCCTACGGTTCACTTTGAAACGATGTGGAATGAGCAGCACCTGGAAAAGCCGATTGTCTATTTCGATTCGCCCAACAGCCTGGACAAGGGACTGTGGGTCAAGACAAATAACTATGAAGCTGTTCTTGAAGCGACGGACATGCTGGTCAGCCGCGGCTACCAGCGCTTTGTTATGGTCACGGCCGATCCGTATGTTCTTCATACACGTCTCGAGCGCAATCGCGGCTTCACCGACTGTCTTGATGAACGCGGCATTCCCTATGAGGTCATCGTAGCGGATGCCGGCACCACGGCGGACATGATCGAAGAAAAGCTGAAGCCGTATCTGAACGGGGAACAGCCGACCTGCGTTTTTGCCTGCAACAACTGGCTGCTGGACAAGACCTATCTGGTGCTGCGCAAATACAGCTCCTTGATGCCACAGTATCTTGGCCTGATCGGCTTTGACTCGCTGGAATGGACGGAGCTGGCTGTGCCTTCGATTACGACGATCGTGCAGCCTGCCTATGAAGAAGGAAAATGTGCTGCCCGCGTATTGATCGATGCGATTGAAGGGACGGGCAAAGAGGCACCCAATCACATCCTCATGTGCAGGATCAATGAGATGACTTCGACGAAGCGGAACGTTTCGCCTATGAATACAGAACATGACTAACAGAGATATTCAGGAGGAAGCTATGGAAACATTAAATGCATCAATGACGCATCCCGTTGACCGCCCTGTACGGGTGGCCCAGTTCGGTGAAGGAAATTTCCTTCGCGCATTTGTCGATTATATGGTCGACCTTGCCAATGAGAAGGGTGTGTTCAACGGCAGCGTCGTACTGATCAAGCCGATTGCCTTCGGATCACTGGACAATTTCAAAAAACAGGACTGTCAGTATACCCTGCAGCTGCGGGGACGGGTCAACGGTCAGCCTTACAAGGAAACCCGTCAGATCACCTGCGTCAAGGATATTGTCTCGCCTTACGATGACTATGACCGCTACATTTCCATCGCCAGGATTCCGACGCTGCGCTTTGTTGTATCGAACACAACTGAAGCGGGCATCGTCTTCCATGCGGAGGATCGTTTTGAAGAGAAGCTGAATATCACGTTCCCGGCCAAGCTGACGCAGTTTTTGTATGCGCGTTATGAAGAGTTCCATGGCGATCCTGAAAAGGGACTTGTGATGCTGCCGGTGGAGCTGATCGATGACAATGGCATCGAACTGCACAAGGATGTTCTGAAGTACATTGATCTCTGGAAGCTTCCGGAAGGCTTCCGCAGCTGGGTTGAAGATGCCTGCATCTTTACATCGACGCTGGTTGACCGGATCGTCACTGGCTGGGTACGCGATGAGAAGGAGCGCAATGCCATCTACGAAGAGATTGGCTATGTCGATAATCTGCTCGATACAGCCGAGCCGTTTGCACTGTGGGTTATTGAATCGAAGAAGGATATTTCGAAGGAATGGCCGATGGACAGGGCGCTGGCAGGCAAGGAAGGCATGAATGTCATCTTCACCGACAACCAGAAGCCCTATAAGCAGAGAAAGGTGCGCATCCTCAATGGCGCCCATACCTCCTTTGTTCTGGCTTCCTATCTCAAGGGCAATGATTTCGTCAACCAGTCGATGAAGGATCCGATCATCCGCGATTTCATGATGCACACGATTCATGATGAGGTGATCCCGACCCTGACGCTGCCGAGACAGGATCTGGAAGACTTTGCCAATGCGGTCGTGGACCGTTTCAACAATCCGTTCATTCAGCACAGTCTGCTTGCCATCTCGCTCAACTCCGTTTCCAAATGGAGAGCACGCTGCCTGCCTTCGCTGCTTGGCTACGTTGACAAATATCACCGGCTTCCGGAACATATGACATTCTCGATTGCCGCACTGATGGCGTTCTACTCTTCGGATGAAAAGGGTGAAGGCTGCCTCAAGGGACATCGGGGCAGTGATGTGTATGACATCAAGGATGATGCGGCTGTTCTCGACTTCTTCGCATCCGAGTGCCGTAAAGATACCCGCACCTTCGTGCATGACTATCTGTCGCGGGAAGATTTCCATGGTCAGGATCTGACGAAGATCGATGGTCTGGAAGACAGGGTGTGTGAATATCTCGATGCCATCCGCAGGGACGGCATGCAGAAGACACTGGAAACCTATTTCGGCTGACCTCATGAAGAAAGCGATACAGATTCATCCTGCCGACAGTGTGGCGGTTGCTCTGCAGCCGCTGCGCAGAGGGGAACAGATCGTTCTTCCTTCCACTGCCGTCACTCTGCAGGAAGACATTCCCCTGGGGCACAAGTTTGCGCTGCGCGACATTGATGCGGGCGAAAACATCATCAAATACGGCACCATAATCGGTCATGCGATGGCGCCGATCAAAGCCGGTGAACATGTCCATACCCATAACATGAAGACCAATCTGTCAGATATTCTGGAGTATTCCTATCATCCGGTTTCCCTGCCGCAGCCAAAGGCGGAAGGACGCACCTTCCAGGGCTTTGTGCGCAGTGATGGGCAGGTGGGCATCCGCAACGAAATCTGGATCATTCCGACCGTTGGCTGCGTCAACGGCATCGTGCGCCAGCTCGAGCAGCAGGCACAGTCGTTTATCCACGGCAGCGTAGACGGCATCCTCGCCTTTACGCATCCCTACGGCTGCAGCCAGATGGGCGATGATCAGGAGAATACGCGGCGGGTGCTTGCGGATCTTGTGCATCATCCCAATGCCGGCGGCATTCTTGTTCTCGGCCTTGGCTGCGAAAACTCAAACATCAATGTTCTCAAGCCCTACATTGGAGACTATGATTCTTCGCGTGTGCGGTTCGTACAGGCGCAGGATGAAGAGAATGAAGTAGAAACGTGTCTTCAGGTGCTTAAAGAGCTCTGCGATCTTGCGGCGCAGGATCAGCGTACGACTGTTCCCGCTTCAAAACTCCGGATCGGTCTGAAGTGCGGTGGCAGCGACGGTCTCAGCGGCATTACGGCAAATCCGGCAGTCGGAAGGCTTTCGGATCTGGTGTGCGCCGATGGGGGCAGTACAGTGCTGTGTGAGGTGCCGGAGATGTTCGGCGCGGAGCAGCAGCTGATGAACCGCTGCGCAGATGAACAGACATTTGAGAAGACAGTCCGTCTGATCAACGACTTCAAGGATTACTTCAAGGCTGCACATCAGACGATCTATGAAAATCCTTCACCGGGCAATAAGGCTGGCGGCATTTCGACGCTGGAGGACAAGTCCAACGGCTGCGTGCAGAAAAGCGGCACTTCTCCGGTCAATGACGTGCTTGCCTATGGGGATCGTGTTCAAAGGTCCGGTCTCAATCTTCTGAGTACGCCGGGCAATGACCTTGTTGCGGCAAGCGGCGAGGCGGCGGCCGGCTGTCAGATGATTCTTTTTACAACCGGACGGGGCACGCCGTTTGCTTCGTGTGTGCCAACCCTGAAGATTGCGACCAACGATACATTGGCCGGCAGGAAGAATAACTGGATCGATTTCAATGCCGGTGTCATCGTGGATGGAACGTCCATTGATGAGTGCGGGGAAGATCTGTATGATCTTGTCATTGCGACGGCAAACGGGCAGAAGGCAAAGTCCGAAGCGGAAGGCTATCACGACCTTGCGATTTTCAAGCAGGGTGTAACGCTCTGAACAAATGGAACACTGCGGTATAATGAGCGGCAGAAAGAGGATACGATGACAGAAATCAAGGAAAAGGATCTTCAGAATCTGGAAAAGAAGTACAGCCAGAACGATAAGGCGCGCGTTGTCCGCAATGCGCTTACGAGCAATGACATTTCGACGATCTCCAATGTGCTGGAGGCACAGGAAGCCAATCCGCGGTATTTTTCGATCGACCTCGCCAAGCTTCCGGTAACCAATCAGATGCAGTCGGGACGCTGCTGGATCTTCTCGTCCATGAACGTTCTGCGTGAGATGATTGCGAAGAAGTACAAAATCGACGGGCAGTTCGAGCTTTCGCAGAACTTTATTGCCTTCTATGACAAGCTTGAGAAGGCAAACTGGTTCATGGAATGTGTCACGAAGGAACTCGACAATCCGCTCGATGAACGTACGATGCAGTGGCTGCTCGATACGGGTGTCGGTGATGGCGGTCAGTGGAACATGGTTGTCTCCATCATCAAGAAGTACGGCCTCTGCCCGAAGAGCGCGATGCCGGAAACCTACCAGTCTTCGCATACCCACAGTATGAACGGCATTCTCAACAAGCGTCTGCGCCGGTTTGCGATTGATGCGAAGAAGGCACATGACGCAGGTGATGACAAGGCGATTGCGTCGCTGCGCAAGGATGCGCTGCAGGAAGTGTACGGACTGCTGTGCGACTGCTTCGGAGTTCCGCCCAAGAGCTTCACGTTTGAATACTACGACAACAAGAAGGAATACCATGGTCACCGCAATGTGACGCCGCTGGAGTTCTATGAAAAGTATCTCGGCGTCGATCTTGATGATTATGTAGTCATCATCAATGCGCCGACGGCTGACAAGCCCTACCACCAGATCTTCAGTGTGAAGTACATTGGCAATGTTGTCGGCGGCGAAGAGATCCGCTATCTGAATCTGGACATGGCCGAATTCAAGAAGGCTGTTCTGAATCAGATGAAGGATGGCGAGTGTGTCTGGTTCGGATGCGACTGCGGCAAGGAAGCCAACCGTGACTACGGTCTGTGGGATGCAGCGGCATTCGATTATGAAAACACCTTCGATATGAATCTTGCCATGACGAAGGCCGAAATGCTGGACAGTCGTGAGTCGGCAATGAATCATGCGATGGTTCTGACGGGCGTGAATCTTGACGGAAAGAAGCCGGAGCGCTGGAAGATCGAAAATTCCTGGGGCGATACGCATGCGGACAAGGGTTTCTATACTGCAAGCGATTCCTGGTTCGATCTCTATGTGTATGAAGCTGCGGTGAACAAGAAGTATCTGAGTGCGGCTCAGCGCAAGCTTCTGGATCAGAAGGCGGTTGTGCTGGCGCCCTGGGATCCGTTTGGAACATTGGCGGACTGATGTCTGAGCAGCAGGGGACGAAGCGGATCTCCTGCTGTTTTCTTCGCTGTCCGCTTTGATTGGAGAACTGTATGAAGATAGCTGTCATTTCCCTTGGCTGTGCCAAAAACCTGGTCGATACCGAGAATCTGCTCGGCATTCTGCGCGAAAGCGGGCAGGAGTTTACCTCCTCCTGGAAAGATGCCGATGCCTGCATCATCAATACCTGCGGCTTTATTACCTCGGCCAAGGAAGAGGCCCTGGACACCATTGAAGAAGTGCTTGCCCATAAAGGCGGAAAACTGAACAGGGTGATTGTCATGGGCTGCCTTGCCAAGCGGTACAAGCCGGATCTGGAAGCGGCGTTCCCGGATGTGGACCGGGTGATTTCTATTGATGAATACGGGCATCTTGGTCAGATTCTTTCCGAGACGCTCGGAGTCAGAATCGCCAATGACTACGGCAAGGCGCCGCGTGTTCTTGCCGGCAAGCCATGGATGGCCTATGTCCGCATCGCTGATGGCTGCAACAACCGGTGCAGCTATTGTGCAATTCCGACGATCCGGGGCAGATTCATATCCCGGCCCCAGGAGGACATCGTCAGGGAAGTCAGGGATCTGGCGGCAGCCGGTGTGAAGGAAATCAATCTGATCGCCCAGGATTCCAGCATGTACGGTTTTGATTTTGACGGGCATCTGCATCTGAGCGAACTGCTGAAGAAGCTCGATGCCGTTGATGGGGTCCGCTGGATCCGGGTTCTGTATCTGTATCCGGATGAGATTCCGGACGATCTGATCGATACGATCAACAGCAGCTCGCATATTCTGCCGTATTTTGACATTCCCGTTCAGCATGGCGGCGACCGTATGCTCAAGGCAATGCACCGGCGTGGATCCCGTGCACTGATCGAGGAACGCTGCCGTGCCATTCGCAGCCGTGTCCCCAATGCCGTCCTGCGTACGACGCTGATCGCCGGCTTCCCGGGTGAAACCGAGGAAGATCATCAGGAGAATCTGTCTTTGGTCCGGGCAGTTCATTTTGATCACCTGGGCGCCTTTACCTATTCAAAGGAGGAGGGGACGCCTGCCTTTGACATGGATGACAATGTCCCTGAGGAGGTAAAGGAGCAGCGCAAGGCTGAGATCATGAAGCTGCAGGAATCCATTGCGGCGGAAGACCGGAAGAAGATGATCGGAACAACCGCCGAGGTGCTTCTTGAAAGTAAGCATCCGCTTGGAAACATGTACATTGGACGTTCGGCCTTCTATGCACCGGATGGCGTTGATGGGTGTGTATATGTAAAGTGCACGGGGCAGCATTCGCCTGGCGATATGGTGTCCGTGAAAATTACGAAGACAGCAAAACAGGATCTGATCGGGGAGGAAATTGACAATGCCGTCGAATGAAACGCTGAATACCTATGCCCGTCTGCTGGTGCGTACGGGTGTAAATCTGCAGCCGGGGCAGCCTCTGGTTGTGCGCTGCGCACTGGAAACGGCGGATTTTGTACGCCGCGTCGTAAAGGAAGCATATCTGGCAGGTGCTTCAAGCGTGGATGTCCAGTGGCAGGATGATGAGATTACGCGGCTGGGCTATACCTACCGTTCCATTGATTCACTGTCAACGTATCCCGACTGGCTGGTGCAGCGTACCAGGGCACAGCAGGCCGCCGGAGCGGCACTGTTGGCCATTGTGAGTGAGGATCCCGATGCCTTCCGGAACGTGGACCCGGAAAAACACCGGGCGGCAGCAGCTGCCAGACAGAAGGCGACGCATGATCTTGAAGCGTATACGATGAACAATCATGGGCAGTGGCGTGTTGCGGCGGTTCCTTCTTCGGCCTGGGCAGGGAAGGTGTTCCCGGATCTAAGCAGTGAGGCGGCCATGGATGCGCTGTGGAAGGCGATTCTTCATACGGTGTATCTGGATCAGAAAAAGGATGCCGAGACGCTCTGGGCGGAACATTCCAGTGCTCTTCAGAGGCATGCGGCCTGGCTGAATGCGCGGCAGTTTGTGTCGCTGCACTTTGTCAATGAACTTGGTACGGATCTTGTTGTCGGGCTTGCAAAGCATCACATCTGGGGCGGCGGCAGTGAGAAGTGCATTGATCGCAGCTGTGAGTTTCAGCCCAACATGCCGACGGAGGAAATCTTCACGACGCCGGACCGTACGCGTGTCAACGGCATTGTTTACGCCTCGCGCCCGCTGTCCCATGAGGGCAGACTGATCCGTGATTTCAGCCTGCGGTTTGTCAATGGCGAAGTGGCAGAATATCATTGTGCTGAGGGAGAAGAGGCACTGGTTTCGATTCTCCGGGCGGATGAGCATTCGCGATATCTGGGCGAAGTGGCGCTGGTTCCGTATGATTCGCCGATTTCGCAGAGCGGCATTCTGTTCTACAATACGCTGTTTGATGAAAATGCGGCCTGCCATCTGGCGCTGGGCACTTCGTATCCGGGACAGATTGAAGGCGGAGAAGCGATGTCGGAAGAGGAACTGCTGGCGCATGGCGGAAATGTTTCGGCGGTCCATGTGGACTTCATGTTCGGCAGCCGCGAAATGCGTGTGACGGGCATTGATGACAGCGGGAATGAAACTGTGATCTTTGAACACGGAAGTTTTGTGATCTGATTTCTTCTGGGGGTTTCATGTATCATATTTCGGATTTGAAAAAATATATGCGCTGTCCCCGGCTGTTTGTGCTGGACCAAAGGGAAGAACAGCAGGAGCGTCCGCAGAGCTTTCTTCGTCTGGATCAGACGGTAACCGATCTGGCGGCTCAGAAGCTCGGGATCAGGGATGCTTTTACGGGCTCGGTCGGGGATCCGAAGGAAAAGGCACTGTCCGCTCTGGCAGATTATGAGTGGCTGATCAAGGCGCGCTTTGAATATGACAGGCTGCGGGTGAAGGTCCCGTTTCTTCATCGTCTGCCGGACGGGAGCTATGAGCTTTACTTTCTGATGCTCGGCCTGTTTCCGATGGACAACGACATGCTGTTTTACAGTTCCATGGTATGGGTGCTGGAAGGAAACGGTCTGCGGATTTCGAAAATGCATATCATGCACCTGAATGCGTCCTATGTGCGCAACGGTGAGCTGGACGTGGATCAGCTCTTTGTGGTTTCGGATTATTTCTATAACGGCCGCCATCATCCTTCCAAACCGGTGGAAGAAGCGGTCCGGGAGTCGATCCGTGATCTGCACGGGCCGTTGAGGATGATGGATGCGGCTCTTCTCAAGGAGGCGCCGGCACCTGTACATACCGGCCGCTGTACGGGACGGATCGTGTGTCCGTATTACGGTTCCTGCTTTGTGAGTGAAGCCGGGATGCCGTTCAACAGCATTCTTACGCTGACGGCTTCGGGACAGCGCTATGCGATGAAGCAGGCGGGAAAAGAATACCTGCGGGATGCGGATTTCAATGCGATTGAAGGTACGCGTCAGCAGTATGCGCAGATCATGGCGGATCACAATGGCGGCGTCTTCGCGGACCGCTGCGCGATTCAGGCGTGGCTCGATGATGTGCGCTATCCGATTGCCTTTCTGGATTTTGAATGGGAACGCTATGCGATTCCGCCGTTTGACGGTCTGCGTCCGTTTGACGTTGTGCCCTTTGAGTACAGTCTTCATGTGCTGGAAGAGGATGGATCCATTCGTCATTCGGTCTTTCTGTCGGTGCAGGATGATCGGCAGGATATGATCCGCTCTTTGCTGAAGGAAATGCCGCCGGCCGGGTCACTGATTGCCTATAATGCCGAAGGGGCGGAGAAGATCCGTCTGCAGGAATGGATGGATCAGTTTCCGCAGTACCGCAGCGATCTTGAAAAGCTGACGGCGCGGATGAAGGATCTGCAGCAGCCGTTTATGAGCGGGGCTGTCTATGATACGAAGATGGCAGGCAGCTGGACGCTGAAGTCGATTCTGGCGGCGATTGGCGGGCAGGGCTATAAGGACCTGGATATTCATGAGGGGATGAGTGCTGTCTATGCCTGGCGGCATCTGGACCGGGAAGAGGAAAATGTGGACCGGCAGCAGATCATTGATGATCTGAAGGCCTACTGCAGTATGGACAGCTACGCGATGATCTCGGTTTTTCAATGGCTGCAGCAGCTGGCAGGGCAGAAATGACAATTTGCCGTGACTGTCTGTTCTTTCATCTGGATTTCAGATTGCGAAGCATGGTGCATGCTATAATTCAAGCAGTGATACCCCTTGCCCGTGTATGAGGCAGCGGGATGAAAAAATGCACATCATTCCCTTTGTCCTTTACGGGGCATGGACTCACTTTGAAAGCGAGGTAGTTGTATGCATTTTGAAATCGTTGGCAAGAACATTGAAGTGACACCTGCAATGCGGGCACAGATCGAGAAGAAGCTCTCGCATCTGGAGAAGTATGTCCTCATTGACCCGGATGCGACGGCACGGGTTGTGACCCGTGTGTATCCGAACAGCCAGAAAATCGAGGTGACCATTCCGACGAAGTTCGGCATTCTGCGTACAGAAGTGGTGAGCGATGATCTGTATGCGGCGGTGGATCTTGCCGTAGATAAGCTGGAGGATCAGCTGCGCAGACAGAAGACGCGTCTTTCCCGCAAGCATCGCGAGTCGCTGTCGGATGCCTTCCTTGCGGAAGCGGATGAAGCGGAACCGGATATCCCGGTCAAGACGAAGAGCGTGACAGCGGATGCGATGGATCTGGATGAGGCGATCATGCAGATGGAACTGAGCTCCCATGACTTCTTCGTTTACACGGATACGGAGTCGGGGCGTGTTTCGGTTGTCTACAAGCGCAACCATGGCGGCTATGGTCTTCTGGAGACGGATAAGTAAACCCTGCGTCGATCAAATGATTAAAGCAAAAGGAGCCGGCGGGCTCCTTTTGTTATGGGCGATTTAAGATGGAGGGACTGTATCTCAGGCCGACAGAATCAGAATCTGATACAGGAAGTAGACAATGGTCATTGCCGCCATGCCGGGCACAAAGGAATGGGACTGGTTGTAGAGGTAGGCGGAAAAGGCGATGGCCAGAATGTTGTAGAGATACACCGGAATAAAGATGTGAAGCGAAGCCGGTGTAAACAGCAGCGTATAGTACAGCCCGAAGGCAAAGCCGCTCAGAAGTATGACAAGCACCTCCTGGCTGCGGACGTTGAAGTGGTCGGTCATGCATTTGAAGCCGATGTTGATGAGTGCGGCCTGTGAAAAGGAATAGGCAATCAGAACCGGCGGCAGAGCTCCGGGATAGGCGGCAGCTTCCGTTACATGGTCAATCGGCAGCGGCGCCTTCAGAAAGCGCTCGTTGACAAACAGCCATATGCTGAGGAAGACGATGCCGATGACGGTCCATAAAACAGCTTCACCGATATGGTCCTTGGCCCGATTGTAATGAACACCCAGCAGGTTCCAGTCATACAGAATCAGGATCCAGGCTGTAATGTTCAGACTGAACATGTCGGCGATTGCTTCGATGGAAATAAACATTGAAACCACCCTGCGAAGGACCGGGACCAGAAGAAGAATGGCCATGGTCAGCAGAATACGCTTTACGGAAAGCGTTGACTGTGTAGAAACACTCATAGAATCTCCTGAAAAACTAAAGCGATTATAGCGGAATTGAAAGACGGTCACAAGCCGGACTGTTTCCATGCAAGCACGGGAGTTTGACAGTTTAAAAAAATGATCAATTTCAATTCAGCGCTTAATGGCGCTGTTTTTTTGACTTTTTTGGTGTCAAATTTTGTGTTTTTATTTATCGTTACACATCGTTTTATGATATAATT
>Ga0256404_1002186_pt1 | contig 44200 bp, 31 predicted proteins | sample RumenRJG_01DNA_FD_185990 | JGI IMG/M metagenome (GOLD analysis project Ga0256404, IMG submission 185990) | Bovine rumen microbial communities from Lethbridge, Alberta, Canada - RJG_01 | ecosystem: Host-associated > Mammals > Digestive system > Stomach > Rumen | place: Canada: Alberta | collected... | reverse complement strand
CCTGACCCCTGACTCCCTGACCCCTGACTCCCTGACCCCTGACTCCCTGACTCCTGACTCCTAGTTACTTCACTTCGGCCTTAGACTTGCAGCAGTCGTTCTGGCACTCACCCTTCTCGGCCTTGGCCTCGCCCTTGCAGCAGTCAGCCTTGGCCTCAGGAGCCTTGCCGTCCTTATGCATCTTGTGATGGCCGGGGCCGCCATGGCGACCACGAGGAGCGCGCTCGCCACGCTTGGCCTTGATTTGCTCAAACTTGGTCTTCTGCTCGTCGGTCAGCAGGGCGGCAACCTTGGCGTCGGTGGCCTCCTGGTTGGCCTTCATGGCCTCGCGGCGAGCCTGCATCTGCTCGGCATTGGGACGGCCCTTGTCTTGCTTGGCTTCGCGCATCTGTTGCATCTCGTCACGCATCATCTGGTGCTGCTCGGTGTAGATGGCGACGATGGCCGTCTTCTGCTCCGGGGTGAGCGACAGGGCCTTGTCGAGCTGGTTCACACGATGCTCAATCATCTTCTCGGGGTTCATGCCGTGCTTGTCGCCGCGCTGGTGGTCCTGCGGCTGGGCGCTCATCGTTGCCACGGTCAGCAACGCAATCATGATTGCAAAAAATGTCTTCTTCATTGTTGTTTTGGTTTTAAAAATTAGAAATGAATAATGTTAGTTTGTTGTCGGATGACGCTGCAAAGTTAATGCCTGTTTTTCATTTCTGCAAGCCTTCCGGCGGCGGTTGGTGACCAATGCGGCACTTGCATTGACAAAGGGGGTGAAAGTCTAGACCAATTTGTGGCCTGTCGTGCCGCCCATTGCTCCCTCTCGCTGGTGAAGAGGCCGCTGAATTTGCCGCAAATAACACGAAGGTTTTTCTTGAACCACGAATTTCGCAAAAATCTTATGTTCTTATGTTCTTATGTCTGAAAAGACCGCGCATTGCACAAAAGTTTTCTGTACTTATGTTCTTATGTCTGAAAAGACAGCGCATTGCGTGAAAGTTTTTTGTCCTTTTGTTCTTATGTCTGAAATAACCACGCATTGCACGAAGGCCGCCACCTAGCCCCTTCCTGTCTGTGAGAGGCGAGGGGAGAAGTCCGCCAGCTGTGTGCTTGCACACCCGCACAAAACAATTACAAGATGTTAAAATGGCTGGTTTTTTGCTAAAAATGTCAGTTTCGGACGATAAAATCAAGCCTAAATACGGAAATTTCAGTAACTTTGCATACTTTAAACAATAAAAGGACATGGAGGTAAAAAAAGCATTATTCATCCAACAAGAGATTGCACCCTATCTCGACGAGACTACAATGTCGCTCTGGGGACGTGACCTGCCACAAGGCATCAAAGAACGCGGTGCCGAGGTGAGGGCTTTCATGCCAAAGTATGGATGCATCAACGAACGACGAAACCAGCTGCACGAGGTGCAACGGCTCACAGGGATGAACATCATCATCGATGACACCGACCACCCGCTGCTCATGAAGACAGCATCGCTGCCCACATCGCGCATCTCGGTGTTCTTTATCTTCAACGACGACTATTTCATCAACCCGAAAGATAAGGAAATCAAAGAGCCACCAAGGGAGCCTGAGACGATCCTGTTTGCTGACAACAACCACGAGCGCACCATCTTCTATGTGCGGTCGGTCATCGAGGCCCTGCGAAAGCAGCGTTGGTCGCCAAATGTGATTCAGTGCAGCGGCTGGATGTCGGCACTGGCACCCCTGTATATGCGTGAGTTGTTTCCCGACGACCCGTCGTTCCGCGAGGCCAAAATCGTGTGCGAGCTGTGGGATGACGAGTTTCCACAACCACTCAACGAGCGCTTGGCGACACTGCTGCAGCAGGATGGCATCAGCGAGCAGGCTGTCAGCGACATTGCCGGCAAGCCGGTCGACCACACTGCGCTGATGCTTCTGGCCATCAAGCACTGCGATGCAATCATACAGCGCAGCCCGGACATCGACCCCGAGTTGATCGAGGCCGTCGCCGAGTCGGGGAAACCCTTCTTGCCATATACCGACATGGGTGACAATCATGTCGACGCTGTCGCAAACTTCTATGAATCGCTGTAAAACACGTCTTTTATTGGCATCATGAAACATTTCATCTATGCGCTGCTGCTGATGGCAGGCATCCTGGCTGTGCAGTCATGCACCGACGACACCATCGGGTCATCGCTCACCGACACGCGTGCGGCCATCATCGAGGATTCGTCGTTTGTCCTGACCGGACGCAGTGTGCCCAACCAGCGCCTGCAGGCGCGCACCAGCACACAGCTGGTCGGACTGCTCAAGGCTGAGGGATATGGCACACTCAGCAGTGAGGTCGTCACGCAGTTCATCCCGGCCACAATCATCGACACCCTCAATGTTGCTAACGACATGATTGACTCATGCCGGCTCATGCTGGCCATCACGCCAAGCGGCTTCACCGGCGACTCGCTGCCGCCCATGCGACTCAACGTCTATCGGCTCAACAAGCAGCTGCCATCGCCGCTCTACAGCGACTTTGACCCCACTGACTACTATGATGAGGATGACCTGCTGGGCTCCACGGCCTACTCGCCCAAGTCGGCTGTCACGGTCAACTATCAGTCCAGCTCGGGAGCAACGTTTGCCTATGAGGCGGTGTTCGTGCCCATGCCTGTCGACCTTGCGCGCGACCTGCAGCGCCAGTATCGTACCAGCCCCGAGACCTTCAACTCGCCCACGGCGTTTGCTCGCTACTTCCCGGGTGTCTACATCAAGAACAGCTATGGCAGCGGACGTGTGATGAACTTCAACCGCACTGAGATGCAGGTGTTCTACCGTAAAAAGGACTACCTTAACGACACCGACACCATCATCAGCAAGCGGGCTACCTACATGGCTGCGTCGCCCGAGACCCTGCAGGACAACATTATCAACATGGATGTCGATGCGTCTGTCGAGCAGCGCATCCAGGACGGCGAGGCAATCATTGTGGCACCGGCGGGCTATGAGGTGCAACTGCGCTTTCCCATCCAGGACATCATCGACTCGTTCAGAGACAATGTGGGCGATGACATGGGTGTAATCAACAAGCTCGAGCTGACGCTGCCCGTCGAGGCCATCGGAGGCGAGCGAGCCATTCAGCCGCCCACCAACCTGCTCATGGTCAAGACCTCGCAGAAAGACAAGTTTATTGCCGGCGACAGCCTGACCAACAACAAAGACTCGTTCTATGCCGTCTACAACACCGCAAAGCAATGCTATGTGTTCAACGGCTTGCGCGACTATATCGTCAACATCATCGATAACCAGAACGGCATCGCCAGTGACGACGACATCAACCTCACGGTCACTCCCGTCGACATCACCACCTACACCAGCCAGGCATCCTACTACAGCACCGCACAGTCGGTGGTGACCAAGATTGCCCCGCAGGTGTCGGTACCGGCCATCTGCCGCCTGCGCCTCGACAAGGCAAAAGTCAAGATCACCTACAGCAAGTTGATGATGTAGCTCGAGCGTAGAGCTATTCCGCCCGTTCGGTCGGATCTCAAATCCGGCCGAACGGGTTTTCTTAATGTATTATGCCAGCTGTCGGCTTGCTCCTCTACTACGCAACTCCAATAAACTCCTCCACCAGCCGAAACAATCGGCTCTGCTCCTTTACTACATCTACTACGCAACTCCTCTACTCCAATAAAACTCCTCCACCAGCCGAAACAATCGGCTCTGCTCCTTTACTCCTCTACTCCTCTACTCCAATAAACTCCTCCACCAGCCGAAACAATCGGCTCTACTACTTTACTACTCCACTATTTTACTACTAAATTAAAAAATATGACCTTTCAAGAGTTGGGCGTGCGCGACGATCTGCTGCGCGCCATTCAAGACCTGGGCTACGAGGCACCCATGCCGGTTCAGGAAAAGGTGATTCCACACCTGCTGAACAACCAGGGCGACGTGGTGGCGCTGGCACAGACCGGAACCGGCAAGACGGCAGCTTTCGGACTGCCACTGCTGCAACGTGTCGACACTGCCGCTATCGTGCCACAGGCACTCATCCTCGACCCCACGCGCGAGCTGTGCCTGCAGACCGCCAGCGACCTGGCCGATTATGCCAAGTATGTTGAAGGCCTGAAGATTTTGCCCGTCTATGGCGGTTCGAGCATCGAGAGCCAGATGCGCGCACTGGAGCGCGGCGTGCACATTGTCGTGGCCACACCGGGCCGACTGCTCGACCTGCTGCGACGTGGCAAAGTCGACCTGCAAGCTGTGCGCACCGTTGTGCTCGACGAGGCCGACGAGATGCTCAACATGGGCTTTGTCGATGACATCAACGCCGTGCTCGACCATGTGCCCCAGCAGCGCAAGATGCTGCTGTTCTCGGCCACAATGCCCCCCGAGATTTCCAAGATTGCGCAGAACTACATGCACGACCCGGTCGAGTTTGTCATCGGCAACCGCAACGAGAGCAGCAACAATGTCCGCCACATCTATTATATGGTGAAGGCGAGCGACAAATATCTCGCCCTCAAGCGCATCGTCGACTCCAGACCCCGCATCTATGGCATCATCTTCACCCGCACACGGGCGCAGGCACAGGAGATTGCCGACAACCTCATCCAGGACGGATATAATGCCGACGCACTGCACGGCGACCTGTCGCAGGCACAACGCGATGCCGTGATGCGCAAGTTCCGCGAGCGCAACCTGCAGCTGCTTGTCGCCACCGATGTGGCGGCACGCGGACTGGATGTCGACGACCTGACACACATCATCAGCTATGCGCTGCCCGACGACAACGATGTCTATAACCACCGCAGCGGGCGAACAGGCCGCGCCGGGAAAACCGGTACGAGCATTTGCATCATCCACAGCCGGGAGCGAGGCAAACTCAAGGACATCGAGCGACACATCGGCAAGCAGATGGAACGCCGACCGGTGCCGAAACCCGAAGAAATCATCGAGAAGCAGCTGTTTAATCTTGCCGACAAGATCGAGCGTGTCGAGGTCAAGGAAGACGAGATCGCGGCCTATCTGCCACCGGTGCTGAGCAAGCTGTCGTGGCTCAGCGGTGAGGACTTGCTCAAGCGCTTGCTGTCGCTCGAGTTCAACCGTCTGCTCGACTACTACCGCGATGCGCCCGTCATCGACGAGGTGCCCGAAAAGCGCGACCGAAAGAAGGCCGAAAACAAGCGGCGCACCAAGGAGGAGAAGGACACGCGCATCGCCGAGAATGGCTACGAACGCGTCTATATCAACTGCGGCAAGGCCGACGGATTCTTTGCACCCGACCTCATCAGGCTCATCAACCAGAACACACGCGGACAGCAAATCGGCCTGGGTCGCATCGACCTGCTCAGCAACTACTCGCTCTTTGACGTGCGGCAGGGCGATGCGCACCGTGTCGTCAGTGCACTCAAGGGCGCTGACTTCTATGGCAAGCGCATCTATGCCGAGCTGGCGCAGCAGGGCAAGGACTATGCCGCACAGTCGTGGGAGAAGACCAAGGTAAAAAAGAACCGAGCCGAGCGCAGGCGGGCCGAGCGCGAGGCACGTCAGGCGCAGGGCGAAGCACCGCATGGGCGCCGTGGCCGTCAACGCCCCGCACGTCCCGAGCAGCAAGAGGAGCCGTTCGCGCGATTCAAGAAAAAACGCCGCAAATAGTGTGGGCGCGTGATGACTCAGAAAAAACACGCTGCATCTCATCAGAGATGCAGCGTGTTTTGCTGGTTACAGGTCTGTCAGCTCACTCGGGCTTAGCGTAGTCCTTGTGGATAAACACATAGTTGCCCTGATAGTTCACCTGATAGAAGTCGCCCTTCTGGCCCATGAGCTTAATGCGCTCGCCCTTCTTGGGATGTACATTCACACCATTGCGCTGCAGGCACTTGGCTTGCAACGAGGGCTGCATGCGCAGGCGAACGCTCTCGCCGGTCACCACCACATACTGCTGCCCGGCTGCACTCTTTACAGTGGGCTTGGTGGGCTTGGCTGTCGACACCGGGGTGGCAAACTGGGTGCTGATATACACTTGCTTGCCCTGGTAGCGCACCTTGTAGAAGTCTCCGCTCTTGCCCAGGCACTCGAGTTTCTCGCCCTTCTTGGGATGGATGTTCACCCCCTTGCTGGTGGTCAGCGTCTCGCTCTGCAGCGACGGTTGCAGACGCAGGCGTACATTGGTGCCTGTCACGGTCACATAGTCGGCAGCTAGCGTGGTCAACGCCACTGCCACCATCATGATGATGGATAGGATAGTTTTCTTCATAATTGTTAGTTGTTTAGTTTTAACCAATCATCACTGTGCAAAAATTATGCCATAATGATGAGCATGGATGGTAATATGATAAATTATTTCCGGCCGTACTGAGCTTTCACCTCGGGCACCCATTTGGTCAGATCCTTGATGCGCGTCTCGTGGCTGGGGTGAGAACTCATAAACTCGGGAACTTTCGACTGGCTGTTGGCATTCATCTTCTGCCAGAAGGTGATGGCGTTCTGCGGGTTATAGCCGGCGATGGTCATCAGCACGAGGCCCATCTTGTCGGCCTCGCTCTCATGCTTGCGAGAGAACGGCTGCATCACGCCATACTGCGCGCCCAGGCCATAGACCTGTTGCGCCATCGCTTGTGTCTGGTAGCTCTGACCCGACAGCACGCCGGCCAGCACCTGGGCACCGGCCTGTGCGGCCACCTGCTGGCTCATGCGCTCGTTGGCGTGCTTGGCAACGGCATGCGCCACCTCATGGCCCAGCACTACGGCCAGGTCGTCGTCGCTGTTCACAATCTTCATGATGCCCTCATACACCACGATTTTTCCGCCGGGCATACACCAGGCGTTCATCTCCGAGCTCTTGACCAGGTTGAACTCCCAGGCGAAGTTCTTGATCTCGCTCTCCATGCCGGTGGCCTTGAGATAGGCCTCGGTCGCGGCGGCAATCTTCTGACCCACGCGCACCACCTGGGCGCTCTTGGTCTTGTCGGTCGAGATGGCGTTTGACTGCTTGGCCGATGTCATAAAACTCTGGTAGCTGGCCAGACTTGACTGCAGCACGGTCTCGTCGCTCACCAGATTGAGTTGCTTGCGGCCGGTGATGGGTACACTGCTGCAGCTGCTCAGCAGCAGGGTCACGGCCAGGATGAGTAGGGTAGATGTCTTCTTCATTTTTTTCTATTTTTACTAAAAACTAAAAACTAAAAAACTAATCACGAGTGAGTGATCACGCGCTCGGTGGGAGGCAGCGACTCGTTGCGGCGGTCGATGGCGCCCACAACGCGCGTGGCGAGCTGCTGAAATGCCACGCCCGACACGTTGTTCTGCATCGTCACTGGCACGCCGTCGTCACCGCCCTTGCAGATGCTGGCCACCAGCGGAATCTGGCCCAGCAGCTCGACATTGAGCTTCTCGGCAAGGTTCTTGCCGCCGTCACGGCCGAAGATGAAGTATTGCTCGTCGGGGTGACTGGCCGGAGTGAACCACGACATGTTCTCGACGATGCCCAGCACGGGCACGTTGACGTGCTCGCCCAGAAACATCGACACGCCCTTACGGGCATCGGCCAGGGCAACCTCTTGTGGTGTGGTCACCACGATGGCACCCGTGATGCCCAGCGTCTGCACCAGCGTCAGGTGGATGTCGCTCGTGCCGGGAGGCATGTCGATCACAAAGTAGTCCAGCTCGCCCCAGTCGGCTTCATTGATGAGTTGCTTGAGCGCATTGCTCGCCATGGCGCCACGCCACAGCACCGCTTGCTCCTTGTCGACTACAAAGCCTATCGACAACAGCTTTACGCCATATTTCTCGGCTGGAATAATCAGGTTCTTGCCGTCAACCTCGTGCATATAAAGCTGCTCGTCTTCAACGCCGAACATCTTGGGGATCGACGGGCCGAAGATGTCGGCGTCCAGCAGACCAACGCGGTAGCCCTGCATGGCCAAAGCCACGGCCAGGTTGCAAGCCACCGTGCTCTTGCCCACACCGCCCTTGCCGCTGCTCACGCCGATGATGTTTTTCACGCCGGGCAGTGGACGGTCGGCAACCTTGGCTGCTTGATCTTCAGGATATTTGACGGCAATGTTGCCGCGGATGTCAATCTCGTCGCTGATGTGGGTGGTGATGGCCACCTCGGCGGCGCGGACTACCGACTTGATGAACGGGTCGGTCTTCTTGTCAAACACCAGCGAGAACGACACGCGGTTGCCGTCGATGCGCATGTCGTCGGCAACCATGTTCATGGTCACAATGTCTTTTCCGGTGCCGGGATAGCGCACGGTGCGCAGGGCATCAAGAATCAATGCGGGATATAAGGTCATTATTTAATTGATAAGTTATAATTGATAATTTATAATTCAAAATTCGTAACCCGTTACCCGTAACTCATAAATCACATTTCATAACTAGCAATTAATGATTATAAATTATGAATTAAGAGTTACGAATTATTCCGGTGGTAGCTGCGGTAGCCGTCGGGCTCGATGTCGATGTCGGGCTCGATGAGCTCGCCATCGTGCGGCAAACGGAACTTCAAGTACTTGATGGTCAGGCCGCGGCTCAACCATTGTTGCTCATAGTAGGTCTTGATCTCGAGGATGTCGTCGGCAAGGCCGCTGCTATACAGGTCGGACGTGTCAACCTCGACGGGCAGAGAGTTGATGCGCACCAGCTCGCGCGTATAGGTGTACAGAAACGGGCTGTCGGTCTTCAGGTGCACAATGCCACCGTCTTTCAGGATGTTGCGGTAGTTGGCCAGAAAACGGGTACCTGTCAGGCGCTTGTTCACTTTCTTCATCTGAGGGTCAGGAAACGTAATCCAGATTTCGGACACCTCGCCTGGAGCGAACATGCGGTCGATGATCTCGATGCTCGTGCGCAGAAAGGCCACGTTCTTCAGCCCCTCGGCCTCGACCTGGCGCGCACCGGTCCACATGCGAGACCCCTTGATGTCGACACCGATATAGTTCTTGTCGGTGAAGCGCTTGCCCAGACCGACGGCATACTCGCCCTTGCCGCAGCCCAGCTCCAGCACGATCGGGTTGTCGTTGCCAAAGTAGGCGGCGTTCCAGCGGCCGCACATCGGACAGCCGTCCTGCTCGAGGGTCGACCACGGAAACTGGAACACACAGCCAAACGTCTCCATGTCGGCAAATTTCTTCAGTTTGTTCTTGCCCATCGCTTAAATCTTCACTTTATAGCTGCATCCGTTCATGCGCACGATATAATAACCCGGGTCGATGTTGTGATAACTGTTGCTGCCGGCCTGCACGCTCACTGTGCGCGTCATGCCGCTGAGCGACACCAGCTGGGCTTGTCCGGCATCGGCCGCGATGATGTGCAGCACGCCGTTGGCACCGTAGACATGGTCGGATGTCTGCGCCACTTGCGTCACACCGGTGGCCTTGCTCACCTGGGCCTGGCCGTTGGGCGCATAGTAGATGTCGCCGTCAGCGGTCACAAGCGTCACATGGTCGACTGTGATGTCGGCAAGCGAGGCCAGTGCGTCGCTGGCTGTCACACTCAGGCGCAACACGGGTTGGTCGTCAGAGCCGGCGATGTCGACGTTGGGCAGCGCATACAGCACGATGCGAACCTGGTTGGCACTTGCCAACCAGGCAACCTGGTGGCGTGCGGTGCGGCTTCCCACGGTCACATCGCCAGTGGGCACCAGGCCATCGGGCAGGTGGATGACACACTGCAGGGCGGTGTAGCTGCGGCTATCGTTCAGACGCACATCGATGGTGTGGCGCTCGCCAGCGGTGATGGCAAAGTTGTCGATGGCCAGCATGTCACCTGTGTTGGGGGTGCTGATTTGCGGCAGTGTCAGATAGCTGCCCAGCATCATGTTGATGATCGAGTTGATGTCGGCGATGTCAATCTCGCCGTTGCCGTCGACATCGGCACCGTCAAACACAAACGAGCCGTTGACCTGGCCCAGCATATAGTTGATGATGGCGTTGATGTCGGCGATGTCGACATTGCCGTCATCGTTGGCATCGCCAGGCAGCGCGTTCGACTGCACGTTGAACTCGCGCCACTGCTCGGTGTTGCGATAGTTGTCGACCGACATGGCTGGCACCTTCAGCACGACAGAAGGCTGGTTAATGCCCTGCCACACGGCTTCGCCCAGGTCGGGAACAGCCTCGGCCCGCGAGACGATCTGCTGCAGGCCTGTCATCCCGGCCATGGCGCGCGTGCCCAGATGCTGGATGGTGGACGGCAGGGTCATTTCGGGCACACGGCTCAGGTTGTAGAGCGCGTAGGCACCTATCGAGTCGGCACTGCTCTGCGACAGGTCGACCGCCGTGAGCTTGTCGTTGCCCGCCAGCAGCAGCGGCGGCACAGCGCTCAGCGACGATGGCAGGGCGACACTGGCCAGCGAGGGGCTCAGCACAAACGCGCCCCAGCCCAGCGAGGTCACGCTGGCGGGAACCACAGCACGGGTGATCAGAGTCTGGGCGTATGCCCAGTCGCCGATGTGTGTCAGGTTGCTCATGGCCGACAGGTCGGCTTGCGTGACGCGTGTGCCGGCAAAGGCGGCATCGCCGATCCACTCAATCTGGTTGCCCAGCGTGGCGGTCTTCAGTTGGCTGCATCCGGCAAAAGCCTGAGCGCCGATGTGGGTGATGTTATAGGGCTGCTGTTCAAAGGGCGAGCCTGTGCCACCGGGTGTGAACGGGGCAGAAACGGTCACTTCGGTCAGCGACGTGCAGCCCGTAAGGGCACCGGTGCCGATGACCTTCAGTTTTGACGGCAGCGACACGCTCTTCAGGCTTGTGCAGCCAGCCAGCGCATAGTCGCCCAGGTGTGTCAGGTCAATTGGCAGTGTCAGGCTGGTCAGGCTGGTGCAGGCTGCCAGGGCGCCCTCGCCGATGCTTGTGGCATGGCTGGGCAGCACCAGCGTGGTCAGGTGAGACAACTGGGCCAGCGACAGCGACGGCACCACGTCGGCACGGTAGTCGCGCACGTTGCCAAACAGCGGCTTGTCACTCGAGTAGGCAACGATGGTGACACCCGCCAGATTCAGCGAACGCAGGTTGCGGCACTTGTCGGCTAGTGTCCTGAAGTCGCGCGCGTCCATCTGGCCGGTGAGGGTCAGTTCGGTCATGCTATTGTTGCCCAGCAAGGCTTGCAGACGGCCGGCCTCGCAGCGCACGGTCACTGCCTGAGCGGCAATCGTGGCCAGTAGCACTATGGTCGATAAGAGGATTCTAAGCATTTGATGTATAGTTGTTTGTGGGTTTGTGAGGACGGTCAGCGCAGCGAGGCGGCGTGCCGCAGGCCGGCGAGGCGCGCCCGCTCGGCGGCGCGTTGCATGGCCAGCTTGTGGGCCAGCATCAGGTTGATCACGGTATTGGCGTCGGCGATGTCGATAACGTTGTCGTCGGTGACATAGGCGCGGCCGTCATACTTGTTGGCGTTGTCGCGGCCCAGCATGATGTTGATGATGATGTTGACATCAGCAATGTCGACCTTGCCGTCACCGTTGACATCGCCACGTGGCAGGCTTGCGGTCATGAAGTTGCACCATTGCGGTGCCAGGCGATAGTCCTCTAGGCTCTGGGGACTGACTTTGAGCAGAACTTTGCTCTGGTCGATGCCATACCACACACTGTCGCCCAGCAGGGGCACTTCGCTGGCCTTGCTCTCGAGCTGTGTCAGTCCGGTGGTGTAGGCCATGGCAAACGAGCCGATGTAATCGACCGTGGCTGGCAACGACAGCGTGCTCAGCGCGTCAGCGCCCATCAGGGCACCATCGCCCAGCTCCTGCAGGTTGGCAGGCAGTGTCAGCTGTGTGAGTGGTGTCTGCGACAGCACCCAGTCGGGTAGGGCGGTCAGCTGGTGTTGCTCGCCCAGCGACAGCTGCTCGAGGCCGGTGGCGGCTAGGGCCTCGCGACCCAGCGAGTTCAGGCGGTCGCCCAGACTGACGGTCTTCAGCAGCGGGCAGTGGGCAAAGGCGCGCTCACCGATGCTCAGCGATGCGGCGGCAACCGTGAGTGTGTCGCCGGCAGGCGCTGTGGTCATGGTCACCGACTGCAGCGACGCGCAGTTGCTGAAAGCACCATCGCCGATGTGCGACAGCGACTGTGGCACTGCCACAACTGCCAGCTGCGAGCAGCCTGTCAACGCATAGTCGCCGATGTGCGACAAACGCCGAGGCAGTGACACACTGGTCAGTGCCGTGCAGCCCGACAGGCAACCGTCAGCCAGGTGGGTGGCTGTCTGAGGCAGCACCAGGTGGGTCAGCTCCAGCAGGCTGGCCAGCGACAGGCTGGGCACCTCATCGGCACGATACTCATTGACGTTGCCAAACAGGGCATCGCCACGGTAGGCATCGATGACAGTCGCGCCCAGGTCCAGACGTGTCAGATGTCGCAGCGAGTCGGCGATGAAGCGGAAGTCGCGAGCGTCGATGTGGCCGCTCACCTCCAGTGTGGTGATGGCATGGTTGTCAACGCGTGTCGACAGGCTGCCGGCTTGACAGTCCTCAACGGTTTGGGCGGTGGCCAGCAGGGTCATGGCGGCCGCGATGGCGGCTAGAATTATTCTGTGCATAGTTTTGTTCGTTTGCCGGGCGTGACGGCCGGTTGAATGTCGATGTGGCCCGCTACGCCTTGTTATTTCTAAACGGCAAAGTTACGCAATTATTTGCTATCGCGAAAGCATTGATGCAAAAAAAACGTCAACGACAAGCAAACAGCCGCTTTACGGATGGCGTAAAGCGGCTGTCGTGTGATGAAAAATTGGCTTGAGCTATTGCAGCGACACCTTGAAACTCTTGCCCTGCAGGCGGATGACGTAAATGCCTGCTGGCAGGTCGGTCCACTGGCTCAGCCCGGCAGGCACCTGCAGCGGGCGCACCATACCGTTCAGGCTCACCACTTGTGCCTCGGTGGCTTCGGTGGCCTCGATGACCAGTGTCATGCCAGTGGTGTATGCGCGGCAGTCGGTGGCTGTGAGGTTGTCAACACCGGTGGTGTTGCTCACAGGCGTGCTGCTGCCGGCAGCGGCCCATGTCTTGCCGCCTTGGGCCAGCACGATGTCGCTCAACACAATCATGGCACCTGGCGCTAACTCGTCGGTGCACCTGATGCGCAGCCGCACGATGGCGTCGCCCGAGGCGAAGTCACGGTCTTGCGTCGAGTAGCTCACCACGCGGGTGCGGTCGCCGTGGGTGCGGCTCAGCTGCTGGTGCCCAGCTGTGCGATGGGTGCCTTCAACCTGCTCAAACTCCAGCCCGGCAGGCAGTGTGACATCGAGCTGCAACGCGCTGTAGGCGCGGCTGTTGGCCAGCACAACGTCAATCGTGCGGGTCTCGCCGCGGCCGATGCTCAGCGGCTCGATCGACACACGGTCGTCGGTGGTGGCGCGGCGGGCCATGTCGCGGCCCTGGATGCGCCGCACGGTGCTCTGCTCCACCTTGCCCAGCACGATGTTGACGATGCCGTTGGCATCGCTGACATCGATCGTGCCGTTGCCGTCGAGCTCGGCTGCCTCGCTGATGAACGGGTCGGGATTTTTGCCCAGCACATAGGCAACGAGGGTGTTGACATCGCCGACGTCGACTGTCCCGTCGCCGTTGACATCACCCAGCAGGTAGTCGTGCAGCAGATAGAAGTCTTGCCACTGCTCGGCAGCGGCATATAGGTCGGCAGTTGTGTTGTCGACTGTGCCCAACTTCACCGTCGGCTGGTCGACACCATCCCACACCATCTCGCCCAGCGTGGGTACCGTGGTGGCGTCGATGTCAATCTGCTCCAAGCCGGTCATGCCGGCCATGGCGCGCGTGCCCAGATGGGTCACTGTCGCGGGGATGAAGAAGTAGCGCGTGTTGCTCCAGTTATAGAAAGCATAGTCGCCGATGCTGGTCACGGCCTTGAGCAGCAGTGTGTCGCAAACGATCTGGCTACCGCCCGAAAATGCGTAGTCGGGCACGGCGCGCAGGCTCGACGGCAGCGACGCGGCGGTGAGCTGTGTCGTGCCGAAGAAGGCACCGTCGCCCATCTGTGTCATGCCGGCGGGCAGACTCAAGCTGGTGAGCGGCGTGCTGGCCAGCGACCAGTTGCCCAGGCTGTCAAGGGCTGTGGCATGGCTGGCGTCAAACGCTGCCAACGCCGTGCCGTGGAAGGCCTCGACACCGATGCGACGCACCTGCTCGCCCAGCTGCAGCGTCTGCAGGAGGCTGTCGCCAACAAAGGCATAGTCGCCGATGGTGGCGGCATTGACCGTGGCATGCTGCAGCGAGAAACAGTGTGCAAACGCGCCGCGGCCCACCGTCTGCACCGTTGCCGGGATGGTGACCGACTGCAGCGCTGTGCCGCTGAAGGCATAGTCGCCGATGCGGGTCAGCGTCGGCGGCAGCACGATCGAGGTCAGGCTGTCGCAGCCGGCCAGTGCGGCAGTGCCGATGGCTACCAGCGAGCCGGGCAGCGTCAGCTGCTTCAGTTTCATGCCCATCAGCATCGACTGGGGCAATGTGCCGGCATCGAACGAGTGGAAGGTAGCCGTCAGCGGACGTTGGGTGTCGCTGTAGGCCACGATGCTCACACCGCTCAGGTCGAGCGACGTCAGCTGGGGCAGCGAGCTGGCGATGTACAGAAAGTCACGAGCGTCCATCTCACCGATCACGGTGAGGCTGGTAACGCTCGGCGCGTCAGCAATCTGGCTCGACAGCTGCCCGGCGGTCGTAGTAACCTCAATAGCACTGGCCGGAGCGGCCAGTGCTATTAGGGCTACTATCTGCATGAGTCTGTGCATGAATAGTAGGGGATTGGGGATTGTTTGGTTTTACTTCACAACCTTGGTGGTCACCTGGCTGCCATCGGCATAGCTAGTGACAACCATGTTCACACCCTGGAACGGAGTGTTAGAAACCATACCGGCAGCGTTGACATACTTCACACTGACAACATCCTTGCTGGCGTTCAGGTTCTCGACACCGGTCAGAATCTGGGTGGCGTCGACCGACAGCGGGTAGACGATATAGTTCTGGAATGCCAGGTCGTCGCTAGCCTTGACATGGGCAGGAGCGCCGGCAGGAGTCTCGGCCTCCCAGGCCTCCTTGAGCTGAACAGCGCACTCAACATCCTTGTACAGGGCACCGTCGGCCATGTCGGTCTCGGTGTTGCACCAGCTCATGTCGACGGTTGCGCTCTGGCCCTTGTTCACGCCTGAATAAGCGCGGAAGGCACCCTCGCTGGCAAAGTAGTAGCCGGTGAGCAGAATCACCTCGTTCACCTTCGGAGCAAAGTGATATTGTGCGCTGGTCGGGTCGCTCTGGGCCAGGTTCCAAGCAGTGGCTGCGGCTGCAACAGGATCAGTGGCGGACTTCGGGGCGGCGGTCACGGTCAGCGTCTGGTTGCACTCGGCATCACTCAGCACACCGGTCAGAGAGTTGGCGGCGATGCAGTCCATGGCGGCGATGGCGTCATACACCTCGCCCTCGGCAGCAACCTTCATCCAGTTGCCCTTGCCGTCGCTCACAAACACGCAACCGGCCTTCGGAGCGCGAGACACAATCTTCAGTGCATCGGCAACGGTGTACTCCTGGTCGTTGACACCGGTTGCGACGATGTCGGCAAGCGGAGTGCCGCTGGCAGGCGTGGTCACGTTGCACACGACCACGTTCTCAAGCTCAAAATGGCCAATATAGCTGGCGGGAGCTTGGGGGTCATCGTAGCTGGCCTTGCAGTATTCGCACACAATCTGTGCGCCCTTGAAGTCTTCAGAAGCTGTAACTTCAATGTCTGCCAAATAACTCGTGCCAGTCGACCAGTAGGCCACAAGGCGATTGCCATTGTAGGTGTCACCGCCGTTAGCCATGTTGGCAAGCACTATCTTGAACTGGTTTGCAACGTCGTCAAAATTAAAAGCCGGTGTAACAGCCATTTTACTTCCTCGAGCGTTGGTGGGGTACGTATCGTCCTCAGCTAACAATAAAGGCTCATATACTTCACCGAATGTAAGTCCTTCGACAGGAGCTAAGTACACCTGGATGGAACTGAAAATCTGGTCGTCGTGCTGAATCTTCAGGGTCACGGTCTTGGTCTCGCCCGGCGCAATCTCAAAGTCCTCGATGAAGAGTCTGTTCTCGGCCTGAGCGTTAAGTGCTACGAGCGCGGCAGCGCCCAGCAGCACAGATTTGAATAGAGTTTTCTTCATAATGATTTGTTGTTTTATGTTGTTACTTTAGTTTTCAGTCTGCAAATGTAGACAAAAAAAATCACACAGCAATATTTTTCGCCTTTTTTTTTGCGAAACGGCAAAAAAAAACAGGAAACAAGAAACAATCTGCTAGAACCACGATAGTGATGCTGCACAGCGCCTGACCGCCAGACAATGGCAACTCAATGCATCATTAGGGACGGTTCTTTTTGATGCATTTTTCTCAATGACGCAACAAAAAGAACCGTCTCCATAGTCGCACAAAAATAGCGATTTCCGGTCTGATGACTGCGGAAACCGCTATATTGGTTGGCTTGCGCTCTAATTGCTTAGTTCTGCTCCTCGGCAGCAACGGGCAGCACGTTGATATACGTGTGACCGGCGCGGTGCTGGAACTGGACGGTGCCGTCAATCAGCGCATACAGCGTGTGGTCGCGTCCCATGCCCACGTTCAAACCCGGGCGGTGAACCGTGCCGCGCTGGCGGCGGATGATGTTGCCGGCCTTTGCAAACTGACCACCAAAAATCTTAACGCCCAAGCGTTTGCTCTCGCTCTCGCGGCCGTTCTTCGAACTACCTACACCTTTTTTATGTGCCATAATCGATTGAATTTTTAATGGGTTAAGCAATGACTTCCTTAATCTCAAGCTGAGTGAACTGCTGGCGATGGCCGTTCAGACGGCGATAGCCTTTGCGACGCTTCTTCTTGAAGACAATCACGTGTTCACCTTTCACGAGGGGAGCCTTCACCTCGCAAACAACCTTTGCGCCCTCAACGGTCGGGGCACCTACCTTCACTGCGCCATCGGCGTCAATCAGGAGAACCTTGTCAAACTCGACGGTGTCACCCTCCTTGACATCGCTGGTCAAGTGGTGGACATACAACTTCTTGCCGGCCTCGGCGCGGAACTGCTGTCCCTGAATCTCTACAATTGCGTACATTATTTATTAATGCCTTTACAATGTTAAGCCCATACGGCGGAGCGGCCACTTGCCGCACACTTAATCGTGCCTTTTGGAAAAATGCGGCTGCAAAGGTACGAAATAATTCATAATTCATAATCCAGAATCCTTCATCCACACTCCAAAATCCTATTATTTAACTACAATTAACACATTGCCATGCTTTGGTAACTGTTCACCGATTGTGATAGCGGCTGTTCCCCCTCTAAGTTGAGCAGCTCCCCCTCTAAGTTAGAGGGGGCCGGGGGGAGTGTGTCAGCCAACTTTGCTCCGCCATGGCGGTTGTCATACCCCCCCCGACCGCTCTCTAGTTCTGCTGGATTTGCTGCGCTTCGCTTGCCCTTCGGGCTCCCGTTCGGTCGCGAGCACTTCGTGGTTGCAATCCAGCAGGATTGAGTATAAGCATTTAGATAAATTTGGCTGCGCCTCAGCAATGTTCAAGCAAGCTTGACATTGCATTCGGCTTGCGCAAATTTTATAATGCGCTTATTTCGGATTGCAAATCCTTATACTCAAATGCGGTCGGATTACAAATCCGACCGAACGGGTTGCCGAGTGCAACAATAGGGACGGTTCTTTTTGTTGCATTTTTCTCAATTATGCAACAAAAAGAACCGTCCCTATTGTCGCATTTTGGAGGGAGGGGAGCAACGTGCGAGGCGATGCAACCGCCTGGTCGGCAGTAAAAAACAGCCGCTGAAATGTTTTTCAGCGGCTGTCTCTTTGCTATCAGTATCAGTAAGGGATTTACCAGGCAAACATCGGGTAGTCCTTCATGATGTCGTTGACCTTGGCGCGCACGGTGGCGATGACCTTCTCGTCCTCGGGTGCGTGCAGCACGGTGTCGATGAGCTCGGCAATCTCGCCCATCAGCGGCTCCTTGGCGCCACGGGTGGTGATGGCCGGAGTGCCCAGACGCAGACCGCTGGTCTGGAAGGCCGAACGGTCGTCAAACGGCACCATGTTCTTGTTGGCGGTGATGTCGGCAGCAACCAGTGCCTGCTCGGCCAGCTTACCGGTCAGCTCGGGGAACTTGGTGCGCAGGTCGACCAGCATGCTGTGGTTGTCGGTGCCACCGGTGCAGATCTTGTAACCCTTGTCGACCAGTGCCTGAGCCAGTGCCTGGGCGTTCTTCTTCACCTGGATCTGGTAGTCCTTGAAGGCCGGGGTCAGTGCCTCGCCGAAGGCCACTGCCTTGGCGGCGATCACGTGCTCGAGCGGGCCGCCCTGCACGCCGGGGAACACGGCGCTGTCGAGCAGCGACGACATCTTGCGGATCACGCCCTTCTTGGTGGTCTTGCCCCAGGGGTTGTCAAAGTCCTTGCCCAGCAGGATGATGCCGCCGCGCGGACCGCGCAGGGTCTTGTGGGTGGTCGATGTCACGATGTGGGCATACTTCAGCGGGTTGTTGAGCAGACCGGCGGCGATGAGGCCAGCGGGGTGAGCCATGTCAATCATGAGCAGGGCACCCACCTTGTCGGCGATGGCGCGCATGCGGGCATAGTCCCACTCGCGGCTATAGGCGCTGGCGCCACCCACGATCAGCTTCGGGTGCTCGCGCAGAGCGACCTCCTCCATCATGTCATAGTCCACCTCGTTGGTGTCGGGACGAACGTTGTATTCGCACTGGTGGAACACGAGACCCGAGAAGTTCACTGGGCTCCCGTGCGACAGGTGACCACCGTGAGCCAGGTTCAGGCCCATGAACTTGTCGCCGGGCTTCAGGCAAGCCATGAACACAGCCATGTTGGCCTGGGCGCCCGAGTGCGGCTGCACGTTGGCATACTCAGCGCCGAACAGTTGCTTGATGCGCTCGATGGCCAGGTTCTCGGCCTCGTCGACGCACTGGCAACCGCCATAGTAGCGGTGGCCGGGATAACCCTCGGCATATTTGTTGGTCAGGCAGCTGCCCATGGCCTGCATCACCTGCTCGCTCACGAAGTTCTCGCTGGCGATCAGCTCGATGCCGTGCAATTGGCGCTGATGCTCTTTCTCGATGATGTCAAACAATACTTTGTCTCTTTCCATGTCTTGTGATTATGTTATTAAAAGGTTGAATGTCTAAAATCAGCCGCAAAGGTAGTACTTTTAATTGAGAACTGAAAATTGAGAGCTGAAAATTGAGTACACTTGAAAAAATCAGAAAGCGCAATCAAGGACGAGAAAGACATAGTAACATATCTTTGAAGGCATTGCAACAAATAGAAAACCAGCGCTTTATGTTTCAAAGAAGTGTCTCTGTGTCTTTATCGCCTGAAACCAGCCAACTTTTCAAGCTACGTCAAAATTATTTTTTTATTCCTTTTTTCCGCACAGTCCAGCCGAAGTGGCCCAGTTGCTCGCCCAGCGTGTAATATTGGCCGTGACAGTAGGTGATGAGGTCGGCGCGCTTAAGGTCCAGCCGGCCCGTCTCGGGGTCAAGATACTCATCATCGACGATGACATTCAGCACCTGGGCGATGAACATGTCGTGGCTGCCCAGGCGCATGATGTCCTGCACCTGGCACTCTAGGCTCACAGGGGCCTCATTGATATAAGGTGAGCACACGGTCACCCCCTGCACGGGCGTGAGACCCATCTCGGCCCACTTGTCGCAGTCACGCCCGCTGCGCACGCCGCACCAGTCGGTGGCGCGGGCCAGCGCACGATTGGTCAGGTTGAGCGTGAAGGCCATGTCGCGTTCAATCAGGTGATGGCTGTGCCGCTCGGGGCGGATTGACACATAGCACATCACTGGGTCGCTGCACAGGGTGCCAGTCCAGGCGGCTGTGAGCATGTTGTAGTCGGCGGGCTCCCGGCCACAGCTCACCAGCAGCGCCGGCAGCGGATAAATCATGTTGCCCGGTCTCCAGTTCTGTTTCATGTCGGCAAAATTACTGAAAAAAACGCTGCTGCGGTAAAAAAAACGTTTTTTCTTGCTCATATTTCCACTTTTAGTCGTAATTTTGCACGTTATTACCAGCATTGTGTAGTAACTAAAAGCTAAAAACTTGAAACCAACAACTCGACTATGGGTAAGAAGAATATGAAGAAGGCTGAGCGCGCACGCCACAACGCCAAGATTGTCAAACGCATGTGGATGGTCTTTGGCGGTCTGGTGGCACTGGCGGTGCTGTTGTTCATCCTCATCTACAACGGCATCATTGGATATATGCCCGAGATTGACCAGCTCAAAAACCCCACCGACAAGTTCGCATCGGCCATCTACTCGGCTGGAGGCGAGGAGATGGGGCGATACTACCGCAGCAAGGGAAACCGAGTCTATGTCGACTTCGACCAGCTTTCGCCGCACCTGCACGACGCGCTCGTGGCCACCGAGGACGCGCGGTTTGAGGACCACTCGGGCATCGATGTCAGGGCCATTGGCCGTGCCATCATCAAGCGCGTCATCATGGGCCAAAAGAGTGCAGGTGGTGGCTCGACTATCACGCAGCAGCTGGCCAAGCAGCTCTACTCGCCCGAGTCGAGCAACATCTTTGAGCGAGCCTTGCAGAAGCCCATCGAGTGGGTCATCGCCGTCAAGCTCGAGCGATACTACACCAAGGACGAGATCATCAAGATGTACTTCAACCAGTTTGACTTTCTCAACAACGCGGTGGGCATCAAGACGGCTGCCATGGTCTACTTCGGCAAGGATCCGTCGCAGCTCAACCTGCAGGAGTCGGCCACGCTGGTGGGCATGTGCAAAAACCCCAGCTACTACAACCCGCTGCGGCACAGCGAGCGTACGCGCGAGCGCCGCAATGTGGTCCTTGACCAGATGGTCAAGGAGGGATACATCAGCCAGGCCGACGGCGAGGCCGTCAAGCAGACACCCCTGGTGCTCAACTACCACAAGGTTGACCACAACGACGGACTGGCACCCTACTTCCGAGAGGAGCTGCGGCGCGTCATGACAGCCCACAAGCCCGACCCCAAGAACTACCCCTCGTGGAACAGGCAGGCCTATGTCGACGACTCGACCGCGTGGGAGGTCAACCCGCTCTACGGCTGGTGCAACAAGAACACTAAGGCCGACGGAACACACTATGACATCTACAGCGACGGACTCAAAATCTACACCACCATCGACGAGCGCATGCAGCAGTATGCCGAGAAGGCCGTCAAGCAGCACATGAGCAAGACGCTGCAGCCGGCATTCCTGCGCGAGCGAGGTGGCACCAAGAACCCCTATACCAACAACCGCGCCGAGCTCAGCGCGGCAGGCAAGCAGGCGCTCATCAACAACGCCATCAAGCGCAGCGAGCGATACCGCGTGCTCAAAAAGCAGGGAATGAGCGAGAACGAGATCATGAGCAACTTCCGCCAGCCCGTGCAGATGAAGCTATTCAGCTATGACGGCGACTACGAGACAACGATGACGCCCTACGACTCGCTGCTCTACACCAAGTCGTTCCTGCGATGCGCAATGATGTCGATGGATCCCGTCACCGGCCATGTCAAGGCCTACGTTGGAGGACCCGACTTCCGCTTCTTCAAGTATGACATGGTGGCCACAGGACGCCGCCAGATCGGTTCGACGGTCAAGCCATTTGTCTACAGCAAGGCCATCAACGACTTTGGTCTCACACCTTGCTCGATGCGGCCCGGTGGGGCACCCAACATACACTGGTATAACGAGTTGTGGAACCCGAAGGGGGTGGGTGGAACGATGACGCTGAAGCAGGCGTTGACCCACTCGACCAACTCGATTTCGGCCGGATTTATGCGAGGCACGCGCCCCAACTGGATCGAGGAACGCGGATATCCCGTCTACTCGCCATCTGAGCTGGCAAAGTGGATGCACAGCTTTGGCATCACCAGCCACCTCGAGCCTGTGCCGTCGCTCAGTCTGGGCATCAGCGAAATCACCGTGCGAGAGATGGTGGCGGCCTATTCGGCGTTTGCCAACGGCGGAATGCGCGTCGAGCCCATCTATGTCACACGCATCACCGACAACAAGGGTAACGTCGTGGCCGAGTTCAACGCCCAGCAGACCGAGATCATGAGCGAGGACACCTACCTCAAGATGCTCTCGATGCTCATGAGTGTTGTGGATCACGGAACGGGTGCCCGGCTGCGTTCGCAATATGGCATCAAGGCCGAGATGGGTGGCAAGACCGGTACCACCAACTTCAACAGCGATGGTTGGTTCATGGGATTCACTCCCGAACTCGTGACCGGTGTCTGGGTCGGCGGTGAGGAACGCTACATCCATTTTGTCAGCACGGCAATGGGACAGGGTGCCGAGGCGGCATTGCCCATCCTCGGGCTGTTCATGAAGAGTGTCTATGCCGACAGCCAGCTGCCCTACAACCAGTCGACCAAGTTTGTCTTCCCCAAGGACTTCCGCGAGTGCGGCGACGAGCTTGGGCCCATCAGCTATGGTGGAGGACGGCGTGGTGGCAGCCAAGACAGTGGTGGCGGTGGACACGACGATGTGGTCGAGGGCATCTTTGACTAGATGGTCGGTTTGTCAATCTCTCGCATGCGAGCGGCAGCGCGCAGGCTGGCGGCGCTTGTGATGCTGTGTGGTCTGGCGTTGAGCGGGATGGCTCAGGCGGCCGACTACAGCAGGCTCATGGAGCAGGCAGGCCTGGTCGACCTGGCCACACTGGGACGCGGCATCACGGTCGACTTGAAGTATGCCACGACCGACAATTTCACAGGACAGAACATGTATGGTGACTTCCGGCGGGCCTATCTGGTCGAGTCGGCGGCACGGTCGCTGCGGCGTGCACTCAAGCAGCTGCAGGACATCAATCCCCACTTGGGTTTTGTCATCTATGACGCGGCGCGCCCCCTGAGTGTGCAGCGCAAGATGTGGAAAGCCGTCCAGGGCAAGCCCGGACGGCGATACGTCGCGCCCCCACACCGCGGAGGGCCGCACAACTATGGCGTGGCGATTGACATCAGCCTCACCTATATGGGGTTGCCGCTAGACATGGGCACACCGTTCGACACCTTCACCGACGACGCACACATCACTGCCGAGAGCTACCTGGTCAAGAAAGGACGCATCAGCCGGCATGCCAGAAAGGCACGACAACTGCTGCGCAAGGTGCTCACCGACAATGGGTTCATGACCTATAGCCGTGAGTGGTGGCACTATGAGCGTTGCCGGGTGGGGTATGCCCGTCGCCACTTCGGGCTGCTCAATTTCTAGCTCAATGCGGCCAGCCGCTCCCTGAGGATGTCGATGCCGGCCACCGCAGTGGTGTGGATGTGCTCAAAGCCGGCAATCTGGCTGGTGTCAAATGTGCCCGGGTCAATGAGATAGCGAGGAACGCCACGCGCCACATGCTGCAGCAGGTTGGCTGCAGGATACACCACCAGCGATGTGCCGATGACCACAAAGATGTCGGCCTGCTCGACGATTTTGGCCGCCTGGGCCATGTTGGGAACCCCCTCGCCAAACAGCACGATGAACGGACGCAGCTGCGAGCCGTCGGCGGCCTTGTCGCCCACATGGATGGGCTGGTCGAGCGGGCGCTCGGTGATGCAGGCAGGGTCGTTGGGATTCATCGAGCCGGTGACCTTGCCCAGCTCGCCGTGCAGGTGCAGCACATGGCTCGAGCCGGCGCGCTCATGCAGGTCGTCGACATTCTGCGTGATGATGGTCACGGCATAGTCGCGCTCCAGCTCGGCCAGCACACGGTGGGCGTGGTTGGGGGCGACAGTGAGCAGGTTGCGACGGCGCGCGTTGTAGAACTCCAGCACGCGCTCGCGGTTGCGGCGGTAGCCCTGCAGGCTGGCCAGCTCCATCACGTCATAGCGCTGCCACAAGCCGTCGGGGTCGCGGAAGGTCGACAGTCCGCTCTCGGCCGAGATGCCGGCTCCGGTCAATACTGCTAGGTGTTTCATGTCTTTTGTTTTGGGTGTTTGGGTGATTTAGGGTGATAAAGCTATTCTTGCTACACGGGGTCGACGTCATAGTAGAGGCGCACCGACTTCATCCGCCCGTCCAGCTCCAGCATCTGCTCGTAGAGCTGGCGCAGCAACGCCTTGACCTTGCTCATCGATGCCTGCGTCTCGACCTTCATCACCACTTGCCGGATATAGAGGGTCTGCACGCGAGCCACCATCGGACGCTCAGGGCCGAGCACCCGGCTGCCGAAGGTCTGACGCAGCAGCCCGGCATAGCGCACGGCAACCTCGCCCAGCAAGGCATCGTCGCGGTGCTTGAGATAGATGTAGATCAGCCGCACAAACGGCGGATAACGGAAACGCTCGCGCTCGGCAAGCTCGTGGCGGTAGAAGCCCTCATAGTCGTGGCGCTCGACAAAGCCGATGACCGGGTGGCCGGGGTCGCTGGTCTGAAGCACCACCTGACCCTGCTTGTGGGCGCGACCGGCACGGCCCGCCACCTGCTCCATCATGTCGAAGGCGCGCTCGTGCGAGCGGAAGTCGGGAAAGCTGATCATCGTGTCGGCGTTGAGCACACCCACGATGCTCACGCGGTCAAAGTCCAGCCCCTTGGTCACCATCTGCGTGCCCACCAGGATGTCGGTCTTGTGCGACGAGAACTCGTCGATGATGCGGTCGTAGCTCGACTTGCTGCGTGTGGTGTCTAGGTCCATGCGCGAGATCTTCTCGCCGGGAAACACCTGGTCGATCTCGTCCTCGATGCGCTCGGTGCCATAGCCCACTATCTCGATGCCAGGCATCTGGCAGGCTGGACACAGGTTGGGCAGACTCAGCGTGTAGCCGCAATAGTGGCAGCTGAGCGAGTGTGAATACTTGTGGTAGGTGAGCGACACGTCGCAATTCTCGCACTTGGGCACCCAGCCGCACTCCTTGCACCGCACCATCGGCGCAAAACCGCGGCGGTTCTGGAACAGAATCACCTGCTCGCCGGCCTTGAGCGCATGGCGGCAGTCGTCGACCAACTCTTGCGAGAACAGACCGCGCATCTCGTGCTTGCGCCGAGCCTGCTTGGTGTCGATGACCTTGACGCGAGGCATCTCGATGCCCTCATAGCGCGTGAGCAGCTGCACCAGCCCATATTGCCCTTGCTGCGCCCGCCAGTACACTCCGATGTCGGGTGTGGCACTGCCCAGCAGCGTCTTGCCGCCATGCATCTGGGCCAGCATGATGGCGGCGTTGCGGCCGTTGTAGCGCGGAGCCGGGTCTTGCTGCTTGTAGCTCGTGTCGTGCTCCTCGTCGACGATGACCAGACCCAGTTGCGCATAGGGCAGGAACACTGCCGAGCGCACCCCGATGACCACAAGCGGGTCGTTGGTGCACAGCAGGCGTCGCCAGATGTCGACGCGCTCATTGTCGCTGAACTTGCTGTGGTAAATCAGCAGTCGGTCGCCGAACACGGCTTTCAGACGGCGCGTCAGTTGCGTGGTCAATGCAATCTCAGGCACCAGATAAAGCACTTGCTTGCCTTGCTTCAGCGCATCGCTGATCAGGTGCATATAGATGCTGGTCTTGCCGCTGCTGGTCACGCCGTGCAACAGTGTGATGGCATGATGGCCAAAACACTCATGCACCTCGCTGTAGGCACGGCGCTGCTCGCTCGACAACGTGGGCAGATCTGACAATTTGTTGCCCAGCACGGCAAAACGGTTGATGGCCTTCTTGTAGGTTTCGAAGATGCCGCGCTGCACGGCGGCGCTCAGCACAGCCTGGCTGACATCGGCACGCTTGAGCAGCGCATCCTTGCTCACCTCATGGGGCTCGTCACGGCCCATCCAGTGCGACAGGTCAAGGTAGGCCATCAGCAGCTGCTCCTGCTTGCGGGCGCGATGCACCAGGTCAAAAAACTCGTGCATGCGCGCCTCGTCGCCATGGCGGCAGGTCAGACGCACGCAGGTCTCGGTCTTCGGGCGGTAGTTGTCCACCACACGTTCGCTCACGCGCACCGCTTCGCGCTCGATCAGGCGGCTCACGGTGTACTCGACGTTCTTGAACCCCGTCGCGCTGGCCAGCTCGGTCAGCTGCACGCGGTCGCGCTGCGACGCGAAGTCCAGCACCACGCGCTCGCGGTCGCTCAATGTGCCGGGTGTCTCCTCCTCATAGTCGGGGTTGACGCTGATATAGGTCTCGCTCTCCACCTTCAGACCGCTCGGCAGCGCGGCCTTGTAGACTTCGCCCATCGAGCACAGGTAGTAGCTCGCGATCCACTCCCAGAACTTGAGCTGCGGATGGCGCACGATGGGGCGGTCGTCCAGCAGGCTTATGATTTCCTTCACCTCGTAGCCCTGCGGAGCGCGGTCGTGCAGCATCACCACGATGGCGGTGTAGATCTTTTTGCGCCCAAACGGCACCAGCACACGGCTGCCCACCTGCGGCGACAGATGCGACGGGATGCGGTAGGTGTAGGTGCCGGGTATCGACAGCGGCAGCAGGGTTTCGGCAAATTGCGGCATCTTGTTTTATTGACTAATGTAAATGACTAATATATAATGAATAAAGAGATCTTTGCGGGCATCATCACCGGTCAGCTATGCCGAGCCCACGGCTCGCCCTGATAGATTTGCCACTCGCGGCGGGCGGTGGCTGCCCAGCTCATGGCGGGTGGCAGCTGCTGGACGACATTGCCCTGCAGCAGCTGCGCCACGCGACGGCTCATGTTGTCGACCAGGTCGTCGTCAAGCGCGATGGCATTGGCCGCGCCCACGGCCTCGGCAGTGCCCAGTACGTCGGTGGCCACGACATTGGCCCCGCATTGGATGGCCTCGAGCGCCACCAGCGGCAGGCCCTCCTTCTGGCTGGGCAGCACCAGCACGTCGATGCAGTTCATCCAGTCGGGCATCTGGGCGTAGGGCACCGCACCGGGCATCAGACACCGGATGCCGCGCTCATGCAGGAGCTGCCTCACCTGGTCGTGCAGCGGGCCATCGCCCACAGCCACAAAGTGCAGCCCACCGTGGTAGAGGCGCGAGACCTCGTCAAAGAGGTCATCGAGCAGTGTCACGTTCTTGACCGCGTCCATGCGGCCCACAAACCCGACAACACGCTCATCGTCGCCGATGCCCCGCTGGTGGCGCAGCGCGCGGCGGCGCACCTCGTCGTAGCGGAAAAAAGCCGGCGATGCGCCATTGTACAGCACCTCGCTGCGAAACTCGTCGCACAGCGTCTCGCGGGCAAACCGCTCCAGACCACGGCTGACAAAAAAGTTGCAAGTGGCGTGCTGCAGCAACTCGATGGTGGCGGCGCGATAGACCGGGTCGGTGGCCGCGTCGCTGTGGATGCTGTGGCCGTGCCAGGTGATGTAGTGTGGCATGCCGTAGCGATGACCGGCCATCGCGGCGGCAGTGCCGGCGATGCGGTCGTGCGCGCTCAGCAGGTCATAGCCCTGCAGCCCATCGGCCAGCCGCGACAGCCACCGGCGGTAGGATAGGGCAGGGCGGTGCAGCACCTTGTGCCGCACGGTGTCCATCAGGCTGTGACAAAACCAATGCACCTGCACATCGATGCCCTCATCCAGGCCTCCAGCTCCCGCCCCCCGGCCTTCGGGGCGCACATCGCCAGTGTCGATGTGTGCAACCGCCGGACGGTCGGCGATGCGCCGCGTGCCGTGCAACCAGCGGTTCAGCCCGCGGTCATATCCTTCGATCATGTGCACATCGATGGCGCAGCCCTGCGCGATGTCGCGCAAGTGGCGCACGCGCTGCATCACGGCGTTGAACACGCCCATCTGGTCGTGCAGCCGCCCCTCGAATATGACCGCAATCCGTTTCATTGAGGGCAAAGTTACTCTTTTTTGCCGAAACCATCAAAAAATGGACAGCAAAAAAGGCTGAACCTTCCGATTCAGCCTCGATTCTTGTGGCGGAGGCAGGACTCGAACCTGCGACCTTTGGGTTATGAGCCCAACGAGCTACCACTGCTCCACTCCGCGATTTGCGAGTGCAAAAGTACTGCTTTCTGTTGGACTGACCAAATCTACCGCCCAAAAAATATCAAAATTTAACATTTGGCGCATTGGGGACGGTTCTTTTTCGCCAAATGTTAATAGTTTTGACAGTGATTAGGCCAATTTGTTGGTCTGGTATTCAGCGATTGTGATATAGGCAGTTCCCCCTCCAAGTTGAACAGTTCTCCCTCCAAGTTATAGGGGGTTGGGGGAGTGTGTCACGGGTTGGGGGAGTGTCTGCCAACTTCGGGCTTGCTGTTTGGCAGTTATAGAGCATTATGTATAACGCATTGTTTGCCTTGAGAAAGAGGGGGGCTGTTTGCCTGCTCTGACGTTCAACCCCACTTCTCCCCCTCCCCAGCTAGGGTAGGGGAAAATAGGAGTCTGTCATACCACCCTGACCTCTCCTATCTTAGGAGGTGAACTGGTCGCCTCGTGCGGCGGCAGTTCTGGCACGGCTGGAGTTGCAGCTTAACTTAAAAGGGGCAACTGTTGCCAGCAGAGTCGCTGAACAGTTGCCCTTTTTGTCAAATGATACAGAATGTGTCTGAAAATGGCTGGAAAGCGCCGTCACCGGTGCGTCACTTCATCGGACAGCCGGTGGCTATCTTCTGGAAGAAGTCGTTGCCCTTGTCATCGACCAGGATGAAGGCGGGGAAGTCCTCGACCTCGATTTTCCAGATGGCTTCCATGCCCAGCTCGGGATACTCGACGCACTCGATGCTCTTGATGTTGTTCTGGGCCAGGATGGCTGCCGGGCCGCCAATCGAGCCCAGATAGAATCCGCCGTGCTTGCGGCACGCGTCGGTCACAGCCTGGCTGCGGTTGCCCTTGGCCAGCATGATCAGGCTGCCGCCGTGCTCCTGGAACTCATCCACGTATGGATCCATGCGGCCGGCCGTGGTCGGGCCCATCGACCCGCAGGCCATGCCGGCGGGAGTCTTGGCCGGTCCGGCATAATAGATGGGGTGTTCCTTGAGATACTGCGGCATGCCCTCGCCGGCGTCCAAGCGGGCCTTGATCTTGGCATGGGCAATGTCACGACCCACGATGATGGTGCCGTTCAGGCTCAGACGGGTGCTGACGGGATATTGGCTCAGGATCTTGCACACCTCGCTCATGGGCTGGTTGAGGTCGATTTTGACGGCCTCGCCTTCGCCAGCCTGGCGCAACTCTTCGGGAATCAGCTCATAGGGTTTGTCGTCGAGCTTCTCGATCCAGATGCCGTCGCGGTTGATCTTGGCCTTGATGTTGCGGTCGGCCGAGCAGCTCACGCCCAGTCCGATGGGGCATGAGGCGCCGTGGCGGGGCAGACGCACCACACGCACGTCGTGGGCCAGATATTTGCCGCCGAACTGTGCGCCCAGTCCGATCTTGTGGGCCTCTTCGAGCAGTTGCTGCTCGAGCTCGATGTCGCGGAAGGCGCGGCCAGTCTCGTCGCCGGTGGTGGGCAGACTGTCATAGTAGTGCGTGCTTGCCAGCTTGACGGTGAGCAGATTCTTCTCGGCGCTGGTGCCGCCGATGACGATGGCGATGTGGTAGGGCGGGCAGGCGGCGGTGCCCAGGCTCTTCATCTTCTCGACCAGGAAGGGGATGAGTGTGCCCGGGTTCTGGATGCGGGCCTTGGTCTCCTGATAGAGGTAGGTCTTGTTGGCGCTGCCGCCCCCCTTGGTCACACACAGGAAACGGTATTCCATGCCCTCGGTGGCCTCAAGGTCAATCTGTGCCGGCAGGTTGCAGCGGGTGTTTACCTCGTCGAACATCGTCAGCGGGGCGTTCTGCGAGTATCGCAGGTTCTCCTGGGTGTAGGTGTTGAACACACCGCGCGCCAGGGCCTCCTCGTCGCAGAAACCGGTCCACACCTGTTGTCCCTTCTCGCCGTGGATGATGGCGGTGCCAGTGTCTTGGCACAGGGGCAGCTTGCCCTTGACGCTGACCTCGGCATTGCGCAAGAAGGTCAGTGCCACATATTTATCGTTCTCGCTGGCCTCTGGGTCACGCAAGATTTTAGCTACCTGCTCGTTGTGTGCGCGGCGCAGCATGAACGACACGTCGCGGAAGGCGTGCTGGGCCAGCAGTGTCAGTGCTTCAGGCTCGACTTTGAGCATCGGCTTGCCCTCAAACTCGCCGACCGACACATGGTCGCTGGTCAGCAGATAGTATTCGGTTTTGTCCTCACCCAGTTGGAACATGGGTGCATACTTAAACTCCGGAATGTTTGCCATAACTTGTGTAATATATATTATAATAAGGTATAAATGGATTCTTGTCGCTGTTTTGCGGCGCAAAGTTACAATAAAATTCTCAATCGCCAATTCTCACGCATCGATTAAGGCGGCCAGTGCCTGCCACAGCGGGTCGTCGGGAACCGGTGCCGTGACGTCGACCGTCTTGCCCGAGACCGGGTGGACGAAGCTGATGCGGTGGCTCTGCAGCGAGATGCTGCCGTCGGGGTTGCTGCGTTCTGCTCCATATTTGAGGTCACCCTTGATGGGACAGCCGATGGCGGCGAGTTGACAACGGATCTGGTGCTTGCGGCCGGTGATGAGCTCTATCTCCAGCAGGTGATAGCGCTCGCCGCTGGCCAGCACACGATAGTTTAGCACGGCTTTGGTGCTGCCCGCCTTCTGCGTGGGCGAGGCATAGGTCTTGTTGTTGCGTTCGACGCTGGTGAGCCAGTGGGTGAGTGTGCCGGCGGGCTGTGCCGGGCGGTTCTTGACGATGGCCCAGTAGGTCTTGTGCACATCGCCGCGCCGAAACAGCTCGTTCATCCTCGACAGCCCCTTGCTGGTGCGCGCCAGCACCACCAGTCCCATGGTCGGGCGGTCGATGCGGTGGGTCACGCCGCAGAACACGTTGCCCGGCTTGGCGTATTTCTCTTTTATCCAGCGCTTTACGGTCTCGACCAGTGGCTCGTCGCCAGTGCGGTCGCCCTGCACTAGCTCTCCGGCTGCCTTGTTGACGATGATGATGTGGTTGTCCTCGTAGACTACTTGCATATAATATAAGGTGTAAATCGAGTGCAAAATTACAACATTGCCCGCACATTTCGCCCTTTTGTGCGAAAAAATGTCAAAGTGGGGTCAAAAACATGTTTTGCAACATGTTTTGCCTGTTTCAGCTCCAAAAATGCAGCATTTGTGTCAGATTTAACATTTCAAGTTGTCATTTTGGGAAAATTTTACTAACTTTGCCCCTTGAAAAACCGTGCAGATGCCACGAATATACTTGCTAAACTGTAGTTAACTAGCTGTGATTCAGTGCGATTTGATGCCTGATTGAGCCAGTTATTACTTGTTTGGACAGTGTTGAATAGTTGTGTTTCTGTGGGGTGAAATGATGACAATTACTAACTAAAAAATAATTATCTTTAATTTAGTGCTTATGAGTCTCAGAAAATTACTTTTACTCATTGCAGCCTCGCTGGTGACCTTTGCCATCAACGCCCAAGTGACGGCGTCGGGAACGGTCTATGACGAGAACAATGAAGAGGTGATCGGTGCGACTGTCGTGCAGAAGGGGAAACCCGCCAACGGCACATCGACCGACATTGACGGCAAGTTCACGCTGCATGTGCCCGCTGGATCGCGCATCATTGTCACCTACATGGGTTATGAGCCCTATGAGGTGGCCGCAGGCAGTGGCTTGAAGATTACACTTAAACCCAACAGCGACGCCAACGTCTTGCAAGAGGTCGTCGTCACTGGTTACCAGAAGGTCGACAAGCGACTCTTCACTGGTGCAACAACCAGCGTGGATGCGACCAAGGCCAAGCTTGACGGTGTGGCTGACGTGAGCCGCGCTCTTGAAGGCCGTGCTGCCGGTGTGTCGGTGCAGAACGTCTCCGGTACCTTCGGTACAGCCCCCAAGATTCGCGTGCGTGGTGCAACATCTATCTATGGTAACTCTCGCCCCCTCTGGGTGGTTGACGGTGTGATTCTCGAGGACAATGTCGAGATCAGTGCTGATGACCTTTCTTCTGGCGACGCCACAACGCTGATTGCATCGGCAATCGCCGGCCTGAACGCTGACGACATCGAGAGCTTCCAGATCCTGAAGGACGGCTCGGCTACATCAATCTATGGCGCAAAGGCTAATGCAGGTGTGATTGTGGTCACCACCAAGACTGGACGCAAGGGCCACTCGCAAATCAACTATACCGGTGAGTTCACCTACCGTCTCAAGCCCCGCTACCGCGACTATAACATCACCAACTCGCAGGAGCAGATGGGTATCTACAAGGAGATGGAGCAGAAGGGTTGGCTCGAGTTCGCTTCGCTGGCCAACAGCACAAGCAACGGTATCTACGGACAGATGTACAATCTGATTAACCAGTATAACACCACCAACCACCAGTATGGCATGCCCAACACCGAGGCTGCACGCAACGCATTCCTCCGTGAGGCTGAGTTCCGCAACACCGACTGGTTCGACTTGCTGTTCAACAACAACATCTTGATGAACCATGCCGTGAGCATCACCGGTGGTACTGACAAGGGCTCGTTCTATTCGTCTATCTCGTTGATGAACGACCCGGGATGGTACAAGTCGAGCCGTGTCGAGCGCTACACCTTCAACAGCAATGCCATCTATCAGCTGACCGACAAGATTCGCGTCAAGATTCTGACCATGGACAGCTACCGCAAGCAGAAGGCTCCAGGAACCTTGAGCCAGAATGTTGACGTTGTCAATGGTGAGTTCAACCGCTCGTTCGACATCAACCCGTTCTCCTACGCGTTGAACACGTCGCGTACGATGGACCCCAACATGACCTATCGTCGTAACTACACCGACTTCAACATCTTCCATGAGTTGGACAACAACTTCATCGACATCAATGTGCTCGATGTCAAGTTCCAGGGTGAGTTGAACATCAAGCCCATCATCAAGCAAGACCAGTCGCTCGAGATCAACCTGCTGGCTGCTTACCGCTACAGCAACAGTGAGCAGAACCACTATGTCAAGGACGACAGTAACCAAGCCAAGGCTTATCGTGCTGGTATTGACCCCGAGGACGCTATTGTCCGTTCGAGCAACACCTACCTGTACACTGACCCTGACGATCCCAACGCATTGCCCGAGACCGTGCTGCCCAAGGGTGGTATGCTTTTCTACAGCAAGAACTCGATTGCTCAGACCGACTTCCGCGCCACTGCACAGTACATGAAGAACTTCGGCGGTGTGCACTTGCTTACTATCTTCGCCGGTGCCGAGGCCAGCAAGGTCGAGCGCTATGCACAGTCGTTCGATGGCTGGGGCATTGTTTATGCCAACGGTAACATCCCCTTCATGAAGCATGAGCTGTTCAAGCAGATGGTCGAGGAGAATGGTACCTACTTCAGCGACGGCAGCACGCATCGCCGCAACGCCGCGTTTGTCGCCAACGGTAACTATAGTTTCAAGGGTCGCTACATCCTCAACGGTACCATCCGTTATGAGGGTTCGAACCAGATGGGCGAGACGCGTCAGAGCCGCTGGCTGCCCACATGGAACGTGTCGGCTGCATGGAACGTGTTTGAGGAGCCGTTCTTCCGCGAGTGGAAGGGTAACAGCAAGTTCAGCTACGCTAAGCTCCGCGCATCTTACTCGCTCACCGGCGAGAGCGGACCGCGTGGCTATGCCAACGCCGAGGCTCTCTATTATCCCAACCGCCCCTGGCGTCAAGAGACCGACGCCATGGAGATGGGTCTGTACCTGTCAGGACTTGCCAACAGCGAGCTGACTTACGAGAAGAAGCATGAGCTTGACCTGGGTGTCGACCTCGGTTTCATCAACAACCGCATCAATGTTGTCTTCGACTGGTACAAGCGTAACAACTTCGACCTGATTGGTCACCTCTACACCTCGGGTGTGGGCGGCCAGACCAGCAAGTATGCCAACGTCGCCGAGCTGGCTTCGCATGGTGTTGAGTTCACCTTGACCACCAAGAACTTTGAGCCGCTGCGTCCGGGTGATTTCGGCTGGACAACCGACTTCACGTTCTCGTATGCCAAGAACAAGATCACCAAGCTGATCTCGCGTTCGCAGGTGATCAACCTGGTGCCGGGCACCGGTTTCCCGCTGGAGGGCTATCCTGTGCGTGCCATCTTCTCGATCCCGTTCATGGGACTTGATTCGCATGGTGTGCCTCTGACGATGAACGAGTTCCACGAGGTCACTGACCAGGGTGTTAACTTCCAGGAGTTTGATTTGCTTGACTACCTGAAGTATGAGGGTCCGGTCGATCCTCTGTACACCGGTGGTTTCGGTAACAACTTCACTTGGAAAGGCTTCTCGCTGAATGTGTTCATGACCTATTCGTTCGGCAACAAACTGCGCTTGAGCCAGGACTTCGCCGCTGCCTACAGCGACCAGACTGCTATGCCCAAGGACTTCAAGAACCGCTGGGTGATTCCCGGCGACGAGGCTTACACCGACGTGCCTGTGATTGCATCGCGTCGCCAGAGCTACTCGAACATCTATCTGGGCCGTGCTTACAATGCCTATAACTACAGTACGGCACGCATCGCCGACGGTGGATTCATCCGCCTGAAAGAGGTCGCTTTGACCTATGAGTTGCCCAAGTCGTTCCTGCGCCATCTGCGCCTGAACTCGGCTTCGGTCAAGCTGGCTGCCACCAACATCTGCCTGTTGTATGCCGACAAGAAACTCAATGGCCAGGATCCCGAGTTCTTCAACAGTGGTGGTGTGGCTTCGCCCAACCCCAAGCAGTTGACGTTCACACTGCGATTTGGTCTTTAATTAATGTGTAATTCAATAAGAGCAAATATAATATGAAGAAGATATTAATTTCTGCAATGGCATTGTCAATGGTCGCGCTCACGGCCTGCAATGACTTCCTCGATGTCGTGCCCGACACCCGTGTGAAGCTCACCAATGTTGAGCAGTGCCGTCAGTTGCTCGTCGATGCTTACTCCAGCTCGAGCTATGCGGCTGTATGTGAATTGTCGAGCGATAACATTACTGATAACAACTCGCCTTCACCCACGGGCATACGCTATAATCGTCCCAACTATGCGCAGACTGACGAGGAGCTCTACACCTGGAGCGACGTCAAGAACGGCATGGGCAACGAGACTCCGTCGGGTGTGTGGAGCGGATGCTACGGTGCTATCGCCGACGCTAACGCTGTCCTGCAGGCATTGGACAAACTCATGGCTGAAGGCCAGGTGACTGAGGCTGATATGCCGAAGTACAATGCCGTAAGGGCCGAGGCTCTGTTGTGCCGTGCGTTCCATCACTTTATTTTGGTCAATGTCTTCTGCATGCCTTATCGTGGCCCGCAGCAGACTGACCTCGGAATCACCTATATCACCGAGCCTGAGGACAAGGTGTCGCCGCAATACGAGCGTGGCACTGTTCCCGAGGTGTATGACAAGATCGAGAAAGACCTGACCGAGGCGCTGGGCATGGTCACTGACACCTACTATGAGGTGCCCAAGTACCACTTCAACAAGCGCGCCGCCAATGCCTTCGCTGCACGTTTCTATCTGTTCAAGCGTGACTACCCGAAGGTGATCGAGTATGCCAACCTCGCCTTTGACGGCCTCGACCCCTCGTCGGCAATGAACGACATCTGGGGCAAGAGCTCGCAGTTCTATGAGCCGGACAACATGGGCAAGTACTACACCAGCACCGAGCGTCCGGGCAACTTCATGTGCATGTCGTCTTATTCGACTTGGGCACGCCGCGCAGGCTATCGCTTCACTCTCAATCGTGAGGCCAAGCGTTGCACCGTGCAAGGCCCTGGCCCGACTTGGCGTGGCTGCCAGTGGCAGAACTCGACAGTCGAGGATGCTTTCAACAAGTATTTCGCAATGCATCCCTGTTTCCGCGGTATGCTTTATCTGAGTGGTGATGCAGAATGGGGACTTTACTTCCTGCCCATCCAGTGCGAGCAGTTTGAGTACACCGACAAGATTCAGGGCATCGGATATGCACACATGGTGCGTGCCGAGTTCACTGCCGAGGAGACACTGCTCTGCCGTGCCGAGGCCAAGGCTTTCATGCAGGACATTGACGGTTGTGTCGAGGACCTGAAGATTTGGGACTTCGCTCGTCGCAAGGGCTTGCCCAAGAGCGAGACTAAATACATGGAGGACTCGTTGACGCGTGCCAACATTGAGTACTTCTATCGCGACGATGAGACAGCATCGGGCGAGGAGGTCGGTTTCGGCATTGTCAAGGATATTCACATCGATGAGGTCTGCCCCAGCAATTACCCGCTGACCGACAACATCAAGCCCTATGTGCAGTGTGTTCAGCACTTCCGCCGCATCGAGCTGGTTCACACCGGCATGCGTTGGTTCGACATCAAGCGTCTGGGACTGGAGGTAGTGCACAAGTATGGCCGCGATGCCGTGCTCACACTCAAACCGCTCGACCGTCGTTATGCCATCCAGATTCCGACCGAGGTGCTCTCGGCTGGCATCGAGCCTAACGACCGCGAGTCCATCACCACTCCCTCTCCGATTATGCTGCCCGACACCACAGGGCTAATCATGGTGAATTATTAATGTTAATTCGTGTGTAGATTATGAAAGCAATTAAGAAATATGCCGCAGTTGCACTGCTGGGGTTGTCGGCTGTGGCCATCAGTTCCTGCAGTGAGGAGAAGCTGGGTCCGAGCATCTTCCCCGAGGTGGACGAGACACTTGACCCCAACTCATCAACCTACAAGTTCGACAAGTGGTTGAACCAGACCTATCGTGAGCCCTATAATCTCGACTTCCTCTATCGCATGGAGGATGTGGGCACAAACATGAACTATAACCTGGTGCCTGCCAACTATGAGCAGTCGGTCGACCTGGCTGTGCTGTGCAAGTACTTGTGGTTCGATGTTTACAACAAGATTGCCGGCGAGGAGTTCCTCAAGCAGTATGGCCCCCGCATCTTGCACCTGGTGGGATCTCCTGCCATGAATGCCATCAGTGGCACTGAGATTGTAGGTCTTGCTGAGGGTGGTGTCAAGGTCACGCTGTTTAAGGTCAATGATTTGGATGTCAACAACATTGCAGGCCTCAATGAGCTCTACTTTAAGACTATGCATCACGAGTTTGCTCACATTTTGCACCAGACCAAGACCATTCCCGTGACTTTCCGTACCTATTCGGCCGGTTTCTACGACGGCAGTAACTGGCAGAGCCGTGACAGCCGCCTGCTCAACTCGCAGGGTTTTGTCACTCCTTATGCCAGCTCGGCTGTGCGCGAGGACTTTGCCGAGACCATCGCTAACTACATCGTCCAGCCTGACTGGTGGTGGGCTAACATTTATGATATGGCATCGCGTGGATGGGCCACCGATGGCGATCCCCAAAATCCTGATGCCACCTACTACTGCTACTACTACTATGACAACAATGTTGCCGGCGATGAGAATCTGAAGTATGTCCCCATCAGCGGAGTCGTCACTGAGACCGATGAGCAGGGCAATGTGGTGTATTACGTCGGACGTTTGACCGACAGCGATGGCAATCGAATTGTCGCCTATCCTGTGCAGGATGATGACGAGATTGATGGTGTGGCTATCATTAATCAGAAGATTGAAGATGCCAGACAATGGATGCGCACAGAGTTCAACGTTGACCTTGACAAGTTGCGTGAGGAGGTTCAGGCACGTCAGCAGAACTACCTAGAGCAGTTCAAGGCCATCCGTGCTGAAATCGAAAACATGCAGTAATTTAATCCTCTAAATTTCTGAAAACGATGAAAAAATCTAGAATATTATTTGCAGCGTTGGTGCCTGTTGTCTTTGCTGTGCTCTTCTCTTCTTGCAAAAACGAGGTAGATGACATCTTTGACAAGAGTGCTGCTGACCGTATGTCCGAGTCAATAAGCAGCTACACCGACTTGTTGACGTCTAATGGAGGCACTTGGGCCATGGAGTATTTCTCCAACTCGACTACACCAGGATTTGTGTTTCTGCTCAAGTTTGAGAGCAACGGTGAGGTCACCATCTCTGCCAACTACAATGCAGAGAATCGTACTGAGTATGACTCTGACACGTCGCATTGGCGCGTCATCGGTGACAACGGACCGGTGTTGTCCTTTGACACCTACAATGACGTGTTGCACTTCTTCTCTGACCCCAACTATTCGCCTCGTGGTCGTGGATTTGAGGGTGATTATGAGTTCAATCTGATGGGCTATGAAAATGACACAATCAAGCTCAACGGAAAGAAGAATGGCGCTAACATTGTCATGTATCGCATGCCTGAGACGATTGATGCCGCTGACTATTTCGGAAAGCTGTTTGACATGCAGGCTAACACGACGACAGTCTACTTCAAGCAGCATCGCCTCATCGGCAGCAATGGCAAGGAATATATGGTGCGTAATGTCGGCACACAGGTGGTATCGTTCTATCCCCGTCTGGGCGATGAGATTTCGCAGACTGTCGATGCAAACGCAATTGTGACCCTCGACGGATTCTATTTCCAGAATCCTGTTGATCTGATTGATCCCGATGGTGGCCACACTCTCAAGGTTCAGCACTTTGTGCGCCAGGAGGATGGTTCGTTCTTGTGCAGCGACGACGGTGTGTCGCGCATTGTCTCGATTGATTTCCCGATGATGCTCAACGACGTGTTCTACTCATGGCGTGTCGACCCCACTGATCTTGGAGGCCGCTTTGCCGAGCTGTATCCTGCCATTGACGCTGCCAGTCAGGCAAAGTCGCGTCGCAAGCTGAACAATATTGACCTGATTTTCAACACGACGACATCGTTCAATATCTTCACGTTGATTTTCCAGACCGGTACGCGCCAGTGCATCTTCGGACTGGAAGGATTCGAATTTGCCGATGAGACTCATGTCAAGTTTGTGTTCAATGGCAACAACAACTCCAATGGCACGGCTTTGCTCCGTGATGTGCCCCTGGCTCAGGAGTGGCTTGATTTGATGGCCGGAAGTTTCACGATGTCCAGTGCTTCGGCTTTCGACTCTTATATCGTGCGTTTCACTAGCGATGCCAATGCAGCCGACTACTTCACGCTCAAGATTTACAAGCGCAACGAGGCTGAAGGCGGTGGCGACGTTAGCTAACAACAGATGAAGTCTTTTGGTTAGTGCGCCACAAGCGCACTAACCTGACTGATATGTACAACTATTTTTAATGTTTAATTTTTAATTTACAACTATGAAAAAGTTCTTACTTTTCGCTGTTGCGTTGACGCTGACCGTTGGCGCAAATGCTCAGCTCCTGTCAAAGAGCCAGCAGCAGACAGCAGTTGCGACCGTGATGCGTACGGGCGACCGTATGGCAAAGCTTTATGACGGTGGAATGAAGGCTCGTCATATGCCGCGCAAGGCCGAGGCCGACATCGACACCTGCTATCTGCGTCCGCTCGGCACTTACTTCTGGGCTGCTGACCCCGCCACTAACCGTGGTTACCCTGGTTATATCGTGCCGGCTAACACCGACATTACTTGGCGCAATGTTACCTCTAATGTACCCGAAGGCGCAACTTGGGGCTGGTATACTATCAATCATGAGGACGCTAATTACTATCTGCGCTCTGAGGAATTTGACTTTGTCGAGAACGAGATTCCCTCGCCTCTGAAGAACTTCTTCCAGATTGGTGATAAACTCTATTGGCTGGGTGCAGGCTCGTCTAACCCCCCGTTGCTGGTGCTGAACAACTCTGATGACTACTATGAGTATGATGGTCTGATGCAGTATGGTGGCACTCCCCGCATCATGGCCGACACCACTCAGGGCTCGTTCACCTATTATCCCGCTACTAGCTACGACCAGTTCAGTGAGGATTACATGAGCTTTAATGCCGGTTACTTCTACATGGCTACCGAGGACTGGCAGCACGGTGCCAACGATGTCGATGCAGCATGGTTGACCAACCTCAAGCGTAATGATTTCAAGACTGATCCTGACAATCTGACCGCAGCCCACCTGAAGGGTGTGACCCAGATGCTGGATGCTCCCAACGCACCCTACATCATCAATGCTGTGAACTGGGCATTTGGTTACTATTCGACAAAGCCTGTTGATGTCACGCTGACTGTCACCAAGCTGGTTGACAATGGCGAAGGTCTTGAGATGGGTGATGTTATTGCCACTTCGTCGGCTACTCTGCCTGCAAAGCGTAACACGACCAGCAATTCGTTTCGTACCGTGCTCAACTTCCCGTTGACCACTATTGCCGAGGATGGCGGTGAGGAAGATGGTATCGTCGTCAAGGATGCTGTTGCTCTGACTGTTTCTGGTTTCGATCAGGGCTTTAACGATGGCGCTTTCATCATCTTTACTGCTCCTGTCGTTGGTCAGTATCAGCCGAAGGCTGAGCGTGAGATGCGCTTTGATGCCTATGCTAATCTCGATGTGACCTATAAGGGTGACACTCGTGACTATATGACTGACTGCGCATTTGGCTACTACTTGGACGATGAGGAGCCCAATGACTCGGTCTACTACATCACCAACTACAGCTACACGCTGGATCTGGAGATGCCGTGGATGACTCCTGACACTAGCGTTGTTGACATTCCCGTGGAAGGTGGTTCGGTGGTTCTCCCCATCAGCGCTGCTCACTCGAGCGACGAGTGGTCTGTGACACTTGAGGATGGCTCTGATCTTCCCGAGTGGCTGACCATTGACTATGCTGACGCAATGTATCGCGACATCGTTTACAATCAGTACACTGAGCTGACCTTCAACGCCGAGGCAACTACTGCTCCGCGCGAGGCTAAGGTTCTTTTGTCCTATCGTGGCTGCGCCGAGGCTGTGATTACAGTCAAGCAGGGCGAGGGTGGTGATGAGCCTCAGCCGGGCGTGCGTGGTGATGTCAATGGTGACGGCAGTGTCGGTATCGACGATGTCAACATGGCCATCAACATGATGCTTGGTACTCTCGATCAGACCGCTGCTGCCGACCTCAATGGTGACGGCACTATCGGCATCGACGATGTCAACTCGATCATCAACATCATGCTGGGCAAGTAATCACTTGCGCTGACGCATGACTCAACGGGGTGGCCGCACACCAGTGCGGCCACCCTTGCTATATTCTGGGTGAATGTTTTTGTAATATTGTGTGATTTTTTGCGTTATATATTATCCTAGAGGCACTAGATGCACTAGAGGCTCTAGACAGTCTAGAGAGTCTAGGCAGTCTAGATTCGCTTTTTAGATGGTTTTAATTGACTAAGACGGATGAAAGTTCTGAAATTTGGTGGAACCAGCGTTGGCTCGGTGCAGAGCTTGAGCCATGTGAGAGAAATTGTCATGGGCCAGCAGGATCCGGTCATCGTGGTGGTGTCGGCACTGGGTGGCGTGACCAACCAGCTCATCGAGATGACCGCCATGGCGCAAGCGGGCGACCAGGGTTATGGCTCGATGCTTCAGCAGGTGGCACAGCGCCACAGCGATGTCATTGCTGGTGTCGTGCCCGAAGCTATGCAGGCGCAGTGCCGTGAGATTGTTGAGCAGTTTATCAGCAACCTGCAGTCGTTCTACGACACGCTGGCAATTAATCGCGAGTTGGAGCAGGGCGAGCAACGGCTGCTGGCCGATGCCATCGTGTGCCACGGCGAGGTGATGTCGAGTGCCATCGTGGCCTGCATGATTGACGGCGCGGTGCCACACTTTGCGCCCAATTTCATCAAGACGCGTGTGCAGGACGGCACCCATGTGCTCGAGGCCGACCTCACCCGGCAGCTCATCATTCGCGAATGGAAGCGGACGGTGCGTGGGGTGCATGTGGTGCAAGGCTTCATCGCCGACGATGCCGACGGCCACTTCAAGACCAACCTGGGACGCGGTGGCAGCGACTATACTGCCGCGCTCATTGCCGCCGCGCTGCATGCCAGCTGCCTTGAGATCTGGACCGATGTCGATGGTTTCTACGACAAGGACCCACGCAAGCATGATGACGCGCGCTTGCTGCCCGAGATGACCTATGCCCAAGCCCAGCAGTTGTGCGACGCTGGTGCCAAGGTCATCTATCCGCCCACGTTGCGTCCGGTGGCCGAGTTGGGCATACCCGTCTGGGTCAAGAATACGTTTAATCCCACAGCAGCCGGCACGGTGATTCGTTGAACGCGTGCCGCAGGCCGATTGAGCACTGACTGTTATGCAATATTACAACATCAAGACTCCCGATGAAGTCGTCTCGCTCGAGCGGGCGGTCATCGACGGCGTGAGCGAGGATGGTGGCCTCTATATGCCGCAGAGCATCGTGCGGCTGCCTCAGGCCTTTGTGCGCAACATGGGACACATGACGCTGCATGAGATAGCATACGCCATCGCCAACTTTGCCTTCCAGGGCGACATTGACGCCGGCGTGCTGCGCGACATCGTTCAGCAGACGTTGTGCTTCGACATCCCGTTGCGCCGCATCGACGACAGCCACTATGTGCTGGAGCTGTTCCACGGACCGACAATGGCGTTCAAGGACATCGGCGCACGCTTCATGGCGCGCCTGCTGCACTACTATCGCAGTCTGCACCATCAGTGGCCCACCATCCATGTGCTGGTGGCCACATCGGGCGACACCGGCGCGGCGGTGGCCAACAGCTTTGTCGATGTGCCGGGTGTGCACATCCATGTTCTCTATCCCCACGAGGCGTTGAGCTATGTCCAGGAGGCACAGTTCGCCACCCTGGGCGGCAATGTCACAGCGCTGGAGGTCAACGGCACATTTGACGACTGCAAGCACCTGGTGGCACGCGCGTTTGTCGACCCGGAGCTCAACCAGGCTTTGCACATGACCAGCGCCACCAGCATCAATGTGGCGCGCATCCTGCCTCAGACGTTCTATTACTTCTATGCCATCGCCATGCTGGCAAGGCAGGGAGTGGACGTGGGCGATGTCGTGTTCGCAGTGCCCAGCGCCAACCTGGGCAACCTGACGTCGGGACTGATGGCGCGGGCCATGGGACTGCCCGTCAAGCGCATGGTCAGTGTCGAGAACGAGAACAACATCTTCTATAACTACATCAAGACGGGATACTTCATCGCCAAGCCATCGGTACCCAGCATCGCGCCGGCATTGGACGCCGGCAATCCGACCAACATGCCCCGCGTGATGGAGCTGCTGGGCAACTACACCGAGATTCGGCGCATGATTCATGCCTATACCTACAACGACGAGATGATCATCGACACCATCCGCGACACCGACCGTCGCCACGGCTATCTGCTGGATCCGCACAGTGCCTTTGCATGGCAGGGGTTGTGCGATGACCTGCGCCCTGGCGAGGTGGGTGTCTGCCTGGCCACGGCTCATCCGGCCAAGTTTGCCACAACGGTCGAACATGCCATCGGGCGCGAGCTGCCCATGCCACCGCAACTGCTGCGCTATCTCAAGGGCACACGGCAGGTCACACCCATCAACAATGGCTACACCTCGTTCAAACGCTATCTGTTGAGCCACGCCAACTGACCATTCAAAAGCTGAGAAAATCATGGACAATGACAAGCTTTTTAACCTCGATGACGAGCAGATAGTGCCCGTGCGCGGATCGCTGCTCGTGGCTAAGCCAACGGTCAACGACCCCTTCTTTCGCCGCAGTGTCGTGCTCATGATCGAGCATGGCCGCGACGGAAGCATGGGGCTGATGATCAGCAACTATCAGGGGTGGACCCTCAAGCACCAGCTGGTTGACATCGACTGCGAGCGGGGCATACCGGTCTTCCTGGGTGGTCCAGTGGGCATGGATCAACTCTTCTATCTGCACACGCTGGGCCCCGACTTGATTCCCGACGCGATGCCCCTGGGCGACGGGCTGTTTCTGGGGGGAGACTTCGATGCCATGCAGGACTATTTGCGTCATCGGCATCCCGAGGACGGCATCGACGGGTGCATCAAGTTTTGTCTGGGATACAGTGGTTGGGAGGCTGGACAGCTGCAGCAAGAGATTGACCGTCACGACTGGGCAGTGATCGATGCACTGCCCGTCACCACCATTCTCAACGACCGGTGGGACGATATCTGGCCCGAGGCAGTCGCCCACTTTGGCGACCGCTACCGCCTGTGGCTCAACTGGCCTGCCGACCCCTCGTTCAACTAAAAGTGGCGCATTGGGGACGGTTCTTTTTGCGCCAAAAGTTAAATCGTTTAACAGATGGCGCATTGGGGACGGTTCTTTCTCGCCAAAAGTTAAATCGTTTAACAAATTGAGTGCTATGCGTAACAGTTCACCGATTCTTCTTTCCCCCCCTGGCAGGGCAACAAACCAGTGAACAAGGTACTAAATAGGCTGGTCGAAGGCCAGCACGACCCCTGAAGGGGGTCGAACTGAATTGAACCCCACGTC
>Ga0256404_1002184_pt1 | contig 44222 bp, 36 predicted proteins | sample RumenRJG_01DNA_FD_185990 | JGI IMG/M metagenome (GOLD analysis project Ga0256404, IMG submission 185990) | Bovine rumen microbial communities from Lethbridge, Alberta, Canada - RJG_01 | ecosystem: Host-associated > Mammals > Digestive system > Stomach > Rumen | place: Canada: Alberta | collected... | reverse complement strand
CGTAAGGTCATTTCCAAGGCTCTCGGAGCCCATGCCGTTGCCGGCCTATGCGCAGGTGTTATCGCTCATTTTCTCTTCCTTTTGATCTCGCTCATATAGACTGAACACCCTCAGGAGGCCAATTGGCTCTATTATTGCAGTAAATGCTGCGCAATGAAATTGTCTGAGAAGTTAGTGGTGTTCCTCCTTGTTCTTTTTGGAGGATTGTTTCCTGCCGCGGCCCAAAAGGTCGTTATGTCAGGTTATGTTAAAGAGGCTTCCAGCGGAGAGCCTCTTATCGGAGCAGTCGTTTTTACTGAAGATAAAAGTGTAGGAGTCTCTACCAATTCGTACGGCTATTATTCTCTCCAGATAGAGAAAAAAGAGCAGGTAATAAAGTGCTCCTATTCTGGCTATATTACAGCGGAGACAAGGGTAAACCCCAAAGAATCATTTAAATACGACTTTGGACTTGAAGAAGACCATGAAGTTCTTGAAGCCTCAAAGGTTTTCTCTTCCAGTAAGAGAGAGCAACTGACTGTTCCCCAGCTTGGGAAAGAGTCAGTCAGCGCGGAGGTTATAAAGAAGATTCCCGCTCTAATGGGGGAAGCCGATATAATCAGGGTAATCCAGATGATGCCTGGTGTGCAGACCCCAAGCGAGGGATCTACCGGTTTCAGTGTAAGAGGGGGCGGAATAGACCAGAATCTGATTCTGATGGACGGGGCTCCACTATACAATTCGGGCCATTTCCTAGGCTTTCTTTCCATGTTCAATGGTGACGCGGTAAAGAATGCCCACCTTTATAAGGGAGATTTCCCGGCCTCGTTCGGCGGCCGACTCTCTTCAGTGCTTGAGGTGAGTACAAGAGACGGTAACAACCGTAAGTTCGAAGGGAACGCTTCTATCGGCCTTATTACTTCGAGAGCGGCCGTAGAAGGGCCTATAGTGAAGAATAAGCTATCTTTCATGCTCGCAGGAAGGCGGACATACATGGATGCGTTCTTCCCGCTCTTCGGAGAGAAGATACCTAAGAATACGAGGATGTATTTTTATGACATCAATGGAAAGATAAGTTGGATAGCCGGTCCGAATGACAGGGTCTATCTAAGCGCGTTCAGGGGGAGGGATGTCTTCGGAATGTCGATGGAGGAGTTCGATCTTAATAATATGAGATTCAATTTCGCCAATAATACCCAGACTCTCCACTGGAATCATGTTTTTTCGCCGAAGGTTTTCTATAATTTCTCCCTCTATAATTCTCGCTTTGACGACGGTTTTTATGGGGATCTGAGTTCGGCGGCATGGGATTATTCCGCTGTTATAAGGGAGTCCGGAGTGAAAAATGGAATCACTTGGTACATAAATCCTTCCAATACTTTCCAGGCCGGAATCAATCTGGCGTATTATCGGCTCGATCAGGGCGATGTGGTCCCGATTGGCGAGGAATCCATAGTCCAGGCGCTTCACCTTCCGAGAAGCTATGGTCTTCACCCGTCGCTCTATGTCCAAAACGAGCAGAAAATAGGAAAGTTGACTATGAGATACGGCTTCCGGGTTGCCTCTTTCTCATCCCTCGGAGAGGCGGATCAGAAATACTATGATCCACTGACTCATGAACTTACTCATACAAAACACTTTGACTCCCTCGAGCCTATAAAGACATATTTTGGAATCGAGCCGAGGCTGTCGGGATCCCTTTCCCTGTCGGATGACCTCTCTTTGAAGGCGGCGTACTCCAGGTCCTTTCAGTATATTCAGCAGGTCCCTATCAGCATCTCCGGTAGTCCGATCGATGCGTGGTTCATATCATCGCCGAATATCCGTCCCCAGCTCTCAGATCAGTTCTCTGCAGGAGTGAACGCCCTCTTCCTCAATCAGGCCTTGGAGGTGAGCGCAGAGGCGTTTTATAAGCACAATGAGAATACGATGGATTTCAAGGAAAATCCGGGATTTGTCTTTGACGATGCCGAGAGGGAAGGTCTGCTGAGGTTTGGAAAGTCATATTCATATGGCACCGAGGTTATGCTCAAATACGAATTCGACCGCTTGAGCGGCTGGCTGGCCTATACATGGTCCAAGGCTATTTTCGACATTCCCGAGCTCAATGGAGGAAAGCCTTACCGTTCTCCGCTTAATCATGAGCATTCGGTCAATTTCGTTATGTCCTACGATATCAGCAAGCGGGTCGCACTTTCGACTGACTGGGTTTTCTATAGCGGTGCTCCTACAACCTACCCGACGGGCAGGTTCTCATATGGAGGATCGTATTCATCCATCTATTCGTTCAGAAATGAAGATTCCATGCCTCCCTATCACAGGATGGACCTTTCACTTACTTTCAAGAGCCGCCGAAGGGCGGCAGGGCTTCCGGGAGGAAGCGAGTGGAATCTTTCTGTATATAATGCATATTCCCGTCATAATGCCTGGTCTCTCGCATTCATGTACAATAGGGAAGAAGATGAGCCGCAGGCTCTTAAGGTTTATTTATTTACGATTGTTCCTTCCATTTCATACAATGTGTATTTCTAAAAATTATTCATTGGTGCTCCTCACTGCCGCAATCGTAGTTCTTGCCGGTTGCAATGAGAAGGTGGATGTCCATACTAAAAGCATGGATAGGACTTTTCTTGTTGTGGAAGCGATGCTGACTGACAGGGCGGATGAGCCCCAGAAAGTCACTCTGTCGAGATCGATTGATTACTTTGAAAAGGAAGTCCCGGCCCCGGTCTCCGGTGCAGAAGTGAAAATTTCCGATGGCATTTCTGATTATCCTTTCACTGAAACTCCGTCCGGGAGCGGATGTTATATTGGTCCGGAAGGGTTCTGCGGCACTCCGGGTACAACGTACAAGCTTTCTGTCGATGCCGAGATTGATTCCGAGAAGAATCATTATGAAGCGGAGTCGACAATGGTCGAAAGAGGATTTGACCTCACCGATATTGATTACATGTATGGGGGGAATGAGAAAATGAACATCGACAGCCTTTGGCTGGTTGCCATGTGGGGCAAAGATTATCCCATCACCAGTTATTATTTCCTCGGAATTGATCTCAATGGGACCAGATTCCCTCTCGAGCTCTCTGAAGTTATCGACGATAAGTATTTCGCCGGCCAGGATGTGGTCTGTTTCCCGGTGAAGACAATGAGCCAGACAGCAATGGTTCAAAAGCAATACGGAGAGTGCGGGAAGTATCTTGAAAGGGGAGATGTAATTACTTTCACCGTTTATTCCATCCCCAAAGAGTATTTTGAGTTCTTTATGGGGTTCATTTCCAACAGTGTCGGTTCGGCAATCCCGCTGCTCCAATCTCAGCCTGCAAATTGCCCTACAAATATCAAAGGAGGAGATGCTGTAGGCTTCTTTGCCGCCTGTTCTACCTCTTCTGCATCAGTTACAATCGAGGATCCCTTGCGTCCTTACTACAAAAAAGCCCTTCCCTTGCCATAGAGGTTTTAGGCTCTTTTAACTATTTGAAATATAATATTTGAAACAAAACAGTTTCTGACTATAACATTTTTGTTAATAGCCTTCGCAGGTCGTTTTTGTCACCAGTCCGGAGAGAGTGAAGCCGAAAATTGCAGTGATATGGACAAGCGATCCGTTGATGACAGCCTTGCCATTCATAGGCTCGTTTTCAGAGAGTGAAAGAGAACCTTTATTCTCCAAAACTTCCTCGTCGTAGACACATAAAAAATCCTTTTCCGGAAGAATTCCGCTCTTTCTGAATTTCTTTCTGAGGGCGGCTCCAAGAGGGCAGCCCCGAACCTCCCAAAACGATGCAACTCTCACTTTTGTCGGATCCATTTTAAGAGCCGCTCCCATCGAAGAGAAGAAAGTCGCTTTGGACGCTGACGCAGCAAGTATCAGTTCGGCCTTGTCTTTAAGGGTATCGATACAGTCTATGACAAAGTCGTAGCTGTCAAGATCAAACTCTCCGGCCGTTTCTTTGCTGAATACTTGTCTTATAGCTATGATTTCAGCCCCAGGATTGATCTCCATGAGCCTTTCCTTTAGCACATCCACCTTTACCCTGCCAACGGTCTTTGTCGTCGCCATAAGCTGCCTGTTGACGTTGGATTCCGCAACCAAATCGGGATCTACTATGGTCAGATGGCCGATTCCGTTTCTGACAAGGCCTTCAGCGCACCAGCTGCCTACTCCGCCTACTCCGAAAATGATGACTTTGACTGCCGAAAGCCTCTCAAAATTGTCCTCTCCGATAAGAAGAGCTGTCCTGCTATTGTACTTTCCCGAAAATAAATTGTCCATAACAGGACAAACTTAAGTAAAAATCCGGAATTTTTATGTAAGTTTGCCAAAATTAAGCACATTTATCTATGCTTTCCAGTCTAATTGAAAAATATATATGGCTTCTTCAGGAGTTGACAGATGCCGGAGAGGAGGGAATGTCTTTGGATGAGATAGTAAAGGAATATCAGGAACGCTATGATTCTGCATATCCGAGAAGGACTTTCAATAATCATCGTGCATCTATTGAGGAGGTCTTCGGTATCAAGATCGGGTGCGATCGAAGCACAAACAGATACTTTATCGACGAATATGCCATCGACAAGAGGCAGACGGTTCAGTGGCTTATCAATACTTTTTCAGTCAACAGCCTGCTTTCGCTAGGAAAAGAGCGTCTTGGAGGAAGAGTTCTTGTTGAAGATGTACCCTCGGGACATAGGTTTCTGACGAAGGTGATGACTGCAATGATGGAGAATAAAGTAATTTCGATTACTTATTGCAAATATTCAAGTAGTACTCCGGAAGTGCTTAATATTCATCCGTATGCAGTCAAGGAATACGAAAAGAGATGGTATCTCATAGGTTATTGTGTGGAAAGAAAAGCCCTTCGTCTTTATGGATTGGACAGGATAAGGAGCATCAAAGAAACCGGCGATACTTTTGTATACCCCAAAGACTTCAATGCAAGGGAAAAATTCGTCGTCAGCTTCGGCCCTTATTTACCTGAAGGAAAACCTCAAATAATAAGGCTTAAAGCCTATGGTACTGAGGCTCTTTATCTTAAGGATCTCCCTCTTCACGAGAGTCAGACCCTCATATCCTCGGACGATGAGGGAAGTATCTTCCGACTATATCTGATTCCTACAGAGAATTTCGTGATGGAGCTTTGCAAACTGGGCTCAAGAATAGAGGTCCTGGAGCCTGTATCTCTTCGAAATCGGGTTATCGATGAGCTGACTAAAACTTTAGATATATATAGGTAAAATGAAGTTAACTAATTATTTAAATGCGCTGGCAATAGTATTTTGTGCAGCTTCTTGCAGTATGAAACCACAACAAGGTTATATTGGCCCCTCCGAGATTACGGTGCAGGACGGGAAAATGTCCCCGGAAGTTCTGCTTTCTCTCGGGCGACTTTCGGATCCCCGGCTTTCTCCCGACGGAAAGAAAATTCTTTACGGAGTGAGCTATACCTCCATTAAAGATAATCGAAGCGTAAGGAATCTGTTTTTCTCTCCTCTCGATGGAGGAAATAAAGTCCAACTTACATTCGACGGAAAAAGCATTTCCTGCGCTCGTTGGTCTAAGGATGGAAACAGCGTCTATTTTATCCAGGGTGGACAGATTTATAAAGCTCCTTTCAAAGCGGGAAAGCTCGGGAAGAAGGTGAAAATCAGCGATGTCCCAGAGGGAATAAGTGAATTCGAATTCTCTCCTGATGAAAGTGAGATTATGTATGTAAGTTCAGTAAAAAGTGCAGTCCAGACTCCTTCCGACAGCGATCCTGCCCTCGACAAGGCTACAGCCTATGCTACAGAGGATCTGATGTATCGCCATTGGGATCATTGGGTTGAGACTATCGACCATACTTATATCTGCCCTGCAGGCGGCGGTATGATTACCAAGGACAGGTCCCTCGACATTTTAGGAGGCCCCGATGTCCTTTATCAGCTCCCTAACGGACCTTTCGGCGGTATTGAGCAGCTTTCATGGAGTCCGGACGGACGATATGTCGCTTATTCCTGCAAAAAACTTACTGGAAAAGAATACGCCTTCTCCACTAATACAGAGATATTTATCTATTGCATCCTTACCGGAGAGACTACGAAGATCTCAGATGGCGGCGGATATGATACCGACCCGGTGTGGTCTCCGGACGGCAAGGCGATAGCCTGGCTCCATATGGAGCGGGACGGTTATGAGGCAGATAAGACTGACCTTTTCCTTGCAGAGCTCCAAAGCGAAGCAGAAGGGGAGGGTCAGACCTCGAATCCCGCTGCCCTTAATATTCGAAATCTCACATCCGGATTTGCCTATAACGTTGCCGGCCCGGTCTGGGCTGAAGACAGCAAGTCCATATATTTCAACTCATTAGTTGAAGGGCTTCAGGGTATTTTCAATATCCGTACGGACAATAATGTCCCCGGAGAGCAGGGACTTACCCGTTTGACTCCGGACGGAGCTTGGTTCGATTTCGGATCTCCTTTTGCCGTATTGGAGGATGGAACTCTTCTCGCTACTTACTGCAGCATGGATTTCCCGACAGAGATTGTAGCTGTAAAAGATGGAGAATTCAAGGCCGTTACATCCGAAAACGCCCATATCCTTTCTCAGCTGAAGGGCCACAAGACCGAAATGAGGAAGGTGAAGACAGTGGACGGACAGGATATGCTCACCTGGGTTCTTCTCCCTCCCGATTTCGACTCTACAAAGGTCTATCCGGCAATTGAAATCTGCCTTGGAGGCCCTCAGGGGACACTTTCTCAGGGATGGTCCTACCGTTGGAACTATTGCCTCATGGCCAATCAGGGATATGTCGTAGTCCTTCCTAACCGCCGCGGAACGACCGCCTTCGGTCAGCCTTGGTGCGAGCAGATCAGCGGCGACTATATCGGCCTCAATATGCAGGACTATCTCTCTGCCGCCAAGATGATAAAGGCCGAGCCTTATGTCGGGAAACTTGCCGCGTGCGGGGCCAGCTACGGAGGATACAGCGTCTATTATCTTGCCGGAATCCATGGAGACATCTACGACTGCTTCATCGCCCATGCCGGTATCTTCAATGAGGAGCATATGTACATGACAACGGAGGAAATGTGGTTCCCCAACTGGGATAACGGCGGTATTCCGGAAGAGTATGCTTATGAGCCCGGCCAGATCGGTGCTAAAGGCGACGGAAAGACCTTTGGAGGCATTCAGCAGGCAGGTTCTCCATGGAGTACGTCTCCCAAGGCGGTACGCCATTATTCCAATTCTCCCCATACCCTTGTGAAGAACTGGCACACTCCTATTCTCTGTATCCACGGCGGAAGCGATTTCAGGGTCCCTTACGATGAAGGAATGGCAGCATTCAATGCAGCCCAGATGATGGGCGTTCCTTCTAAACTCATCGTTTTCCCGGACGAGAACCACTGGATTCTCAAGCCGCAGAATGCTCTTTACTGGCACCGCAGCTATTTTGAGTGGCTGTCGCGTTGGCTGTAATCAAGAGATTTTGCTATAATCTTTTACCTGATACCTGTCTTTTCTGAGTTCTTCAAGAAGGCAGGTATTTTTTGCGCTTGTTAGCGAAGGATCATCGTCGAGGATATGAGCAGCGTAGTTTCTGGCATCTGATAGAATGAGACCGTCGCGGGCGAGAGAAGCGATATTGAGTTTTATCGGGAGTCCGGACTGCTGTGTGCCTTCAAGGTCTCCGGGACCGCGCATTTTCATGTCTTCCTCAGCTAGGACGAATCCGTTCTCTGTGGAGCAAAGGAGATCGAGCCTTTTCTGGCTTTCCTTTGATACTTTCTGTCCCTTCATCAGGATGCAATATGATGATTCAGAACCCCTTCCGACCCGTCCGCGGAGCTGGTGAAGCTGGCTTAGACCGAATCTCTCGGCGCTTTCAATGACCATTACAGAGGCATTGGGGACGTCAACGCCGACCTCTATAACAGTAGTTGATACGAGGATATCAGCCCTGCCGGCTGCAAAGGCGCTCATATTGAAGTTCTTCTCTTCGCTCGTCTGACGGCCATGGACTATTGCAACTTTATATTTTGGCAGCGGGAATGCCTCTACGATCTCTTCGTAGCCTTTTTCGAGGTTCTGGTAATCCAGCTTTTCGCTTTCGAAAATAAGCGGATACACTACAAAAATCTGCCTTCCAAGGGCAATCTGATCCCTCATGAACTTATGGAGAGCCATCCGCTTGTTCTCGCCGAACTGATTGGTTATTACGGGCTTTCTCCCGGGAGGCATCTCGTCGATTACAGATACGTCGAGATCTCCGTAAAGTGTCATTGCGAGTGTTCTCGGAATAGGCGTTGCCGTCATTACAAGTACATGCGGGGCAACTCCTCCAGCTCCTTTATTCCATAGTTTTGCCCTCTGCTCTACTCCAAAACGATGCTGCTCGTCCACTACCGCGAGCCCTAGATTCTTGAAGGCGACCGTATCTTCAATCAGGGCATGAGTCCCGATAATAATCCCGATAGATCCGTCCAGAAGACCGGAATGAATCTCGCGGCGGGCTTTTACTCCTGTCGCTCCAGTAAGAAGCACAACTTTAACTCCCGTTGGCTCGAGGTATCTGGAGACATTTGCAAAATGCTGTTCTGCAAGTACTTCCGTTGGAGCCATTATGCATGCCTGATAACCGTTTCCGACGGCGATAAGGGACGAAAGTACCGCAACCATTGTCTTGCCGCTGCCTACGTCTCCCTGGAGGAGCCTGTTCATCTGGCGCCCGCTTTTCATATCTTCCCGAATCTCCCGGATAACCCTCTTCTGCGCACCTGTCAGCTGGTACGGAAGGGAGTTATAGCAGAGATTGAAGGCCTCTCCGACACGGTTCATTTGGATTCCCGTCTCGATTCTTGAGCGTACATATTTCTGCTTCAGAAGGGATAGCTGGAGGAGGAATAGCTCTTCGAATTTAAGCCTGTAGGAGGCCTTTGCAAGGGAATTCTGGTCGGTAGGGAAGTGTATCTGGCGGAGAGCGAAAGAAAGCGGCACGAGTCCTTTTTCCTTCAGGATGTAATCGGGAAGAGAGTCTTTAAGGGTAGGAAGGACCATATCAAGGGCGCTGGCAACGAGTTTTGCCATTACCTTGCCGGTAATGCCCCCGTTTTTCAACTTTTCCGTGCTGGCATAGACTCCTGAAAGACCGCCTTTCGCTGACACGTCGGGATCATCGACTTCCGGGTGGACAAGGTTGATACGGCCGTTGAAGACGGAGGGCTTGCCGAAGAATACAAACACCCTTCCTACGACTAGTCTTGTGACCATCCATTTTATCCCCTTGAAGAACACTACCTCAATCTCTCCGGAATCATCCTCAACAATGGCGCTGAGCCTGTTTACGGCCCCTTTTGGAGCAGAGGAGGGATCAAGGGTGTCTCCCTTCTTACCGAGCAGTTTGACGGACTTTACGGCAGCTTTTATCTGAATATAGGCCTGGTCAGGGACAATGTCGGCGATACGATGGAAGGAAGTGCGGTCGATGTATCTGAAAGGATACTGACTCAGCAGGTCGCGGACAGTCTCTATCTCCAGTTCGCTCTTGAGGAGGGCGGCCCTTCTCGGTCCGACCCCCTGGAGATACTGTATGTTCATGTCCATCATCCCGCTGATAATTTTTACCATACAATTATACGAAAAAATTGCGGAATATCGTTAAATTTGCATTCTGTATGGATAAACTGACGATAAATAACGATGAATTCTTCGCTTCTGTGCGTCAGATGCTTTCAGCCGGTCATGATGTTACCATCCCGGTCAAAGGATATAGCATGCTTCCGTTTATCAGGGGTGGGAAGGATCTTGTCGTCCTCCGCTCTCCGGGGGAGGTGAAAAAAGATGATATCGTCCTTTTCCATATAGGGCCGGAATTCGGTGGTCGTTATGTGATGCACCGCATTCTATCCCGCGATGGCAAGAAACTTGATATAATGGGCGACGGCGTGCCGAAAAACCACGAATATGTGACTGTCGAGAGCGTTGTTGGAAAGGCTGTCAGCATTATCAGGGACGGGAAGCATCCTGTGGACCCGTATTCCGACAAAGAACTCCGTAAGGTCCATGCCTGGCAGCGCCTGTTGCCGCTGAGGAGGTACATCCTCTTTGCCTACAGGCACCTCCCGTGGAACAGGAAATGGTTGAAAGAAAATAAATAGAACACAATATGAAAATCAAAGAAGGATTCATTCTGAGAACAATCTGCGGCCAGAGCGTAGTCTCCGCTGAAGGCTCCGCCAATGTCAATTTCTCCAAGCTTGTGAGTCTCAATGAGACCGCAGCCTATCTTTTCGAGAATCTCGTTGGTAAGGAATTCGACGCCTCCGTGATGGCAGATCTTCTTACTGAATCTTACGAAGTCGACAGGGAAACAGCCCTTGCCGATTCGGAGAAACTGATTGAACAGTGGCAGGGTGCCGGTATAGTGGAATAACTGTCGAGAGACTTCTCGAACTCGTTCGTTCGGGGCTCCATGGAGGGGCTCCGAATCCCTCTCTTTTCACTGAAGACACCGATTGGGAGTCTATATACAGGCTCGCCCATGACCAGACAGTTGTCTGTCTCGCTTCAGAAGGAATAGATCGCCTGCCTTCCTCCTCACTCCCGAAAGATGAGACCCGGCTCGATCCCTTTGTCGGCGACACATTGATGACGGCAAGCCGTAATTCTCTTCTCAATGGCTTCATTCCCAAGTTGTTCCATCGTCTCGAAGGTACGGGAGCAGTGCTCGTGAAAGGGCAGTCATTAGCTCCTTTTTATCCTTCTCCGATGAAGCGGCAGCCGGGGGATATCGACATCCTCCTTATGGATGAAGGCTATCAGGAGGCCAAGAAGCTGCTTCTTCCAAAGGCATCGAAAGTAGAGGAAGAAGTGGTGGAGATACTCCATCAGGGCCTTTTTTACGGGTCGGTTGAAGTAGAGCTCCATGGAAGGATCAGTACAGGGATGTCGAGAAAGCTCGACAAGAAGCTTCTGACAATCCAGAAACGGATGTTCTCAAGGCCTGAAAGAACCTTTGTGGAGATAGGAGGAGAGGATATTCCCGTTCCTGACCAGAATTTCAACGCTCTCTATATTTTTATTCATTTTCTCCAGCATTACTGGTCGTCGGGACTCGGTCTGAGACAGATAGTGGACTGGGCGGTCTTTTTGAGAAAAAACAATACTCTAATCGACCTTCAGGCCCTTAAATCTGATCTCGAAGATCTCTTCCTGATGAGGCTGTGGCGCTCTTTCGGCTGCTTTGCAGTCGAATATCTGGGGTTCAGCAAGAGGGATATTCCCTTTTATGACGGAAATTATTCGGGCAAAGGCGAGAAGATTCTTTCGTATCTTCTGAGCGTCGGGAATTTCGGGAAATTGGAGGGGAGAAAGGATAATTCCGACATGCCGGTGCTTTTAAGGAAAATGGATTCATTCAGAAGAAAGGTTGCGGGCGACAGGCTTCGTCACTTCGGCACCTTCCCAAGGGAGTCTCTCCGCTTCTTCTTCGGGGCGTTCGGTTACGGAATCAAGAGATTGACTGACACTATTTAGGGATTGAATATGGCGGCAACTATCAAAGATTATTTCAGATGGCTATATTCTCACTCCAAAGGGGTGAGAAGGCGAATTGTCCTGAATATCGTCCTAAGCGGAGTGAGCATTCTTCTCAATCTCTTCTTTATCTATCTATGTAAGAAGCTCGTCGATATTGCCACCGGGGTCTTCGACGGCAGCATCTGGCTCTATACTTCTGTTGTGCTGGTAGTTGTCCTTCTGAGGCTTGTAGTCAATGCTATGAATACCAGGCTTGAGAGCCTTACCAACTCAAAGATGAACTTCATCATCAGAAGCCGTATCTACTCGGATATTCTCCAGGCGGAATGGTTCGGTAAGGATAAGTATCATTCAGGGGATACTCTCAACCGTCTTGAAACCGATGTTTCGACAGTGACAAATGTCATTTGTTCAGACTCGCCTCAGATAGTCTCAACCTTGTTCCAGCTTGCCGCAGCCCTTGTTTTCATGTGCACCATGGACTGGCGTCTGGCTCTGATTCTGCTTATTATCACCCCTGTTTTCGTCGGTCTCAGCAAGGTCTTCTACAGCCGTCTCCGCGCAATGACAAGAACTATCCGCGACACCGAGAGCAAGGTCCAGAGCCACCTCCAGGAAAGTATCCAGCACAGGGTTGTCATCAGGTCCATGGAGAATGAAGATATGATGGAGAACCGCCTGGAGAACCTCCAGAACGAGGAGTATTCTCAGGTGAAGGAGAGGACAAAGCTCAATATTATAGCGCGGACAATCGTTTCGGCATCATTCCAGTTCGGATACATAGCCGCATTCCTTTGGGGAGTTTTCGGTATCATGCACGGAAACCTCACTTATGGTATCATGACCGCATTCCTCCAACTCGTCGGACAGATCCAGCGTCCTATGGTCAATCTGACCCGTCAGATTCCTGCATTTATCAATGCTACAGCTTCGATAGACCGTCTCATGGAGCTCGAGGAAGGGCCGAAGGAGGAGAGTGGAGAAAGCATAATGATGGATTCACCTCTCGGGATCAAGGTGGAGAATCTTACTTTCCGCTATCCGGATGGTGAAAAAGATGTCCTGAAGGATCTCTCTTTCGATTTCCCGCCTCTTTCCAAGACAGCTATAGTCGGTGAAACCGGAGTCGGTAAGAGTACTCTTATAAGGCTCATGCTATCTCTCCTCAAGCCGACTTCCGGGACTGTGTCTTTGTATAATTCCAGTGAGTCAATGCAGGCTTCTCCTCTTACAAGGTGCAATATAGTCTATGTCCCTCAGGGAAATACGCTTTTCAGCGGTACGATCCGCCATAACCTGATGATAGGAGACCCCGAGGCTGACGAAGAGAAGATGCTGTGGGCCCTGAAGGCCGCCCAGGCAGATTTTGTATTTGATCTTCCCGACGGGCTGGATACGGTCTGCGGCGAGAGAGGGTCTGGCTTGAGCGAAGGACAATCGCAGAGGATCGCTATTGCAAGAGGACTTCTCCGTCCCGGAAATATTCTTCTTTTCGACGAGTTCAGTTCTTCCCTGGACCCGGAGACAGAGGACAGGCTCATAAAAAATATCACCGAACTTGCTTCCGACAAGACGATGATATTCATTACCCATAGGGAAAGAATCGCAGAGTTCTGCGACCGCGAACTGAAACTCTAGTCTTCTCCGTGGAGAAGGTCGTATTTCTCGCGGTTCCTGTAGATATCGATAGCAGAATAAATCGAGCACATCATCGAATGGGGATCCGCCTCGTCGCGGCCGGCCATTTCGTATGCTGTCCCGTGATCTGGAGACGTCCTCACTATAGGAAGACCTGCAGTAAAGTTTACTCCGCTTTCGAATGAAAGGGCCTTGAATGGAGCCAGACCCTGGTCGTGGTACATTGCAAGGGTGGCGTCGAAGCGGCTGTAATTGCCCATTCCGAAGAATCCGTCGGGGGAGTAGGGACCGAATGCGAGAATGCCCTCATTTACGGCTTCCATAACGGCGGGAAGGATGATATTCTGCTCCTCGTCGCCGAGGAGGCCTCCGTCTCCGCAATGGGGGTTGAGGCCGAGTACGGCGATTTTAGGCTCGATGATGCCGAAGTCCCTCTGGAGAGAGGCTTTCATCAGACGCAGCTTGGAAAGAATCTTCTCTTTCGTGAGGCTCTCGGCCACTTTCTTTAGGGGAATATGTCCTGTGACAACTCCGATCTTGAGGCGGTCGCTGCACATTACCATAGTTACGTCATCAACCCCGAATTCCTTCTCCAGATACTCTGTATGTCCGGTGTAGCCGAAACCCTCATTGACCATCGCCCTCTTGTTGATCGGGGCGGTGACAAGGACGTCGATATAGCCTTTCTTGATATCCTCAACTGCGCACTGGAGGGACCTGATTGCGCTTTTTGCTGATTCTGCAGTAGCCTGCCCCGGCTCGACATAGATATTGTCAGGAAGGCAGTTTACGATGTTGATCCTTCTCTGGTGGACATCCTTTGCAGAAGAGATGACATTGGTGTCCATCTGATCGATATTGTGGATCAGTTTGCGATAGAAGCCGAAAAGCTTGGAGGATCCGTAGATAACAGGAGTGAAAGACTCCAGTATTCTCGGGTCTGAGAGAGACTTGATTATGACTTCATATCCTATTCCGTTGCCGTCGCCTTGAGTAATTCCGACGACGAGTTTTCTCTGGTTTTGCATATCTAAAACAATTGTTCTTCTTTTTCGGTATATCCGGTATCCTCCGGGAGATTCTCCCCGTGGTAAGCTTCTACCGCAAGGGTGTCGCACCTCTCGTTCTCGGGATGACCGGCATGGCCTTTAAGCCAGTGGAAGTGGACATTGTGCCGGCTGAAGACTTCGTCGAAGCGAATCCAGAGGTCCATATTCTTCTTCCCCTTGAATCCCTTTCTCTTCCAACTCTCGAGCCAGCCTTCATTTATTGCTTTCACAACATATGAAGAATCGCTCCAGACCTCCACTTCAGCATGCTCCCACTTTATGGCTTCCAGCCCGACAATCACTGCGAGAAGCTCCATCCTGTTGTTGGTCGTAAGGCGGAATCCTCCTGACATCTCCTTGACAGCCAAGCGCTTCTGACCGTCGACGAGAATCTCGCACTTCATCACAACACCATACCCTCCGGGACCGGGGTTGCCGCTGGCGGCTCCGTCTGTATAGAGATATATCGGACTTTTCTTATCCATACGGATACAAAGGTAATGAAATATTTTTTTGCTTTACTTATGTAAAATAAGTATTTTTGCACGATTATACGCGCGTAGGAGCGCGATTTGAAAAGTAAAGATGTTATTTATGAAAAAGATATTAATCCCATTTACAGTCCTGGCCCTATCGATTGCCGTTTCTTCATGCGATCACCAGACCTGGAAAAACATCAACTATCTTCAGGATATTGATGAGACGACAACAACCAAGATGCCGGTGAATAACGGCATTATTATTCAGCCTCAGGATCAGCTGTCCATAATTGTTACAAGCCGTCGTCCTGATCTTGCCGCTCCGTTCAATCTTCCTATCGCCAGCACGTATGCAGGAGGAGAAAATATCTCGTCGGCTCAGCATCTTTCCGGCTATACGGTAGACAACAGCGGTGAAATTAATTTCCCATCGCTCGGAAAGATCAAGGTATCAGGAATGAACCGCTGGCAGCTTCAGGAAGAGATTGCAGACAGGCTATCGTCTACGGGTCTCCTCAAAGATGCCATAGTTACTGTCGAGTTCATGAACTTCAAGATCTCAGTCCTCGGCGATGTCGCACGTCCCGGAACATATACAGTCACCAGCGACAAGATTACCATCTTCCAGGCTATTGCTCTAGCCAGCGACCTTACGGTCTACGGACAGCGCGACAACATAAAAGTCGTCCGTGAGCAGAACGGAAAGAGGCAGGTATTCGTCCTTGATCTGAGGGACTCGAACGTCTTTAATTCTCCTGCCTATTATCTCCAGCAGAACGATGTCGTTTATGTGACTCCAAACGAAGTAAGGGCCGGACAGTCCACCATCAACGAAAACTACTTCAAATCCGGAAGCTTCTGGATTTCAGTTGGTTCTATTGCAATTACGGTTACTAACCTTATCATAACCATCCTCAGAAAGTAAATTATCATGGCAGATAATCAGTACAATAACCCATCTCAGGCAAATCAAACAGAAGAACAGCCCTCTCTTCAGCTATCCGACCTTTGGGAGCTGGTATGGAACCATAAATGGTGGTATGTCTTTTCTGTTCTCGCAGCTCTATTCATTGCCGGATTCTATCTCTACAAGACCCCGAAAGTCTACTCCAGGACAGAGAAAGTCATAGTGGACGAAGACTCTCAGAATGCTATGATGAGAGATCTTACTTCTTTCTCCGGAAGTTACAGGCGTTATTCTCAGGGTACGAATGTAGATAACGAGATTGAAGCTTTCACATCCCCTGACCTTATGGAAAGGGTAGTTTCCCGTCTCGGACTGGAAGTACAATATGTTGACGACCAGTTCTTGAGGGTTCGTGAGATGTACAAGAACACTCCGGTTGAGATGCATGTTCTGGAAAACAGCAGTTCGTCTTTCTCATTCATACTCTCTAAAACCGGTAAAGATTCTTTCCAGCTTAAGGATATCCGTATCGCCGGAAGGGAGCTCGAAGGGGAGAAGATTGAAGGAGTCTTGGGAGATACCCTCACGACTTCTTTCGGTAAGCTTTTGTTCACTCCGACGAGCTACATCGACTCCTGGGGGCATAATATCCTGATTTCATGGGTCAACGCTAAGGCTCGTGGAAAGGCTTATTGCTCAAGACTTTCCGCTTCGCTTTCCAGCAAGCAGTCGTCTGTGATGGTTCTCTCGTTCAAGGATGTTTTCCCGGGTAGGGCTGAGAGTGTTCTGAGCACCCTCCTCGACATTTACAATGAGGACTGGATGAACCTTAAAAACACTTCTGCCCGCAACACCTCGGTATTCATAAATGAGCGACTCAATGTCATCGAGCATGAACTCGGCGGCATCGAAGGAGAGCTGAAAGCCTACAAGCAGCAGCACCAGATTACCGATGCCGAGTCTGCCGCGCAGGCTATTCTCCAACAGTCGAGCGCTTATTCCGCGCAGTCTTTTGAGACATCGAAGCGCCTCGAGATCGCCCAGTATATCAAGAACTGGATCAACGATCCCGCCCACTCCAATGACCTTATTCCTGTGAACATGGGTATGCAGAGCCCCAATGTGGAGGCTCAGATCGCCGACTACAACAAGGCTTACCTAGAAAGGGACAGGCTCCTTGCCCTCTCAAGCGATTCCAACCCTCTCGTACAGGACCTCAATGTCACTTTGGAGGCTTATAAAGTCGCAATCAACCGCTCTATCGACAACCTGATTTCAACCCTCAATCTTGAGGTCAATAAGATTAAGGCACAAGAGCGTGAGATTCTAGGCCGCTTGACTTCTACTTCCGGGGAGCAGCTCGAACTTCTTGGCATCGAGCGTCAGCAGATGGTTAAGCAGCAGCTCTATATCTTCCTTCTCCAAAAGCGAGAGGAGAACGAGCTCCAGAGCCTTCTCACAGTCGGAAATACCCGTCTTATCCAGAAGCCTACCGGCGGCAGCAGCCCTATCGCACCGAACAAGATGATGATTCTTCTCGTAGCGCTTATTCTCGGTTTCGGCATCCCGTTCGCTATTTTCTATATCATGAAGATAATGGACAATTCCGTCAAGGGCAGGAGCGACCTTTCCCGTCTTTCCGTTCCGTTCCTTGCTGAAATTCCTCAGCTCGGACTGGAAGGCAACTATTGGCAGAAACTGAGAGTGAACAAGTACGACGAAAAGCATACTCGAATCCTCGTTCAGAGCGGCAAGAGGGATATGATAAATGAGGCCTTCCGAGTACTGAGGACCAATCTCGACCTTATGATGCATTCTCAAGAGGGAGAGTCCAAAGTCATTATGCTGACTTCTTTCAATCCAAATGCAGGAAAGACCTTCACCGTTCTCAACCTGGCCGCATCGATGGCACTGAAGAACTCCAAGGTTATTCTTGTCGACCTCGACCTTAGAAAGGCCACCCTCTCCAAGGCTCTCAATATGAATAATACCGGAGTGGCGGCATATCTGAATGGAAAGGATAACAACCTTACAGAGCACATTCAGCCTGTTACCGAGAATCTGGATCTGCTTCCTGTCGGATCACTTCCTCCGAACCCTGCTGAGCTTCTCGTCTCAGACAAGTTCAAGGGAATGGTTGAGATGCTGAAAAAGCAGTATGACTATGTCTTCCTCGATTGCCCTCCGCTCGATGTTGTAGCTGATACTTCAATCATCGCATCCGCTGCGGATATTACCATCTTCATCCTCCGTGCCGGTCTCTTCGACAAGAGAGGAATTCCTGCAGTAGAGGAAATCTATCAGGGCGACAGATTCAAAAGGATGGCCATTATCCTCAATGGCGTAGAAGCATACCACAGAGGCTATGGACATGGATACGGCTATGGCTACGGTTACGGATACGGCTATGGCTACGGATCATCATCTGACGTGAAGGAATAAGTGATGTTTTCTCTGTTTGAAAAGAAACAATCGATTGTCGGGAGCGGCCTTCTTCAAGGCGCTGTCGACAATCACTGTCATATACTCTACGGTCTTGACGACGGGGTCAAGACGGTCGAGGAGTCTCTGAGCATTCTCCAGTGGCTTGAGGAGCACGGCGTCAAGAAGGTCTGGTTCACCCCCCATGTAATGGAGGATGTTCCGAATACTACGGAAGGCATTTTAGCCCGATTCAATGAGCTAAAGTCTGTCTACAAAGGCGGTCTGGAATTCGATGTGGCCGCGGAGTATATGATGGACAACATCTATGAGGAGAGGCTTGCCGCAAGGGATCTTCTGACCCATGGAGACGATACCGTCCTGGTGGAAACATCTACCTGGGCACCTCCGATTGACCTTTGGGGGACTCTCGACAGCACTATGGCTGCCGGCTACAGGCCCCTTATCGCCCATCCGGAAAGATACAGGTACATGGATTATAAAGACTACCTGAGACTCCACAAGATGGGCTGCCTTCTCCAGCTCAATCTGCCATCCATAGTCGGCTTCTATGGAGAGACGGCCATGAGGAAAGCTGAATATCTTCTCGAAAAGGGATGGTACTGCCTGAGCGGATCGGATTGCCACCGCTTCAAGGCGATAAAATCCCAATATGACCAGATTGTGCTCAAAAAGAATGTCGTCAAAGCCCTTGAGAAAATCATGGGAGAATATGAACAGGCGTAGAATCTATGAACATCTTGGTAACCGGAGCCAACGGACAGCTCGGCACAGAAATGCGAAATGTCTCGTCAGGTGGTGATGACAGGTATATCTTCACAGACGTCTCCAGCCCGAAAGGGGTGGATACCGTTTATCTGGATATTACCAATATCGATGCTATCCGTTTGATTGCCGAATCGGAAAAAGTTGATGTTATTGTCAATTGCGCTGCTTATACCAATGTCGACAAGGCGGAGGATGACTATGCTACGGCTGATCTTCTCAACCATGTCGCTGCCGGGAATCTGGCAAAAGTGGCAGCTGAAAGGGGTGCGGCGTTGATTCATATTTCGACTGATTATGTATTTCAGGGCGACAGAAGCATTCCTTGCCGCGAGGACTGGCCGACCGAGCCTCTCGGAGTGTATGGAGTGACCAAGCTCCAAGGGGAGAAAGCAGTTCTGGCATCCGGGTGTAAATACCTGATTTTCAGGACAGCATGGCTTTACTCTCCGTACGGCAAGAACTTTGTCAAGACTATGCGCTCGCTGACGGCGGAGAAAGATTCTCTCAGCGTAGTCTTCGATCAGGTCGGTACCCCAACCTATGCCAAGGACCTGGCCACGCTTATTTTCAAGGTTATTCAGGAGCGTATGCTAGACAAGACGGGTATTTATCATTTCTCTGATGAAGGTGTCTGCTCCTGGTACGATTTCGCTTGCGCAATCAGAGACCTCTCCGGCAATTTCTGCGATATCCGCCCCTGCCATAGCGACGAGTTCCCTTCAAAGACCAGGAGGCCTCATTTCTCCGTCCTTGATAAAACCCTCGTAAAGAAGACCTTCGGAATCACAATTCCTCATTGGTACTCATCTTTGAAAGACTGCATCTCAAGATTATGAATATAATCCAAACTCCAATCCCGGGACTTTTAGTCATCGAACCTCGAGTCTTTACTGACTCGAGAGGCTATTTTTTCGAGTCCTTCAATCTTAGAGAATTCAGAGATAAAGTAGGGGAAATCGACTTTGTCCAGGACAATGAGAGTAAATCCTCCTACGGGGTCCTCCGTGGCCTTCATTTCCAAAAAGACCCCTTTGCCCAGGCGAAGCTTGTAAGGGTCGTAAAAGGCTGTGTTCTCGACGTTGCAGTAGATATCCGAAAGGATTCTCCTACTTATGGGAAGCACTTCTCTGTGGAGCTGAGTGAAGAGAATCATCTTCAGTTTTTTATGCCCCGGGGATTCGCCCATGGATTCAGTGTCCTTTCCGATGAGGTGATCTTCCAGTACAAGTGCGATAATTTCTATCATCCTGAGGCAGAGGGTGCAATTGCATGGAATGACCCTGATCTCGCGATTGATTGGCGCCTGCCCGCTGATAAAATAATCCTTTCCGAAAAAGACAGTCATCATCCTTCTTTCCGATCATTATGAAAAGAACAATTATCATAACCGGCGGAGCCGGATTCATAGGAAGCCATGTTGTCAGGCTTTTTGTCAATAAGTATCCCGAATACAAGATAATCAATCTCGACAAGCTTACCTATGCGGGAAACCTTGCGAACCTCAAAGATGTTGAGGATAAACCCAATTACAAGTTTGTCAAGGCGGATATCTGCGATTTCGATACAGTGTATAAGCTGGTCTGCGACGAGCATGTTGACGGCATCATCCATCTTGCAGCCGAGTCCCATGTCGACCGCTCGATAAAGGACCCGTTCACCTTCGCAAAGACCAATGTGATGGGTACTCTCTCGCTTCTTCAGGCCGCTAAGCTCTACTGGGAGAGCCTGCCGGAGAAATGGGAGGGTAAACGCTTCTATCATATCTCTACTGATGAAGTATATGGAGCATTGGAAATAACTCATCCTGAGGGGATTGAACCTCCGTTTTCTACCAAGGCCTCGAGCGGGGAGCACCATCTCGCTTACGGGGAGAACTTCTTTACTGAGGACATGAAATATCAGCCCCATAGCCCCTACAGTGCGGCTAAGGCCTCGAGCGATCATTTTGTCCGTTCGTTCCACGACACCTACGGGATGCCTACAATTGTGACAAACTGCTCCAACAACTATGGCCCTTACCAGTTCCCCGAGAAGCTAATCCCTCTCTTTATCAATAATATCCGCCATCGCAAGCCGCTCCCGGTCTATGGTAAAGGCGAGAATGTGCGCGACTGGCTTTATGTAGAAGACCATGCGAGAGCGATAGATCTTATTTTCCATGAAGGAAAGATCGCTGAGACATATAATATCGGTGGATTCAATGAGTGGAAGAACATAGATCTGATCAAAGTCCTTATCAATACCGTCGACCGCCTTCTTGGCCGTGAGGAAGGAGCTGATATTGACTTGATTACATACGTTACTGACCGTGCTGGCCACGACCTTCGCTATGCAATCGACTCCTCGAAACTCCAGAAAGAACTCGGTTGGGAGCCTTCTCTTCAGTTCGAAGAGGGAATTGAAAAGACAGTCCGCTGGTATCTAGAGAATCAGGACTGGATGGATAATGTCACCAGCGGCGACTATCAGAAGTATTACGAGCAGATGTACAAAGACCGTTAATGTCTTTCTTCTAATCATATGGGGCGTAATCTGTATTTTGGCGTAGCCATTTCACCATACCGGGTTGATCTATGCAATGCCTTGCATGACCGATTCGGTTTTGGTATTTTTCATATGCGCCTCCCGTATGATTCAGATTGCTTTGATCTTGATGACATTAGCCGGAGATGCCATTTTGAAAACAATATCCTTCCTTCCCGAAGGATAGGCAATAGATTCATTATCAAGGGACTTAAGCGGATTCTACGCGAGAATGATCCTGAGATAGTGATTGTTCCGGAGTTCTCCTTCCTGACCCTTCAGGTCATTTCGCTTCGTCGAAGGCTCAAGATGAATTTCAGGATAGTTGTCAGCTGTGACGACTGCATGAAAATGATCGAAGGAGGAGACTATTCCAAGTTCCATAAGTTGATGCGAAAGGTTGTCCCTCCGAGGGTAGACAATCTTATTCTTGTCAATGACAAGGTCACCTCTTGGTATCAGTCTCATTTCGGAAAGGGAGTGTTCTTCCCGATAATTTATGATGAAGCTGTCTTTCGCGGGCGGCTAGAAGCTGCTCTTCCGAGAGCCTCCCGGATCAGGAAAGAAATGGGCCTTGTAGGAAAGAAAGTCGTAGTTTTCGTCGGCCGCCTTATCGAGCTAAAGAGAGTGCCTCTACTGATGAGGGCTTTTTCCAAAGTCAGGACAGACGAAGAGCTTGTCGTGATTGGCGACGGGGAGAGTAGGGAAGCGCTTGAGAATCAAACTCCTTCGCACTGCACCTTCGTCGGAAGCAAGGGCGGGGAAGAGCTCTATGCATGGTACAATATAGCTGATATTCTGGTACTTCCGAGTAGGATTGAAGCCTTTGGAGCTGTTGTCTCCGAGGCCCTTGCAGCAGGCTGTCCTGCCATCGTATCAGAAGCCGCAGGAGCGACTTGCATGATAAAGGAGGGCGAAAACGGAAGCGTCTTCTCTGACGGAAAAGATCTGGAAGAAAAGTTGTCATTCTGGCTCGGAAAGGTAGAGAGAAGGGATATTCTGTCGGTGCGGGATAATCTCACCGGGTACCGGTTCAATGATGAAATTGAAAGGTTGTTCAGTGCAATCTAAAAGATAGAATTATGAATACTGATATAATTAAAACGCAGATACGTCTTTCTGCCGAGAATAAGATGAAAATGCTCGCGGATGATGCCTTGCTGGAGAAGGTAGCATCTGTGGCTCAGATAATTACGGACGCTTACCGGAAGGGGCACAAGACTCTCTGGGCAGGAAATGGCGGAAGTGCGGCCGATGCCCAGCATATGGTCGGAGAGCTTGTCAACAAGTTCTGCATGGACCGCCCGGGACTTCCTGCGATGGCCCTTACTGTCGACAGCTCTGTAATGACTTCGATCGGCAATGATTTCTCTTTTGACGAGGTCTTTGCCCGTCAGATACAGGCCTGCGCGGGGGAGGGAGACGTGTTCATAGGGATTTCTACCTCCGGCAACTCCCGAAATCTTGTAAAAGCCCTCGCTGAGTGCCGCAAAAAGGGAGTCATTACTGTAGCCCTTGTCGGGGAAAAGCCGTGCCTTATGGACGGATATGACTTTGTGGTCCATATCCCGTCTACCGAGACTCCTAGGATCCAGGAATGCCAGACTCTCATCGGCCATATCATCTGCTACATAGTAGAACAGAATCTTTTCGGCAAAGCATAGTATGCATACTCTTGATATAATACTTTTGGCTGATTTTCTCTCGGCACTGCTCCTGGCGGCCTTGATGATACTTCTTATCCTCAAGGTAGCTTACAGCAACCGCCTTTTCGACATTCCCAACGAGAGAAAAGTCCATGAAATACCAGTCCCGAGGCTTGGTGGCGTATCCTTCCTGCCGACTATAGTTGTGGTCTGCACCTTCACGATTGGCGTAATCTACAGCCTTGGACTGACAACAAAGAGTTTCGGGGAGGTCAAAAGTTTTGTCAATCTGACTTATCTTCTCGGCGGTGCAATCCTGCTTTTCATAGTGGGCCTGGCAGACGACCTTGCCGATGTAGGATTCAAGATCAAATTTGCCGTGCAGTTCCTTGTAGCTCTTGTCATTGTCGCTTCGGGGATGTATATCCACAACCTGTACGGCCTTTTCGGCATCCATGAGTTGCCGGATTTCGTCGGAATTACATTCACTATCCTTCTTCTGATTTTTATCACAAACGCCATCAATCTCATAGACGGTATCGACGGTCTGGCCTCCGGAATAGTAGCAATTTCTCTCGTCTGCTTCTGCGTCATTTACGTTTTTGAGCGGAAATTCGTTCCCGCAATGGTCTCGCTTACCACTCTAGGCGCGGTATCTGTCTTCTGGCTATTCAATATCTTCGGCACCAGGGAGAAAAAGACAAAACTCTTCATGGGAGACACCGGCTCCCTCCTTCTCGGACTCATCCTTTGTTATCTGATCATCAATCTGGATACTTTTATAGGGCATAATGGACCGACTCGCAATACTAAGTATTATGTCATTGCGTTTTCGTCCTTGATGATACCTCTTCTGGATGTCATCCGTGTGATGGGCTATCGTATCATAAAACATAAGAGCCCCTTCCTTCCGGATATGAATCATATCCATCACCTGCTTTTGAAAACCGGTTTTTCTACGCGGAAAGCATTGTTTACCCTTCTTGGAATTGATTTTTTCCTCATTGCATTGAATGCGCTTCTCTGCCGAGTAATCAATGTCAATATTCTTTTCGTCCTCGATATTGCTCTATATTGCCTGTTGATATGGTATATAGATAGCAAAAAGGTCACTGAAACGCTTTGAGATGAATATTCGCCAGTTAAATATGGTCAAAAGCAAGGAGGCTCTCGAGCTTCTTCCGGAAGGGAAACTTCTGATCGATACGATTAATGCCCATTCTTTTGTAACGGCTCAGAAGGATGAGACATTTGCCGAAGCCCTTCTCGACGCTGATGTGTTGATACCGGACGGGATAAGTGTCGTCAAGGCTGCTAAGTTTCTGGGAATGAATAATGCTCCTTCCGAAAAAATTGCAGGAGCGGACCTTTTCGAGTTCGAGATGGAGAAACTTAATCTTCGTGGGGGAAAGTGCTTTTTCATGGGAAGCAGCGAAGGGGTTCTTAGAATGATTCGCGAGCGAGTCGCAAAGGAATATCCATCCATCGAGGTAGGGACTTATTCTCCTCCCTACAAACCGGTCTTCTCCGAAGAAGATAATCGGCTTATTCTCTCAGCTATCAATTCATTCGATCCAGATCTTCTCTGGATTGGAATGACTGCCCCGAAACAGGAAAAATGGCTCCATGACAACTGGTCCCGTCTCAATATCCATTGTCATGCAGGAGCTATTGGGGCGGTTTTCGACTTTTTTGCCGGTACTGTTCAGCGCGCTCCTTTGAAGTGGCAGAAACCAGGACTCGAGTGGCTATACAGGTTCATCAAGGAGCCTCGTCGTATGTGGCGCCGAAATCTCATCAGTAATCCGTTGTTCGTCTGGCTGGTTTTTAAGGAGAAACTCGGTCTTCGCCGATAATCTTTTTCCTCAAGGCTGTTCGGTTGTAAATTTGCGCCTTTTATATTATATTTGTTGGGTATAGCTCATAATTAATATGAAAAAAGCGCTGATTACCGGTGTAACGGGGCAGGACGGATCGTATCTGAGCGAATTCCTGCTGGAAAAGGGATATGAGGTCCATGGGGTTATCCGCCGCTCGTCGGTGGATTTCCGAGAAAGGATAGCCCATCTCGAAGGACATAAGAATTTCCATCTTCATTACGGGGACATGTGCGATTCGATGTCTCTTGTCAAGATTGTAGCCCTTGTACGCCCGGATGAAATCTACAATCTGGCAGCCCAGAGCCATGTACAGGTGAGTTTCGATGCTCCGGAGTTCACGGCAAATGCCGATGCCGTCGGGGTGCTGAGGGTGCTTGAGGCGGTCCGTGCTGCAGGGCTAGAAAAGAGCTGCCGCATCTATCAGGCGTCAACCTCCGAACTCTACGGAAAGGTCGAGGCCGTGCCCCAGAATGAGGATACTCCATTCCACCCATACAGCCCCTATGCAGTTGCAAAACTTTATGGCTACTGGATTATCAAAGAGTATAGGGAGGCCTACGGAATGTATTGCTGCTCAGGTATTTTGTTTAACCACGAATCCGAGCGCCGCGGCGAGACCTTCGTCACCAGGAAGATAACCCTTGCAGCTGCTAGAATAGCTCAGGGGAAGCAGGATAAGCTTTATCTTGGAAATATGTCCTCTCTGAGGGACTGGGGTTATGCCAAAGACTATGTAGAGTGCATGTGGATGATACTCCAGCAGGAAAAACCGGATGATTTTGTCATCGCGACCGGTGTCCAGCACAGTGTCCGTGAGTTCTGCTATCTTGCCTTCAAGCGGGCCGGAATCGAGCTTGAGTTCGTGGGCGAAGGAGCTGATGAAAAGGGCATAGATAAGGCCACTGGACGCGTCCTAGTTGAGGTTTCCAAGGATTTCTACCGCCCGACGGATGTTGTCAATCTTTGCGGCGATCCTACCAAGGCGCGCTCCGTTCTCGGATGGAATCCTGGCAAGACCTCATTTGAAGAACTTGTCAATATTATGGTTGATCACGACATGAAAAAGGTGGCGGCCGACGGGGCTGCTGAAAATGTCCGCAAGATGAATCTTGCCGAATATCTCGAAAAAGGCATTGTGAAGTAATGGAGAAAACCAGTAAAATATATGTTGCAGGCCATCTGGGGATGGTCGGATCGGCAATAGTGAGAGAGCTCCGCAGGCAGGGGTATGAGAACATAATAGTCCGTACCCATAAGGAGCTGGATCTTTGCCGCCAGGAAGCTGTAGAGGCCTTTTTCGCCTCGGAAAAGCCTGAATACGTATTCCTTGCTGCTGCAAAAGTCGGCGGTATCGCGGCGAATGAAAGCGCTCTTGCGGATTTCATGTATGACAACATGATTCTTGAGATGAATGTCATCAACGCGGCATGGAAAAACGGCTGCAAGAAGCTGGAATTCCTCGGCAGCAGCTGCATCTATCCGAGGATGGCTCCTCAGCCGATGAAGGAGGATTGCCTCCTTACAGGGCCGCTCGAGAAGACCAATGAGGCTTATGCGCTGGCGAAGATAAGCGGTCTTAAGTACTGCGAATTCCTCAACCGTCAGTACGGGACCGACTATATCTCGGTGATGCCGACAAATCTCTATGGGCCCAATGACAATTATCACCCGACCCATAGCCATGTCCTTCCGGCCCTTATCCGCCGCTTCCATGAGGCTAAGGTCTCCGGAGCGAAGGAGGTGACTTGCTGGGGCGATGGAAGTCCTCTCAGGGAGTTTATGTATGTTGACGATCTTGCCAACCTCTGCGTCTTCCTCATGAATAATTACAGCGGCAACGAGACTGTCAATGCGGGGACAGGGAAGGAACTGACAATCAAGGAATTGACTGAGCTTGTCGCAAAGGTAGTCGGCTATGAGGGAGCAATTAAATGGGACCCCTCGAAGCCGAACGGCACCCCGAGGAAACTTCTCGACGTATCGAAGGCGAAGGCTCTCGGATGGACCTATAAGACCGAGCTCGAAGACGGTATCCGCCTCGCTTATGAAGATTTTCTAAACAACCCTATACGCGCAGAAAGATGAAAGGAATAGTTCTCGCAGGTGGTTCAGGGACCAGACTCTACCCGATCACCAAAGGAGTCAGCAAGCAGCTTCTCCCGATTTATGATAAACCGATGGTCTATTATCCTATTTCCGTCCTCATGCTGGCTGGAATCAAGGAAATACTCATTATATCGACCCCTCAGGACCTTCCGGGATTCCGTCGGATGCTTGGAGACGGCTCTGACTATGGTGTCAGTTTCTCTTATGCAGAGCAGCCTTCGCCTGACGGACTTGCCCAGGCATTCATTATCGGCGAGGAATTCATCGGAGATGACGATGCCTGCCTTGTTCTTGGAGATAATATTTTCCATGGGTCCGGATTCGAGGATCAGCTCAAGGAGGCAGTTGAAAATGTCGAGAAAGAGAGAAAGGCTACTGTCTTCGGCTATTGGGTAAAGGATCCTGAGCGCTATGGAGTTGCCGAATTCGATGCGGAAGGGAACTGCGTTTCTATAGAGGAAAAGCCCAAGGAACCAAAGTCAAATTACGCTGTTACAGGTCTTTACTTTTATCCCAATAAGGTCGTAGAAGTGGCAAAGACTATCAAACCTTCTGCTCGAGGCGAGCTTGAAATTACTACAGTCAACCAGCGATTCCTTTCCGACGGAGAGCTTAAGGTCATTACTCTCGGCCGCGGTTTCGCTTGGCTTGATACGGGTACCCACGAATCCCTTGCAGAGGCATCCAATTATATCGAGGTCATAGAGAAGCGTCAGGGACTGAAAGTCGCCTGCCTTGAGGAAATCGCTTTCAGAAAGGGCTGGATATCAGCAGAAAAGCTCCGCGCTGTAGCCGCTCCGATGATTAAAAACCAGTACGGGCAGTACCTTCTTTCCCTGATAGATGCTTAAGACTATTCTCCGCGAGGTGCGGCAGTATAAGGGCGCCGCTCTCCTGACACCCCTTTGGACAACGCTGGAAGTGGTCACATGGATTGTGATCCCCTATATCACAGCATCCCTTATTGATGACGGTATCTCTGCGGGGAATCTCAGCAAAGTCTGGCTATACGGAGGAGAAATGGTTGGGATGGCGTGCCTCAGCATGCTCTTTGGCATTCTTGCAGCCCGGTTTGCAGCATATTCCTCTACTGGTCTCGCTGCGAACCTCCGTACGGCGATGTACCGTAATATCCAGAACTTCTCCTTCTCGGATATTGACAAGTTTTCTACCGCAGGCCTGGTGACTAGGATGACTACGGACGTCTCGAGTATCCAGAATGCCTTCCAGATGCTCCTCAGGACCTCTTTCCGCGCTCCACTCAATATGGTCTCCGCTCTTGTGATGTGTTTTGTGATCCATAAGAAGCTGAGTATCATCTTCTTGATTGCGATGGTCATTCTTTCGGTCTTTCTCTGTGTCCTGATTACAAGGGCGGCAAAGCTCTTCAAGGAGATTCTCCTGAGGGTAGATGCTCTCAACGGAGTGGTCCAGGAGAATGTCTCCGCAATCAGGGTGGTAAAGGCCTATGTACGTGAGGATCATGAGATTTCTAAGTTCGACAAGGCGGCTCTCAACCTCTATACCATGAATGTGAATGTCGAGACGCTGATGGCCCTTAACAATCCGGTGATGAACCTGATTGTCAACGGCTGTATCATCGCTCTCAGCTGGTTTGGAGCCCACTTTATTGTCGAAGGTTCGCTGACGACGGGCCAGCTCACTTCTCTCTTTTCATATGTGATGACGGTCCTTTCGGCCCTTATGATGCTCTCGATGATTTTTGTCCAGCTGACCCAGAGCTTCGCGAGTGCTGTGAGAATCGCGGAAGTAATTGAGGAAGAGCCGGATATGGCCAATCCTTCGAATCCTATAATGGAAGTTCCTGACGGAAGCGTCGATTTCGACCATGTATTCTTCTCATATAAAAAGGGTGGAGATCATGCTCTCGAGGATATCAATCTCCATATCGACGCGGGGGAGAGCATCGGGGTAATAGGCGGAACGGGTAGTGGAAAATCTACTCTCGGAAGCCTTATTTCAAGACTTTATGATGTTTCCGAGGGAGTAGTGAAGGTAGGAGGGAATGATGTCCGCCTCTATGATATGACGACTCTTCGAAATCAGGTTGCCGTGGTTCTCCAAAAGAGCACCCTTTTCAGTGGCACAATTCTCGAAAACCTTCGCTGGGGACGCCCGGGGGCTACCCGTGAAGAATGTATCGAAGCATGCCGAGCGGCATGTGCGGATGAATTCATAAGCGAGATGCCGGACGGATATGATACCGTCATCGAACAGGGAGGCACAAATGTTTCCGGAGGTCAGAGGCAGAGAATCTGTATAGCCAGGGCCCTTCTCAAAAGGCCGAAGGTGCTGATTCTCGACGATTCTACCTCCGCGGTCGATACCGCTACGGATGCCGCAATCCGCAGGACCTTTGCCGAGCGGATTCCGGGTGTGACCAAGATTATTATTTCCCAGAGGATTCTGAGTATAATGGATGCCGACCGGATAATCGTTATGGACAATGGTCGTGTCAATGCCTTTGATACCCACGAGAACCTCCTCAGGGACAATGAGATATACCGTGATATTTACGAAATGCAGACCTCGGGCGCCGAGGGCGATTTCGACGAAAAGTAGTGCCTATGCCTCCAGGATTCCAGCCAAGACGTGATGGCGGCCCCAGAGCGGGCGCGACGCTAAAAGACCTGAAAAACAGCAAAAATGTTTTCAGGCTCTTCAAACTGATTTTCAAGGAGTACAAGGTCAATTTCATCGTTGTACTCGTCTGCATTGCCGTTTCTTCTATTACCTCTCTCGCTTCGTCGCTCTTTACAAGGACTCTCATTGATGACTACATCAACCCGATGCTCTCATCGCCTGCTGTCTCATCCCTCTTCTCCGGGGTAGGTGTTGGTCCGGATTACCATCCTCTTACCATTGCCCTTGTCAAACTGGCAGCGATTATCCTTGTCGGAATCGTCGCCGGCTATGTGAGCAGTCTTATGATGATAAAGGTCGGGCAGGGGACTATGCTGAAGATCAGGAGCGACCTCTTTACCCACATGGAGGATCTGCCCCTGAGCTACTTTGACAGCCATTCTCATGGAGATATAATGTCTGTCTATACCAATGACGTCGATACGCTGAGACAGGTGATAGGGAACACCCTTCCGAGCCTTTTCAGGTCCCTGGTGACCCTAATTGCAACCTTTGTCAGCATGATTGTGCTGAGTCTCCCGCTGACGTTGATTTCAATTATAATGGCTTTCCTGATGTACAAGGTGACTACTTCTTTAGGGAAACTGTCGAAGAAGTATTTCACTGAGCGACAGAAGAACCTTGGAATAGTCAACGGGTACATCGAGGAGATGGTTTCCGGGCAGAAGGTTGTGAAGGTCTATTGTCATGAAAAAGAGGCCCTGGAAGGCTTTGAAAAGATAAATGAGGATCTTCGTTCGAGCGTCTACAATGCCAACAAGATTGGTAATGTGATCATGCCGATCAATAACAACCTCGGTAACTTTGCCTATGTTTTCCTTGCGATAGTAGGTGCAGTGATTGCGTTGAATGGATGGACTCCATGGTACCTCCGTGGTCTGGACGGATCTCTCCTTACGATCGGAACTCTGGTTTCATTCCTTACCCTACAGAAGAATTTCACCCGTCCGGTATCCCAGATCTCCAATGAAATCAACTCCATAGTAATGGCTTCGGCGGGTACTGACAGGGTTTATGCTTTACTTGATGCTCCGCTTGAAGTGGATGAGGGTAAGGTGTTGCTTGTCAATGTATCTAAAGATGGTTCAGAAGTTGCGTCGAGGACCGGCTCATGGGCGTGGAAGTCTCCTTCGGGAGAGCTTACTCCTCTAAAGGGTGAGGTATCCCTCAAGGATGTTGACTTCAGCTATGTGTCTGACAAACAGGTGCTTTTTGATATTACACTGACAGCTTACCCCGGGCAGAAAATCGCCTTTGTCGGCGGCACCGGAGCGGGAAAGACAACGATTACCAATCTTATCAACCGTTTCTATGCGATTCAGGACGGGACAATAACCTATGACGGTTTTGACGTATCTGCAATTGATAAGGATTCGCTCCGTCGAAGCCTCGGGACAGTGCTCCAGGAGACAAAGCTTTTCAGCGGGACTGTGCTTGAGAATATCCGTTACGGTCGTCTCGATGCTACCGACGAGGAATGCCGTGAGGCGGCACGGCTTGTCTATGCTGACTCCTTCATTCGGCGTCTTCCTCAGGGCTATGACACCCTTCTTTCCGCCGATGGAGGCAACCTCAGCCAAGGCGAAAGACAGCTCCTCTCCATCGCCAGGGCAGCAGTTGCCAACCCTCCTGTACTGATTCTCGACGAGGCTACATCCTCAATTGATACCCGTACTGAAAAGTTGATACAGAAGGGAATGGACTCCTTGATGAAAGGACGTACGACATTTGTCATAGCCCACCGGCTCTCCACTGTCCAGAACGCCGATTACATAATGGTCCTTGACCATGGACGCATCATAGAGCGCGGCAAACACGCCGAACTCCTCGACCTTCGTGGCAAATACTACGAACTCTACACCGGCAATCAGATTACTGCGTGATTACCAGGGCTGATTTCTGTTTTACCTGCCGTGTTTTCCTGTGTTACCTGCGGTGCTTTCCTGTGTTGCCTGCGCCTCTCTCTGTCCCACCTGCTCCACTTCCTGTATTACCTGCGCCATTTCCTATATATAAACATTTGATTATCAATTGTTTGTGAATCGCTTGTGGCGCAGGAGTGAGAACAAATGGTTGATTACTGAAGTGCGTTAACCATCTGATGGCGCAGGTGCGAAAAAATGATGTTAACCTGCGCCATCGGATAAATATAAATATTTGATTATCAGTCATTTACTTATTGACAGTGGCGCAGGTCAGCCCGAAAAAATCGCACCTGCGCCATTTCCTGTGTTACCTGCGCCGCATTTGACTAAAAATCCCACGTTTTGTCGTGTTTTCGCGTTGAAAAGAGATTTCCATGACGAAAATCCACACGAAAACGCCTGAAATCGTGGGGAAAACAGTCACCTAGGGCAAAAAATCCACACGAAAACGCCTGAAATCGTGGGGAAGACAGTCACCTAGGGCAAAAAATCCCGCAATGACGCCTGAAATCGTGGGGAAAACTGTATGCTAAACAGTCCCGGATACCGTATCGGGAGTCAGGAGGAAAGTCAGGATTTGTTATCTGCTATTATAGGCCTCGAGGGCCTTGGCGAGGACGACAAGGGCGCGGGCGAGATCTTCGCGGCGGAGGACGTAGGCCATCCGGACCTCGTCATTTCCGATGGTGTGATCGCTGTAGAAGCCTGAGCCCGGGGCCATCATCACGGTCGCGCCCTTATAGGAGAAGTCGGTGAGGCACCACTTGCAGAATTTTTCGGCATTATCGACCGGGAGGCGGACCATTGTATAGAATGCACCCATCGGCATGGGGGTGAATACTCCCGGAATCTTGTTGAGCCCTTCGATCAGGAAGTCGCGTCGGGCGATGTACTCGTCATAGACGTCCTGCATGTATTCTCTCGGCGCATCGTAGGAAGCCTCGGCGGCAATCTGCCCGAGAAGCGGGGGAGAGAGGCGCGCCTGGCACTGCTTCATGATACCTGCACGGACGTCTTTGTTCCTTGTGACAATAGCACCGATGCGTATGCCGCACTCAGAGAAACGTTTTGATACTGAGTCGATTACGATAACATTCTCGTCTACTCCCTTGAGCCTTAGGGAGGAGAAGTAAGGCACCCCCGTGTAGGTGAATTCGCGGTAGACCTCGTCTACGATGAGGAAGAGGTCATGCTTTTTGGCCATGTCCCTGAGGATATTCATTTCCTCGGTAGAATAGACATATCCGGTGGGGTTGTTGGGATTGCAAAGAAGAATCGCTTTGGTCCTCTCTGTGATGAGGTCCTCAAACCTCTCGACCGGAGGCAGTTTGAATCCATCCTCGATGTGAGTCTTGACAGCTCTTATGGCCACCCCGTTCTGCGCAGCAAGTGAGATGTAGTTTGCGTATGAAGGCTCGGTCACAATCATCTCATCTCCATTGTCAAGGCAGGTGTTCAGGGTCATGGAAATGGCCTCTGAGCCTCCTGTGGTCACGATTATTTCATCTTCGGAGACTTTGACATTGAACTTGCGGTAGTATTCGGCCATCCTCTTTCGGAGTCCTAGATACCCTTGCGAAGGACTGTATTCCAGTATTTTACGGTCTACTTTACGGATAGCCTCGAGGGCGCATTCCGGGGTCTTGATATCTGGCTGGCCAATATTGAGATGGTAAATCTTTATCCCCCTTTTCTTGGCTTCGTCAGCATAGGGAACGAGCTTACGGATAGGGGATTCAGGCATTGTCTCTGATCTACGTGAAACGTGCATGGTCTATTGTTGTTTTTACTGTTGTCTAAACAGTAGTTTCTATTGTTGTTCTATAAAACTATCAGCATAACGTCTTGTAGTACAGCTATTTACAAGGTACACTATCGAGACGTAAGGTATTCCGGAGTTTGTCTCAAGTCCGATTTCACAGGTGCGGCTGTTGGAGTATCCGACAGCGACAGGGGAGGACGGCGAAGAGGGAGACGGCGAAGATGCGGGCGCCCCGGTAGTGGTGGAAGAGCCGGAGACAGCGTCGGGGTTCACCGCATGGCGGAGTTTCCGAAGGGCATAGGCGTTGAGTTCAGGGTGCGTCATTCCTTTGTCCCCGGCGAATCCGCAGCAGCCAACTCCTTCAGGGATAATTACTTCCGAAGAGCATAGACGGGCAAGAGCGGTAATTACTCCAGTCAGTTTCATAAGCCTCATCGTGCATGTAATATGGATAGCGACGGGATCTGATTTACGGTGGAATTCGAGACGGTCGCGAAGGAATGTCATGATGAATTCAGCCGGTTCGAAAACGCGAAGGGAGTCAATCGAAGAGGACGAAAGGGATCGGCCTTCAGAGTCTTTGGACTGCAGGGATTTAAGGTGGGCGCGAAGACGATGGAGGCAAGGGCTTTGATCGCATAAAATCGGGTAGCGACCGCCTTCTGAGGCTACCCAAAGGGCTTTTTCGAGTTCCATCACCTTCTTCTCCGCGATCTCCGGCATGCCCTTAGTTTCCCAGAGCATTCCGCAGCAGAGATTGTCCATGTCCTTCGGGAAGATGACGCCGTATCCGGCTTTGTGGAGCAGGTCGACCATCTCCTCGGCGAGGGGACGAAGGCGGGTCGGGGCTGAATGGTGCGTCTGGCCCCCGGAAACTGCAGTTGAGCCGGAGGGAACCGCATTTTTATCGTGGGTACCGGCCGTCCCCATCATCTGGTTCATGCAGCTCGGCAGGTAGACTACCATCGGACGGTCGCCGCCCTCCTTGTGGGGTGTTCGGCTTTGGAAGTTGTTGTCGGTGTGGTTGTTACAAGTGAGCTTATTGTCGGTGAAGTTGTTATCAGAGATGTCGTTACCAGTTGGGCTGTCGGCGGCGTCTGGGTTCGAGATGGTGCCTGGGTTCGAAAGGGCATCCGGAAGCATTTTCGGGATGCGGTAGGGGCGAGGGGTGGAAGGGGTCCAAAGGGGGAGTCCGAGGGAAGAATGAAGCCCCCTACCGAGACTTGCCATTGCTTTGGTTCCTAGGATGTTACGTCCTAAATTGGCTAGGCCGAGAACGCCTCTAAGGCCGTTCTTGACGCTATGGTAGTGGGACCCGGCAAACGTCCATAGCGCCTTTGCTCCGGAGCCTATGTTTTCCTGGCGAATTCTGTGGGTCAGTTCGGAGACATTTATTCCCATCGGGCAGGAGGTGGAGCAAAGCCCGTCGGCGGCGCAAGTTTCTTCGCCGAGGTATCGGTAGTCCCTTTCGAGTTCTTGGATTCGTCTCTCTATTGCCTCTCTCCTCGACATCTCGGTGCTGGAATTCGTTGTGGCTTGGGGGGTGGTGCCGGAATCGGCCAGCAGAGCGCGTAGGCGGGAGATTTCGCGTCGGATGACGATACGGGTGCGGGGGGAAAGGGTGAAGCCGCATGAAAGGCAGTTGACTTCGCAGAAGCCGCACTCGATGCACTTGTTGATCTGCCGGTAGAACTCATCATTTAGCGCCCCTTGAGCTTGTCCGGTGCTCTGGTGCTGGTTGTGAGCATTTAAAGTGTTATCTTGTCCGGTGCCCTGGTGGTGGTCAATGTTGTTTAAAGTGTTGTCCTGTCCTGCGCCCTGATGCTGGTTGCGGTCATTGTTAAGACCCTTTGAAGGGTTTTCCGGGCGGAGGATGGGGAGGGGTTTGAAGTCTTTGAGGAAGCAGTCGGGATCGTCGTTGAAGATGACACCGGGGTTCAAAATCCCTTGAGGGTCAATTAGTTCCTTTACTCGCTTCATAATGCTGAAGGCCTTGTCGCCCCATTCGTAAGGGACGAAAGGAGCCATGTTGCGCCCTGTCCCATGCTCTGCTTTCAATGAACCGTCGTATTTCCCGACGACAAGGGCAGCGACATCTTTTATCATCGCCTCATACCGCCTGACCTCCGACTCTTCGGAGAAGGACTGGTTGATTATGAAATGGAAGTTGCCAGCAAGGGCGTGGCCGTAGATACAGGAATCGTCATATCCGTGCCTGTCGAGAAGAGCCGAAAGGTCGGAAGTGGCCTCCGGAAGGTCCTGGATATGGAAAGCGACATCCTCGATAAGGCAGGTGGTGCCCTCTTTTCTCATGCCGCCGACGGTCGGGAAAATGCCGGAGCGAATCGCCCAGTAGCGGGCGCAAACTTCCGGATCCTCGCTGAAATTGACCTCTACGCCGAACGGTTCCAAAGCGCGGGTGACCCCTTCGATTCTTGAAAGGAGCTCTTCACGGGTTTCGCCGACGACCTCGGTGAGAACAGCGGTAAGGTCCGGAAGAGAAGGGTCCAGATGAGGATCATGGACGGATGCAAGTGACCTTCTGTCAAGTAGTTCCGCGGCATTAATCTGCAGCGGCCGCGCGGGGTCAACGGTGCTGCCGGCGTGAACGGTGCTGCCGGAGACAACGGTTCCTCCAGAGGCGACGACTGTGGTATCTGAAGCAGGGGCGGCGCAACCGGGGTCAACGGCGCTGCCGAAGGCAACGGTGCTGCCGGAGGCATCAACGGCACTGCCGGAGGCGGGGGGTGTCGGGCGGAGCACCTCGTTGTCGCCGGCGCTTCCGGCAATACCTTCGAGGCCACCGTCCCCTCCGAGCACCTCCTTCCCGCCGCGGGTAGCACCATCCTGACCGCCGGCGATCTCTTTCCCGCGGCGCATGGCGACGACGCCTTCGGCGGCGGCGCGGATGGTCGGGAAATAGATCATTGCGCTGGCCTTGAACCTCTTCGTAGGGAGGGTGCGCATCCTGACGAGGCTCATGAAGGCGAGGGTGCCTTCGGAACCGACCATAAGGTGGGCAAGAATCTCGAAGGGATCGGAGTACCGAAGGAAGGGAAGAAGGTTGAGCCCGGTGACGTTTTTGATGCTGTATTTTTTCTCGATGCGGGAGGAAAGTTCCTTATCTTCAAGCACTTCGTCTCGAAGGGAGGAGATCCCCTCGATGATCTCGGGATGGACCTTCATGAAGGCGTCCCTGCTCTCGGAAGATCCGGTATCGAGGATGGTCCCGTCGGGGAAGACGAGGCGGGCGGAAGAAAGCATCCGATCGCTGTTGAATTCGATGCCGCAGCTCATTCCGGAGGCATTATTCATCACAATGCCGCCGACCATGCAGCTGCCGATACTTGCAGGATCCGGGCCGAAATGGCGCCCGTACTTCGCCAGGATGCGGTTAACTTCGGCCCCGACAAGGCCGGGCTCTAGAGTGATCTCGGTCGAATCGGGATCATAACTGTATCTCTCCCAGTTCTTTCCGGCAACTACAAGGACGCTGTCGCTGATTGCCTGTCCCGAAAGGGAAGTGCCGGCCGCCCTGAAGGTTACGCTTATTCCTTCGGAGGATGCGGCCTTCATTATACGCGAGACCTCCTGTTCATCCATGGAACGGATGACAATCTTCGGAATCAGACGGTAAAAGCCTGCGTCAGTGCCCCAGGCGAGCCTTCTTAGCTCGTCGACATATATTCTATCCTTCGGGATGAAGGATCTGATTTCCTTCAAGAAGCGGCTGTAATCTTTCATGCGCCCAATAATTTGCCCTCGAATTAAGTATAATATTTGCCCTCTAAAGTAAAATATTAGCCCCCTAAATTACTAAAAATCGACGATTATATTAAGAAAGTGAATGTAAAGTTGCAGAATTAATTATAAATATAATTAAAAGCACCTCTATCCCAAAAAAAAGCAGTATATTTGTATGTTTATAAAGACGTGGTGTCGGCATCTTGGATAGGATAGCCATGCTTCGTTCTTTTTCCCTGCAATTTTGTCAAAATCGCGGGGAATAGAATTATTGCACTCATTTCAAAACGCTTATGAAAAAAATCAAAATCGCCGTTATCGGCTTGGGGTATGTAGGATTGCCGCTGGCAAGATTGTTCTCGACTAAGTATCAGACAGTTGGATTCGATATGAATCAAAGAAGGGTCGACGAGCTCATGAAAGGTCATGACTCGACACTAGAAGTCCCCGACGAACTTCTCCAGGAAGCGATAACGAAAAACGGTTTTGTCTGCACGACAGACCTCGAGAAGATAAGAGAATGCAATTTCTACGTAGTTGCAGTGCCGACACCGGTGGATGAAAATAACCGCCCGGACCTGAAACCTCTTTGGGGCGCAAGCGAGACGGTCGGAAAGGTCATTTCGAAGGGTGATATAGTCGTCTACGAATCGACCGTCTATCCCGGAGTGACCGAGGAAGAATGCCTTCCGGTTGTCGAGAAGGTCTCCGGACTGAAATTCAATGAGGATTTCTTCGCAGGATACTCTCCTGAGAGAATCAATCCCGGGGACAAGCTCCACACCGTCGAAAAAATCAAGAAGGTGACCTCGGGATCAACGCCGGAAATAGCTGATTTAGTGGACAGTGTGTATAGTTCGGTGATTGTCGCCGGGACCCATAAGGCCCCGTCGATAAAGGTCGCTGAGGCCTCGAAGATTATCGAGAATTCCCAGAGGGATGTGAATATAGCGTTCATGAATGAGCTCGCAAAGATCTTCAATGCGATGGGAATCGATACCCACGATGTGATCGAAGCGGCCTCTTCGAAATGGAACTTCTTCAAGCTGAGCCCGGGCCTCGTCGGCGGCCATTGCATCTCTGTGGATCCATACTACCTGATCCAGAAGGCCCAGATCTACGGAGTTCTCCCGAGGGTAATGTTCGCTTCCCGCCGCCTCAATGACGGAATGGGCGCCTATGTTGCCGAGGAGACCATCAAGTGCATGAACAAAAAGGGAGTTATGGTCAAGGACTCGAAGATTCTTCTTCTCGGAATCACCTTCAAGGAGAATTGCCCCGACATCCGCAACACCAAGATCGTCGATATCTACAACACCCTTCAGGAGTATACAGACAACATCACCGTCTATGATCCATGGGCGGATCCTTCGAAGGTCAGAAGGGAATACGGAATAGAGATTGTCAATGAGGTGCCGAAAGAGAAATTCGATGCCGCGATTCTCGGAGTGGCCCATAAAGAGTTCCTCGATCTTGACATCAAGTCCCTTGTCAAGGAAGGCGGAGTTATCTACGATGTCAAGGGAATTCTCCCGAGGGAAATAGTTGACGCAAGATTGTAATTATGAAAATACTGGTTACCGGAGCAGCCGGATTTATCGGCTCGAAACTGATGTATACCCTGAAAAAGAGGGGTGACGAAGTCGTCGGAATAGATAATTTCAACGACTATTATGACCCCCGCCTCAAGGAGGCAAGGTGCAGGGAGTTCGGCCTCGATGTCAAAAAGATCGATATTGCCGACAAGGAGGCCGTGGACAAACTTTTCGAGGAGGAGAAGTTTGACAAGGTCATGAATCTTGCCGCTCAGGCAGGAGTCCGCTATAGCATTACCAACCCATATTCCTATCTGCAGAGCAATCTCGTAGGCTTTCTCAATATCCTGGAAGCCTGCAGAAATAACGGCGTAAGACACCTTATTTACGCATCTTCGAGCTCTGTGTATGGTCTAAATGCAAAGGTCCCCTACAATGAAAATGACAAGGTAGACAACCCTGTGAGCCTCTATGCGGCGACCAAAAAGAGCAACGAGCTCATGGCCCATGCCTACTGCAAGCTCTACGGAATCAGTATGACAGGCCTTAGGTTCTTTACCGTCTACGGCCCATGGGGACGGCCGGATATGGCCCCGATGCTGTTTGCAAAGGCCATCAGCCGCGGGGAAGAGATCAAGGTCTTCAATAATGGAGATATGATCCGCGATTTTACCTATATCGACGATATCGTCGAAGGTACGATCCGCGCCATCGACCACCTGCCTGAGCCGAATGAGAATGGGCTCAGATACAGAGTCTATAATATTGGATGCAGCAATCCTGTGAAGCTGATGGACTTCATAAATGAGATTGAGACGGCCCTTGGAAAGGAGGCCAGGAAGGTCTTCCTTCCGATGCAGCCGGGGGATGTCTATCAGACCAACGCCGATACCTCACTTCTGGAAAAGGAGGTCGGTTATCGGCCCCATGTGCTTCTCCATGAGGGTATCGGCCACTTCATCGATTGGTATACTTCGGATAAAAATCCTTTGAAATAAATGCCATGCGCTGCGAAGATCGCTTTTATGAAATCTACGGAAGGGATTATGAGGGAATGGCCTTCTGTCCCTATAGAATCTGCCCGATAGGGGCCCATTCAGACCATAATTTCGGAAAAATCACCGGCCTTGCCATCAATAAGGGCATCCATATCGCCTACGCAGCGAAGCAGAATGGCGTCGTGGAACTTACTTCTATCCAGTTGCCGAAGAGGGCGCAGTGGCATATCGGGAGCGTCCCTCCCGAAAAGGTCGGCGACTGGGCGGACTACCTTCGCGGAGCGACCCTTTCCCTTTCGAGGGAGCATCGGCTCCGTGTAGGCCTCTGCGGAGTCATCGAAGGATCCCTCCCTATAGGAGGCCTTTCTTCCTCTGCTGCCGTCATCCTCGCTTTCCTCTCCGCCCTTTGCCATGTCAATGACATCCACCTTGAGGATCAGGAGCTTATCGATCTTGCCTATGATGCCGAGCTCAACTATGTAGGTGTTTCGGTCGGCAAGCTGGACCAGAGCTGCGAAGTGCTGAGTAAGCAGCATCATCTTCTGTATCTGGATACTTTCGACGGGCAGTATGAGCTTATCCCCGAGCATCCGGACATGAAGCCTTACAAGATTGCGATCTTCTTCTCCGGGCTCGAGCATAGCCTTGTAGGATCCAAGTTCAATATGAGGGTCGATGAGCTTCGCGCGGGAGTTTATGCCCTTCAGGCCCTCGCCGGGATGGAATATGGTAAGTTCAAAGAAGCAGCAGCGAGGAATGTCCCGAGGGAGGTCTATGAAGCTTATAAGGATAAGCTTCCGGTTCCATGGCAAAAGCGCTGCGAGCACTGGTATACCGAGTTCGAGAGGGTCCAGCTGGGGGCCGAGGCATGGAGAAGGGGGGATATAGAGACCTATGGCCGTCTTTCCTTCGAATCCGGATGGAGCAGCATAAATAATTGGGAATCAGGCGCTCCCGAGCAGATTCGCCTCTTTGAGATAATGACCCGGACAGAGGGTATCTATGGCGGTCGTTTCTCTGGAGCAGGCTTCAAGGGATGCTGCATGGCCCTGATTGATCCTTCAAAGGCTGACGAGATTGCCGACAGCGTGACAAGGGCGTACCTTAAAGATTTCCCTAGACTGACAGATAAATACGGCGTCTATATTTGCGAAAGCGCCGACGGAATGAGAGTATGAAATGTTTGATACTTGCAGCCGGCTATGCAACTAGGCTGTACCCTTTGACTGAAAATTTCCCAAAACCCCTTCTCAAGGTCGGTGAGAAGCCGATTCTCGATTGGCTACTCGACGATATCGACTCTTCCGGAGAGGTCGATGAGTATATAGTTATTTCGAATCATAAGTTTGTTTCCCATTTCGATAAATGGGCTTTAGAAAGAGCATATCGAACGGGAAGAACTATACGGGTTCTTGACGATAGGACGACTTCGAACGAAACTCGTCTTGGGGCCGTCAGGGACATTCAACTAGCGATAGATGAGCTGAAGATAAATGATGATCTCTTTGTAATTGCAGGAGATAACCTTCTGGATTTCAGCTTGTCAGACTTTATACGCTATGCCAAGGAGAAAGGGACTAGCTGCGTGATGCGATACTTCGAGCCTTCTATCGAGAGGCTCCGGAAGACAGGGGTCGCGACAGTTGACGGAGATGGGCTTATTCTCTCTATGGAGGAAAAGCCGGCGGAGCCGAAGAGCCACTGGTGCTGTCCTCCGTTCTATTTCTACAGAAGGAGCGATGTCCCTCTTGTCAAAGTAGGGATCGAGAGCGGCTGCGGAGTCGATGCTCCCGGTAGTTTCATCGCCTGGCTCTCGACAAAGACCCCCGTCCATGCATGGGAAATGCCCGGTCATCGCTATGATATCGGGAGTCTTGAAAGTTATTATGAAGCAATAGAAAAGTTTAAAAAGATATGAAAATAGCAGTTGCCGGAACCGGCTATGTGGGAATGAGCCTTGCGACCCTACTGTCGCAGCACAACGAGGTTGTCGCAGTCGATGTCATAGGGGAGAAGGTAGATAAAATCAACCGGAAGGAGAGTCCTATCCAGGATGAGTACATAGAGAAGTACTTGAAAGAGAAGCCTTTGAACCTTATCGCAACTCTCGATGGGGAGAGTGCCTACCGAGATGCGGAATTCGTTATCATCGCCGCTCCTACCAATTATGACCCGAAGAAGAACTTCTTCGATACCTCCCATGTGGAGGAGGTTATCGACCTCGTACTGAAGGTCAACCCTGAGGCTGTCATGATCATTAAATCCACAGTCCCTGTCGGTTATACCAAGCGCACAAGGGAGAAGTTCAGCTACCGCGAGAGGCTTTCGGACGGGACGATGAAGGTTGTGGTCCCGAAGATTATATTCGCTCCTGAGTTCCTCAGGGAGAGTAAGGCCCTTTACGACAACCTCTATCCTAGCCGAATCATAGTCGGCTGCCCGAAAGACGAGCCGGAGCTTGTAGCGGCAGCGGAGAAGTTCGCAGACCTTCTCAAGGAGGGAGCCATCAAGGAGGATATCCCTACTCTTTTCATGGGGACTACCGAGGCTGAGGCTGTGAAGCTCTTTGCCAATACCTATCTTGCCCTCAGGGTCAGTTTCTTCAATGAACTGGATACATATTCCGAGATAAAAGGACTTGATACAAAGGCGATTATCGACGGAGTCGGACTCGATCCGAGGATCGGGACCCACTATAACAACCCGTCCTTCGGGTACGGCGGCTATTGCCTTCCGAAGGACACCAAGCAGCTTCTGGCCAACTTCCAGGATGTACCCGAGAACCTGATCCAGGCCATTGTAGAAAGCAATAGGACAAGAAAGGATTTCATTGCAGATCAGGTGCTTACAAAGGCCGGATACTATACAGCCTCGAGCGCCTGGGACGCCCGGCAAGAGAAGGATATTACTGTCGGGGTCTACCGTCTCACTATGAAAGCCGGCTCCGACAACTTCCGCCAGAGCGCTATCCAGGGGGTTATGAAAAGAATCAAGGCAAAGGGTGCAAAGGTGATTATCTATGAACCTTCCCTTGAAAACGGCACTAGATTCTTCGGAAGCGAGGTTGTCAACAATCTCGACGAGTTCAAAAAGAGGTCCGACTGCATCATAGCCAACCGTTACGGTGAGGCCCTCGAAGACGTGATGGACAAGGTCTATTCAAGAGATATTTTCAAGAGAGATTAGATGAGCTTTAGCCGGGAAACAGTAGCTAAATCCTTCCTTTGGAAGCTGTTCGAGCGATTCAGCGTACAAATTATCCAATTTGTCGTCACAATCGTCCTGGCCCGGCTCATCGTCCCGTCGGAGTACGGAATAATCTCGCTGATAGCTATTTTCATCCAGCTCTGCGAGGTTATTATCGAGGGAGGGCTCAACACGGCGCTCGTCCAGAAAAAGGATGCTGACAACAAGGATTTCTCGACGATTTTCTTTTTCAGCGTTGGGGTTTCCTTCCTGCTCTACTGGGTGATGTTTTTTGCTGCGATACCAATCGCACGCTTTTACTCCCAGCCCACTCTTGTCCCAGTAATCAGGATACTCAGCGTCAACCTGCTGTTCTATGCCATCAATTCCATCCAGAGGGCTTATGTGTCGAAGCACATGCTGTTTGGAAAGCTTTTCTACAGCAGCTTTTTCTCCGTTATCCTCTCCGGAATTATCGGTATCACAATGGCTTACAAAGGGTTTGGGGTTTATGCTCTGGTGGCGCAGGCGATAAGTAACCAGCTCTTTACGACTATAATCATGGCATTTACCGTGAGGTGGCGGCCGGATTTTGTGTTCTCTGGAGAGAGGTTCAAGCCTCTTTTTGGCTACGGATGGAAAATATTCGGGACGAGTTTTATAATCACCCTCTTCGTGAATGCCCGTAAACTGGTCATTGGCAAGTTCTTCCAGCCGGCCACTCTCGCATTCTATGAAAAGGGCGACCAGCTTCCGTCGCTTGTGATGAGTAATATTTTCACCTCGATCCAGGCGATTCTGTTTCCCGTCTTTTCCGAGGATCAGGATGACCGCCCGAAGATCAAATCGATGATGAAGCGAAGCACAAAGATGAGCTGCCTTGTGATATATCCGCTTTTGATGGGACTTATAGTAGTAGCTGAGCCCCTTGTATCTCTCCTATTGACTGACAAGTGGTTACCTGCGGTTCCATTTATCCGGATACTTTGCATCTCATACTTTTTCATGCCAATCACTCTCTCCAACTGGGAGGCGATCAAGGCGATGGGCTATAGTGATATTACCCTGAAACTCGAGATTCTAAAGAAGGTTATCGACGTCGTAATCCTAGTTGTCAGCGTATTCTATGGGGTATATGCGATAGCTTGGGGAGCAGTGCTCTATAACTTTATCTGCCTATTTATCAATTTATGGCCTAATAAAAAATTGCTAGACTATTCGATAAGGCAGCAGATCTCAGCGGCAGTGCCGTCCCTTCTGATTTCCCTGGTGATGGGCGCCGCGATATATTGGATGCATATTCTTCCTATCTCGAGACTGGCTCTTTTGTCGAGCCAGATAGTTCTCGGTGCGATTGTATATATTTCGATTTGCTATTTGATCAAGGAAGAAAGCTTTATGTATCTTCTTGGCTTATTGAAAAACAACTATAAACGAATACTTTTTAAACGGAGCTAATACTATGAAAGTAAAATC
>Ga0256404_1002183_pt1 | contig 44232 bp, 52 predicted proteins | sample RumenRJG_01DNA_FD_185990 | JGI IMG/M metagenome (GOLD analysis project Ga0256404, IMG submission 185990) | Bovine rumen microbial communities from Lethbridge, Alberta, Canada - RJG_01 | ecosystem: Host-associated > Mammals > Digestive system > Stomach > Rumen | place: Canada: Alberta | collected... | reverse complement strand
TTATCCTATAAATAGAATAAAAGCATTACCACATTATCAAGATTTTCTTGATGCTGGTTGGACAATAGGCTATTAAAAAGAAAGAAGGGGGATTATAAATGGATGTAAGAATATCTAGTATAATTGATCCTTCTTTTTATAATGTTCATAGCTATTTAAAAAAAGAAAGTTATACACATTATTGGTTTGCTGGAAGCAGAGCAAGATAATACATAACTAAAATAAGTTAGTTATGTATCTTATTTCATAATAAATAGAAAGAGGAATTTAACTATGAGTAAAACAAAGTTTATTTTAAAGGAAGATGAAGAAAATAAAGAAGTAGAGGAATTTACTGAAGATACTCCAGTAGAAGCAACTTCCGCAGGAGGAGATTATACATATACTTTAACGAATATTAATTAAAAACATAGTTTAGTTTTTGTTTTTGGTAATGTTGAATATTATTTTATTAATTCAAGTGGAAATGCTTCAAAATTATATCCAGATGGTTCTTTTATTAAATTGGCTGGAGAGGATTATAAATTAATTATAGTCCCAAATAATAACTCTGCAACAGTTACGATTACAGATAATAATCAAGATAAAACTTCTAGTTTAGTACGAGAAGAAGGATAAGATAAATCTGGAAATACTGTTGTAAATTATATATATGAAATTAATAATATATCTGCCGCCCATGAAATTATAGTTTCTTGTTCTACAAGTGGTGGGCCTAAAATATATTTAAAGATAAATGATACATGAAGAATTTATTCAAAAGTTTATAAAAAAATAAACGGTAGTTGGATAGAACAGTCTTCTTCAACTTGAAGTTCTTTATTTGATACTACCGCAAATTATGTTAATAAGGATTAAAAGGAGGAAAATAAATGGCAAAATATCCAGTAAAATTATTAAAGGATAAAGATGGGACAGCTTTTATTCCTGTCGTTAATTCAGATTCTATTATTACTCCAGAAGGTGATACTCTTAATGATTTACTAGAAGAAAAACAAGATTTATTAACTTCTGGTACTAACATTAAAACAATTAATAATGAATCTTTATTAGGGTCAGGTAATATTTCAATACAAGGTGGTGGAAATACAACTGACGTTCAAGTTAATGGAGTTAGTATTACACAAAATAATGTAGCAAACATAGCAACTCAAACAGCATATAATGCATCAACAAATAAAATTGCTACAAAAAATGATATTCCTACACAAACTAGTCAACTAATAAATAATAGTGGATATATAACATCATCTGTTGATAATTTAACTAATTATACAAAAACAAATGATTTATCAGAAGTAGCGACATCAGGTTCATATGAGGATTTGTCAGATAAACCAACAATTCCTAGTAAAATGTCAGATTTAACTAATGATAGTAATTTTATAGATGGATTAGTAATATTATCTTATGGAAATTCTAATTGGAATGACTTTATAACAGCATACAATAAAAACAAAGTAGTATATTGTAGAGCATCAAGTAATAGCAATCCTGCTAGTGGAAGCCAAACAAGACTTGCTTTTATGGCTTATGTAAACAATGCTACATCTCCTACAGAAGTTGAGTTTCAATATTATAGAAGTGTATCTTCTCATACAATAACTCAACAAGGAGACCAAGTATTTGTATATAAATTAAACAAAACTAATGGATGGTCTGTACTTACTAGAGAAACAATGGCAAACATAGATGCCTCTGGTGGATTGACTAGAAGTTATTCAGGAAATAAATTAACTATTTCTGGAGCAGGTAAACAAGATACCTTAGTTTCCGGGACAAATATAAAAACAATAAATAACGAGTCTATACTAGGTAGTGGAAACATAAATATACAAGGTGGTTCAGGTTCAAGTGAATGGGGAAATATAACAGGAACACTAAGCGACCAAGCAGACTTACAAACAGCATTAGATGCTAAAGCAAATACAAGTAGTGTACCAACAAAGACAAGTGATTTAACAAATGATAGTGATTACATAACAAGTAGTGATATACCTGATATAAGTGGTAAACAAGATACTTTAACTTTTGATAGTGAGCCAACGTATAATTCAACAAACCCAGTAACAAGTGGTGGTTTATATAAAACATTCAGCAATTATCTTGAACATTACAATTACGACTCTACACATCATGTTTATAAAGCAACTGTTGCTTCATCAGTAGTGGCACTTCCTATAATTGATACTTCCACTAATAAACTATATGTGGACAATTTACCATACGCAATACGTATAACGAATGATACTAACACAATACCAAACACATCAGCGGTTTATAACGCATTAAATAGGAAAGCAGATACAAGTGATATACCAACAAAAACATCAGATTTAACTAACGATAGTGGATTCATTACTAATACAGTAAACGATTTAACTAACTATTATACTAAATCAGAAATAGATGCAATGATAGGCAATATAGAAAATTTATTGGAGGAGATATAGTATGAGTATAGCTAATGAAATAACAAGATTGCAAAATGCTAAAAGTAGCCTTAAAACTGCTATAAATAGCAAATTATTAAGTGGTCTTATAACAAATGAAACAATAGATGATTATGCTGCTAAAGTAGCAAGTATAGCAGTACCTAGTGGAGAAATTATACAAGGTGATTTAAAAGCATCTGTAGGAGTTGGGAAAAATCTAGTTGAAGAAGATATATATGTTGGAACTAATATTGAGAAATTAAATGGAGAATATTGTATAGATATTAGTGCAACTGAAATAAAATTAATAAAGTATGAAGATAACACTATTCAAGTTATAGATACATTACAAGAAACAAATTCAGGAAGTTTAATAAATATTTATGAAGATAATGATGATTTTTATGGCATTTATAGTGAAGCAGGTAAAATAAAAGTTATATATACTGATTTAAAAAATATCAAAGTATTTACTTCTAATGTGATTGGAACAACTTATAACTTATTACAAACAGATACCAATAAATTTGTGTCTTATAACAGCGATTATAGTTCTAAAAAAATAGATGCTCAAGCAATAACAATAGATTATAACGGTTCTTCCACTTCTATAACTGTAGGAGAAACACAACAAATGATAAGTGCATCTAATGATTATAGTGGTGCAGGTGCTTATGTTGTAGGAGAAAATAGAATCGTTTTTTATATGTATGACGACAAAACAAGTGAATCAAAATGTAATATTCAATTTGTTTTGAAAAAAGTAAATAATAACCAATTAGAATCAATAACTAGCAATACATTAGTTTATACTTATAGTACTTTTTTTGCACCATCTTTTAGTCTAGAACGAAGTAATCCTGGAGAATTAGGAATTAAAATGCGAGAATTTTCAGCTTCAACAACTAGTACATACGGGTATGCAACAATAACTGATAGTGGTATAACTTTTACTGAAGATTCAACTTATAGCAGAACAAACTACATTTATGATTTATCATTAAAACAAATTTTGAGTAATGGAAATTTATATTCTTTAAGTGGTTATACATACACTTTAATAGAAAATATTAGTGGAAAGCCAGGAAACGGAACTCCAAGAGATTATGCTATGTCAAAATTAAAAACTAATGATAATAAAATACTTATGCCTTCTTGGTCTACTTTACGCATATATTCAAATACTATATCTAGTGAAAATCTAATTAAATATTATAATCCTTCATTAATAGGTCCTTACATAAGTGCCGAGAGTGGAGAAGCAGGAGATACTATAAAAATGTATTCTCCAAGTATATAGAGGAGGTAAAATATGGCAATATTAAGAGTAAAAGATGGTGAAGAGTGGGTAGAAATACAAGCAATAAAAGGAGAACAAGGACCAAGAGGGGAACAGGGTATTTAAGGAGAAAAAGGAGATAAAGGTGATACATAGGTGTCGATGGAACAAGAAACCTTTCAGATGGTAGTGCTTATACAACAGAAGCTTGGCATCAATTCAGAACAAGTTATATGATAGATTAAAACTTAAAAAGAGAAAGTTTGTTATTACTTTCTCTTTTTTATTTTTAGGTCTAAGTAATATAATAAAAATAAAAAAATTTTGAAATATTTTTAGAAACGGAAGAGAAAAAAGGAGGATTTAAAATGTTTAGAGTAAGAAACAAAAATATTTACTTAAACAGAGGAGACGCCATTACTTTACAATTAGTAAATAATGAAGGCAAATTTGAAGCCGGAGACAAAATTAAATTTTATGTTTGTGCAAACGGCGATTATACAAATGTTCTTTTTGAAAAAGAATTTACCGTAGCTGAAACAAGCAATTTTGCGGAAATAAAATTAACCTCTGCAGAAACTCGTATTGGAAAACCTTTTAAAGATGGTTCAGTTACATATTGGTATGAAATTGAATTAAATGGAGATACAACTCTAATTGGATATGATGATGAAGGAGCTAAGAAATTCGTTCTATATCCAGAGGCTACTACAGAATAAGAAATAAAAGGAGGAAATAAATATGGCTAAGAATACAATGGGATTTAGAGATGCTTATACTCAAACATTAGATATAGATATTTATCCTAAAGGTAATGATGGAGCTGATGGTGTATCAATAATTAAAGTTGAAGTTGACAATAGAAGACATTTATTATGCACTTTATCAAATGGTAAAACCCTTGATGCCGGAGAAGTACCAGCACCAGAAGGAACCTTTGACGTTCAAATCGTAAATTCATTACCTGCAAGTGGACCTGTGTCTACAATGTATTGTGTTCCACTTCCAAGTGAACAACAAACAACAGTAAAAAAATATGAAGAATATTTTTATATAAGCAACGCTTGGGAAAAAGTAGGAACAGCTACAATAGATTTAAGCAGTTATTATACAAAAACTGAAGCTGATGCTATTACTAAGGCATTAGACGATAAAATCGATCAAGAGATCGAAAATAGAAAAACAGCTATCGCCGCACATACTAATAGTGAAACAGTTACTACTGATTTATCTGCAAAAGAATCTACTTATTATTTATTAGGAACAGAAGATGGTATCGGTAAAGGAACTGGAATTTCACAAGCTAAAACTACTGTTGAAGGTAGTGGTGTAAAATATGAAAGCGGTAGTGAACAAGAAAATGGAAAATTATATGTAGATGAAGAAAGGGTTACAACAGGATTGTATTATACAATTTCAGAGTAAAGGAGGATTAGAGAATTATGTCAAAAACAATTAAATTTTATGAAGACGAACTAAAAACTAAACAAGTTTATCCTGAGATTGATCCAGAAGGAAGATATCCTGGGGTAACAGTTGGTTTAGCAGAGAATTTAACTTCTCCAGATGGAATTACGTATGGTTCATCATTTCAATATAGATCTGCTGCAAGTCACACAAGTGTAGCAACAGATGGATATGCAGTATTAAAAAAATTACATGGAGCAAAATCAACAACTACAACAGTTCCAGAAAGTATTAAATATAATCTATTAACTGTTGGAGTAAAAACTATAACATTAAATTTAACAACTTTTAAAACTCAAGAAAATGAAACTGGAGTTTATAATTTTATTTATACACCAACAATCACATATACATCAAATTTAATAAGTTCAATTAACAAAGCTACATTTGCTAAGAAAATGAACGCCGCAACAGGAACTTTTATATTTGAATTTGATGCAGCTGTTGATTATAATGACCCATCTACAATAGTATCAAGTTTTAATAAAAATACTTTTGCAACTAAAGTTTTAGGGGTTGCAAATACATATGAATTTACATATACAGCAGATAATTGGTATTTAGGAACTGAGCAAGTTTCTTTATCTCAATATGGATTTACATTAAATTCAACTACACTTACAGAAGGAATGAAAATTACAGTTTATTATACTGCTAACAATTGGAAATATGGTCAAGATGTAGTTGCACTATATCAATATGGAATTATTACAACAGGTAGAGAAAAACCTGGAGATACAATTACAATTAATTACACAGCAAATAATTGGATGCTAGATAGCAATATTGTAACATTATCAAATTATGGTATTTCTATCACTAATGGAGCTGCCGCAATTAACGATAACATTCAAGTTATATATCAAGCAGAAGAAGTTGGAGTTATTCAAATAGCAAATCCAACTCATTTATTGTCAATAGGAATGAATCAATTTAACAAAAGAGGTAGTCAAATATTATCTAATAGCGGCATTGATGGTAATGGCGCAATTGGAACAGTTAATGACCACTATGTTATTTGGTTTAAATGTTTAGGCGGACATACTTATACTATTTATGATAAAAATGAAGGTAGTATAATTCAAGCTGCATATAGCGCTGAACCTATTGCAAGTTATTCAACAGGATTAACAATTTTAACCCCTGTAACAACTTCATCAGAAGGTAAAGCGGTAACATCAACTACTACAAAAACTTATTATCAAACAACTAATAATGGATATATGGCTATTGAAACTACTGATATTGAAGATTTATGTTGTCATCTAACTTGGTCAGGAACTGAAGATGAAACATATGCAAATTATTGGGAATTCAAATTAGCAATTCCATATGAAGATAAAAATGGAAATAAAATTTCTACTTATGGATTACCTCAATTAGATAATAATGTATTTGATGAAATAGATTTAGAAAATAATAAATATTATGTTAGAGTAGGTAGAATTGAAAATACAACTACTAACTTATCAAATATCAGTGCTCAAACATCTAATTATATATATGATAATAATTGGATTTATTATGAGTTGTCTAATAAAAGAGTTTATGATTTAAGAGAAAGAGAAGATATATATCCTTGTGCGGACTTCGGTACAGAAGAATTCTTAGGAAGCACATTAGAATTATCTCCTACAATAATTTATCAAAATAACTTAAAAGATAAATTAAGAAGAGATGTTGAAGTTTTAGCAAATAAAGTTAATGATATATCAGGTATTAGTGGCGATAATGCTGAAACAAAATATACAAGTGTAAAAGCGGTTAATAAAGTTGCTAATAATATTTATACTATGTTAGGTTTAGCTGTTAATACTTATGATTCTGGATTAGTATATTCAGCAGGAGATTATGTTGTTTATAACAATGAATTATATAAATGTGTAACGTCCGCATCAAATGTTGGAAGTTTAGATTCATTGGTACCAACAGGAGTATCTTGGGACTCATCTTCTACTGTAATTAGTTCAATCAACACAACAACATTCCTAGCAGCAGATTTTATTCAAGAACATGGTCTTGGAGAATATACTTTTGAATATTATAGTTATACAACACCTGGAGGAACTACTTACTATGATTCAAGAATAACTGCACCAGATGGGGCAAAAATAGAAAATGATGCTGCAACAAGTTTAGGTATAACAGTAAGTGGAACTACAGGAAAAGAAAATATTATAGTTACTAATGGTTATTGGACTAAATCTTATTTATTTAAAGCTTAATAAGGAGAGGGAGGCAGCTCCTTCTCCTTTCTTTTAGTATATAGAGATAAAAGGAGGATATATATGATTTTAAATATAAAACGATTTGTGCGAGAGTTAGATGAATATAATCCTAAATATAGTTATACCTATACTAAAAAAGGATATGTTGCAACAGTAGAGGTTTCTATTGAATGTAATTATGATATTTCAAGTATAGAATTAAGTCGAGGAGAAATTTTATTAGGAGATTTAGTTGATGTAACTTCTGATTGAACTTTTTATAATGATGGAAGTTCCATTAAAAGAACTTTTACTGAACCTTGTCATGATACTTTTGTTATAAATTTTGAAAACGCTACTGTAACTGGATATGTTGTAGTAAACACATCTGATGACTTTACTCCAGAAAGTGAACAATATCCAGTAGAAATTAATGGAGATATTCGAATTAGTAATAGTGAAATTAAATTAAAAAAGGTTGCTGAAACGATTAAAGATTTAACGGATATTATTTATCCTATTGGAAGTATCTATAAAAGTACAAGTGCTATTAATCCACAGAATATTTTTGGCGGAACGTGAACACAAATTACAGATGATACAATTGTTGCTTATGCAGAAATGTCTGGAACAACTTTAAATCAATCAAAAAACATTTCTTCTATTACTGGGTCTAGCACTTTTACAGTAACTTTTTCTAAAGCTATGGCAGATGCAAAATATAAAGCCTTTGTATCGGGAGAATGTAGCGGACTAGGAGCTGAAATTATAGGAGTTTATGGAAAAACAACAACAGGTTTTAAATTTGATTTTTGTAATTATAGTGGGACAGCAACAACTCCTACAAGTCAAAATATTTTAGTAATAGGGCGACTTGCCAATCCTGAATATTATGAATGGAAAAGGACAGCATAGGGGGTGGAAATATGATTATTAATACAGATTTAATTTATCCAATAGGAGCAATTTATATATCAGTTTCCGCAACTAATCCAGCAATTCTTTTTGGCGGAAAATGGGAACAAATAAAAGATAGATTTCTTTTAGCCGCTGGAGATACTTATCGTGCAGGAAGTACAGGTGGGGAAGCAACTCATAAACTAACTATAAATGAAATGCCTGCGCACACTCATGGTTCAAAATCTTTAGTAGGAACATGGGCGAATTGGGGTGAAGGTAGTGGACAGGTTAGTAGTACTACTAATGGTTATAAAGTAACAGGTATTGTAAGTGCCGTTGGTGATAATAATCAATATGGTTGGGGAACTGCAACAGGAAGAGACAACGATAATACATCCCTTAAAATAGATGCAACTCACGAACATAATAGTGTCGGTGGAGGTCAAGCTCATAACAACATGCCACCATATTTAACAGTTTATATGTGGAAGAGGGTGGCTTAAAAATGATAAAGTTAAATATAAAAAGATTTGCATCAGCAGAACCAGATACTTTTGAAATGTATACCCATTATACAGAAAACTATGATACTTTTGGAAATTGTACTAGTGTTACTGTTTCTACTGTTGCAAGTTTAGATATTGTACAAATAACAAAAAATGGAGTAGATGTTTCTAGCGAATGGAGTAATGTTCCAAGTTCATATATTTCTAAAGAATATACATCAAACATAACTGAAACACTTACTTTTTATGGTAGCAATGGACAAGAATATACTGAAACTATTAATATTATTTCAGTAGATGCTAATCCAGTTATACCACCAGAGTTCTATGCTTCAGACGCTAATATAAAAATTAATTCAGATGTAAAAGTAGGAAAAATGTCTTTAAAAGAAATAGACGATACGGTTAGTGCTTTGTTTGATTTAATTTATCCTGTGGGTTCTATTTATTATACAAATAATGCTAATTTTAGTCCTAATGTAAGTTTTAATGGAACATGGGAACAAATTAAAGATGTATTCTTACTTGCAGCAGGAGATACTTATGTTGGCGGAACGAATGGTGGAGAAGCAACACACACGCTGACAAAAAGTGAAATCCCGAATTATGAAATTGGTAACCTTCCAGAAATCGTTCCAGGCAACCATGCTAATTGGAATAACGGCGGTATTTTAGCGTCTAATTTGGGTAATGCTTCGCCAAGTAAGCCAGGCGTTCAACAATCTAACGGTAATAACTTAACTGGACAAACGCAGTATAGCTATATGATAATGTCTAACGGTGGAGGTCAAGCGCATAATAATATGCCACCTTATATTGTAGTCTATGTATGGAAGAGGGTGTCATAATGGAAAAAAGAATAAAATTAAATATAAAAAGATTTTCAATTAGTGGGGATGATGAGCCTATTTATAGTTATGCGGAAAATGCAGAAATGAAAATTAATGCTGATTTTAAAATAGAAGGGACAAATAGAAAATTAAAAGACATTGATTCAGATTTATCAAATGTTATAGCTCTTGATATGACTAGAGTTGCAATTCCAGTAAAATTATGGGAAAATTCAAAACCTCATAGTTCTTTTGGAAAACAAACAATAAATGTTCCTAATTTAAATCAATATGATTATATTGAAATATTTTTTAAGAACTGGGTTTCTGGACATTATGGATATATAAGTACAAAATGCCCAGTTGCTAATGGGAATGTCTTTGCTTTATGTTACACTATTTGTTTGTCTAGTGGGACTACTGCATCGACCCCTCATGTAGGAGAACGTTTAGGAACTTTAAATACCTCTAATAACACTATTTCTTTTGAAAATAACTTTGGAGTTGTTTTAAATTCAACATTATCTCCAATAGCTGATAATACTGGGGGGGTTCCTCGACTTATTCTTGGATACAAATTTCCTTCTCAAGGAGGTAATTCCTAATGAAAATTAATGTAGATTTTATATATCCTATTGGTTCAGTTTATATTAGCACTCAACCTACTAATCCTTCTGTCTTATTTGGTGGAGTTTGGATTCAAACTGCTAAGAGTAGAGCTATTGTAGGAGCTGGTTCTAATATTGCAAATACAGATACAACTTATGGTTCTTTATCTGCGGGAGCATTAAATTTTACAGCTGGCACTCTTATGGGAGAATCAACACATACCCTATCTACCCAAGAAATACCATCACATTCTCATGATTTAACTGTACATTCAGGAGGAACTACAGCAGCTCCTATAGCTGGAGTAGCGAATACTGCAAATGCTTCAGGTAATGGATTATTAACAAATCCTAGTTTTAGAATACAAAATACTGGCGGAAATGGTGCTCATAACAATATAATGCCAATAGAAGTATATTATGTATGGAAGAGGGTGTCATAATGGAAAAACTAAATATTAAAAGATTTGCACCAGAAGATCCTGGATCTTTAAATTTTTCTGAGGACGCTAATATAAAAATCAATGAAGATTTAAAAGTTGGTTCTAGTGGGATATCACTTTCAGAATTTTTAACTATGAAAACTTTCTTTGATATGTTTCATTTTGAAACAAAAACTTTTGGAGGAGCTAAATGGTTAAAAGTTTATTATACAAATAGTAAAAACGGAACAGTTTTATGGAAAGATGTAGATGAATTAGGTTGTTCTTTCCAAGCCTATAAATGGTCTATATTGGGGATGCTTCCATATTTTTATAATAATACTTGGAAATATGAATTCTTATTAGAGTATCCATCTTTGGGAAAATATAATAGATGGCGTCAAACAAGTAACCCTTTACTTGCAGATCAATCTGTTTCTGGTTATAGTGCAGTAGATATTTCTATGACTCAAAATAACTGGGGAGGATTAGCGCTATCTAGCACAAAAGGAACTTCTACTATTATAGATGGTTCACCTAGTGCAGACACATGGTTTTATGCAATAGGACAACAAACTGCTTATCAAGGCGGAATTCCTGCTAATGATCCTAGTGTTCAAGAAGTTTATTTATGGGTTAGAATAGGTTAATATAAATGAGATGTGTTTCCACATCTCTTTTTTTGTTGGACTAATATAGAAAATGAAAATTAATATCTTTTTAAATATTTTTAGAAGAGAGAATATTATAGGAAGAAAGGAGTTAGGATATAAACAATGGAAGAATTATTAGCTAAATACACTGCAACTGAAATTATTGTTTTTATAGTTCTTTTAGCAATCGCTGTCAAAGAAGTCGTAACTTTCATTGATTGGGCTCATAATAGACTAAAAGGCGCATTTAAAAAAGAAAATGAACATGAAGATATTAAACAACAATTAAATGACGTTTACAAGTATCTTGAGCATTTAAACACCCATTTTACCACGATGATAGAGGAAAATAGGGTACAATCAAATAAAATGCAAGAGACTATAGATATTTTATTAGCTTCGGATAAAGATGATATAAAAGCATGGATAACACAACAACATCATTACTTCTGCTATGAATTAGGATACATAGACGATTTTAGTTTAGATTGTATAGAAAAACGTTATGCTCATTATAAAGATGAAGGCGGAAATAGCTTCATCGCCGCACTTATGGCAGAGATTAGAGCTCTACCTAAAAAAGGGTCTCAGTTAGTTTACCAAAATGAAGAAACACATACAGATACTAAAAATTAAGTTTGTTAACTAATAAGATACAAACTTTGGACAAAATTAAAAAAATTTGCTAATTGAATTTTCATATAATAATGTAAGGGAATGAAAAATGAAAAAATACAACTAGCAAACACAAATATTATATTAAGGGTAGTAAGGAACATTTTTAATTCCTTACTACCCTTTTTTGTGTTTCGGAAAGGAGAATTAGAAATGCAATATAATTATAATAATCCAGGATTAATGAATCAACTATACAGACAAAAAGAAAATATTGAAAATATGATAAATCAATATACTCAAAACTTTGCACAGCCGCCGGTTCAAAATATTATTAATACTTCAAACAATTCTGAAATAGATGTAAGATTTTTACAAACCAATGAAGACCTTTCCAATATTATCATCTCTAAAAAAACTTTATTTATAGATGAAAATAATAAAAAAATATCTTTAAAAGAATTAGATGGAACTATATCTAAAACTTATGATATTGTAATTCCAAAAGATGAAAAAGATATTAAAATTGAAACCTTAGAAAATAAAATAAAAGAATTGGAGGAGAAAATAAATGTTGAACCTACAAAACGTGTTGTCTCAAGCAATGATGTCAAATCAACCACAGCAAGCACTTCTAAGTCTATTAAATCCACAACAAATGCAAATTTTTAATCAATTTCAATCCCAACCAAGCAACAAGCAAGCAGAAGCAATAGCTCAGATGTGCAATGAAAAAGGAATATCAAAAGAGCAATTAGCTCAAATGATTTCTTTTATAAATGGAAATAAAAACTTTTAGTTTTTATTAATATAATCAGAAAGGGAGGAACGAAATGAACGAAAATACTGGAATGTCTGCTGCAGATGTGTTAGCACTAACAAATGGTAATGGAGGATTATTTGGAGGTTCTATGGGAATCTTTTCATTAATTATAATCTTCATTTTATTATTTGGTGGAAATGGAGGATTCTGGGGAAATAATGCTGGAACAGCTTTAGGTATGGCTGATTTACAAAATAGTTTATATTTCCAAAGCCAGGATGCAACTTTAAGAGGTCTTGCCGCAGGCCAAGCAAGTGTTAATGACACTGTATTAACTTCTAACTATAATAATTTAGTAGCTATGAAGGATATTCAACAACAAATTTCAAATAGTATAGCTGCTATTGGAAATTTAGTAACTACTGAAAACGCTGCTACTAGACAATTAATCCAAGATAACTATATTAGAGAGTTAAGTGATAAACTTCAAACTACTAGAGATGCTTTATCAAATGCAAATCAAACAGCTGCATTAACTGCCGCAGTACAAAATTCAACAGACACAATCTTAAATTCTCAAGGTAGATATGTATTAAATCCACCTTGCTATTATCCTTGTTGCCCTAATGCTTCTATATAATATAAATGGAAAGTAAAAGTTACATAGAAAAAATTCTTTCTAGCGAAGATTCTTCTAAAAAAGAAAAACTAATGGAATGTTTATCTAATATCATAGATAAATATAATTCCGAAGATAAAGAAGAAATAGAAAGAAAACTTTACGAATTAGCAGAAGGAAAAGTATTAAATGAAGAAAGGGCTAGATATTTAATAGAAAAAATGAAACCTTTTGGAAAGAAATGGGAACTAACAGATACTGAAAATGTAAGAAATAATAGTGGATATGGAGACATTAGACCTATTGATTTTTGGATTGTAATGAACTCCGCATATAATGATTACAATGACATTTTCAAAGAAGATGTCGGACTATATGCTCGTTTTTCAAAAGATTTCATTATGGATGAAGACGCTGTTGAAGATAAGGTATATTATTATTTTACTATGATACCTAAAGAATAGAGATGTGATTTTCACATCTCTCTTTTTTTATTGGACTAATTAAAGCAATATAAATGACTACTTTTTTATATATTTTTAGAACAGAGAGAAAAAAGGAGTGTGAATTAAATGGCAGCAACAAATGCTTTATATCCAGCATTAATAGAGACATATATGCCCGCTTTTTTAATTGACAGTGGAGACACAGAAAAAGATATTTGTAAAGTTTATTTTTCTATATCTCAATACAATAGTTTCTCAAGAATTGCAAACGCTCAAGTTTCAGTAAGAAACCAAAATACTAATTTATCAGTATTAAATAGATCGCAATACCCTTGTGAGGTTATGGTAACAAATATTTATGTAGACGATACAGTTACAACTGATGCTAAATACTATGTAAAAATAAGAAAAACAGATATGGAGAATAACGACTTTAGAGTTGATGAATATTATAAAGTTCAAATAAGATTTACAGACGTTGATGCGGAACCTGTATCAATGACCCCACCTCAATCAATTGACAGTTGGCTAGTAAATAACTTAGACCACTTTTCAGAATGGTCAAGCGTATGTTTAATTAGAGGAATTTCTAAACCAAGTCTAGAGCTTTTAGACTGGGACCCCGCACAAACAAGAGAAATTGATTGGAGTGTTCAAAATACTCAAATAAATGGCTCTTTAACTTTTGCTGATGAAAATGAAAATGAAACTTTAAAAAGTTATAGAATAAAATTATATGATACTGACGATAATTTATTAACTGATAGCGGAGATATATTTACAAGCAATTATAATAATGTAAATACTATCAGTTATACTTTTAAATACAATTTTAAAGTAGATACTTCTTATTATTATACTCTTGAATATACAACTCAAAATCTTTATTCAGAAACTTCTACTTATAATTTTAGAATGATACAAGGAAATACTCAATCTTATAATTTACTTTTAACAGGGTATATCCGCCCTGAAGATGGAAATATAGATATTCAAGTTAGAAGAAGTACAGACCAAACTCCAGTATCAGGAAATATTGTTATTAGAAGAAGTTCTAGTAAAGAAAATTTCACAATATGGGAAGATATTCATACAGAAAGTATTTTAAATGTTCAAGAGGTAGATATTACATGGTCTGATTTTACTGTTGAAAGTGGAGTATGGTATAGTTACTGTGCTCAAGTTGTATTACCAGATGGAACAAGAGGTAAGATAACTGAAATCGCAAAACCTGTTATGATTGTTTTAGATGATATATTTTTAACAACCGCAGAAAGACAATTAAAAGTAAAATTTAATCCATCATTAAGTTCAATTAAAAGAAATATTAACGAAACAAGAACTGATACTATTGGTTCTCCATTCCCTTTTATAAAAAGAAATGGAGATATGAATTATGTTTCATTTCCTATTGGAGGACTTATATCTTCTGAAATGGATGAAAATAGAAAATTCACATCTAAAAAAGAACTTTATGGAGAAAATAGAAATTTCTATCAAGAGTATAATGAACAATATGAAATCAATAGACATTCAGATGTAGTATATGAAAGAGCTTTTAGAGAAGCGGTTATGGATTTCTTATACTCAGGAGAAGTTATGTTATTCAGATCTCCAACTGAAGGAAATTATTTAATTAGAATTATGGATTTAAGCTTCTCACCAGAAACTACTTTAGGCAGACGTCTTTGGTCATTTAGCGGAACTGCTTATGAAATAGATTCTTGTTCTATTGATAACTATGATACCTATAAAATTATTGAAGGAAGATACTAATTATGAAACGTAATTATGTATATTTAAATGACTCAGATTTTTTAGAAAAAATAAACTCAGATAGACAACAAACCCAATATGTAAAAATTACATTATTAGACTGGGAAGAAAATCCAATAGAAGAAATTCAAGGTCTTACTACCGGAGGTTCTATTAACTTGAACGGCGACTCCGCAGTAAGAAGAACTTGTAATTTATCAATGTATGTTTATAAAGAAAATTATATGAGGATTACTGATCCAAACAATATGATTTCAATAAACAAAAAAGTTTTTCTTGAGGTGGGTTTAAAAAATAATACAGATAAATATACTGATTATGATATTATATGGCAACCTCAAGGAATATATGTAATTACAGCATGTGGGACTTCACACAGTACAAGCGGAATTACGTTAGATATTAACTTGCAAGACAAGATGTGTTTATTAAATGGTACGTGCGGTGGAGTCCTACCCTCATCAATTCAATTCGATAGATATGATACTATTGATGAATCAGGTGCATATGTTACATTAAGACCTACTATTGTTCAAATCATTCGAGAATTAGTAAACCATTGGGGAAATGAACAATTAGGTAAAATTATTATAAAAGATATTGATGAAAGAATTAAATGTGCTATGCGTTGGATTGGAGATACTCCAATTTATGCTTATAACGATGAAGGTCAATATCATATAACAACTAATAAATCTATAGCTGAACAATATGCTCATACAGAATATAATTGGGGTGAAGATGTTGGATATATCTTTACAGACTTTACCTATCCTGGAGATTTAATTGCAAACCCAGGAGATACAATTTGTACTATTTTAGATAAAATAAAAGCTACATTAGGCAATTATGAATACTTTTATGATGTGGATGGAAACTTTCATTTCCAAGAAATTAAAAATTATTTAAACATTACTCAAGCAACAACAGACTTAAACAATATGCATAATGAACAATATCTAGTAGATATTTCAAAAGGACAAGATGTTTATAATTTTAAAGACAGCACATTATTTACAAACTATTCTAATTCACCAAATTATAGTAATATTAAAAATGATTATGTTGTTTGGGGAATTAGACAAAATACAGAAGGAATTAAAGTTCCTATTCGTTATCATTTAGCTATTGATACTAAGCCACAAACAGGAAATATATATAATGTATTTTTCTATGATGACCCAGATGATGGATTAACAAAAGCTAAAGTTCCTATTGAGTTTGTAGATAAAAGTCATTTTCCAACTAAAGGAGCAGAAGGATGTTTTTATATGGATAAAGCATCTAGCATCATTTATAAATGGGATGGCGAAATAGAAGATTTTGTAATTGTTTCTGGCGGAGAGATCGAGCCTTATAGCACTAAGAGCGAATTCCCGCAAACAGGAGAACAAAGTGTTGTATATGTTGATAATTCAACAGCAAAGACATATAATTGGGGATTAGATAAGACATCAGAACACTTTAGAGAAGTACAGAAGGAATTAGATGAACTTTCTACTACATATTATGCCGATTTACAAGGTATACATTCAGATATTGAAAACACCGATGGTACTATTAGCAGTTTACAAAACTCACTTGTTGAAGTGAATAATACAATTACCCCTATTGAACAAAATATTGCTAAAACTACAAACGAGAAAAATGAAGCTGAAAGACAAAAGCAAAGAAACTTAGATGAGGCGGATGCTCTTCAAGATCAATACGATGAGGATTTAAAACAAAAACCTATCGTTGAAGCGGAAATCGCTAACTTGAATGATGAGCTAGCCGAGTTAATAGATTTAAATAAGGCAACAACCAATGGAGAATTAATTGATGTAACAAACGCAGAAAACGCAAATATATTATCAATTAAAGTTTATGGTAAAACAACTCAAAGAGCTACTCCATCAATGACTAGACCTATACAAGTATTCCCTTTAACAAGTAGTATATCTATTACCGCAAGTACAAGAACAGGATTAGAAAATACTTTATATTATTATTTAGGAAATGGAAATTTTGCTCTTGCAGACGATTATATTGAAGATGGAATATTAACTAATAATTATGGAAAATATACTTTATTAGGATATGAAAATTGGATTGTAACAACTACAACTTCAGATTATATTGAATTTAGTTATGATGCTTCTATTGAAGCCGGAGTAACTGCTACAACTTATTCAAGTTATTTTCCTAATACAGAAGATTGTAGGATAGACGTGACTGGAACCATGATTTCTGTTAGAGTTCCTAGAAGTATGAATATTACTACAAAAGAAGAATTTAATGATTGGATTATAAATAGTTTAACTCAATTTGCTATTCCTGTTGAGGTTTACTATAAATTAGCTACACCTAAAAAAACTGAAATAGCTTCAGTAGGAATTTTAAAAACTTATAATCCAGAAACAATTATTTCAAATGACATCTCATCTCAAATAGAATTAACATATATGACTAATACATATTCACAAGAGATTGCAGATGTTAAAGTTGAATTGAGGGTTCAAGAGAAAAAATTAAGAACTATAAATAAAGAAATTGCGGAATTACCTGATATTATCCAAACTCACCTAGATATTGCTCAACAATTAACTGGAGATATTATGGTAATGGAACAAAATTTAACTCGTTTAAATAACAAATTAGCGCCACTAGAAGCTCGAAGAGCCGAAATAGTAGAAGCTATTACCGCCCAAGAAGGTTATAAAGACGATTATATTAATCAAGAAAATGTTCTTACATATGATTATAACGAAGATTATGCAGCGATTGCCGCAACTCAATATGAATATGTAGAAACAAGTTTAATTGCAATGGATAAAGTTCAAACTACAGACTGGCGTTCTGAATTATATCTTCAAGGTGCAGCCGCAGAACCTCTAGGAGTTTCAAGTAATTATTACTATCCAGAGTTAGCTGCCGAATGGCCAAAGATATATGATATGAAGAAAAATCATTATTTAGATACGCAAGGAAATATTATCTACACAGGTGGATTTAAAGATGAAATATTAGCTAACCCAAGTAATATGGATTATTTCCTAGATTTTATTGATTCAGATGCAGCAATTTCTCAATTTAATGTAAATGCCATTGGTAGAAGATCTATGGTAGAAAGTAATGATGGATTTAATTGTGTGTTTGAACCTGTTATTCCTGACTATGTTATTATTGAAAGTGGACAAGAAGACACTAGAGAAAAAAGAGAAGAATGTGAAAAGAAAGGTCAAGCATACATTCAAGTTGAACCAGCAATCTTTAATACTTTAGCGACTGGTGGTGCTTCTAACGGATGTTTTGAAGAAGTAAAAATGTTATTATATAATTATACAGGATATAATGAACAAATTAATTTAAGTATGATACCATTATATTATTTAGAACCAAATATTAGAATTGGAGTTAGAGATATAGAAGCTGATATTTCAGGTGATTTTATTATTAAAACTATATCTTTACCTTTAGACGTTGGCAGCACAATGTCTGTCTCAGCTACTAGAGCAATTGAAAAGTTATAAAAACTAAAAAAGACTCAAGAGATTTTAAAACTCTTGAGTCATTTTTTTTATGCAATTTTAAATTGTATTTATTTTAAAAATAAGAAAAAGAAAACTTATGATAAAAAATCTTACCACTTGTAATTTTTGTTTGTTATTTTTATCCCCAATTAATTTCATTAGGTTCATTTTTAAATTGCGCAAATCCGATACATATTGCATCAGCCTCGTCATCATTTACTTTTATCCCGTATTGTTCTTCTACAAAGGCGATATCCGCTTCTTTTAATGAGGTTCTTTTTATACCTCTACCATTTTTAATTCCGCATGCCGCTCTCCATGAACTAGGATATATATATTCAATAACAACTTTTTTATTGTATTTATCATGGATTAAAAATTCTAACGCAGCCTGAAGATACATTAACGCTTTATGAGTTTTTTGATTACCTACCCCATATCCGCCTTCAGGTCTAACTTCTTCTACTATGATTTTATCAATTTCATTATTTTGTAAAATTTCATCGATAGCATCTGCCATAATGTGAATTCTTTTTATTAAGTCTGTTGAAGAAGATGTAATACATCCGTGGTCTTTTAAGTCGCCATCTGCGAAGATTGCCCATCCAGAACTTTTTGTACTTAAATCTAACGATAATAATTTCATTAAATCTCCTCCTTTATTTCCTATATCTACATTATATCAAAAAATATTGAATTTGTCAAGAAATTATTTTCGATTTAAAAAATTCCAAATGGCTTTTTGATTTTGAGTTGACGATTGTTCGCGCGCCATTCGTTCCATAAAAAAAAGATGGATACTATTTATCCATCTTATTAACTACTTTATATTTACTTTTAGGTTTTTCTTCTTCAGGAGGAATTTTTTCAACTAGGGTAACATATCTCAAATGATTTCTATTATTTCCAGATAATGTATCATATCTAATTTTTGAAACCGTCCACTCATATCCTGGTTTAGGAACGAAACCTAATTCTCCATCAGTGCAATTTCTTTCTTTATATAAACTTGTTGCCCTAACTTTATATTTACATTTTAAATCATATTGATATTGTGAATTTCCTGGCTCTAAAATCTCATCCCAACGATCTTTAGGAGGTTGATAATCAAAATTAAATCTTTTTTCATAAATTTCTTTAATGGGAATATTTTTCATATCAAAAGGTAGTATAAAACCATATTCTTCTGTAATGCCTAATTCTTTTAAGCATTCCCAAGGAGTTACTATAATTGGAATATGTAATAACAATGCTTGAATCATTGTATAACAAAAGGATTCAGAATCACTTAATTGAACTACATAATCTGCTTGCGCAAGTTGAGTATTTATATCTAGAGTTGGTGCCATATATTTTACATTTGGACTAGGTATTGTTTCTTTACTATTAGTATAAACGTACCAAGTATAAGGGATTCCCGCATCATCAAGAGCCTTAGCTAAAGCACACATTCTTTTATACCCTTTTTCTTTTGTTAATCTAGTTGCGGAAACTAGCTTTAAGATTCTTTTAGGCGGATCTATTGTTATTGGATTGTAACATAATTCACAAGGCTTTCCAGATATTTCTGTGAAACTGTCGCATACTGCTTGACTTACTCCAATATATTTTACATATTTAGGTACTTTTGGAGGTTCTATTCCTTGTGCTTTATAATCAGCGTGGATTATCATATAATATTCTTTAGCTTTTACATTATTAATAATAGAGGCTTGATAGTTGAAAAAAACTTTTTCACATTCTATTATTTGTCCTGTTTCATATTTTCTTACATCTACAAATTGTTTTAATCTTGCAATTTGATTTTTATCTCCTGAACCATAATAAACAACTATATCCCAGTCTTTATACTTTTTACCTAGCTCATAAAACATATTTTCAACTCCACCGATAACGTTCAAGTGATGGAAGTAAAAAACGTTTTTAATCATTGTTTACCCCTCCTTGTTGTGATGAAAGTCCATTTTCATTACTTGCATAATAATATAAGTATTCAGGGATAGTTTCTTGTTTACCTTTTAAAGCCTGTGCATTGAAGTCAAAATCTTCTGCAAATTTTTTATTATTAAAACGAATATTTTTTAAATTTTCAGCTTTGTAAACTACTCCCCAAACACTACAATTCCAATCAGGTCTGCCTTGAGTAGCATTAATTGAAAACAAACCTTCTTGTTGACGCCAACTCATAAAACAGTAATCAAAAGTTGTTTCATTTATTTTATTTAAAATCTTTTTTACAAACGTTGATGCAACTAAATCATCTGCATCAATAAAAGTTATATAATCTCCTTTAGCAATATCTAATCCATAATTACGAGGTATTCCCGCACATCCTGAATTGTTTTGTAAATGAATAATTATTGCTTTAAAATCATCTAGTTCTTTTTCATGACAACCATCATCTATGATAATCCATTCCACTTCTTCATTTAATTGAGGTTGTAATTTTTGAGCAAGATTTTTTATTCTATTTAAACAATTATAATATGGTGTAATTATACTTAATCGCATTTGAAACACTCCTTAATTTCATTTGAATATATATTTTCATAAATTAGAAAATTTTTAAATTCGTCTGTTACTTTTCCTCTTGCTACACCCCAGTTTAAATCATTAGTACGACCTACATTAATTATATCTGCATCTTTATTTATTAAATATTTCCAACCATTGTTTATCCATGTCATTTCCCAAGACCAAGCATCTTCATTCTTAGATAAATTATCAATTAACGCAGTTCTACGCCATATGCTAGGTTGACAGCTGTGAAGATACATTTGATTATGCTTTTGTTCATCCCAGTTCTTTGAATAAGGATTAGCTTCACGGTAGTTTTTTTCAAAATTAACTACGGCTACTTTTTCATCATTTTCAAGAACTTTTAAAGCATCTTCTATTAAATCTATGTTTACAGGTTCTCTAATTAACATATCATCTAACATAAATAAGACATAATCATCAATCATATATTGTAATTTTTCTCTTAGTCTTTGTGTCCAACATCCATCTCCATAGACATACTCTATACGAGGATGATTAGGATAATATTCATCTACACAATGATTGAAGGCAGGAGTTAAACATTTATATTTATCGCAAGACATCATTATAATACTAAACATTTTTTCTCCAATTTTCAATCATTTCTTTAATTTCTTCTTGTGTAAGTCGTTGAGCAGTATAGCTAGTTAATGGAGTGTTATATTCTTGTTCGCTTGCATAGTCTTTATGAATAATAAGATAATCTTTATATTTTTTACTATGATTTAACTCCGTAATTGTTACAAGAGCCTCATCATTTTTTTCTATACTTTCAGTTCCTGTAATGATTTGATTATCACTAAAAGCATCTGCTAATTCTTTAATAGTGCAAGCTTTACTTTCATAAACCCATAATTCTTGATTTTTACCATCTTTTAAAGCATCCATAACTATATTTACACATTTTTCAATAGGCATAAAAAATCTAGTCATTTCACCATTTCTAACTGTTAAAGGTTTATTTTGTTTTACTAAATCGTCAAAAATTGGAACTACACTTCCTGTAGACCCAAATACGTTTCCATATCTAGTGCAAATTATATCTGTATCAGTTTCATTTGCGTAAGCCATACATTCCATTAAAAATTTTGTACTACCATAGCAAGTTGTTGCGGAAGTCGCTTTATCAGTAGAAATTAAAATTAATTTTTTAACTTTATTTGCGATTGCCGCATTTATAACATTCATACTACCAATAACATTTGTTTTTATTGCTTCCATAGGTTGTTTTTCAGCTACTTCAATTCTTTTTATAGCCCCTGTATGGATACAATAATCTACATCTTTCATTGCATCAAATATAGCTTGGTAATCTCTAATATCTCCAATGATAAAATCTAATTTAGGATTATTAAAATATTTTTTAACTTCCCATTGTTCTTTTTCAGCTCTTGAGAAAATAACGATTTTATCTGTTTCTTCTTTTTTTAATAATTCTTTTATAAGGTGTTTAGCTAAGAAGCCACTTCCTGTTATTAAATATTTCATATGCCCTCCTTATATTGACATTAAGTTTATTTCTTCTTCTGTTAAATCTTCTTTTTTTGCATGTTTAGGTATATATGCTTTTGAGGCAGTTGTTTTAGTAGCGTCGTAATTAGATTTTTTTAATTCTTCTTCTTGTCTTTTTTTACGACGCTCATCTTCTTCTCTTTGACGTCTATGATTATGTTGCATCATCATTGTAGTTGTCTGAAGAGCTGTCATAGTCGCCATATGGTTAATAAAGAAACTCATTATTGCCCTGTACTTCCAAATCCACCTTCACCGCGATCAGTTTCACTTAGTTCATCTACTTCATGAAAAATCATATTATTATATGACATTAATATCATTTGTGCAATTCTTTCTTGAGGTTCAATAGTTCTAATTTCTTCACTGTCGTTATGTAAAGCAACTATATATTCTCCTCTGTAATCTGAATCACAAACTCCTACGCAGTTAGCAGGTCTTAAACCTTGTTTTGTAGCTAATCCGCTTCTAGCGAAGATTGCCGCAAATACACCATCAGGTAAAGCAAATGCTAATCCTGTACCTATTTTTGCAGTTTCATGAGGTCCAATTACTACTGCTTCATCGATTGCTGCATATAAATCATATCCTGCAGCATATTCACTACCACGAGTTGGTAATGTTGCATTATCCCTTAATTTCTTAACATTAATTTCCATTAAAAAGCACTCTCCAAACTATTATTATATTGAATTTCTGTTTGAAATTCTGGTTCTTTTTCATCAGTGAATTGTTTTGTTATTGAAAGTTTCCACCAAGAGTCTACAACTTCACCTTTTTGTTTTCTTTCTTTGTATTGACTTGTATATTTAGTAACGATAAAATGATTATCAGTTTTAGCTTCTTCAATAATTTGTTTAACTTGTTCTTCTGTATCTACTCTATACACTTCTGTTGTCGTAATTAAGTATTTCATATTTAGTTCCTTTCTTTTATATAATGCTTATATTTAATTTTCTACTATATTTAGTAGTTCCCATAGCTTGTGTAAGGTCTTTTTCTAATCCTTTTGAAAAGACTTTAGAACCTTTTATTTCTACTGTATCTATATCATATCTATTAGCTAAACTAAATACAGTTTCAATTAAAGCTTCAGGAGTTGCAATAACGTCTTCAATAATATTGTTATCTTCAATAACGGCCATACGTCTTGTAGAAACAAACATTTTATTAAAAATAATTATTCTTTTCACGCGTTTCCGCCTCCTTTACTAAATTTCTATAACTGCGTTATCATATGGGAAGAAATAATAAACAAATGCTTCTCCGTCTATTGATAACCAGATTTCTATTGCTTGTTCATCTTTTGTTAAGTCTATTCCTTTAATTAAGCCTCTATTTAATAGACACTCCATTAATTCACTTATTTCAAATTTTAATTTTTCTTCATCAAAATTTCTCATTTCGTTTCTAAAGATAGTGTAATCTTTTCTTTCATTTGATAATAACATATAATAAATTGCATTAGTATCTTTTAGAAATTCCATTATTAATTCTTTTTTTTCTTCTAACATTTCGCCAACAAGAGCTACTTCACCTTGTTCAACAGCCATCTTGTTTAAATCGTATAATGTTCCCATACCAATTTCACTCATTGTATCTCTCCTTAAAAACCTAATATTACGCACATAAATTTACTCCAACTAGATTGTTCTTTTTTTAAAATCAAATTCTTATTTCTTTTTCTAAAAATGTGCATTTTATATAAACGGTTATGATACCTCCACTCTTTAATAAAAGTTTCCATTTTTCTACTCACAAAAAACTCTTCAGTTCTTTCAAAAATAGATTCTAGTATCAATTCCATTTTTTCTTTATTATTTATAATATATGATTTCTCAATTTTTATTTTATCAGGATAGCAAGTTACTTCTATGCCCCTAATTTTCATCTGTTCCATATATTATAAACCTCCTTCTATTGATTTTGTTTATCAACTGCTTTAAATACTTCGCAGAAGCCTTCTAAATGATCTAGTTCATGTTGTATAATCGCACTTAACCAACCGCCTTGGTCTAGTTTTTGTGTTTCTCCGTTCTCATCTAAGTATTCACAAACAACTTTTTGAGGTCTATTGACAATAGTATATACTCCAGGCGCACTTAAACAACCTTCTTTAAAAGGTTTTATTCCATTAGCTCCACTTCTTTTCCATGTAATTACAGGATTTATTAAAGTATATTCTTTATTATCATATTTTATAATACATACTCTTTTTAATTCTCCAATTTGAACTGCGGAAATCCCAGCCCCTGATGGATCGGAATTTAAAGTATCTTTCATATCTTGTATTAAATCTTTTATCTCATCTATATTTTTTACTTCTTCGCTTTTTTGTAATAATATGTCTTTATCTTGTGGATATTGTAATATTTTTTTTATCATTTCTTTTCATTCCTTTCATATATATATTATATCATTATTTTTGTCTATTGTCAATAAAAAAGAAAAAAGATAGAATATAAATCCTATCTTTTCAACACTTTCTTTTTTACTAAACCTTTTTCTTCAGCCTCAGTATAAGGCATTGGCGCAAAGTTAAAATAGTTTCCTTCTTTATCCCACATCTCGTATCTGTTTTGATAGGGGTCGTATTTAATATGATTTAATTGGGGGTTTTCTTTTACGGAAGTGACTTTTATTAAATCATCTCCGCCAATATAATATCCTCTTTCTTCTAAAAATTTATATATTTCCCAAGAATACATTATCTTCTTCTTTCTTCAAAACCTGGCAATACTAATCTTTTTGTTTTAAACTCAGGTTTGATAATCTCCTTTCCAGATGAACTATAAATATCGTCATAATGTGCTTCAAACCATAATAGCATTTCTCTAATTCTTTTTAGATTTTCAATATTTATCTCTCCACGTAAGTTTTCTTCAACCATTTCTTTTGTTATTTCAAGAAATAATTCTCTATCAAATCTTTCAATAGTATGTAAATAAGGATGCGAAGTATCTTGATTTAATAAAGCTCCATTCCATTTGACATATCCTTCTCCGATGCCTTTTTTTCTACTTTCTCTTTTAGGTACAATTAAATGATGAAAGCTTAATTCATTTATAGTATCAAAGGTATAACCCATAAAATCATAACCTTTTTTCTTTAAATCATAGTCTTTTATCATTTCTCTAGTAACTTTTCGCATATGATTTTCACTCTTCTTTCAAAATAAAAAAGGCTAGTCTATTATGGCTAGCCCATTTTTTATATCTATAATTCTTTGATTGCGGCTGCCGCGCCATTTTAATGTTATGTCGCGTTCCTCGATTTTAAAAGGGCCGTCTATTAAGTAATCTATATTATTCAATATATTTCCTAATCTCATTTCTAATATTTTATCTAAAGTATAACCTGACCATAATAATATTTTTATATCAGGATTTTGTTTCCTTACAATAGGTAATAATAAATTAAGAAATTCTATCTTTTCATAGCTATCTAAAGTTTCTCCACCTAATATATTCAAGTTTCTATTAATTCCATTTTTAGATAATTTTTCTAATATTTCATTTATTAAGTCATTATAATCGCGCGGGATGCCGCCTTTAGAATCCCATGTTTCAGGATTATGACATCCCTTGCAGTGGAATGGACATCCTTGAAGAAATAGACTTACGCTTACTCCTTCACCATTTACGACATCATCCCCGACGATTCCCGCAATTCTAATCATTCCAACCCTCTAATAATTTAGAATGTTTATATCTCATTTCAGTCTCTTGCTGTTTTCCTTTATTAAATGCTGTTTTATAATCTCCTGTTAAATATCCTGTAACTCTACGTAATTGTTGTATATGAGTGCTTCCGCACATAGGACATTTATCATTAAATTCATCAGTATAACCACAATCTAAACATGTATCATTTGGAACATTAATAGCAAAATATGGAATATCTTTATCCATAGCATAGTTTACTATTGTTTCTAATGCATCTAAATTATTTTTAACTCCACCATCTAATTCAACATATGTAATACATCCAGCATTTGAGTATCCTGTTAATTGACTCTCTATATCAATTTTTTCAAATGGACTCATTTCTTTCCATACTGGAACATGAATACTATTTGTGAAATAGTCTTTATCACTTACATTAGGAATTTCTCCATATTGTTTTTTAAATTTCTTCATAGATGTATAGCACATATTTTCAGCTGGCGTATAATAGACACCAATATTTAAGTGTAGTTCTTTTTTAAATTGAGCGCATCTATCTTTAAATAATTGTTCAATTCTTTTTGCTAATTCCATACCTTCTTCTGTTGTATGGTCTTTTCCAATTAAAATTTGTAGTGTTTCAGCTAATCCAATTTGTCCAATAGCCAAAGTTCCATGTTTCATAGCACTTTCTACTGTTTTTCCGTCATATCCTAACATAACACCATTTTCATACATAAATTTTGCTGAACTTGGATCTTGGCTAATTATCCAATTATATCTTTCAACTAACATATCCCTTGCTTCATGAATTTTTTTATCCAATAATTCCATAAAATCAGTTTCTAGGGATTTTACAGTATCTTCAGGACCGGCTTGAGTTAATGTTTTTCCATAGTATTCCTTAGCTTTCATAGCAAGAGTAGGCATAACAATAGTAACAGGACAAATGTTTCCGCGGCCATCCTTTGTTTGTGGATTAGTTCCTGGTTCAGCATTTATGTCTGCCCCGTTATAAGTTCTACAACCCATAGTTGATACATAAGTTTTCGGATCATTGCGATCATATCCTGCATTTACAGACCAATCTATATTAACATAATTTGGATATAATCTTTGGGCTGTTGATTTTAAAGCTAGCTTAAATAAATCATAGTTTGGGTCTCCTGGTTTACGGTTGACACCTTTCATACATTGGAATATACCACAAGGGAATATTGGAGTTTTTCTAACTTTTCCAACGCCTTCAATAGAACCCTCTAACAATGCTTTTGTAACCATTCTACCTTCAGGTAAAGTGCAAGTTCCATAATTAATTGAAGTAAATGGTAATTGGTTTCCGCTTCTACTTTGTAATGTATTTAAATTGTGATACATTCCTTGTACAGCTTGCATTAATTCTTTTTCAGTCATATCTAAAGCATATTGATATGCTTTTGAAAATTGTTTATAAAAATCTGCGTCGATAGGAAGTTCATCTGATTCTTGCCTTAAATCACTTTCTTCGATATATTTCATACCTTCATTAAAGTGTTTTTTAAATGATAATCTAACATATGGAACCATGGTCCAATCTAAATGACTTGCACTAACTCCGCCAAATTGTTGTAATGATTGTAATTGGAATAATACAGCTACTAATTGAAATGCAGTATTAACTGAACGAGCAGGTCTTACATCGGTTTGTCTAGTATTGAAACCTTCTGCTAATAATTTATCAAAAGGAATAGTTAGACAATTATGCATACCTACTGCGTACGCATCTAAATCATGAATATAAATTTCATTGTTTAAATGGTTTTCTCTAGCCATTGGTGATATAATATAATTTAAAGCATAATCTTTCATTAATTCGCTTCTAGCTTCACCCATTCTACCTCCGAACGAATATTCATCAACATTAGCATTTTGATTTTGAACGTCAGATGCTTCTACTTTTTCTTTGATATTTTTCATTAGTTGTGAATTTTTGTTTCTAATTTTAGTTCTTTCTTCTCTGTATAAGATATAGTTTTTAGCCACATCTTTTCTTTTTGTTGCCATTAGACCTTTCTCAACTAAATCTTGAATATCTTCGATTTCAGGGATTTCATCTACATCTAAATAATACCCTTCAATATAACTTGCTATGTTCGCAGCTTTTTCTTTTGCGTAATCTGAAGCTTCACCATCAACATCGATGAATGCTGCAAGAATAGCTCTCTCAATCTTCTTTGGATCGAAATCTACGATTCGACCATCTCTTTTTTTGACTTGTTTCATTTTTACCTCCTAGTTATTTAAAATATTTTAAGGATGTCAAACGTTTCCTTAGTTATATTTAAAAGTTTGCATATGATAATTAATTTATTTAGACCTTAATCTTCCGCGCCTAACTCGGCATAAATCTTATCAAAATTATATATGTAGTCTGCATATGCGTTTAAATCAAATTCAAAAGTAGTTCCAGTGTTAAATATAGGAATATAATCTCATTCAATATCTGCAAAATCCTCTGCATCAGTAAAATATCTTCTACAAATTTCCGCACAATCGGGATTCTCCTCACGATTTAAACTTCTTAATAGTCTGATTTTATCAGGAGCTAAAATATAAAGAGGAATAACTTCTATGCGGGAGTCAGATAAAAGAGCATCAATTCCCGCAGGATTGAAAACGCCAACATTAATTTTATCTTTATCTAATGCTTCTATTGGAGTTCCATAAAACCAATTATTGAACTCTGTTGCTTCTAGCATTGAACCATCTAAAACTTTGTTTGTAAATTCTTCATTTGTTAAAAAGAAATAATCTTTTTTATCTTCTTCATAATCTCTTCTTGGTCTAGTCGTACAGCTTATGATACTGTGTGTTGCGGATGGGAAGGACTTAATTATCCATTTCTGAATACTGTCCTTTCCGCTAGCACTTTTCCCAAAAAGAGCGATAACTTTTATTTTATTCATCGTCGCTCATTCCTTGTCTATCATGAACTAACTCTAATTCTCCATTATTAGTTACATTCACAATTTTATATATTTGATGGAAACCATTATTTTTGTAAGTTTTTGCTACAAATGTATCATCACGTCTATATCCAGCCACTAATAACTTAACACCTCTTGTAAACCAACCTTTTTCAACTACTTTTTTAGTTCCATCAGGTTGTTTCTCTGACAATTGGCGGTTATACATTGCAAAATATTCTTTTGTAAACTTTACATTTACTACTCCTGTTGTTGTTAATAATGTTACTGATGAACGTGTGTCATTCTTTCCAATAACAGTTCCAATAATTTTACTTATTTTATAGATAGGTAAATCTCTTCCATTTCTCTTAAAGAAGTAATCTATTGCAGGTTCTGGTGATAAATCATTAAAATCTACTATACCATATTTATTCATTTTAACATTTTTCAATTCATGCTCATGATAATAGAAACATAAAGATTCCATTTCATACGCACTAATACTCTTTCCTGCATATTTATCCCACATCTCTTTAAATAATATTGTATTGAATTTTTCTAGAATTTCACTTTGATTTTCTTTTATCCAGTCTCTTGCTTTATCCATTGTTGATTTATAAATTTTTTCCCATTTAGTTTGTTCTATACAAGTTAATCCATTTATAACTTCTAATAAATCCATATCAAAATATTTACTATAAAATTCTTCACATATATTATCAAATACGAAGTATTTACCAACTTTTTTATTTGCTTTTAAATATTTTGTAAAGTTAAATACTCTCTTTTGTAAATCTAATTCTTCAGGAATTAAATCATGTTGTATCAAACCATTAAAGTTTTGTAATGTTATTCTTTTCTTTGCTTCACAAACTTTTGAGATATAATATGTCATAACTAATTGTCTTGGTTCTACTCCCAGCTCTTTAGCCCATTTTTCTTCTAGTTTATCAAATGCACCAGCTTTAATTAAACTAAACATTGCACTTTTATTTAATGGACATCTTGCCATAAAGTCTGCTATTCCAATATATGGTCTATTCGCAATAATTTGATCTATTATTGGACCTCCTACATTACTTAATGCTTTCATACCAAATAATATTACATTATTATCTGCATCTGGTTCAAAACTATAACTTGATTTATTTATATCTACTAAACTTACTTTAATTCCTTTTCCTATAATATCTCCAAGTGCTTTTGCAATTTTTCCATAATCAGTTGTTTTCTCTTTTTTCTTTGCTACTTCACCTGTATCTTCATCTTCTTCAAAATCACTTTCTTCTTCAAGACTTCCGCTATTAACAATTAAACATGCTGTATTCCAATATATCGGATTCCATCTTGTTGCTATGTACATTGTTTGAAAACCTATAAATGAATATGCTAATGCGTGAATGATACTAAATGAATATCCCATTTGAGGTCCAACTCCACATGTCCAGATATAATTTCCTAAACAAGGGCTTGCCGCCTGGTCTAATACTTGTTGTCTTAATGCTGGGATTTTGTTCATTTGTTTCTTACCTACAACCTTACGAGCTGCATTCGCATCTTTAAGTGAGAAATGACATAAATGTTCGTCCATTAACATTCTCATTAATTGCTCTTGACTTGGTGGAACTCCATATGAACTTTCAAAATAAGGTTTAAGATATTCTTGCTCTTGTTTTGTCAATCCATAATTATCCATCTCTTGATACCATAGGTTAATATTATTTTTATATCTAATGTATTTATCCATTGGAGATTCTTGACCTTTTTCGGCAGTCATAAGTCTCATTAATCCATTTGCATCCGCCATCTCTAACATTGACTTGGGTTTAATTTTCTTTGCTGCTTGACTACCTACTTCACTATCAAATTGAAAGATATTTAAAACACTATTTTCTTGAAGAGCTTTCCATATATTTTGATCTTCAATAGGAAGAACATTTGGGTGAAAATATTTATCATAAATTTCTCTTAATGTTAAATCACTTTCAACTTCTCCATAATCTTGCAATAATCTTATTGCTTCTGTTAACTTATCTTGAACTTCTGTTACTAAGAAGTCATATTTTGTCATACCTGCTGCTTCACACATATGTAAATCATATGCTGTAATAATTTCTCCTTTTGGAGTTCTCATAAATGAACCAAATTCATATGGATCTTCATCAAATAATATTACTCCTGAAGCATGGCTACTTCTTTTATTTACTAAACCTTCAATACCAATCATTATATCTAATAATCCAGGATATTGATTAACTTCATTTATAAATAAAGTTATTGGTTTTCTATCTTTTTCAGGATTACCATTAATAACATCACTTAATGACCATAAAAATCCACGTTCACTAGGAATTAATGATGATAAATATTGAGCTGTATCAACATCTATACCATCTGGGAATCCTTCTGCACGATAACCTCTACAAGCTGTTAAAATTGTTGAACGAGTTCCTTCAGTTCCAAATGTTGCTATTAAAGTACAACCTAAATTTTCTCTACTTAATTCATCTATATCAGGTCTAAAGAATTGACCTCTTTCTTTTTTAATTTCATTTAATATTCTTGGTCTTTTACTTGGACATAAATCTAAATCTATATCTCCTAATTCGACTCTTTCTTTATTCAAATATCTCCAGAATGGAAGATTCCATTTAATCGGATCCAATTGAGTTATTCCTAAAAGATAATGGTTTAAACCTGAACAACTTGATCCACGTCCTGCTCCAACCATACTTCCGCACTCCCAGAACAAATTAACATAATGTTCTAGAGTTACTGGATAACTAAACATATTTGTTTCAAGTTTTTCACTTATTGTTTGTTTAATATCTGCTTCTTCCTCTAATCTACTCAAATATGTATCATTATATAAATCTAATTTTTCTAGTTTATCTACACATTTATTAACCCAATATCTATTTACTTTATCATCTGATTCAAACATAGATGCTAATATAGGATAATGTTCTTTATCAAAACTTTTCTTTGGATAATCAGGTACACTAACCTTTGGAATTGTTTGTTTATGTGCTAAACTAAAATTTTCTATTTTTTCAAAAATACCACAACTATTATCAAACATTTGCATTATGTAATCTTCACTAAAATCAGATTTTTTCAAATTTTCTATAATTTCTTCATTTGTTTGAAGATATGCAAATTCATAGAATTCATCTACTTCTCTTTCTCCACCTTTTGAGTTTAAATATGCTTTATGAACATATCTATCTTCTTTTTTCAAGTAATGGGCATCTGAACCAATTACCATTTTTAATCCAAATGCTTGTGCAATAGAAACTAATCTTTTATTTACTAATATTTGATCTCTAGATGCACCTGGCGCACATTCTACATAAAAATCATCTTTAAATATCTCTTTACACCATAGCATAAAATTAACTATATTATTATGAGCTATTTCCGCACCATTCTTATCTCCTGTTGCTTCTGCATTTATTAAATTTAAAGTGTTAACACTTAATTCTCCACCTAAACATGCTGTTGTTGCTATTAAAGTTCCAGGATATTTTTTCATAATTTCTTCTATATCACTTTTTAAAGTTGGAACTCTTTCTAAACCTCTATCCCAATAGCTATTCATCCAAGCTCTTGAAGATAATTCTCTTAATGCTCTATGTCCTTCTTTATTTTTTGCTATTAAGATAAAGTGATAATATCTTTGTCCCATATCACGAGTATCAGTTAAATATATTTCATTTCCTAAAGCCACTTTAAAATCAGGATGTTCTTTTAATAACTCCTGTTGATACATATTTATTTCTATATGACCACATAAAGCTTCATGGTCAGTTATTGCTATACCAGCTAATCCTAACTCAATAGCTCTGTTAATTAAATCTTTAGGTCTATTAATACAATCTAATAATCTTAAATTCGAATAGTGAGTATGACTATGAACTTCAAACCTTTTATTCATAAATATTTCCACCTTTCTTATATATATTATATCATATTTTTTAATAAAAATCAAATGACTCTATTTTTATTGATCGCGGCTATTGATTGGATATTCGAGCTCACAACAGTCAATATGATTATCTGCAAAATATTTTAACAAAACTTCTCTTTCACTACATTTATTGGATGGTGCTTCATGGACAACAAAAACAACTATTGGTTCTTCTTTAAATCCCATCCATTTTTTTACCCTTTTCGCAAAATTAGAAGTTTCTTTTAAAAAATCTAATATATTTATTTTATCTAGTTGTTTTCGATATTGTTTTAAAAATAAGCAATTATTAGGGTTATCTAAACAATATTTTCTTCCGGAACATAATCCTGAACACGTTTCATCTCCATGAAGCAATTCACACCTAAAGCCATTAGCAACTCCTCGTTTGTCTAAAAATATATAATTTTTGTCTTGAAAATTATGATACCACTGTGGATCTGAAACTGCGGTACTTACCGGTATCATATAAGGTTTAAAAAATCTAATTTGATAAAAATAACTTATTGCTAATTTCATTTTAATCAGCCCTTATCAAAACTAATTTTTCAGACGCACGAGTTACCGCTGTATATAACCATCTAGCATGTTCTTCTTCATTAAAAGGGAACTTTTCTTCGATAACTAATACTTTATCCCACTCTGAACCTTGAGCTTTATGAGTTGTGATAGCATAGCCATAAGTAAATTCATATGGTAGTAAATGTCTATATAATTTATTTTGACTAACAGCATATTCAGTTTTCCAATCTAAAGTTTTTTCTCCTGTTAATATCATATTTTTATCCATAATTAAATTAGGATAAACTTCCCCGCCTTCTTCAATAAAATCACAGTTTAATGTTTCAACTCTTCTAGGTTGCCCATAGTGAAGTTTATTTAACATTCCTGGTATAATCTCAAAAGATGAGTAACTATCTTTTATTGTCCCAATGGTTCCATTTACCAAGGCGCTGCCGCCCTGACATTCATCTTCCCAATAATTTCTATAACAAATAATTTTATCTCCGTCTTCAGGATCTCCAGAGTGACCTAATAATTCTCTCATTTGAGCATTTATCTTTTTTCTAGTATCATTAGTAGCAACTAATATCTGGTCAGCCCACTGTAACATGCCAGTATTTAATTCTGCTCTTGAAAATATTTGAACTTGTTTTCCTTTATAAGTACCAATAGGCTCTCTATTTCTAATTTTCATAGAAAGTTGAACTATTTCAGAACCTTCCTCTTGACGCATAACCTCATCTAAAAATATATGAGCATGGTCAAGTAAGTGGTTATCTTCATTTTTATTTATTGGTGGCAATTGGAATGGATCGCCTAAACATAAAATATAAATATTAGGGTATGATGCTAGTTTTTCCATCAATGGCTTTGGAACCATAGACACCTCATCTACTACAACTATTTTATAAGGAATAGTTGTTACAGGAATTCTAACATATGTTCCATCTGGTTTAGGATGACTAATAAACAATAGCTTATGTAAAGTCCTTGTATTAGTATTACCTTTTTTTGCTAATACTTGAGTTGCTTTTCCTGTGAAACTAGTATAAACAACATCTTTATCTTCAACATGTAGAGCGGAAATGATAAACTTAACTAATGTAGATTTACCAGTACCCGCATACCCTGAAATAATAGTGCATTTTTTCCCTGAATTATAGCGGTCTACTGCTATCTGTAAACCTTGTCTTTGCTTTTCATTAAGTTCCATTTTTACGCCTCCTTATATTACTTTAAAAACTCCTAATACAACTTTATCTTTTACTATATAAATAAGACCTGGTAGGGCTTCCTCATCTTTTCTTACTGCCATACCATAATAAATTTCAATATTTTTATCATTGTTATATCCTAATTGTGCGGGGTAATCATACCCAACTTCTCTATAAAATTCAAGATAAGTTGTATAGCACATTACTAATTGTAAATCTTTTGATGTAAAGTGAAATCTTTCTTCAATATAATCTAAAAAGTTAAAAATAATATCTTTTATCATTTCTTTTCTCCTTTTTCTTTATTTCTATGTATATTATATCATAATTATTATTTAAAATCAATAAAAAGCTAAAAGCTTATGCTTTTAGAATAAGTATTTTCCAGAACCTGTAATCTCATACTCTTCCATGAAAATCTGAGGTGTTACATTTCCGAAGAACTCGTTTATATGACAAGTTCCTACTACATCCATTTGAACATAAGCTCCAGTTTGATTTTCTAACATTTCACATTCTTCATCAGTAGCATTAAACTTCATTATATTAACTTTATTTGGTAAAGTAATTTTTAATGTATTACTTGATTTTCTATATACTTGAACCATATCTTTACTAACTTTCAAATCTTTTATTGCTACCATTGCTTCATTAAAATCTTTTCCCCATAGTTCTTTTAATCCACCAATAGTTAATATATCTTGTGGATTTACATCTCCGCCTGTATAAATATAATCAACATAATATACTGGTTCAGAACTCATATCAGCAAGAGCTCTATCAGTATTATCTATGAAACTTTCTAATTTATCTGCGGCGATACATACACCAAATGCGTTTTGATGACCTTGAGCCCATTCTACGCCACTTTCTTCACATATATCTTTAAAATTAGTTAATCCTGATGCTTCATATCCTCTTGCGCTTCCTTGATAATTATTATCAGTTTCAGTAATAACGCAACAAGGTCTTTGATATTTTGCGGCAAGTTTATTAGCAATTAAACCAGCTATATTTCTATCTACCTGCCCATCTTTTAATGTAAATAATAAGACTTTATGTTTTAATAGACCTTCTTTTTCAATTTTTTTCTCTAATAGTTCCATTCCCGCATCTTGCGTTCTTGTTTGTCTATTTTTTACATTTGTAGACATTCTAACTGCTTGGTCTACTAATCTTTCTTCTTCGCCTGGTTTGTGTCCTCTTTTATTCGAAGGTATCATTTTAAAAGCATCTGATTTTAACATAGATTTGAATAATAATTCTTTTTCTTCAATACTACCACTTCTTTGAACTGCATTTATCATTGGAACTATATAAAACGCTGCATCAATCGAAGTTATATGCTCTCCAAGCTTGAATTTATTTTTTTGCCACATTTCATAAATATATGGGTTGTGGATATTTTCAGGTAAAAAACCTTTATTTATTAAATGTTTTGTTTCTATTGATGTTAAACTCATCATATCTCCTGTATTCCCAAGAGCCACCAAATCTATATAATAATCGGCATATGATGTTCCTAATAATCTGTCTAAATATCTACAAAATTGCCAAGTAACTCCAACTCCGGATAATTCTTTGTTAGGGTAATCGCTTAACTGATTATTGATAACACAAGCATCTTCACTGACATACTCAGCTTCGTGGTGATCCATTACTAGAATATCAATTCCACGATCTTTAAGTTCTTTATGTAATTCATAGTCATTACTACCGGCATCTGGAACGATAATAAATTTAAAATCTTTTTGATTTATATAATCCATACAATCTGATAACCCATGTTGTTTTCCTTCATGAACATACCATTTTAGATTATTTTGTACAAAACTAGGAAACGAGTCGTTCAAATAATTTATTAAAAGTGCAGCCGCTGTAAAACCATCGCAATCGCAATCACAAATAACTAGGGTGTTTGACTCTTGTTGAATATTAGATACTAACATTTTTGCACCTTTCTCTATACAATCTCCAAATGCGGTTGGATCAGAAATATCGGCGTCAGAAGTATTCATATAATGATGAGTTTCATTGTAAGGAATTTTTCTATTTACTAAAACTTGTTCTAATGTACTATAATTTGGATTGTTCACTCCTAGTAGTTTTAATTTCATTCTTTTCTTCTTCCTCCTCTACCTGATAATATTTACATAACCTTAATAAATTTATAAAATAAATAATTTTGTCTTTTAATTCACAAGTATCATAACAATATATGTCTATTCCTACTTCATCATAATGATGTTTATAATACTTGCACCACTTACATTTAGGATGCTTTTGTCTGTATTCAATGATTTCTCTATCCATTACAATACCACCCTTCTATTAAATAATTCCATAAATATTTCTGGTCCTCGGTCGATGGGACTATCTTTATAGCCCAATAAGTTCCATTTATCAAACAAGAAACTTATTTGTATCTCATCTCCATATTTTTTATTTATATCTTTTAATTTCTTTGTCCAGCTCTTCCACTCATCATCTCCGAGTTCTTGGAACTGTTTATCGAATGCTATACAGATTTCTTCTGCTCCACAAGATTTTAATAACTGAACTTGATAATTTATTAAGCTACTTCCGCATACCGCTACACTTATATCATTATCTATTCCAAAATAACTTTGATATAACAAACAACTTTTTTCTCCTTCAAATACTATTACTTTTTTTAAGTTTTTTATTTGTTGTTTGCTATTGTTTAAATTATATAAATTAAAACCTAATGGGTGATTATACATTTTATAATTTAATATCGCTGGTTTATATTTACCATTTTCTTCATTTTCTTTTATTAAAGTTCTTTCTCTTATTCCTATTAACTCCCCATCAATATTATAATGAGGAATTACAACTCCGCACATTACCGGGTCATAACATATGTCATTATGCATCATAACTTCTCGAGTAATGCCTTCTTCTTCCCAAGGTATAATATGCGGTCTAGGAAGATATTTTAAAATACTTTTATCATAATAAACAAAGTCCATTATTTTTTCTTTTCTCTCTTGAGAGTTATTTCTATCGTATCTGTTAAGAATTTTCCAATCTTGGATTTCTTCCTCATGATTTTCTGAAAATGGACTCTCAATGCTTAATCCATAAAAATTAATAATATAGGATATTGCTTGAAACAATGAAACTTCAATTCCATTTAATTTATTTATTTTTATAATTAGCTCATATATATCAAAAGAATCAAGACAATTTGTATAACACTTAAACAATTTTGTATTTTCATAATAATATAATTTATGGCTATGTCCCCCGTGACATATTGTTCGAGAAATAATCAAACCGCCCTTAATCACTGGATCGCCGCCATATGACATTAATAAATCGTAAACTTGTTCTATTGTTAATTCATTTTTTATATTCTCTGACCATTCTTTTATATTTTCCATTTCATCTTTTCTCCTTTACATATATTATATCATTTTTTAATGATTTTTTCAATTAGAAGAACAAATGATATAGAGCTCTTAAAGTTCTTTTAAACTTGCCATCTTTAAATTCATAACCATCAACAAAAATATGATTATCAATTTGAGAAACTGAATGTCCTTTTACCCTTTTTGGAAATGGGTATCTAACACCATCAATCTCTATCCATTTTTCTCTACTATTTACAATAGAGCAAGTTTTTCCATTTTCTTGTATTGTTATCATAAACACCGTTAGCTCCTTCCTAGAAAGCAGAGCTTTCTATTTTTGGATTAATTTTAATTTTTAAATCTGTCATTTCTACCATTTTATATTGGTAATCTGTCGCAAACATTGGGATAAATTTACATTGACCCCTATCTGCTTTGCACCATAATAGAATATCTTTATATTGTCCACGTCTATTTTTATATATAGACATTTTTATATTAGGCTCTTCAAAACCACCTTTTGCAATGATTTCTCGAAGCGCTTCTTTATCTTCTTGCGAAGTTTGTAACATAATAGCACCTAAGTCAATTTTATCTGCTATTGATTTAGCACCTCTTAATAAATTTTGGTCGTATTGTTGTGCTGTAACATAATCAGCATTTAATTGTGTAGCAGACATTATAAATACACCATACTCATTACATAAATCTTTTAATCTTATTGAAATCATAAATAATACATTATCTTCTCTTAAACCTTTAATTCCGGTTCTTGATGTTACTTCACTTAATATTTTCATACTTGTATGAAGATAATCAAAGAATATATAACGAACTCCCCATTCTCTAATACCATACTTAATTGTATTTTCAATATCTTTCAATGAGAAGTCTGGAAGTTTTTTAATATATATCGGGCTTTTTTGAATGATTTCCGCAGCGTGCAATACTCTTTCGTATTCATCACCCTCGTAGTTATTATAAATAATATGAGTTTCATTTACCCCTGCTATAAAGGCTAATAATAATGTTTGGATTTCATCTATTTCTTGTTCGGTTGTAACAAACATTACGGGCTCTTTAGTTCCATTCTCTACCCAAGCCCCAACCGCATTGTCATATAGTTCATTACATCCTATAGACGCAAATTGACTTGCCATAAACCTCGTTTTTCCTACACCTGTTGCCGCACTAAACAAATAGAACTTTTTTAATCTTGCACCTCTTGTGACAGTATTCATAAGAGGCCCGTACATAGGATATCCAAGTTCAGGATGCTTTTGAAGACTTTCAATTAATTCAATGATATTGTCTCCAGCTGGTTGCATATCTTCATCTGCATCATCTATATATCTCATTTTAATATCAGTTATTTTATCATCAATTATATCTGCAATTTCCTCAAGAGAAGTGCTATCTAACCAATCCTCTTGTGCTTGTTTTTTCTTGGCGTCTAATATATTATTTATATCATATAACCAAGATAAATCCATTCCTATCTTTTGATACATTCTTAATAAAGTCATTTTTTTCATTCTTTTATAATAATAATCAAAAGTAGAAAGTTGAACATTTTCAGATATTTTCTCTAAATACTCAGCGCCTTTATGAGTTTTATATACAGCTAAACTTTTAGGTCTATCTTTTAAATAATCTTCAATAGCATTAACTGTGATACTCTTTGCACCAAGTTTATATAAATTATATATTGAACCGAATAAAATTTTATGAAATTCTTCGGTAAAGTCATCCGTATTAAAAGTATAGTTTTCATTATCAAGTAACGTTGGGTTTTGATAAACGCTTCCTATAACCTGAATAATTGCGGATATATCTACATATTTTACACTATTACTCATTCTTCTCACCAACACTTTCTTCACCAAAATCAAATAACTTTGGCGGCGCTACATATACTCTCGGAGATCCAATTTCAATTTCTTGAACCTCTGGCTTTTTGATTTTTTCAGGTGCTGCTTTATTAGCTATATCTGCCAAATATAGATTATAAAAATAGTTTAAAGCATCATTATAAACAAAAGGTACAATACCTATTCCATCATTTGCTTTTTCTATTGAGTTGTGTTTTAATTCAAACCACCAATATAATGTTTTTTGCATCCCAGAATAAGTATATTTATATTCTTGTTTAAAATCTTTTATTTGCTTTTTAATTCTTGCACTTACAACATTTTTCTTAAAAAGTTTTTTAATGTATTTTTCTAATTCCATATAATCTCGTTCTTCTTGAGATATAGATTGTTGATATTTTTCAGCACATTCTTTATGGGCATAACGACGTCCGCCCACTTCGACAAAAGGTTCTGCATTTCTATTAAATTGGATTCCGCAATATTTACATTTAACCATACGCGTTGCTGCCATATTCAACACCTTCTTTTCCTTATATAAATATTATATCATATTTTAATAAAATAATCAAAAAAGAGAAGATAGTTGCATATAATATATCTTCTCTTTTTCATCTCCTTTTATCTCTCTTATTTAACTAGGTCTTGTAAATCTGATACGATTAAACTGATTGCTTCAACTTGATTTCTATCACATTGATTAACCTTATTTCCGCGTCCTAGATATTTATCTGTAATTTGAACAATTTTAGGTTGCCATTCAGCTACGAATTTTTCTTCACCAGCTGATTCGATGATTCCACTTACGATGTTGTTGAAAGTAGATACAAGTTCGTCAAAATCAAGTTCTTTAGTGGTGTCTTGATATGCGTTAGATTTTTCCTCTGTGAAGAATTCTTTTCCATCTTCGCTAGCTTGTTTGTCAATAGCTTCACCTATTGCTTTTACAAGATTATCATAACTAAAATCAATATATTCTGGAGTATATTTGAATCTAGATCCAGCCATATATCTTGGAGTACCTCTCATAAATAACTTAGTTTCAAGTTCTCCTTTATCATTTGTTACTACTCTTGAGTATCCAATTATATCTGTCATACGAGAAACAATATTTGTTGCTCTTTTATCAAGAGTTGGAACAATTTTATTATATTCTTGTCCTTGTTCGTCAGTAAAAGTCTTATCAGTTGCGTGGCTGATTAATACTAAACCATATCCCATTTGTACGATGCTTCTTAAACTTTCATCGAACTCTTGTGCAACTTGACCATATCCCTTACCAAAAGGAATATCACTAATACTGTCTACTCCGAAACTTCCATCTGAACGTTTCGCATTATCACATATATATTTTGTTACATAATCGTAAGCGATGTCCGCAGTATCGATTATGATAGTTTCAAACATTTCTTTTGCTTTATCTTCTTTTAATTGGCGTAAAACCTTTTTGAATTCAGCCCAGTTATTAATAGGTTGAGCCATAATTCCAGGAATAGCCATATAACCTTTTTCAAAAGCTAGTAATAATGAATGAGGGAAACGAGCGGCAGTCGTTGTTTTACCAGTCTTTGGATCTCCATAAAAGAAAACTGAATATCCCTTTAAATTATAACTAACTTGGTGAGGTTGAATATTAAAAATATCTATTGCCATTTTTATCTCTCCTTCTTATTAAAAATAAGGACGGCGGGATGCCGCCCTTTAGTTAGTTAATTTTTATCTTAGAAATTAAATCCGCCTGGTGCTGCAGTTGTTGCAGGTGCTGGAGTTGAAGCTGCTTTTTGAGCTCTATATTCATCACTACGAGTTTTAATTTCTGCTAATAAAGTTTGTCTATCTTGCATAGCTTTTGTTAATTCTTCGCTAGTTAATATTTTTTCATCTCCAAAATCATAAGGTACCTTTGCAGTTCCTGTGATGTTCCATGCTTTTGTTTTTCTTGTATAAGTTCTTACTGATTCTTCACCAAATGCAGAATCTTCTTTAATTTCAACTGGAATATTCATACATTCAATTTTTCCCCAAACTTTTGTGAAGACTGGAGCTGAATTAGATACTTCTAAATCTAAGAAATATTTCATTCCATCTTTATGTCTTACTGTGAATTCAACTGGTAATAATGAATTTCTGAAGTTGAAAATTGCACCTTTTACAGTTACATAAGCATCCTCATTTCTTTCTTCGTTTGCTTCTACTTCTTTTACTCCTGTGATTACCATATCAGCTGAGAATGTATTTCTTTCTCTTTCTGCTCCTAGTTCATTAACTAGAGTTACAAATCCACCTTCGTTAGTTTTTACAGATACTAATTCATCGTTATTTTCTCCTGTGTAGAAGTCATTTAATGCAATAGCTGTATCAATTCTAACTTTTTGAGCTTCATCTTTACCATTTGCAATCCAAGTTTTTCCTTCATCAATTATCTTTTTTAAGTTTGCATAAGTTGCATTTTTATTACCTGCAGATGTAGTTTCAGTTACATATGTGTAGTGAACTGGGATAATGTTTAATCCTTCTTCATCTACTGCAACTTCTAATTGACCTGAGATAAATTCTTTTCCAAAGTTTGCTGAAGTTTGATTTTGAACTGTTTTAATAGTTAAATTATGTTGATAAACTCTTCCTTCAATTCTTTCTGTGTTAATCATTTTTTTCATAATACTTTTCTTCTCCTTTTCTCTTTTTCTTCAAACTTATATAAATATTATATCAAAATTTTTATTCTTTGTCAAACTCATACGATTTTCCTAGCTCAGTTAGCCCATATGCAACTGGGTTGGCACCAACTTTTTCTACAAAGCCATCATTGATTAGCTTTTTAATTGAACCTGAAACTGAACGAGGTGTCATAAATAGCAGTTCTCCAATTTCCTTTGCTTTGAAAACATTTATATATTTTTGCTCATTCTCTCTCATGCACTTGAAAATTTTAAGCCCGTTCTCTGTGAATGTTTTTGAGCCATTTCCGCCTTTAAACATTGCTATTAACTTATTCATATCTTCTTGGTCGAACTCATAATTATCAACAGTATGATTAAAATGTTGTTCTAAAAACTCTTTAATTTCTTTTTCCATTTTCTTTTACCTTTCCTTTCTAATCAAATATTGTCTTACCTATATATTCAACACTAAATTCGTTTGCAAAATACATATCAACAATTGTAATAACATCATCAGTTTCTATCTTGCAGTATTCTTTAAAACTTTTAATGTGTTCTAAATAATTTTTTCTATCTCCTCTTACTCTTACTGACTTTAATTTTCCATCTTTATATCTTAAATCAATTACCTTTAAACCATCGAATTTAATATTATAATCTTTGTTATAATCTCTTACCATTGTTATTTCTATCATTATTACCCTCCTAATCTACTTTATCTTTATCTTCTTGATAAATACATATTTCACGAGGTAATGCCTTTAAAATATCTTCTATTTTTAAATCAGTTACTCCAAACGAAATTCCATTAAAAGTTCTTGTAATCATTCCATCTGATACCTTTTTATATTTTTCAAGTTCTTCTTTAGCTTTTTTTACTCTTTCATTACCTTTTTCTATTTCTTCTTCTCCCCATTTAAGTTCTCTCTTAT
>Ga0256404_1002180_pt1 | contig 44255 bp, 34 predicted proteins | sample RumenRJG_01DNA_FD_185990 | JGI IMG/M metagenome (GOLD analysis project Ga0256404, IMG submission 185990) | Bovine rumen microbial communities from Lethbridge, Alberta, Canada - RJG_01 | ecosystem: Host-associated > Mammals > Digestive system > Stomach > Rumen | place: Canada: Alberta | collected... | reverse complement strand
TATGATTGCAGCACTCGCTGCATACTGTTTCTTCGACAACAAGCCGCAGCCACTGAAGGGATATTGCATTGAAAATACAAAACAACTCATGTTGTTTTAGAATATCTTATCCCGAACTGGGGTAATAAATAATGCTTCATTAGTTGAATAAATAATTATGTTCTTATATGCCATTTATGCTTGCGATGGTGCAAAATTACTGAAAGTACATGAACTTCAAAGGAAAATCAAATAATTTACACAATTTTTGCTATGCAAACGTTTGCGCAAAATTTGAATTTTTAAACTGGTTCTCCGGCTTAAAAAAACTTAGCTTGTGTGGCGTTCGCCACAAGGTTGTGCGGAATCGCTATAGCTGCACTGCGGATATTTTCCGTTGATGATGGTTGGAGGACTTCACAGGTTCCTAAGGCCAACATCATAGCCCAAAGCATAACGATTAGCATTGTTGTAATAAAGCATCTCTTTCTGTTCTGATGATGATAGTTCTCCGTCATTCCTACATGACGAGACAATGGTCGCCACTGCAAAAACGACAATCAAGACAGCCAAAAAAAGATATGGCTTTGAGTCCTTCTATTGTTTTTATTGTCTGTTGGCATATTTTTATATTTATATAACAGTAAATAGTTTTTCATTTTGTTTTAAGTTGAATTTCATTCGACCTTTTCTCGCCAAGGCATAACTCGAATAAATTCGGTTCTGCCCTTATGGCTTCGCTCGGCTTTGCCGCTTTGCTATGCTAAGAACGAAAACGTTGAATTTCATTCGACCTTTTCCTTGCCTCGGCATAGTCGATGCAAGCATTGCCTCTGCTCTCGGCTGCATGAAAACGTTCAGATTAATGTTTCAAAATTACATGTTTTTGCAAAAAGGCACCGAAATTTCGTGATAGCGATTTGACAAATTGTCAAAACGCGGCCTGAATTTGACATTTGAAAACACTTTCTCACTATATTTTCCTATATTTACTTAACATACGAAACGTGAGAAAATAGTTTATCGTTTTGTTTTTAATCTTTACTTAATGTCTCAAAATTAAACATTTATGCAAAAAGAATACCGAAATTTCGTGATAGCGATTTGACAATTTGTCAAAACGCGACCCGTTCTCTACATTTAAAAACATGTAGTTCATGATGTCTTTAAGGTGTCGTATCATAATAGTTTTTCTAAACCGTCGCAACCCCTAACAGATAAAAATCAATGTTATAGTTCGGATGCTTAGTACAAGGAATGAAAAAAGCGTGGGTTTGCTGTACTTGTTGCCCGTCCCACTCTTCAGGCGTCTCGCATTGCCCATCCTGTCGAAACGAGCAACGCAGAAGCCCACGCCGATATGCACATATATAATAGCACGTGCACCAATATACGATGGCACACTATTGGCTGTTAATATATAACATACCCATGAACATCTACCGTTGCTTTGTCTTTGACAGGATTCAAGTTTGCGAGACTTTAAAGAGTCAAGAACAAAGCGTTAAGTAAACGCCTTCGTCAATCTATGTAGTCCCACCCATCAGGCTTCTGCTGCGGTTCAAAGCCTACAAACGCCATGATAATCCGAGCATTTTTATAAAACGCTGAGCAAATTAGGACGGTGCAAAGGTAAGAAAACAAATTTTATTATCCATTCTTTTTCTTTCTTTTTTTGTAAAAAAATGTGTATGCAAACAACAAAATTATAGGCAATTATATACTATTAGCCCCCATAGCAAACGACTCCCCGCCCCTGTAGGGGAGGGGCTGGGGGGTGGGGTCAGTGTCTTTCCACACATAACTCCATTTATCTCCTTCCTTTAATTACTGACCCCACCCCTGCCCCCTCCCCTACAGGGGCGGGGAACCAACGATCGCTGGCCAAAGGGGAAAATAACTGTCTGCAGGGCACTTTACTGAATACAATCCATAGTAGGGTCAAACAGTATATAATCACCAAATTATATTTTCATGCCCAAGCAGGGGAAATCATTATCAAGGAAAGCTAATAGTATATAATTCCTAAAAAATAAAGAATTTCAAAAAAGACCTCACCACCTCACTTTTTCTCTCAAAACCCCTTTGTTTACAGGGGTTTCAGAGAGGGAGGTGTTTGGCAAACAGGTCACTCAACACCTCCCTCAACAGGTCACTTTTTTTGGCTATGCAACCTTCAGGGGAACGACTTTATAGTAGGCCACATGACCGCGTTCCGTACGCTCATACTCCAGTTCCTTCATGGCAAGACCCAGAAACACCTTAGTGCTTTGGTCATCCTTCACGGTGGGGAAGTCTTTCTGAATATGCGCAATTATCTTAGAAGTGTTCAACGCCAGAGGTTTCTCGTCATCCTTAGGCTTGCGGAAGCAGGCATTGATGATGGCTTTCATATCCGTCTGTCCCATGTAGTTCTGGTTCAGTTCTTGAATACGTGCTACTTCAGAATTGTTAAACCAGTAGGGAACCTTTGCCACACGCAATTCATAGACCACCTGAGCATAGAGTTGCCTGTAGTCAATATCGCCTTCGTTGTCAATCATATGGCCTTGCGGGATGGTCAGGCAGATATAGCGGCGACTGCCCGTTGCATCGGTCAGAGGGTGCTGATTGTTGGTGGTGGCAACAAACGAGGCAAAGCGCAGGCGGTCTGCCTGTGTCTTTCCGAAGATGGGACGTCCGTTCACCTTGCTTTTAGAGAGTGTCTGTTTCAGGGCAGGATGCTGGCTGGGGCGGATGGTATCAAGTTCGTCGAGACACACCAAGAGGTTGTTAGTAAGAGCCATTTCCTTATCGAACTTATTCGACAGGTTGAGATGATCCAGGAAATACTCCCTCAACGGCACGGGCAGCAGACGCTTGAAGAACGTTGTCTTACCACAGCCCTGTGCGCCAATCAGCGTCGGCACACATTCATTGCCGTGTAGGGTGTCCATCTGCAACCAATGGGCAACGGCAGAACGCAACCAAATGGTGAGAAAATTCATCTGCTCAGTACTGATGCCAGGCAGACGCCCGAAGAGACGAGCCACATGATTGTGTCCGTCCCATTCTGGCAACGACTCCAGGAAGTCCTTGATGGGGTTGAAGAAAGGGATTTCCTCCGACTGTACATATTCTATTATGTCAGACTTCGGATTGCCCTCAATGATTTGCTCAATCTTAGCACGGATGATGATGCTATTGAGCGCCTCAGGGGTTAGAGCGCGATAGACAGGCTGGTTGTCATCGGAGAGTTCGGCAGCATTGCCCTTGGGACGATCTGCAAATTCCACCTTGCCGTTCAGAATGTTGCGACGGAACAGATAGTTGCCTGTCAGGAACTCCTTTACGACAAGAATTTCCACTTGAGAAACTTGCGCAGTTTTTCCTTTAGTCAATAGATTTTCATTCATAGTTGTAATGTTTTTGGTATTAGATTTTACCTTAAAGTGTTATCCTTAGGATTCGTATGCAAAGGTACAAAAAATATTTCAAACCTCCAAATTTTTACCTATGATAAAAGATAGTTTTTCGGGCATAAAATATAAAAAAATCAAGGTAAGAAAAAGGGAGGTGTTGAGTGAGGTGTTGAGTGAGGTGTTTGAGAAACACCTCACTCTCGAAAACCCCTGTAAACAAAGGGAATTCGAGAGAAAAAGTGAGGTAGTGAGGTCTTTTTTCAAATTCTATCCTTTTTGCCATCAAGATGCTACTTGTAGGCCTGTAAGAAACGGCTGATGTATCAATCAGGAGTGGCTGATTGACCAACGAGAAACGGTTGATACACCAATGGCATTCAACTCATATATAAATCGCATGCGCGCATGCGTAGAAGATAGAGGGAGATAGAAGAAGATAGAGGGAGATAACAGGAGATAAGTGGCTTTGCCACGGAGATAAAGGACAATACTCATTGGTGATGTCTTCTACCTCCTTCTATCTTCTTTTATCTCCTTTTATTTTTATCTTCTTCTATCTCCCTCTATCTACAAACTTCCGCTTGCAACTGACAATTATGGCTGCAGCGTGAAACCGAAAACCATAAAGGCTTTGCGCGAACAAGGGTTGCCTGTTACCTCTCCAAAGATTGGAATGGAGAATCGATCGGTCACCTTGATGTCCTTAGTGGCACGCAGCGACAAGTTGGTGACTGCGAAACCACTTGTGCCATAGAAGTCGGTGGCGTAAGGAACGGCGCCCGCCGTAGCAGTAAAATCGACTCCAGCAAGGCAGAATGGAACAACTGCTTCGAAATAACTGCTGTAGGCGCGCTTGCCGTTCTTGTTTACGCCGTCGTTTCCGGCAAAGTTAGTGTACCATGCAAAGGCAACAGGACCGAAGTCGTATCCTATGTTAGCCTCGAAGACATGGCTGGTTCGATGGGCGGCATAGAGGAAGTAACGCTCTTCTGGAGAGTTAAACCAATAGTCGGTCACGCTGATGTTAAAACCGCCAATGGTATAATCCAACGTGAGGTCGAACTCTTTAGCATCGTCCTTGTCAACAAGTCCGTAACTGCCCCATGCTGTCAGCGACAATCCTTTATATTCAATGCCAAGAGTCGGCTGCACAGCAGCACTTCCTAAGTCCTGACCACGCCAGACATAACTACTCACGAAGTCGCTAGAAAGCCTTATCTCCAGTCCCTCTCCCAAAGTGAGGGGAGTAGATTCTTGTGCAGACAAGGTAAGGGCCGATAACAATGCTATTGTGGTAATAATACATTTCTTCATAATCTATAATGATTTTGTTATTATAATCTTTATTATGTGAAAGTCTAATCATCCCCTCTTCCCTTGGAGAAGGGTCGGGATGAGACTTCTTAATTATAACACGTCTCTCCATGTTCGTAGATGTCCAAGCCCTCGTCTTCGATGCGGGCATCAACTCTAAGGCCATGTAATTTCTTGATGCCGAAGAACAAGATGAAACCGCAGGCTGCTGCCCAAAGATCGATGATCAAGATGCCGAAACACTCTGCGCCAAAGAATCCCCATCCGTGACCATAGAAAGCGCCATTGCTAGTAGAGAGCAAGCCCGTCAATAGGGTTCCGAGAATGCCACAGACACCGTGCACAGAAGATGCACCCACAGGGTCGTCGATGTGAAGACGGTGATCGATAAACTCGATGGCAAAGACAAGCACTACACCGCATACGAGTCCGATAATGACAGCACCTGTTGGCGATACGAGGTCGCAACCTGCCGTGATGCCTACAAGACCAGCCAGCACGCCGTTGAGTGTCAATGAGAGTGACGGCTTGCCATACTTCATCCATGTAATAAACATCGTTGCTGTTCCGCCTGCCACCGCTGCGAGGTTAGTAGTAAGGAATACATGTGATATTGCTACACGATTCACCTCACCACTTGCAGCCAACTGCGAACCAGGGTTAAAGCCAAACCAGCCCATCCAAAGTATGAACACGCCCAGCGATGCCAGCGTCAGGTTGTGACCGGGGATGGCACGGCTCTTGCCGTCGGCAGAGTACTTGCCGATGCGAGGTCCCAGAGCCATAGCGCCAATCAGAGCCAGCACGCCACCCACGCTATGCACAATGGCAGAGCCAGCAAAGTCGTGGAACACATCGCCAAAGAGGCTCATCATGAAACTGTCAGCAGCATCATTACACAGCCAACCGCCGCCCCATGTCCAATGACCTTCAATTGGATAAATAAAGAGAGAGATGGCTGCACTATAAATAAGGTACATCGAGAACTTCGTACGCTCTGCCATCGCACCGCTAACGATAGTGGCAGACGTGGCACAGAATACGGTCTCGAAGATAAGGAATCCTTCTACAGGCAGTTCGCCCTTATAAAAACTCAGGTCGCCCCAGTTGGGCATGCCGATGAACCCGGCACCGTCGCTGCCAAACATAAATCCAAAACCTACAAAGAAGAATAACAACGAGCCAAACATGAAGTCAACAAAGTTCTTCATCAAGATATTCGCAGTGTTCTTGCTTCGTGTAAAACCTGCCTCACAGAGGGCAAAACCTGGCTGCATCCAGAAAACCAACATGGCTGCCAATAGCATCCATACTGTATCAAGTGATAATCCTATTTCGTTCATAAACTTTAAAGCCCCCTAAGTTAGGGGGGTGGGGGTCTGAACAGACGTTCTTAGCCCCATTAAATTGTTATTTTGTTTGTAATGTTGATTAAATGAGGTCGTTCAGACCCCTGTCGCCCCCTAACTTAGAGGGCATATAATTACTTCTTATCCCTAAGCACCGTGTCGCCATTTTCACCTGTGCGAATTGACCAGGTGTCTATCATGTCGCTCACGAAGATGCGTCCGTCGCCAATCTCGCCAGTGTGGGCAACCTTCATGATGACCTTCACTGTTGGCTCCACGAACTGGTCGCGGCACACTATGGACAATGCCACGCGCTCGATGACATCAGTGGAATACTGGACGCCTCGATAGATGCGTTCTTCACGGCTCTGTCCTATGCCATGAACGTTATGGTACTCAAACCAGTCGATGTCCGACTGCAATAGTGCCTCCTTGACATCCTCGAACTTTGTCTTGCGGATAATTGCTTCAATCCTTTTCATACTTTTTACCTTTAAATATTAATAATGTTATCTTGAAAGCTTTCGCTGGCAAAGATAATTTGTTTTTCAATAAACAAATGCAAAAAATATTCACTTTGTGTTTGGAAAATTGCACAAAGTGTCAAAGTGTAAACTAATGAGTTGTTTACTTGCTTGTTTTGATTTCATTTTGTTCGGAAATTTAATAAATTTGCTACAAAGTGTCATTTGTAATCAAAATAAACACAAATTAATGTTACTAAATTCTTTGTTTTAATTACTTTTTGATTATCTTTGCACCAGTAAATGGAACAAAAAGAAAGATTAAGCAAGGATAATATGAATTTGAAGCAAAGAACAGTGGGTGAACAGAGCACACAGAGAGGGCTGTACCAAAGCCAGTATGAACATGATGCATGTGGCGTGGGTATGGTGGTGAATATACATGGCAGCAAGAGCCATGAACTGGTTGACCAGGCGTTGCGCGTGCTTGAGAATATGGAACACCGAGGTGCCGAGACACGCGACAAGACAGGTGACGGAGCGGGTATTATGCTGCAGATACCCCATGAGTTCATTCTGTTGCAGGGCATCCCCGTGCCTGAGAAAGGAAAGTATGGCACGGGGCTGGTGTTCCTGCCTAAAGATGAGAAGGAGCAGCAAGAGATTCTGTCGGTTATGATAGATGAGATAGAGCGCGAGGGTATGCAACTGATGCATATGCGCACGGTTCCTACTTGTCCTGAAGTGCTTGGCGAGGCTGCTCGACGTGTGGAGCCTGCCATCAAGCAGATATTCATAGCGCACGGGCAGACTGCAACCCACCCTAGACCTACAACCCACCCGCAACCCCTCCCTAAGGGAGGAGGGTTTGGTTACTCTCAAGACGAGGATATTGCGCTAAGCAGGAGATTATATATAATAAGGAAGAAGATTGAGAGGCGCGTAAGGCATGAGGACTTTTATATTTGTTCTCTGAGCAATACGAACATTATTTACAAGGGAATGCTGACCAGTGGGCAGTTGCGTCGTTATTTCCCAGACTTATCGAATCCATATCTCACGAGTGGACTGGCGCTGGTTCACTCTCGTTTCAGTACAAACACATTCCCAACATGGTCGCTTGCGCAGCCGTTCCGTTTGCTGGCACATAACGGTGAGATCAACACTATTCGCGGCAATCGCGGTTGGATGAAGGCACGGGAGAGCGTGCTCAGTAGCGAGGCTTTGGGTGACATCAAGGAGATTTCGCCTATAGTTGAGGAGGGCATGAGTGACTCTGCAAGTCTTGACAATGTATTTGAGTTTTTGACGATGAGCGGCTTGTCGTTGCCTCAGGCTATTGCTATTCTGGTGCCAGAGAGTTTCAACGACAAGAATCCTATCAGCGAGGACCTGAAAGCGTTCTATGAGTATCATTCCATATTGATGGAGCCTTGGGACGGTCCTGCTGCTTTGTTGTTCTCTGACGGTCGGTATGCTGGCGGTATGCTTGACAGGAATGGTTTGCGCCCTTCGCGTTATACGATAACAAAGGGTGGCGTGATGGTTGTGGCGTCAGAGGTTGGCGTGATGGACTTTGAGCCTGGGGATATTGTGTCGAAAGGACGTTTGCAGCCTGGTAAGATTCTGCTCATTGACACTCAGGAGGGTAAGATATACTACGATGGTGAGATTAAGGAACAGTTGGCTCAGGCACACCCTTACCGTGAGTGGCTCAGTGAGAACCGCGTTCAGTTGGAGAAACTGAAGAGCGGGAGGAGGGTAGAGAACTCGGTAAGCAATCTGGAGCGGAAACTGGTGCAGTTTGGGTATGGGCAGGAGGACATCGACAGGACCCTTGTTCCTATGGCTACAACGGGTCAGGAACCTGTGGCTGCTATGGGTAATGACACTCCGCTGGCGGTGGTTAGTGACCGTCCACAGTTGTTGTTCAACTATTTCCGTCAGCAATTCGCTCAGGTGACGAATCCTGCGATAGACCCTATCCGCGAGGAACTGGTAATGTCGTTGACGGAGTATATCGGTGCCGTGGGGACTAATATCCTTACGCCCGATGCCTCGAACTGTAAGATGGTTCGTCTGCCGCAACCGGTGCTGACGAACACACAACTGGATATATTAAGTAATATAAGGTATAAAGGTTTCAGGACGAAGAAGTTGGCGATAACTTTCAGCCTCACCCCCAACCCCTCTCCAAGGGTAGAGGGGAGTGATTACACTCAGGCTGGTGAGAATTTGCGTACTGCTCTTGACAAATTGTGCAAGGATGCGGAGCAGGCGGTGGATGACGGCTACAACTACATCATACTGACAGACAAACTGCCTATCGACGACGCAGAACTATCTGCTCCCCTCTCTACGGGAGAGGGGTCGGGGGAGAGGCTTTTCATCCCCTCGCTTCTTGCTGTCTCTGCTGTTCATCATTATCTTATCTCTGTAGGCAAGCGTGTGCAGACGGCCTTGATTGTGGAGAGTGGCGAGATACGTGAGACGATGCATGCTGCGTTACTGCTTGGTTATGGTGCAAGTGCGCTATGTCCATATATGACATTTGCCATTCTTGATGATTTGGTAAAGAGGGGAAAGATACAGGAGGAATATGCCACTGCTGAGGCGAACTATATAAAGGCAGTGGATAAGGGTCTGAAGAAGATTATGTCGAAGATGGGTATCTCGACCATTCGCTCGTATCGAGGTGCAAAGATTTTCGAGAGTATCGGACTTAGCGAGGACTTGCTGCGTAGGTATTTCGGTACGGAGGTGAGCACCATTGGAGGCATTGGACTGAAGGAGATAGCGAGAGACCAGATACGTCTCAGCAACCCCCTCCAGACCTCCCCGAGGGGAGGCGCTCTGAGCCTGAAGAACCACGGTCAGTTCTCTTGGCGTAATGACGGCATTAAACATGCGTGGAACCCAGAAACGATATATCGTCTGCAAATTGCCACGCGAACAGGCGACTACAATAAATATAAGGAGTGGGAGTCGCTGGTTGACAAGAAGGCCAGTCCTATATTCATACGTGACTTTTTCGAATGGAAGAAGGCTTCGTCACCAACTCCTATCGACAATGTAGAGCCTGTAGAGTCTATTGTTAAGCACTTCGTGACTGGTGCCATGAGTTTTGGTGCACTCAGTATTGAGGCTCATGAGGCTTTGGCTTTGGCAATGAACAGACTTGGCACTCGCTCGAACACAGGTGAGGGTGGCGAGGACAATGCACGCTATCATACTGAGGTGGATGGTGTGTCGTTGTCGAGCAAGACGAAGCAGATAGCATCAGGTCGTTTCGGCGTGACGGCTGAGTATTTGGTGAATGCCGAGGAGATACAGATAAAGGTGGCTCAGGGTGCCAAGCCTGGTGAGGGTGGTCAGTTGCCTGGATTCAAGGTTAATGATATCATTGCCAAGACTCGCAATGCCATTCCTGGCATCTCGCTTATCTCGCCACCTCCCCATCACGACATCTACTCGATTGAAGACTTGGCGCAACTTATCTTCGACCTGAAGAACATTAACCCGAGTGCTGCTGTTAGTGTGAAACTCGTGGCAGAGAGTGGTGTAGGCACTATTGCCGCTGGTGTGGCGAAGGCGAAGGCTGACCTGATAGTGATTAGCGGTGCCGAAGGCGGAACAGGTGCTTCTCCTGCGAGCAGTATGCGCTTTGCAGGCATATCACCTGAGATTGGATTGTCAGAGACACAGCAGACATTGGTGTTAAATGGCTTGCGCAATCAAGTGCGTCTGCAGACGGACGGTCAGTTGAAGACTGCCAAGGATGTAATAATCATGGCTATGCTTGGTGCGGATGAGTTTTCGTTTGGTACGTTGCCGCTTATTGTGCTGGGTTGTGTGATGATGCGTAAGTGCAACACAAATATGTGCCCTATGGGTGTGGCAACACAAAACCCTGAGTTGCGCAAGCACTTCGAGGGTCGTGCAGAGTATGTGGTGAACTACTTCACGTTCCTTGCTCAGCAAGTACGTGAATATCTTAGTGAAATAGGTGTGCGTAGTTTGAAAGAAATAATCGGACATACGGAAATGATAGAGAGCCATATCCCATCTACAAAGCACGAGGGAAGTGATGTCGTGGAGAAGTGGAAAACCATAGACTTCGCCCGCATTTTGCATAGGCCGGAGACGAACAAGGCATTGTACTGGGATCGTGGTGCATACACAAAGGTAACGGGAGTCAAGGATGAGGAAATCATAAAGGCTGCTGCGAATGCAATTGAAAGCGGCGAGGAGGTTACGCTCGACTATGCTATTAGAAATACCGATCGTGCTGTGACAACAATGCTCAGTGGTGTCATCGCAAAAAGATACGGTGAAGTGGGACTTCCTGACGAAACCATAAATATAAAGTTCAAGGGTTCTGCAGGCCAGTCGTTTGGTGCCTTTGCTGTTCGCGGTCTCAACATCAAACTAGAGGGAGAGTGTAACGACTACTTTGGCAAGGGACTTTGTGGCGGTCGCATAAGCATTTTACCTCCTGTCCGTTCAAGTGAGGAATTCCATGCAGAGGACAATATCATAGCCGGTAATACTGGTCTCTATGGCGCTACCTCTGGCGAACTTTACATCAACGGAAAGGTGGGCGAACGTTTTGGAGTGCGCAACTCTGGTGCCATTGCCGTCATCGAGGGTGCTGGTGACCACTGCTGCGAATATATGACAGGTGGCCGCGTGGTGGTACTGGGCGATACTGGTCGTAACTTCGCTGCCGGCATGAGCGGTGGTGTTGCCTATGTGTGGGACCCTCACCATCATTTCGACTATTTCTGTAATATGGATATGGTGGAAATCAATCTCATCGAAGATAGTGTTTCGCGCAAAGAACTACTAGAACTTGTCCGTCAGCATTATCTACATACAGGGTCGGCTCTTGCCGGTCGTATGCTTGACGACTGGAGTCACTACTGTGAGGAGTTTGTACAAGTTGTTCCTATCGAGTATAAGCGCGTGCTTGAAGAAGAGAAGATGGCGCGTCTTCACGAGAAGATCAGGCAATTGGACAATTTGACAATCATGTAATTGGACAAATGGACAATTTGACAATTTGCCGTGTAAATCGTAAAATTGAAAATCGTAAAATAGTAAAATAAAACTATGGGAAATCCTAAAGCATTTTTAGAAATACATAGACAAGAGGCGGGTTACCGTCCGATACACGACAGAATTCACGACTTTGGTGAAGTGGAGCAGACGCTGAACACTCGTGAACGCAAGTTGCAGGCATCACGTTGCATGGATTGTGGCGTACCATTCTGTCACTGGGCATGTCCTCTGGGCAACAAGGCTCCGGAGTGGAACAATGCTTTGTATAATGGAGAGTGGGAGTTGGCATATAGACTTTTGTCGAGCACTAACCCGTTCCCTGAGTTTACAGGCCGTATATGTCCTGCGTTATGTGAGAAAGCATGTGTGCTGAATCGTTTCAATCATGAACCCACCACCAATCGCGAGGATGAGTGCGCTATAATAGAGACAGCCTTTCGTGAGGGGTTCATCCAGCCGCGAATCGCTGCTAGGAATGGTATGAAAGTGGCTGTGGTTGGTGCTGGCCCTGCGGGACTTGCCGCTGCCGACGCGCTCAACCAAATGGGTTATTCGGTAACTGTTTTTGAGAAGAATGAAGCAGCAGGTGGCTTGCTTCGTTACGGCATTCCCAACTTCAAACTCAACAAGGCAATCATAGATCGTCGTATTGCCATGATGGAAGCGGAAGGTATTGCTTTTCGATACAAAAACCCCATCCCAATCCCTCCCCGAGGGGAGGGTGTTGAGGGACTGATGGCAGCACTCCGCGAGCAAGGTTACACCCTCTCCCCCTCGGGGGAGGCTGGGTGGGGGGTTATCCTTGCGACAGGAACTCCCACTGCTCGTGACCTGAAAATTCCTGGACGTGAACTGAAAGGTGTTCACCTTGCTCTTGAAATATTGAGTCAGCAGAACCGTGTCCTTGCAGGAATGGAATTTTCCAAGGATGAACGAATCACAGCAAAGGGTAAGGATGTTCTGGTAATAGGTGGTGGAGACACTGGTTCCGACTGTATTGGCACTGCTCACCGCCAAGGATGCAAAAGTGTGACACAAATAGAGATTATGCCTAAGCCTGTGGAGGGACCTGAAGACCCGCAGAATCCTTGGCCCAACTATCCCCGTACGCTTAAGACGACATCGAGTCACGAGGAAGGATGCATCCGTCGCTGGAACATCAACACACTTGAGTTCCTTGGAGAAGATGGAAAACTGACAGGTGTTAAGGTACAGGAAATTGACTGGGAACCCAATCCCAATGGTGGCAGACCAATAATGGTAGAGAAGGGTAAGCCTGAAATCATAAAGGCAGAACTATGCTTGCTGGCTATGGGTTTCCTGAAACCGGAACATCCTGATTATCCTAAGAATGTCTTCGTATGCGGCGATGCTAAGAATGGTGCCTCTCTGGTGGTTCGTGCTATTGCAAGTGGCATAGAGACTGCTCGAAAGGTAAATGAATATCTGTCAAAATTGTAAAAACATAAATCTATCCCCATGGCATTAGTTAACATACATTATCTGAACCTACAGAATAACTACTTGTTCGCTGATATAGCCAAGAAGGTTAACGCCTTCAAGGTGATGCATCCCAAGGCTGACGTTATAAGTCTGGGTATCGGCGATGTCACCCAGCCCCTTTGTCCTGCAGTTATCGAGGCTATGCACAAGGCTGTAGATGAAATGGCTACTACAAACGGTTTTCGTGGATATGGTCCGGAACAAGGTTACGACTTCCTACGCGAAGCCATCGTGAAGAACGATTTCATTCCTCGTGGTGTGCGTCTCAGTGCAGATGAAATCTTCATAAATGACGGCGCGAAGTCTGATACAGGTAATTTCCAGGAATTGCTCCATTGGGACAACTTCATTGGTGTGACCGATCCCATCTATCCTGTCTATATTGACTCTAACGTTATGATAGGCAGATGCGGAACCTATCGTGAAGGACGATGGACCAATGTGCGTTACATGCCCACAGTGGCAGAGAATGGTTTTATTCCCGAACTGCCTAAGGGTCGTCCTGTTGATGTCATTTATCTTTGCTATCCGAACAATCCTACGGGCACTGTTATTACCAAGCAAGAACTGCGCCGCTGGGTGAACTATGCTCTTAAGAATGACGCACTCATACTTTTCGATGCTGCGTATCACGCATACATACAGGACCCGGAAATTCCGCATAGTATCTATGAGATTCGTGGGGCTCGCAAGTGTGCTGTTGAGTTCCGCTCATTCTCCAAAACTGCTGGCTTTACAGGTGTTCGTTGCGGATATACTGTTGTGCCAAAAGAGGTTAGCGTTGCCACATTCGAGGGCGAACGCATACCCTTGCATCAGTTATGGCTCCGTCGCCAGAGCACTAAGTTCAATGGAACCAGTTACATCTCGCAGCGTGCTGCCGAGGCGATTTATTCGTCTGAGGGAAAACAACAGGTGCAAGAGACAATTGACTACTATATGCAGAATGCACGCAGGATGCTCGACGTGCTCAGGGCTTCAGGTTTTGAGTGTTACGGTGGCGAGAATGCTCCTTATATATGGATGCGCACTCCCAACGGCATGGGCTCATGGCAGTTCTTCGAGGCGTTGCTGTATGGTACGCAGGTAGTATGTACGCCAGGTGTCGGATTTGGTCCGAGTGGTGAGGGATACGTCCGTTTTACTGCTTTCAGTAGTCACGAGCGTACAGAGGAGGCACTCGGGCGTATCACGAAATGGGCCAGCAAATAATATAATTGTAAAATAGTAAAATTTAGAATTAAGATTATGGAAGCATTAAGATTTCAGGTTGTCGGTGAGGCATTCAAGAAGAAGCCGCTCGACGTAAAAATGCCAAGTGAGAGACCTGCAAAGTATTTCGGTAAGAAGGTCTTCAACCGAGAGAAGATGTACAAGTACCTGCCTAAGGACGTGTACAAAAAAATGATTGACGTGATTGATAACGGAGCACGTCTTGATCGTGATGTTGCCGATGCCGTTGCAGCAGGTATGAAACAGTGGGCTGCGGAGAATGGCGTGACACACTATACTCACTGGTTTCAGCCTCTGACGGAAGGCACAGCAGAGAAGCACGACTCATTCCTTGAGCATGACGGCAAGGGCGGTATGGTGGAGGAGTTCACGGGTAAACTGCTCGTACAGCAGGAGCCTGACGCAAGTTCTTTCCCAAGTGGAGGCATACGTTCGACTTTTGAGGCACGAGGTTACTCTGCCTGGGACCCTACGTCGCCTGTGTTTATCATTGATGATACGCTTTGTATTCCAACTGTATTTATATCTTATACGGGAGAAGCACTTGATTATAAGGCTCCGCTGTTGCGTGCTCTTCATGCTGTCAATGTTGCAGCCACTGACGTGTGCCATTACTTCGACCCGAGTGTGAAGAAGGTGACAAGTAATCTTGGTTGGGAACAGGAGTACTTTCTCGTTGATGAAGGACTCTACTCTGCACGTCCTGACTTGCTGCTGACTGGTCGCACGCTGATGGGACATGACTCAGCCAAGAACCAGCAGATGGACGACCACTACTTTGGAGCCATTCCCGAACGCGTTGCTGCCTTTATGCGCGAACTGGAGATTGAGTCATTGGAACTGGGTATACCGTGTAAGACTCGTCATAACGAGGTGGCTCCCAACCAGTTTGAACTTGCCCCGATATTCGAGGAGACAAATCTTGCAGTAGATCATAATATGCTGCTTATGTCGGTGATGAAGCGTGTTGCACGCAAACATGGATTCCGTGTATTGCTGCACGAGAAGCCGTTTGCGGGTATCAATGGATCGGGAAAGCACAACAACTGGTCATTAAGTACCGACAACGGTGTTCTGCTCCATGCTCCGGGAAAAAATGCAGTTCAAAACCTTCGCTTTGCAACATTTATTGTAGAGACATTGATGGGTGTTTATCGCCATAATGGTCTTTTGAAGGCCAGCATTATGAGTGCTACAAATGCTCATCGTCTTGGAGCCAATGAGGCACCTCCTGCCATCATTAGTTCTTTCCTTGGCAAGCAGGTTAGTGAACTGCTCGACCATATCGAAAAAGCCGATGTGTCGAATATCCTTGCAATGACAGGCAAACAGGGTCTGAAGATGGATATCCCAGAGATCCCTGAACTATTGATAGATAATACAGATCGTAACCGTACGTCTCCGTTTGCTTTCACTGGCAACCGCTTTGAGTTCCGTGCCGTAGGTTCTGAAGCCAACTGTGCATCGGCAATGATTGCCTTGAACAGTGCGGTAGCAGAAGCGTTGGTTGACTTCAAGAAACGTGTGGATAAGAAAGTTGACGAGTTGACAAGCAAACAAGTTGACGAGTTGAAAGAGGGTGGGCACAATCCTGTGATGCATGCAATCATTGATGTATTGCGCGAGGATATAAAAACATGCAAGCCAATCCGTTTTGACGGTAACGGTTATTCAGACGAGTGGGTTGAAGAAGCGCAGAAGCGTGGACTCGATGTTGAGAAATCATGCCCCGTAATCTTCGAGCGTTATCTTGACGAAGAGAGTGTTGAGATGTTTGAGAGTCTTGGTGTGATGACTCGCAAGGAACTGGAGGCTCGCAACGAAGTGAAGTGGGAAACATACACTAAGAAGATTCAGATAGAAGCCCGCGTGCTTGGTGACCTCTCGATGAATCACATTATTCCTGTAGCCACTCATTATCAGACACAATTGTTGCAGAACATCAGCAATATGGCAGTTGTTTTCCCCATCGAAACAGCAGACAAACTGTCGGCACGAAACAAGAAGATAATAGAGGAAATTGCGGAGCGCACCACCACTATTGAGAAGGGAGTTGAAGACCTGGTGAATGCACGCAAACAGGCTAACAAGATTGAGGACGAGCACAAAAAGGCTATTGCTTATCATGATACAGTGGAACCGAAACTTGATGCCATCCGATATCAGATAGATAAGTTGGAACTTATCGTGGACGACTCTTTGTGGCCGTTGCCGAAATATCGTGAATTGTTGTTTATTAGATAGTTAATAGTTGATGGTTTACAATTGATAATTGATAGATTCTTAGACACTGTCTATCAAATATCAAATGTAAACCATCAATTCTATCTGCGTTCTTTTATGAATCCATGGCGGAAGGCGTATAGGAGTTCTTCAAGGTCGCTTATTTGTTTGCTTAGTTCTTTTCCTTTGTCGGTATCAGCGACTTTCATGCGTTGTGCCGACATCTCGACAATCTGAGTTGTTCCCTTGATGTCTGCTCCTGTCCTTACGACGTCCTTTGCGCTTGTGAATGGTTCGTGCTGAACGAGTTCAAAGCCGCGGCTGTGATAGACGAGTGTGTAGCCTGCTATGCCTGTCTCCTTGTGATATGCGCGTGAGAATCCTCCGTCGATGACCATGAGTTTGCCGTTGGCCTTTATGGGGTTTTCTCCCATAGAGGCATGTACGGGCACGTGTCCGTTGATGATGTGTCGGTTTGTTCCGGTGAGTCCGAAACTGTCCATTATGCGGTCTATGACTTCTTCGTTGTCTCGCATGTTGAAGAATGTGCCTTTTTCTTCTTTGTGTGTTTCTTTGTCGGTGATGAAATATCGTTCGAATGTGGCCATCTTGGACTTGTCAAAGAGGCATGAGTCTGGTCCGCACCAGAGGTATAGGAAATAGTCGCGGGCGTAGTCTTTTTCATGTGGGTCGGAGTCGTTCTGGAATGCGGCGCGTATGAGCATTCCGGTGTGGTGCATGAGTTCTTTCCCACAGTATTTCTTGCCGTTGTAGAGTTCGACTTGCTTGAGTGTCCCGTCTGGGTTGATTGGTATGGATGCGTGGAAGAGCAGGTTGTTGTTGAAGACGGAGTACATGCATCCGTGTGAGAGCAGGGTGCGTATGTGCTTATGCAGTTTTTCGCTGTGGACGAAGGAGTCGTGGAGCCGTTTGATGACATCGCGCTCCTGCTCGGTGAGTTCGTTGGGATTGTCAGGGTCGATGGTAGGGAAGTTGCAACTGGTCATTTTGTATTCTTTGCCGTCGATGGTGCACACTCCGCGTTGGTAATCGATGGATTTCAACAGTTCGCGGTCTTGCATGCCCCATTGTTTGTGCTTTTCGAAGAGTGCGGCCTCTATTTTGAACTGTATGACGACAATGGCCTTGTGCATGCGTGCTATCTGCATCTTGTCGCGTTCGTCGATGTCGTTACCCTTGAGGCATTTGGGCATGAACTCGGTGCATGGGTCGTCGGCGTAGGTGTCGAGGGCGAACGACAACAGCGGCACGAGGTTTATGCCGTATCCGTCTTCGAGAGTGGTGAGGTTGGCATATCTCAGCGAGATGCGGAGCACGTTGCAGATGCATGCGTCGTTTCCTGCGTTTGCCCCCATCCACAGTATGTCGTGGTTTCCCCACTGTATGTCCCATGAGTTGTAGTTGCGGAGTGTGTCGATGATGATGTGTGCGCCTGGTCCGCGGTCGTAGATGTCGCCGAGGATGTGCAGTTGGTCGATGGTTAGCCGCTGTATTACGTTGCAGATGGTGATGATGAAGTCGTCGGCTCTGCCTGTTGATATGATGGTGTCGATGATTGCGGAGACGTATGCGCTTTTGTTGACGTCGTCTGCTTGCTCGTGGAGCAGTTCCTGTATTATGTATGAAAATGCCTGTGGCAGCGACTTCCTTACCTTGGAGCGTGTGTATTTAGATGACACCTCACGACATACTCTGACGAGTCGATGTATTGTGATGTGATACCACTCGTTGATGTCTTCCTCGTTAGCCTTGACGAGTTCCAACTTCTGTTCGGGGTAGTATATCAGTGTGCAAAGGTCACGTTTTATGCTTTCGCGCATCTCGTTGCCAAAGAGTTCGTTCACCTTTCGCTTGATGTTGCCCGAGGCGTTCTTCAGCACGTGCTGGAATGCCTCGTACTCGCCGTGAATGTCGGCAAGGAAATGCTCTGTTCCTTTCGGGAGGTTGAGAATGGCCTGCAGGTTGATAATCTCTGTACTTGCGTCTGCTACCGTTGGAAATGTGTTTGAAAGCAGTTCCAGGTAGCGCATGTCTTGGTTGATATCGTATTGTTTCATAGATGTTAGGGTGGTTAGTGGATGTGATTTGGCTGCGATGGCATCGCAGCATAGGTTTTTTGGCTGCGATGGCATCGCATCATAGGTTTTGTTATATCTTGTGTGTAATGAAGTCGTATTTGTCTGCCTTGCGGTATGCTATCCAGTAATGGAACTTATGCCACAGTAGCCTTATTTCAAGTGGAACGATTTTCCATGCAGGTATCTGTGACATGAACTGCCTTAGCCTGCGGCCCGCAATTAATGTTCTTATTATTATCGTTAGCAATAGTGCAGCAGGCGCAGCAATGAGGGTAGGACTTTGAACATTGAACATTGAACATTGAGCATTGAGCATTGAACATTGAACATTGAATAATGCCAATGTGATGGCAATGAGCGGCAGCAGCAGACTGAGAATGAAAAACGCCCCGTCGATGACCAGTGGCAGTCGATGGCGTATCTTTCGGCTAAGATGACGCCGTGTCTCCATATAGTAGAGCCTGTGGTTGCGCCACATCTTTCTTGTTGGTTCTGCCTCCACCAGCAAGGCTTCTGGGTCGTTGGTAATGGCAGTTCCGCCTTTAACGGCATATTTGTTTACGATGAAGTCATATTCTCCACGCATATACTTCAGGTTCCCTTCGAATCCCCTTCCTTCGAGAAACTCGTTGCGAAGCATTAGTATGTTGTTGCACTCTGAGCGGTATGCCGTGGAGAATGCTGCCTCGTGTGCAAGGCTGATGTCGTCGTGAAGTCGCTGGAAACGATAAAAAAGCGGACTCTCTTCATCGTAGATGACAGGTCCGATGACGATATTCTTGCCCTCACTCATGCGCTCGGTCATCGTCTTTATCCACAGACTTGATGTGGGGCGGCATGTGATGTCGGTGAAAAGAATCCAGGGATTGTGCGCTGCCTTCACTCCGAGAGTCATCGCAAGTTTGCGCCTGCTGATATACCTTGAAGAGTCTGGTATGAATGTGGTGTATAGTCTGGGGTTGCCTGCGAATCTTTTAAGCACGTCTTCGGTGTCGTCTTCGCTCTTTGCACACACCACAATCACCTCGTAGCCAGGCTCGTATTCCTGCTCAAGAAAAGCGCTCATGTTGTTTTCTATGTCCTGCGCATTGTCTTGAACGCACAGGATAATAGACACAGGCTTCTTCTCATGCTCTTCATCGGGCGTGTTGAACCTCTGCCGGCGCATGTAAACGCTTAGCAGGGGAGAGATGATGGCTATGAGAGCCAACATTGATATGATAATAATATTAGTCATTTCTGAATGTTAGAATTCGTCGGATAGATATCCCTTGGGCATCGGTCGGCAGTTGTAGCATGATGCCATTATCTCACCGTAGGCACCAGCCGAACGTATGGCGATGTAGTCGCCGCGGTGGCAGGCGTTAAGGTCGATGGCCTTTCCGAACACATCGCTCGACTCGCAGATAGGTCCTACCACATCGTACGTCTCGTTTGGCTCATCGCTGGATATGTTCTCTATCTTGTGGTAAGCCTGATAGAGAGCAGGGCGGATGAGGTCTGTCATGCCTGCATCCACTATGGCGAACTTCTTGGCCGTACCCTCTTTGACGTAGAGGCACTTGGTGATGAGCGTGCCGCATGGAGCGACGATGGCTCTTCCCAGTTCGAAGTGTAGTGTTTGCCAGTTGCGAAGTTTCAGATGACGTGCATACGTCTTGAAATAACTCTCGAAGTCGGCCATCGGCACCCTGTTGGGATGGTTGTAGTCGATGCCCAGACCACCGCCAACATTGATGTGCTCTACGCGAATGTGATGCCTCTCCAGTTGGTCTTGCAGGTCGTTGATGCGATTGCATAATGCGCGGAAGTCGCCCATGTCGAGTATCTGCGAGCCTATATGGAAGTGAAGTCCCACGAAGGTGACGTTCTTCATCTGTGCCGCCTTCTGTATTACGTTCTCCATATCGGCCATCGCGATGCCAAACTTGTTCTCGGCAAGACCGGTGGTGATGTTGGCATGAGTGTGGGCACCCACATCAGGATTGATGCGGAATGCCACTCTTGCCACCTTGTTGCTTCTCTCGGCAATGTCGTTAATCACCTCGAGTTCGGCCGTACTCTCCACATTGAAGCAGAAGATGCCCTTGTCTATGCCCAGTTGTATTTCCCAGTCGCTCTTTCCTACTCCGGCATATACTATCTTCTTTGCAGGAAAGCCGGCATTCATGGCTGCCTGTATCTCCCATCCACTCACACAGTCAACGCCGAGACCAGACTGGCAGATGATGCCCAGCACCTTAGGGTTGGCGTTAGCCTTAATGGCATAGTGGACGCAGAAGCCCTCGTGCTTGCTTGTCACGCGCTTTATCTCGTCGAGAGTGTTACGCAGCAACTCGGTGTCGTAGTAGTAGAATGGGGTGGTGACGGAGTTGAATCTGTCAACTGGGAATATACCTTTCATGTTTCTATTTATTAAATAATGTATCAGAAAGACTCTGCAGAGCCCTCTTCTTGTCTGCCTCTCTGATGAGGAACGAGATGTTGTAGTTAGAGCCGCCGTATGAAATCATTCTCACAGGGATGTTCTTCATGGCGTCTGTCGCTATAGTCTCGAAGCCCACGTTGCTCCAGTCGAGGTCGCCTACAACGCAGATGATGCACATGTCGGTGTCAACGGTGACGGTGCCGTACTTCTTCAGTTCGTCAACAATCTCGTTGAGATGAGCGTCGTTGTCGATACTCATTGAAACGCCGACCTCGCTTGTTGCCACCATGTCTATAGCAGTCTGGTAACTCTCGAATATCTCGAACACCTTGCGCAGGAAACCTGTAGCGAGAAGCATTCTTGAACTCTTTATCTTGATGGCTGTGATGTTGTCCTTGGCAGCCACTGCCTTTATCTTGCCCCTTACGGTGACGTTGTCGATGATGGTGCCTGGCGCGTCGGGCGACATGGTGTTCTTCAGTCGCACAGGGATGCCTGCGTACTTGGCTGGCTGAACGCATGTTGGGTGCAGAATCTTAGCACCGAAGTATGCCAACTCGGCAGCCTCCTCGAAGTGCAGTTGTCTTACGGCCTCAGTCTTGTCAACGATGCGTGGGTCGTTGTTGTGCATTCCGTCGATGTCTGTCCATATCTGTATCTCCTCGGCATTGATGGCGGCACCGATGAGCGATGCTGTGTAGTCGCTGCCTCCGCGCTGCAAGTTGTCTATCTCGCCGTAAGCGTTGCGGCAGATGAAGCCTTGCGTGATATATACCTGATGTCCTGCCTCCTTCTCCATGATAGCACCCAGTTTGTCGTGGATATATGTTGGGTCGGGCTCAGAGTTCTTGTCGGTTCTCATGAAGTCGAGTGCGTTAAGCAGCACGGCGTCGATGCCTTGCTCCTTCATGTAGTTCACCACCATGTTGGTGCTCATTATCTCGCCTTGAGCAACGATGCTCTTTTCCTCGAAACTTGTGAACAGTTCCTTCGTGAACGAGCGCAGGTAGTTGAACTCCTCGTGCAGGAACTCGCGTGTGATGTTCTTGTACTCCTCGGTGGAGTAAAGTTTCTCTACATGCTGCATGTAAACGCCTTCAAGACTGTTAATCACCTCGTTGGCTCCGTCAGGGTTTTTCTTGTAGAGGTAGTTTGAAATCTCTACGAGAGAGTTGGTTGTGCCAGACATTGCCGAGAGCACCACGAAGACGGGCTCCCCGCCGTTTGTTATTAATGATGATACGCTCTGCATGCGCTCTGGCGTGCCAACAGAGGTGCCACCGAACTTCATTACTTTCATCTTCTGTATGTTTTTTTGTTTATGATTCTTCTTTTTCAGCCGTCAGGTCGAGGCTGTTGTATGTGTTTGTTATGTCGCTTATTGATGTCTCTTGGCATCTGTAAACAATGCCCGGATACTTGTCGAGCATGGGGATGTTGTGTGTTGACATCACCACCGCTGTTCCCGTGAGGCTAATCTGGCGCAACAGGGAGATGATGTTGCTTGCCGTCTCTGGGTCGAGATTGCCCGTCGGCTCGTCGGCTACTATTATCTTGGGGCTGTTGAGCAGCGCGCGTGCTATTGCTATTCGTTGCTGTTCGCCTCCCGACAGTTCGTGTGGCATCTTGCCAGCCTTGTCGGCAAGACCGACAGTCTCGAGCACCTCCTCAATGCGCTGGGCGCGTTCGCTCTTCTTCCATCCCGTCGCTTTCAGAACGAAGTCGAGGTTCTTCTCCACCGTGCGGTCGTGAAGCAACTGGAAATCCTGGAACACTATTCCCATCTCCTTGCGCAGTTCGGGAATCTCTCTGCGCCTTATCGTCATGATGTCCCTGCCCAACACCTCTGCCTTCTCGGCACTGTCGATGTCGAGTTCGCAGTAGAGAGTCTTCAACAGAGAACTCTTTCCCGAGCCCACCTTGCCGATAATATACACGAACTCGCCTTCATCGACATTGAAGTCAACGTCGTTGAGCACGCAAACGTCATCTTGGTAAATGTTTACCTTCTTGTAGTCTATCAGCATCTTATCATGTTTTATCTAATTAACCTATAACCCATAACCATGTTATTCCATTTTTCCCTCAGCCTTTAGCGTGCGTCGGGTCTTGTCCCAGTCGGGGTCGTGGCGCTTCATCAGTTCCTTTGCCAGGTCTTCTATGCGCAACCCTTTCTCTGTGAGCAGCACAAGCAGATGATAAAGCATGTCTGCACCCTCGTAAACCAGTTTGTCGTTGGTTCCGTTGCAGGCTTCTATTACCGTCTCAAGAGCCTCTTCTCCCACCTTCTGAGCCATCTTGTTCACTCCGCTGTTGAACAGTTTTGTGGTGTAAGAGCCTTCGGGCATCTCCTCCTTTCGCTTCTCGATGAAGTCCTGCAGGAAAGAGAAGAAGAGCAGAGGGTTCTTCTCGTTGGTCTCTGCCCAGCAGGTGTCGGTGCCCTTGTGACATGTGGGACCGTCGGGAATAGCCTTCACCAGCAGCGTGTCTTGGTCGCAGTCTATTTTGATATCGACAAGATTGAGGAAGTTACCGCTGGTCTCTCCCTTAGTCCAGAGCGTGTTGCGCGAACGGCTCCAGAATGTAACCTTCTTTGTTTCTATTGTTTTTTGCAGGGCCTCCTCGTTCATGTATCCGAGCATGAGCACCGTCTTGGTGTCGGCATCCTGCACTATGGCAGGCACGAGACCGCCCATTTTCTTGAAATCTACTTCCATGTTCAAAGTTCAAAGTTCAAAGTTCTTTCAGTCGCTCCGCTTTATGAAAGCGCCCCTTCGGGTCGAGCGCAAAGTTCAAAGTTCAATGTTCAATGTTCAAAGTCCAATGTTACCTTCTCACGTTTATTCCCTCGCCTATGAGATAGTCCTTCAACTCGGGAATCTTTATCTCACCGAAGTGGAACACGCTGGCGGCAAGTGCAGCGTCGGCTTTACCTATAGTGAAAGCATCGCGGAAATGCTCCATCGTGCCCGCTCCACCGCTTGCTATGACGGGTATTCCGAGTGTGTCTGCCAGTTGGGCGAGTGCCTCGTTGGCATATCCTGTCTTCACTCCGTCGTGGTTCATGCTTGTGAAGAGAATCTCTCCAGCGCCTCGTTCTTCCGCTTCTTTAGCCCACGCGAACAACGTCTTCTCAGTAGGGATGCGTCCTCCGTTGAGATAGCATGTCCATTCTCCGTTTTCCAAACGGGCATCTATGGCGCATACACACACCTGCGAACCGAAGCGGCGTGCTATTTCGTCAATGAGTTCAGGCCGTCTCAACGCTGCCGAGTTAACACTCACCTTGTCTGCTCCTGCATAGAGCAGTCGCTCAACGTCTTCTATAGAGTTGATGCCGCCTCCCACGGTGAATGGTATGTTGATTTTTTCCGCCACACGGGTGACCATCTCGGTGAATGTCTTCCGACCTTCGTGACTCGCCGTGATGTCGAGAAACACCAGTTCGTCGGCACCTGCTTTGCTGTATTCCATGCCCAGTTCCACAGGGTCGCCAGCATGACGCAGGTTCACGAAGTTGGTTCCCTTCACCGTCTGTCCGTCCTTTACGTCAAGACAGGGCACTATTCTCTTTGCTAATCCTGAGCCCCCTAAGTTAGGGGGTTGGGGGTCTGAACGCCTGATGTTTGATATTTTGTTGTCTGACATATTTCGTATGTGGTTAGGAGTCTTGTTCAGACCCCATGCCCCTAACTTAGGGGTTTATGACCAGTTCTTTCAAGTCGATTCTTCCTTCATATATCGCCTTGCCGAAAACTACGGCAGGTATTCCCTCACTCTCAAGTCTGCGTATGTCCTCAATGCATGAGACACCGCCGCTCGCGATGAGGTGCAACCCGGGATACTCCCGCATCACTTCTTTATACAGTTCAACGGCAGGACCCTCAAGCATGCCGTCTTTGGATATCTCTGTGCAGAGGACGTTCTTCACTCCCTTGTCGATGTATTTCTTAAGGAACGGAAGCAGCGCCTCACTCGAGTCTTCTTTCCATCCGTTGATGCTTATCATGCCATTCCTGACATCAGCACCGAGGATTATCCTCTCTGCCCCGTACTTCTCCAGCCATTGGTAGAAAAGAGTGGGCGAGGTCACCGCTATAGAGCCAACAGTCACCATCTGCGCCCCTGCCTCGAATGCCTTCTCGATGTCGTCGTCAGTCTTTATGCCGCCGCCGAAATCTACCGAGAGACTTGTCGTGCTTGTTATCTCGCGCAAGACGTCGATGTTCACAACGTGCTTCGATTTAGCGCCGTCAAGATCCACTACATGCAGACGCTTGAAACCAAGCCTCTCAAAGTCCTGTGCAATGCGCGCGGGCGAGTCGCCATATACCGTCTTCTGTTCGTAGTCGCCCTTGCAGAGCCTTACGCACTTGCGGTTGATTATATCTATTGCGGGTATAAGTTCTATCATCTCTGTCCTTTTTTACTTTTTTACCCTTTTACTATTTTACTTTTAAATAATAATAGGTGTGCTCTTGCACTCCGAATGATGCCCTTTGGCATTCTCACTTGTGCCTTTTGAGCACCTCACTTATATATATCTGACCTCCTCACTTGTGCTTCCTGACGACCTCAGGTGATACTCCTGACCTCCTCACTTGTGCCTTCTGGCAGTCTTAGGAGAGACTCCTTAACTCCTAACTCCTAATTTCTAACTCCTAACTCTTATATACTCAGGAAATTGCTCAATATCTTTTCGCCAACAGCACCGCTTTTCTCGGGGTGGAACTGGCATGTGTAGAAGTTGTCTTTATGCAGAGAGGCAGAGTAGGGAAGGGTATAGTGTGCCTTTGCTATCGTCCAGTCGCACACGGGAACGTAGAAACTATGCACGAAATAGACGTACTCGCCGTCGCTTATTCCTTTATATAAAGGGCTGCAAACGTCAGAGAGAGCATTCCATCCCATAGCGGGAACCTTGTCTTCATGCCTTGTGGGGCAGAAGCGGCGCACATCGATATCGAACACTCCGATGCAGTCAGTGTCGCCCTCCTCGCTATGCCGGCAGAGCAACTGCTGTCCGATGCAGATGCCAAGCACAGGCTGGCGAAGGTCCCTAATCAACTGGTCGAGGTTTCTCTCACGCAGATACTCCATCGCACCACGTGCCTCTCCCTGTCCGGGGAATATCACCCTGTCGGCTTTCTTTATCGTTTCGGCATCGTCTGTTAGCACTGGTGAACATCCCAGTCGTTTCAGCGCGTTCACCACCGAATAGACATTGCCCGCGTTATACTTTACAATAGCAACTTCCATATAACTAAACTCCTACACAACTTGTCAACTCGTCAACTCGTCAACTCGTCAACTAAATATAATCGTCTTGTTCTTATACGTCAGTATCTTCCTTTGTATATGCTTCGTCACGGCACGGCTCAGCACAATCTTCTCAAGGTCGCGGCCCTTCAGAACCAGAGAGTCGGGCGTGTCCTTATGTGTTATACGCACCACATCCTGCTCTATGATGGGTCCAGCGTCGAGGTCGGCAGTCACATAGTGGCTCGTAGCACCAATAATCTTCACACCACGCTCGTACGCCTGATGGTAAGGCCGAGCGCCGATGAATGCTGGAAGGAACGAGTGGTGGATGTTAATGATGTGATGAGGATACTCCTTTATCATCTCGTCGCTTATTATCTGCATGTAACGAGCGAGTACTATGAACGTCACCTGCTCCTTCTGCAGCAGTTCCATCTCAGCCTTCTCCACCTCTGCCTTGTTCGAGTGGTCTTTCTTTATGCTCCATACGTGGAACGGAATGTCGAATTGCTCTGCCACATAGCGCAAGTCCTCGTGATTGCTCACAATGCACGGTATCTCCACTTCCCACTCGCCAGCCTTGTAACGAGCCAGCAAGTCATACAGGCAATGGCTCATCTTGCTCACGAAGATAGCCATTCGCGGCTTCACGTCGTTGAAGTAGAGGTTGAACGTCATCTTGTATCTTTGCGCGTAAAGCGTTGAGATATATTCCTTTATCTTGTCTCTTGGAATCAGGAAGTTGTCCAGTTCCCATTCAATGCGCATGAAGAACATCCCGTCAACACGGTCAACATACTGGTCCAGATAAACGATGTTGCCCTTATTGTCGGTGATGAAGCGAGTCATCTCCGATATGATGCCGGGCTTGTCTAAACAGTGCAATAAAAGAATTGCTGTAGGTTTCATTTTCTTTTCTTGTTACTAATGGAGCCGCAAAGTTACTAAAAATGTTTCAAATTATCACGTTTTTCTCTTGATAATTGTCATTTTGAACTGCCTTTGGGCGCATTTCTTTCATTTTAACCTTTTTTACTGCCCCTGTATCTACCTTTTCTTGGATTGCCTCCTTTGCCCTTTGCACCTCTCTGGTGTTTGTGGTTAGGTTTCCCGCCGCGCCTTCCTTTCTTTATCATAGGCACATATTCGGGACCTTCGCCGATGCCCTCGGGCAGAGGATTCTTAGTGACCTCATAGCCAAGGAAACGCTCTATCTCCATGAAGTCAACTATCTCCCATCCTCTGACGAGTGTTATGGCAACGCCGTCGCGGTCGGCACGAGCCGTGCGCCCGATGCGGTGAACATAGTCCTCGGCATCGTGTGGAACGTCGTAGTTGATTACCGTCGCTATGTCGTCGATGTCAATGCCACGCGCCACGATGTCGGTGGCAACGAGAACATCTATCTGGTTCGACTTGAAACGGTACATCACGTCGTCCCTCTGCTGCTGAGAGAGGTCGGAATGCATCTCGTCGCAGTTGACACCCATGCGTTTCATGTCGCGCGTGATGTCCTTGACTTTCAACTTAGAACTTGAGAATATAATCACTCTCGAAAGGCGTTCGCCCTTGAACAGATGCTTCAGTATCGCCATCTTTTGAGTCTCGTGGCACACGTAAGCCGACTGCTGGATCTTGTCTGCTGGCTTGCTGACTGCGAGTTTCACCGTTACAGGGTTCTTCAGCAATGTCCTTGCCAACTCCTCTATTTTAGGAGGCATGGTGGCAGAGAACATTATGGTCTGACAATCCTCGGGCAGCAGTTTGGCTATGGAGATGATGTCATCGCTGAAACCCATGTCGAGCATGCGGTCAGCCTCATCGAGCACGAAGAAAGAGACGCGGCTGAGGTCGATGTTACCCATCGTTATGTGACTCTTCAGGCGGCCAGGCGTTGCAATGATAACGTCTGCTCCCATCCTCATTCCTTTCTGTTCCTGGTCGTAGCGGTTGCCGTCATTGCCTCCATACACAGCCACGCTGCTCACATCGGGCATGTAGTATGAGAACCCCTGCATCGCCTGGTCTATCTGCTGGGCAAGTTCGCGGGTGGGGCTCATCACCACGCAGTTTATTGCATCGTGGGGAAAGCCACCATCGTCAAGCATGCTCAGAATAGGGAGAAGATAGGCTGCCGTCTTGCCTGTTCCCGTTTGTGCCACTCCCAGCACATCGTGCCCGTCGAGTATCTCGGGTATGCACTTCTCCTGAACGGGTGTGCAGGTGTAGAAATGCATATCGTCGAGTGCGTCAAGTGTATTGTCGTTCAGGTCTAAGTCGTAGAATTCCATAACTCAAAGTTCAATGATCAAAGTTCAAAGTTCAATGTTCAATGTTCAAAGTTAATTAGGTGCCTTGCGATAGCAGAACCATGCCACCACAGCAAATATCATGTTCGGTATCCACGCGGCAAGCATAGCAGGCGTATTGGCCTGAATGGCGAACGTCGCCGACACCGTTTGAAGCATTATATAACCGAAACTAAGGGCAAGTCCGATGCCCAGATACATTCCCATTCCTCCTTTCCGCTTGCGTGAAGACAACGAGAGGCCGATAGTGGTGAGAATGAACGAGGCGAACGACGATGCTATACGTTTATGGTACTCCACCTCATATTGCACCACGTTGCCCGAGCCTCGGTCTATTTGCTTGCTTATGTAGTCGCGCAACTGGGGACTTGTGAACGTCTCTTGCTGACCTTTCGAGAACACCAAGTCGGTGGGTTCCATCATCACAAGGGTGTCTAACGTTGCACCGTTGGTGATTTTCTCCCTCATACCACGCATGTCGCGGATGCGCCAGTTGGTCGCTTTCCAGTGGTATTTTGACTCAGCAATAGTGTCATATTGTATCTCTGTGGCGGTCATGTGGCTCACCACTTTCTTGTTCTCGAACTTGTCAAGGCAGAAACCATAGCCTCTCTTGCGGTTGTTGTCATAGAACTGAATGTATGCTATGACACCTTTGCCCACTTGCAATTGCACGTTCTCGGCAGCGGTGTTCTTCTTCTTGTTCTTATACAATGTCTCGAAGTTCTGCCTTACTACCGTTCCCTTCGGTATGACATACGAGCCAAGATAGAACGTGAGAGCAGAGATGAGGGCAGCCGAAATCATGTACGGCCTCATCAGTCGTCTCTTGCTAACGCCAGCCGCCAGCATGGAGATAATCTCACTGTTGCCTGCAAGTTTGGATGTGAAGAATATAACGGCAATGAAAACGAACAACGGAGAGAAAAGGTTGGCAAAGTAGGGCACGAAGTTCATGTAGTAATCGAATACAATAGCCTTCAGAGGGGCATGATACTGCGTAAACTTTGCAAGGTTCTCATTAACGTCAAAGACAATAGAGATGGAGATGATGAGGGCAATGGCATAGAAGTAGGTACCAATGAACTTCTTGATGATATACCAGTCGAGAATCTTCAAGTAGTGCTTGGGGTTGAGATACTTAATCCAACCCAGATACCCTGCCGCCCATCGCATTGCTTTCACGATGGGCGCAAAGGCGTTCTTTATCGTCCTGACTGCCTTTAAAGGCTTTCGCCAACGCTTTATGTTGCTGTATTCCACGTTCTTTATTACTTTTAAAGCCTTCTTCCGAGTTGCTCTACAATACTTCTTTTCCACATTGTGAAGTCGCCTGCAATGATATGTTTGCGCGCGTCACCCACCAAGCGGAGATAGAACGAGAGGTTGTGAATGCTCGCTATCTGCATGGCCAGCAGTTCCTGGGCCTTGAAGAGATGGTGAAGATATGCCTTGGTGTGAGTTCTGTCTATCTCGCAACCGTCGGGGTCTATGGGGGAGAAGTCGTCTTCCCATTTCTTGTTCTTCATGTTCATGGTGCCTTCGTATGTGAAGAGCATCGCATTGCGCCCGTTTCTCGTAGGCATTACGCAGTCGAACATATCCACACCGCGCTCTATTCCCTCAAGCAGGTTCTGTGGGGTGCCCACACCCATGAGGTAACGGGGTTTGTCTTTGGGCAGAATCTCGTTCACCACCTCAATCATCTCGTACATCACCTCAGTAGGTTCGCCCACAGCCAAGCCGCCTATGGCATTGCCGTCGGCACCCTTGTCGGCTACGTATTTTGCCGCCTCGGTGCGCAGGTCTTTGTATGTGCAGCCCTGAACTATGGGGAACAGGCTTTGTTGATATCCATATTGAGGCTCTGTCTCGTTGAACCTTTTGATGCAACGGTCGAGCCATCGTTGTGTCATCGAAAGACTCTTGCGGGCATACTCATAGTCACTCTTTCCGGGAGGACACTCGTCGAGCGCCATTATGATATCTGCTCCGATGGTACGCTCGGTGTCCATAACGTTCTCCGGAGTGAAGAAATGGCGCGAACCATCAATGTGTGAGGTGAACATGCAGCCTTCTTCTGTGAGTTTCCTGATGCCCGCCAGCGAGAACACCTGAAATCCACCGCTGTCTGTAAGCATAGGCCTGTCCCACGAGATGAACTTGTGCAGTCCGCCCGCCTTGTGCAGAATGTCGAGTCCGGGGCGAAGATACAGATGATAGGTGTTGCCAAGTATTATCTGTGCCCCTACTTGCTGGCGCAGTTCGCTGAAGTGAACGCCCTTCACACTGCCCACAGTACCTACAGGCATAAAGATTGGAGTCTCTATCTTGCCGTGGTCGGTGGTGATGAGTCCGGCGCGTGCATCACTCGCGTTGTCTGTGTATTGCAGTTCGAATGTCATTTCTTCTCTTCTTCAATTTCAAAGCATACGGGATGCTCCACTATTTCGTCGGTGAGCGCAAAGTCCCACACGTCTCTCACATTCTCTACATAGTGGAAGCGCACTCCCTTGAGATACTGCTCTGGTATCTCGTCGATGTCTTTCCTGTTGTCCTTGCAAAGGAGTATGTCAGAGATGCCTGCGCGTTTCGCGGCAAGTATCTTCTCCTTTATTCCGCCAACGGGGAGCACCTTTCCACGCAGGGTTATCTCGCCCGTCATTGCGGTGTTCTTACGCACCTTGCGCTGAGTGAGTGCCGAGGCGATGCTCGTTGCAATCGTTATACCAGCACTCGGACCGTCCTTCGGAGTAGCACCTTCTGGTACATGTATGTGAATGTTCCAGTTGTCGAATATCCTGTAGTCTATATTCAGGTCGTCGGCATGAGCCTTAACGTACTCCAATGCCAGCACAGCACTCTCTTTCATCACGTCTCCGAGGTTACCTGTGAGCGTGAGTTTAGAGCCTTTGCCCTTGCTTAGACTTGTCTCAATGAAGAGAATCTCGCCACCTACACTTGTCCATGCGAGGCCTGTCACCACACCAGCATAATTGTTTCCTTGGTATATGTCACGGTAGAATGGGGGCTTGCCCAGCAGTCCTTCTATCTCTTCTGCCTTCACCTTGAGGAACGGCAGTTCGCCCTCGCGTGCCTTCATAAGTGCCATCTTGCGCAGAGCCTTGTTTATCTGCTTCTCCAGTTGTCGCACGCCGCTCTCGCGGGTGTACTGTTCTATGATTTTCTCTATGGCAGCCTTGTTGAATGCCAGTTGCTTCTCTTTGTCAAGTCCTGTGTTTTCCTTCTCCTTCGGAATGAGATGGCGCTTCGCTATCTCAATCTTCTCCTCGGTGGTATAACCGCTTACTTCGATTACCTCCATGCGGTCCAGCAACGGGCGTGGAATGGTGTTCAGGTCATTAGCGGTTGCAATGAACAGCACCTTCGACAGGTCGTAGTCAACGTCAAGATAGTTGTCATGGAAGGCGTTGTTCTGTTCTGGGTCGAGCACCTCAAGCATAGCCGATGACGGGTCGCCGTTGATGGTGTTCTGTGTCACTTTGTCTATCTCGTCGAGAATGAATACTGGGTTCGAAGAGCCTGCTTTCTGAATGCTCTTGATTATTCTTCCCGGCATCGCTCCGATGTAGGTGCGGCGGTGTCCGCGTATCTCCGACTCGTCGTGCAGACCTCCAAGGCTCATCCTGACATACTTGCGCTTCATCGCCTTTGCGATGCTCTTGCCTAAAGAAGTCTTTCCCACTCCTGGAGGACCATAGAGACAGAGGATAGGAGACTTGAGGTCGCCGCGCAGACTAAGCACAGCCATGTACTCCAATATACGCTCCTTTACCTTCTCCAGCCCATAGTGGTCGCGGTCCAGAATCTTCTGAGCGCGCTTCAGGTCGAGGTCGTCTTGCGAGAAACTGCCCCAAGGCAGTCCGACCAGCGTCTGCAGGTAGGTCATCTGTATAGAGTATTCAGGACTTTGCTGGTTCAGCATGTCCAGTTTCTCAAGTTCCTTGTAGAACACTCTCTCCACATCCTCGTTCCAGTTTTTGTGAGAAGCCTGCTCAAGGAGTTCCTTCCGCTCGGGTGAACCCTCGTGGTTACCCAGTTCCTCGCGTATGTTCTTTATTTGCTGTTGCAGGAAGTACTCGCGCTGTTGCTCGTCAATGTCCTCGCGGGTCTTCAGCCTGATGTTCTGTTTCAACTGTTCCAACTGTGTGGCGCGATACAGAATCTTCAGCAACTCGAAGACTCTCTCTTTAGTAGAGTTCTTCTCGAGCAACATCATTTTCTCTTGCAAGTCAAGTGGAAGACTTGAACAGAGGAAATTGGCAGCAATCACATCGTTGTCGATGTTATTCACCGCAAACTGTGCCTCGTCAGGAATGTCCTCGTTCTTCTTGATGTATTCCATTGAAGCACGTCTCAGGTCTTCCATCGCCGCACGATACTCCTTGTCTTTGTTGGATGCTAATATCTCGGGCGCAGCCACTGTCTCGCCAACAAAGAACGGTGTCTCTTTTACTATCTTCTTAAGAAAAACCCTGCCAAGACTCTGCACGATTACAGTAACTCTGTCCTCTTGGTTGGGAATTTCGAGCACTCTGATAATTTTAGCCACCACACCATAGTTGAAGAGGTCTTCAGGTCCGGGGTCTTCTATGTCAGGGTCGCGCTGGCATATCACCGCCATCAGCGCGTCTGGAGTTTTCCTTAGTTTCTCAACGAGCATTCTGCTCTTATTCCTGCCGATAAGTACTGGAGTCACCACTCCAGGGAAAAGCACAAGATTTCTTGTGGCAAGTATTGGCAACTTGCTTTCTTCTGGTGCCTCAAAAAGATGTTTCACGTCGCCTTCGTAGTCGGCAATCATTGAAAACTGGTTATTTGGTCTTTCGCTCATTTCCTATTTTATATAACTAAATCGGGTGCAAAGTTACAAAATTTATTCTTAATTCGTATTTATAATAATATTAATTTCGTACCTTTGCGCTCGTGAGTAACGATTTTTCTCTGAAACAATTCGACATTAGACAGGACCGCACGGCAATGAAGGTGGGAACGGACGGTCTGTTGCTTGGTGCATGGGCTCAGGGTGGTAGCAGAGTCCTTGACATCGGCACAGGCACAGGACTCATCGCCCTTATGATGGCGCAGCGTTTCCCCGATGCCCATGTAGATGCCATCGACATTGATGCTGATGCAGCAGCGCAGGCAGAGGACAATGCCCGTCGTTCGCCTTTTGCTGACAGGGTAGCGGTGAGGTGTGTATCGTTGCAGGAATTTGAGATAGAGAGGGAATACGACTCCATCGTCTGCAATCCTCCCTTCTTCACTCAGTCGTTGCAGTCGCCCGACAACAAACGCACTTTGGCGCGCCATTCAGTCGCACTGCCGTTTGACGACCTGTTTCGTCATGCCCGTCGGTTGTTGTCCGAGGATGGTGTGCTCTCTATCGTTGTGCCTTCCGATGCGTTGTCTCAGATAGAAACGGCTGCAGCAATGAACAGCATGTTCCTTGTCAGACGATGCCTCGTGCGCACCACTCGGAATAAACCAGTGCGTCGCCTGCTGTTGTCATTTTCGCAAAAGCCTTCACCATTTCAAAATGAGGAAGGCATCATTCAAGAGGCGATTAACGAACCATCAGAGTGGTATCGTAACCTTACTTGTGACTTCTTGTTAAAATATTAGTATATATATAATTACAACAAACTATTAATGAAAAAGATTATAAACCCTTGGACACGGCGTGAAGGCTACGACTGCTTCGGTTGTTGCCCTACAAACCCTATTGGAGTGCACATGACTTTCTTCGAAGATGGCGACGACATCGTGAGCCTTTGGAAACCGAGTCAGCACTATCAAGGTTGGATAAACACCATGCACGGTGGCATACTGTCCACATTGATTGACGAGACGGCAGGGTGGGTTGTTTTCCGCAAACTGCAAACCAGCGGCATGACCACTCATCTTGATGTTCACTATCGTAAGGCGGTATCAACCATCGACCCCCAACTGGAGATACGTGGGCACATAGTAGAGCAGAAGCGCAACATCGTATTTATAGACGTGGTGGTAAAGAACTCGCAGGGAGAGGTGTGCTGCGAGGGACGTGCAACTTATTTCTGCATGAATGGCGAGCGTGCAAGGGCTATGGGATTTGAGTCGTGTGATGTAGAGGAGCAGGAATAGCGGTATCATAATTATTTGTGATTTTCTTATGTTTCATTATATTTTTTCACGATAATTTATTACTTTTGCGCTCGAAATCTAAACTTAGTTTATTTTTAAGGTAGCACAAGGTAACCAAATAAGTATTATTATGAAGATTGGCTTTGACAATGACAAGTATCTCCGAATACAGTCGGAACATATTAAAGAACGCATAGCGCAGTTTGGTGACAAACTTTACATGGAGTTCGGAGGGAAACTTTACGATGATTATCATGCATCACGAGTCCTCCCGGGGTTCCATCCAGACAGTAAGTTGCGCATGTTGATGCAACTAAAGGACGATGCGGAGATTGTCATTGTTATCAGCGCCGAGGACATCGAGCGCAACAAGGTGCGTGGCGACCTGGGTATCACATACGATAAGGACGTGCTGCGTCTGAAGGATGTGTTCACCGAGCGTGGACTGTATGTCAGCAGCGTGGTGATAACACATTTCAATGGTCAGTCGAGTGCAGTGTCTTTCCGTGAAAGACTGGAGCGCATCGGTGGTGTGAAGGTTTACTACCATTACCTTATTGAAGGCTATCCAACGAATGTAGAACTTATCGACTCTGACGAAGGCTTCGGCAAGAACGACTATGTCGAGACCACGCGCCCGCTGGTAGTTGTTACTGCCCCTGGACCAGGAAGTGGCAAGATGGCGGTGTGCCTGTCGCAACTCTATAACGAGAACCGACGTGGAGTGAAGGCAGGTTATGCTAAGTTCGAGACATTCCCTATATGGAGCATACCTTTGAAACACCCTGTCAACGTGGCATACGAGGCTGCAACAGCCGACCTCAACGATGTGAACATGATAGACCACTTCCATCTGGAGGCATACGGAAAGACAACGGTTAACTATAACCGCGACATCGAGATATTCCCTGTTCTTAATGCTATATTCGAGGGAATATACGGCGAGAGTCCTTATAAGTCGCCAACAGACATGGGTGTCAATATGGCAGGCTTCTGCATCAGTGACGACGAGGTGTGCTGCGAGGCATCGAAGCAAGAGATTATACGCCGTTATTACACCGCACTCAGCAACATGACCGACGGCAGGAACAACGACCACGAGGTGAACAAACTGGTGCTGCTGATGAAGCAGATGAAACTCACCACAGCAGACCGTAAGTGCACCGTTGCCGCATACGAGCGCAAACTGCGTTCGGGCACTCCTTCGGCTGCGATAGAACTCGCGGACGGTACGTTGATTACAGCAGAGACAAGTGCGCTGCTGGGACCGAGTGCCGCATTGCTGCTTAATGCCACGAAGCATCTTGCGGGTGTTGATCATGACCTGAAACTTATTCCGCAGGAGATGATTGTGCCTATACAGCACATGAAGACATCAATGCTGCACGGCAACAACCCGCGATTGCATACTGATGAGGTGCTTGTGGCACTCGCTGTGCTTAGCCAGACCGACGAGAACTGCAAGAAAGCACTCGACACACTGCCGCTTCTCGACGGCTGTCAGGTGCATGCTACGGTGATGCTCAGCGAGGTTGACCGCAAGATATTCAAGAAACTGGGCTGTGGTCTTACGTTCGACCCTGTGAAGAAATAATCTCCTTATTATATGGAAGGAACGGTTATAGGATTGCTGATACCGCTGCTTGGCACCATGCTTGGCTCGGCATTTGTCTTCTTCATGAAGAAAGACATGCCGGCGCTGGTGCAGAAGACATTGCTCGGATTTGCTTCTGGAGTGATGGTGGCTGCATCGGTGTGGTCGCTGCTCATCCCCGCAATGGAGATGTGCGAGGCAGACGGCAAGTGGGCGGTGCTTCCCGCAGCCATTGGTTTCTGTCTTGGCATGGCATTCCTTCTATTTGTCGATTATGTCACACCCCACCTTCACATAGATTCTGACACACCTGAGGGTCTGCGCAGTCATCTCTCGCGCACGGCAATGTTGTCGCTTGCCGTCACCATTCACAATCTTCCCGAAGGAATGGCAGTCGGCGTGGTGCTTGCCGGTGCGCTGCAAGGAGGCATTGGCATTTCGGCTACTGCTGCACTTGCGATGTCTCTGGGTATTGCTATTCAGAACATTCCCGAGGGTGCCATCATCTCAATGCCTATGCGGGCAGCGGGCAACAGCCGTCTGCGCTCATTCATCATAGGCAGTCTCAGTGGGGTGGTGGAGCCTATTGGTGGTCTGTTGGTCATACTTCTGGCATCATTCATGACACCTGTTTTGCCTTATTTCCTCGCCTTTGCTGCTGGTGCAATGTTTTATGTAGTGGTAGAGGAACTCATTCCAGAGGCTTCTGAGGGTGTGCACAGCAATCTCAGCACCGTGGGCTTTGCCGCAGGGTTTGTGTTGATGATGGTGCTGGATGTTGTTATGGGATAAATAGCATACAACTATATTGAACACAAAAAAGGCTGCAACCATGATGGTGCAGCCTTTTATTATGTGGTAAAAGTGTATCGTTTATCCCAGATATTTCATGAGAATCTTTGCGTTACCGCTATCACGGAGTTTAGCGATGCTCTTCTCGCGAATCTGGCGCACACGCTCGCGTGTCAGTCCGAGTTGATCGCCAATCTCCTCAAGTCCCTTCTCAGGACGACCAATGCCGAAGCATTCGCGGATGATGGTGATTTCCCTTTCCTTAAGCACCTTGTTGAGCACAGAGTCGAGTTCCTGAGCCATTGACTCGTGGTCAACATAACGGTCGGTGCGGCTGTCGTCGCCACTTGCCATAACGTCGAGCATGCAGTTGTCCTCACCGTCCTGGAACGGTGCGTCGATACTTACATGATGACCGTCGGCAGCAAGACTCTGACCTATCTTCTCCTCGTCGATGTTTGTCTTCTCTGACAATTCGCTCACCGAGGGGTGACGCTGGTTCTGCTGCTCGAACTTATTGATTTCGTGGTTTATCTTGCTTAGGGAACCTACCTGGTTGAGAGGCAGTCTTACGATGCGGCTCTGCTCGGCGATAGCCTGAAGAATGCTCTGGCGTATCCACCATACAGCATAAGAAATGAACTTGAATCCGCGTGTCTCGTCGAATTTCTGTGCAGCCTTGATAAGGCCGATGTTTCCTTCGTCGATAAGGTCAGTTAGAGTAAGTCCTTGGTGTTGGTATTGCTTTGCAACGGAAACGACAAATCGCAAATTGGCAGTAACCAGTTTGTCCTTTGCTCTTTCTCCCTCGCGTCCGCCTTTCTTAATCTTCTGTGCCAATTCTATTTCCTCGTCGATGGAAATAAGTGGAGCACGTCCGATTTCCACGAGATACTTGTCCAGTGCCTCGCTTGAGCGGTTTGTAATACTTTTCTGAATTTTAAGTTGTCTCATCTTTTATCTTTTATCCCTTAAAAATATGTAACTTCTTGACAGTCAAAGAAATATCTGTCACTTAGCGCTAAAACGTTGCAAAATTAAGAAAAAATGCCGTACGTTGTACTCGCAGAGTGCCAAATTTAAATATTTTTAATATTTATTCCATATCATCGTCAAGTCGCTTCTGCCACAAGTACTTGCGTGTTTCGTCAACAAGCACTCCGCTGAGGAAAAGCAACGAGATGAGGTTTGGTATTGTCATCAGCGCGTTCATGCAGTCGGCGATGTTCCATACCACGGTAAGGTTCATCACGCTGCCAATGAATACGGCGATGATGTAGAGTATGCGGTAGTACAGTGTCCACTTTCTGCCCTTGAGATATTCAACTGCCCTTTCGCCGTAGAGTTCCCATCCGAGAATGGTGCTGAAGGCGAAGGTCAGCAGACCGAACGTTAGCAACGGTGCTCCGATGTACGGTATCTTTGAGAATGCCATCTTCGTCAGCGTGGCACCGTTCTCGTGGCTTATGTCAGGATAGGCTATGACGCTGCTGACGATGACGATACCCGTGAGGGCGCAGATGATTACCGTGTCCCAGAACGTGCCCGACGACGACACCAATGCCTGGCGAACAGGGTTGCGTGTCTGTGCTGCTGACGCCACGATGGGCGCGCTTCCCATACCACTCTCGTTTGAGAACAGTCCGCGTGCTATTCCGTAACGTGCCGCCAGCATTATGGTGCTGCCAGCGAAGCCGCCGCCTGCCGCCTTTGTGGTGAATGCCGATGTTACTATCAGTTTCAGCGCCGGCCACACATAGTCGGCATTTATTATGAGTATGACGATGCAGCCGATGATATAGAACACCGCCATGAAGGGCACCAGGGCGGTGCACACCTTGGCGATGCTCTTTATTCCACCTATTGTCACCGCGCCGATGAGCGCTGCCAGCACGATGCCCACAACGGCGGGAGAGAAGTTGTAGGTCTCTTTTGCCAGAGTGGCTATTGCGTTGGCTTGCACGGTGTTGCCGATGCCGAAGGCGGCGATGGCGGTGAAAACGGCGAACAATACTGCCAGCCACTTGCTGCCCATGCCTTTCTCCAGCGCGTACATCGGGCCGCCAACCATTCTTCCTTCGGGTGTGCGTTCGCGGTACTTCACCGCAAGAAGTCCCTCGGCATATTTGGTTGATATTCCGAAGAGTCCTGTCAGCCAGCACCACAACACAGCACCGGGCCCGCCAAGTGCCACGGCTGTTGCCACACCGACGATGTTTCCCGTTCCTATGGTTGCCGCAAGAGCGGTGGCAAGAGCCCCGAACTGCGACACGTCGCCCTTTGAGTCCTTGTCTGGCTTGACACTCAGTTTTATGGCCTTCATCAGGTGGCGTTGCGGGAAACGCAGCCTGATGGTGAGGAACACATGGGTGCCAAGCAAGAGGATTATCATGGGCCATCCCCACAATAATCCACTTAGTTCAGAGAAGAAATCATTGATAAAGTTCATTCTTATTATCTTATATCTACACTCCTACACTTCTGCACTCCTGCACTCCTCAAGCGTGCGAAAGTTATTCTATCCTTACCGTGTCGCCTGGTTTCAGTTCGCCAGAGAGAATCTTCTCACACACCGTGTCTTCGATGTAGTTCTGAATGGCACGTTTCAGCGGACGTGCGCCGAACTGCACATCATAGCCTTTCTCGGCAACGAACTCCTTCTTGGCGTCCGATATCTCGAGATGATAGCCCAGCGACTCCACTCTCTTGTAGAGTCCGCGCAGTTCGATGTCGATGATTTTCTTTATGGCGTTGAGGTCGAGTTGGTCGAAGGTGATAATCTCGTCCAGACGGTTGAGGAACTCGGGCGAGAACTGCTTCGAGAGACTCTTCTGGATGATGCTGCGTGCATATTCCTTGTCTTTCTCGTCCATAGCCAGACCAGTGCCGCCAGCGTTGAATCCCACACCGCGGCCGAACTCCTTCAGTTGGCGTGTTCCTGCGTTGCTGGTCATTATGATTACCGTGTTGCGGAAGTCGATAAGACGACCGTTGCCATCGGTGAGACGACCCTCGTCGAGCACCTGCAGCAGCATGTTGAACACGTTGCCGTGAGCCTTCTCTATCTCGTCGAGCAGCACTATTGAGTATGGTTTGCGGCGCACCTTCTCGGTGAGTTGTCCGCCTTCTTCATATCCTACATATCCCGGAGGCGCACCCACGAGACGCGAGGTGTTGAAACTCTCTGAATATTCGCTCATGTCTATGCGTATCAGAGCGTCCTCCGAGCCGAACATCTGCTCGGCGAGTTTCTTTGCGAGATAGGTCTTGCCCACACCCGTCGGACCCAGGAACATGAATGCGCCAATGGGGTGGTTGGGCTCTTTCAGTCCTACACGGTTGCGCTGAATGGCCTTCACCATCTTCTCTATCGCTTTGTCTTGTGCCACGACGCTTGCCTTCAATTCGTCAGCCATGCGGCTAAGCCTTGCGCCCTCGCTCTCGGCCATTCGCTGCACGGGCACGCCGGATGTCATTGCCACCACGTCGGCAACAGCCTCTTCGGTCACGATGTCGCGTGTCTCTTCGCTGCCTTCGCTCCACAGTTTGTTCTGTCGCTCCAGTTCCTGCTCCAGTTTTGTCTGCTCGTCGCGGCAACTGATGGCCATCTCGAAGTTCTGCTTCTTCACCGCCATGTGCTTCTTCTGGTTCATCTCTTCAATCTGCTTCTGCAGTTGTACGATGACATCGGGCACCTCGGCATGCTGCAAGTGTACACGCGAGCCCACCTCGTCCATAGCGTCGATGGCCTTGTCGGGGAATGCGCGGTCGGTGATGTAGCGTTCTGTCAATTTGACACATGCTGCGAGTGCCTCGTCGGTATATGTCACGTGGTGGTGCTCCTCGTAGCGTTCCTTTATGTTGTGCAGTATTTCAAGCGTCTCTTCTGCCGTAGTAGGCTCTACGAGCACTTTCTGGAACCTGCGCTCCAGCGCTCCGTCTTTCTCGATGGAGTTGCGATACTCGTCGAGAGTTGTTGCGCCGATGCATTGTATTGTGCCTCTTGCCAGAGCAGGCTTCATTATGTTTGCAGCGTCCATTGCTCCGGCAGCACCGCCAGCACCTATGAGGGTGTGTATCTCGTCTATAAATACAATGATGTCAGGGTTTTGCTCGAGTTCTTTCAACAGAGCCTTGATGCGCTCCTCGAACTGTCCGCGATACTTCGTGCCAGCCACCATGCCCGTCATGTCGAGGTTCACCACGCGCTTGCCGAAGAGCACTGGCGATGTTTGCCTCTTGGCAATCATCTGTGCCAGACCTTCCACTATAGCGCTCTTGCCCACGCCCGGCTCGCCTATAAGTATGGGGTTGTTCTTCTTTCTGCGGCACAGTATCTCCACCACGCGCTGCATTTCCTTTGCTCTGCCCACCACAGGGTCGAGTTTTCCGTCGCGTGCAGCCTGTGTGAGGTCTGTGGCGAATGCGTCAATGACGGGAGTCTTGCCGCCCGTCTTCTTTGTTTGTGTCTGACTGGCTGTGCGCTTCTCGTCGCTGCTGTTGCCTGTCGGCACAACGCCCTCGTCCTCGTCTTCCTCTGGGAAGTCGATGCCGTCCTTTGTCTGGCTCTCCTTCTTCTGGAAGAAAGCCAGAGCGTCGTTATATGTCATGTTGTTCATTTCCAAAATACTCTTCACTCCGTTGTCTGCCTGGTCGTGCAGCATAGCCAGCAGCAGGTGCTGCTCGTCAACAATCTGCGTGTGCTGCACCCTTGCCTCGAGCACGGCGAGTTTCAGAATGTTGCTTGCCTGCTCGTTGAGGTATAGTTCTGTTGATGTGAGAGTTGTCTCGTGGTTGTTCTCCTTAATCTTCTCCACGAGCGACTCTTTCATGTTATCCATATCAATGTCCATGATGGTGAGGAAGTCCTTCACGGGGCTGTTCTTTTCCCGTAGTATGCCGAGCATCATGTGCTCTGGGCCCACTGCCGTGCTCGCCAGTCTCATCGCCTCCTCCTTGCTGAACGCGAGTATCTCGGACACTTTGGGTGACATTTGGCTTCTGTTCGCCATATTCTTTCCTTTCTTTTACTAAAACGATACAAAATTACACATTTTATATGAAACAAACATCGTGCCACTCCGTTTTTTAAGTTTTTTACATGAAATTTTGTCACATGTTAAGTTTGTCTGTCTTATAAACGACTGTTCTGTGTCTCACTTGTATCTCCTGACCACCTCACTTATATATAACTGACCACCTCAGGAGTGCTTCCTGACCACCTCACTTGTATCTCCTGAGCGTACCACATGATAGTTGTGGTGTTATAATTTGCTAAAACTATTGTATATCTCGTTTTTTTTTCTGTATCTTTGCACAGACAAAAATATGTATAACGAGAAGTTCACCAGTAAAGCAGTTGTAAAAGCCATAGAAGATAATCAACAAGAAAGCCGAAAAGAATGGCTGATGGATAGAATAAGATTTCGTGGTGCCAACGACTCGAAAATTGTGAATGCAAAATTCTGGCAAGAGGGTAGTTATTTGGAGTCCATTACTACTTATGATTTCTATATGGAGAAACTCAACTATATACACATGAATCCCGTTAGGCAAGAATTTGTAGATAAGCCTGAGGATTATCTTTACAGTTCTGCGCGAGATTATTGTGGAGGGAAAGGGCTTATTGATGTTACAGTAACAATATGAGAAACAACTAATATGAATATATCTTGTCGCATTGCAAATGCTGATACTCAATGCGGTCGGATTACAAATCCGCCCGAGCGGGCAACCCAAATCATAAAAACAAACGGAGGAACAAAAAAATGAAATGCTCTAAACTTGTATTATCATTGCTTGCAACCTGTTATTTAACCATTGCACATGGTCAGGGAGTTTTAGATAGTTTGTACATTGATAGTCTTCATCAAGAATACTATGCCAATTCACCATTGTCTATAAGATTTACGAATAAAAGTAAAGTCCCATTATATGTGACTATAGCTTTAGAAAAAATTGACAAAGGAGGAAACTGGCATTTGATATTAAGAGATATACTTTTAAAATATCGATTTGAACATACTCCAACAGGTAATATAATAATTCCAATGCCGCTAAAAGCAAACATGAATATACAAATCATTGATAGTAAAACTGTCGAATGGACTTTTGACAAAAGGCTTCTATTGGAAGACAGACAAATGTATCGTCTAAAATATAGAATAAGGATAGATCCTAAATATATGCCCCATGTAGAAAATGAAAATGCTATAGAAGAACGAATAATATACTCAAACCCGTTCTATATAAGGACTCATAAAAATAGGGGCAGAGGAAGCTACCCTGCTCGGGCGGATTTGTAATCCGACCGCATTGAGTATTAGCATTTATAATGCACAATAAACCAAACCTATGGCAACATTAAGTTTTACAAAAGGACTCTATATTCTGCGCGACTTTAAGAAGTTCACTAGCAAGGCAGTGCCGAACATCACCGTCGCCATAGGAAGCACAAGGGAGCTCATGCCGTCGGAGATACTATACACCGACTCCACGGACTACCTGCTGGGCGGCAGCCTCACGCTGAAGAACGGAGGCATAGACATGTATCAGTTCGACGAGGGCTACTGTCAGGCCACACAATATAATGCCACGCAGGACAACTTCACCTTCATGTACTATGACAAGGACCATCTGGGCAATGTCCGTCAAGACGGTATTTTAATGTTACAGTAACAATATGAGAAACAATGAATATGAATATATCTTGTCGCATTGCAAATGCTGATACTCAATGCGGTCGGATTACAAATCCGCCCGAGCGGGTAAAGTTACGGTATGGAGTACAAAAATGCCGACTTCAGATAAGCAAGTAAATAATACGGAAAAAATAGATTCTAATAGTAGTATATGGGAAAGATTTATAAGATTTATCAAGTCTTTTTAACGAAAACTATGTTATTGACTATTATGACAGGTATGTTTTCTTCATGTCGAAACTATCCGCCAGAGGCATCTTCCTATATTATAATAGAAGGAGATACCATCCCCATGTTCGCCTCTGCGTTAATAGACTTTAATGCGTATTCAGAGGAAAAAACATATCTGGACTTAGAACGTAGGGCATATTACCATAACGATTCCATTATTGTGGA
>Ga0256404_1002177_pt1 | contig 44258 bp, 70 predicted proteins | sample RumenRJG_01DNA_FD_185990 | JGI IMG/M metagenome (GOLD analysis project Ga0256404, IMG submission 185990) | Bovine rumen microbial communities from Lethbridge, Alberta, Canada - RJG_01 | ecosystem: Host-associated > Mammals > Digestive system > Stomach > Rumen | place: Canada: Alberta | collected... | reverse complement strand
ATCACTTCTCCAGTATCACGATTGTGAGAATGAATACCGAAACGATCACAGCAAGCGGCAATATTTCGAATACTTGTTCTAGGTCTTCAATATTCATTCCCTTATATCCCCTTTTAGGTTCCCTTTTTAATCCCCTTTTGGTTTCCAATTCAGTTTCTCTGTATATTCCCTTTTTGAATCCTTGCAGAAAAATCCATCGTCCGTCGGTTTATGGCCTTCCATGCAGAGTTCGTATTGATAATGCTTACATAACCGGCATGGTATCAGATGTTCTATAATCCCTGCTGCCTGCTGTACGATTGCAGAGTCCATTAAATCGCCTGGTTCTTCGGATTCTTTTTGCATCTTCTCCGCTATATTCCGCAAAACTTCTGCAGTGGTCTCCGGATCCACGATAATATCAGTTCTCATGCTTCCTCACTTTCTGCCTGATATGGCTCTGGCATATATTGCCAAGCAACAACGTATTTATCAACACATTCAGGACCATTCCAAAAGTGCGGTTCTTTCGTTCCAATCGGCGTTCCAAATGCGTATGCCCTGACATTCCCAAATACCGTAGTGCATAATACCTTTTCAAAATCTTTCGTGTTTGGGTTGATCTTTTCTTCCGGCAATCGCTCACTGCACGGAATCCACCGCAGTTCAGGCTGTGCGGATGGCAATGATTCAATCATCGTTTTTGCAAGTGTCTTATCCCACTCAACGCCCCATGCGCCTTTGTCAAGTTCATCAATCGCCGCCTGTCTGCTGATTAAATCGCACGCATGCGTTTCCGTGCGTTCTTCGTGCGTTGCCTGTGCGGACGGCAAAGCATCGTATACAATATCGGAAAACTCGTTTGCTTCGTCCTCATCAAATGATCTGCCGCACATAGCTTGCACCCAGTGGCAAATTTCGTGAAGCAACGCCCTTGCCCGGATTTCGCCTTCAACATCTCCTGCAACATAAATCTGGTTTTCATCAGGAACATACACCCCAAATCCGACATTTCCATCTTCGCCTTCGATAGTATCGTAACCATCCGCAATATAGATTTCAGGAAGATTAAAAGGTTTTCCCTGTGCGGGCGGTAACCGCTCAATGTCAAAAGCGATCAATTCAAGCAGATCGTTATCATGTGTTCTATAGTGCTTTTTAACCGCATCAATCGCCGCCTGTCTGCTGATAGTATCCTCACAAGGCTGTTGCTCTAATGCCTTGATTGCCATATCAAGAGCAGGCATTGGATCGCCATACTCATCCCAATAATCTTCTCTTACGATTTTAAGTTCTTTTATTGCTTCTTCGTTTGTCATTCCGTCACCTCATCAATCCGTTAGCTATTGTCAGAATAATAAATAATATTTTCAACTCCTGCTGCCTCATTCCGTCTCGTTTTCTTTTTTGTAAGTGAACGGTGAAAAAGCGCATCTGTTCCATGCTTCTATAGCGTCATAGATAGTATGTGTTTTTCCTCCGGTCGTGAAGCATGTACTTACTTTGCATCTAGGGCAATATGCTATGTATGATGCTCTCCTTTTGCTGTCTGTTATTCTTGCAAAATGCGGATAGACTGTAATTTCATCGTTTCTACGGCATATCGGGCAGCATATTAATTCGTTCATTTTGTCATTCTCCTTTTATACCCGGCTGAAAGCTCTGCAGTTGAAACTATTTGTTTGCATGCGTCTTTGAGTTTTTTCGTGTTATTCGAATAAATAGCCTGTTCGCATAGATCCGCAAGGTTGCAAAGGGCCCCTCTAATCGCTCCGATTTCTTTGTGATCATCAGACGATGCAATAGCTAAATTGAATGCATCTACTATTGCTTCGCACTTTGCATATTCCCGGTAATATTTCTGGTCTCCAGTGTCCTGATAATTGTCGTAATTTTTCTGGTATTTCTCTGCGTAGTATTTTCTCCAGTCTTCATAGCTCATGTCCTGCCATTCTCTCATGATTCTATCTCCCTGTACTTCCGAAACCACTATTGCCTCGCTCCGTTTCTTCCAGGCTGTCAACTACTTCAAGCTCCGGTGTTAAGCATGGCTGTATGATCATCTGTATGAATTTATCGCCGGCGTTAAAATGATAATCTTCGTCTGACATGCTATATAGCTTTGCTATGATCTGTCCGGTGAAGCCGCAATCAATCACACCTCCTAAAGAAACGACGCTATAATTTACATTCAATCCGCTTTTGCTTTCCAGCTTTCCGAAATATCCTTCCGGAATCTGTACATGCAATCCAGTTTTAATCACCTGCTGCCCGTGTGCCTTCAAAGTAAAGGCTTCTGGTGTCCTGATGTCTAATCCTGCATCCGTCGCATGTCCTCTTACCGGCATATAGGCTCCCTTGTCTAATACAATCTTCATACTGTCTCCTTTTCTTCGTTTGAACTATCCGATTTTTCCGGATAGTTCAGTTTCTTTGCTATCGTTTCGATTACGTTTACGGTTACTCCGTTGCCTGCCTGTCAATCAGATCTTTCATGCTCTTTCCTCCAGTCATTCGCCACCCACGACAGCACCTCATACGGTGTATATCTGCCTTTTAGTTCTGTCGCCTTGATCTGGTACTCAAGCAACCATGTCCATACTGCTTTCGTATAGGCATCGGATAGAGGTTCTGGCTGTGCGGATGGCAAATTGCCGATTTCCAATTCGATATGACTCAATATCTCGAACACGCACATATCTTCTGGTATATCCAGACGGTCTATCGCATCAATCGCCTGCTGCCTGCTGATTAAATCATCCATCCTGTTCACCTCTCTGCATCACTTTCCTTGTAAGGATAAGCATTCATCACATTCCAACTGCCGTTGATTGGAGCTGAAAGCCTATACTTTCCAGTATCTATATATTCGCAGTAATCTTCTATTGCTTGCACAACCTCTTTGTATGTCAGACACCAATCGTCTACTGCTCCAATATGATAATCGCCACCGTCTGCGATTTTGGCAAACTTGCGTCTCCCTTGAATCATGGCAGGAAGTTTTCGTATAAGGTTGTTACTATCTATTTGCATATACTGTCACCTCTCCACGGCTCTGGTAGTGGCATCCATGCCACGGCTTTTCTATACTTGCGTCCTTCTGGGGTAAGATACTCATCATCATATCCGTGAAATTTTTCATCGCCATATAAAACACCTATCAATACTGAACGATGACCTTTGAAGTCGTAGCAAACCATAACGTCCTTGCCCACCTCCGGCAATCTCTCACTGCACGGAATCCACCGCTGTTCTGGCTGTGCGGATGGCAACTGCTCAAGCCGTTCCGCATACCAGCTCGGATAATGCGCGTCTGTAGGCTCGCCCATAATCGCTTCAATCGCCGCCTGTCTGCTGATTAAATCATTCATTCCGTCACCTCACTTTCTGAGCCTGTCGGGATTTCTGATAACTTCCCATCATTTATGTCGGGATGTGCGTCAGCTTTACCCCTCTCGTAAGCCCTTTCATATTCTCCGCTTAATGCAATCTCTTTTTTAGCTGCATTATACCCGGCATTGTATCGGTCTGTTTTCAGCCACTCACATCCATCATGAGGATACCAACTGCACATTTCGATATGGTCGCATTCTGCACAATAGGCTTTGCTCTCTTCTCTATCTGCTTCGGGATTCAGTGATCGTGATGTGACAGGTGGTAACTTTCTCAGGTCTTTTCTCAGCATTCTAAGTGCCGTCCTTATCGCAATATGGCATTCTGTATCAGGGTCTTGATCTATCGGTCTGTCGCTGTGTGTATAATACAGGATATTATCCTCAACCGTTTGCTCCACATCCGCTCTGCTGATAGCATCCTCACAAGGCTGTTGCTCTAATGCTTTATCCGCTAACTCTATAATCTCTTTAAAATCCTTTTCAAATTCCTCTGCGTCAGATTTTCCGAGATTTTCATAATTTTCTTTCAGTAAATAATTCGTAAAAAACGGTAATACAATTTCCTTGAAATCTTTAATTCGTTCTCTCGTCATTCCTTTCCTCACTTTCTGCCTGTTCTGTGGTTATACCAGCCTCGCTGTTCTTTAGGCGATATGTACCAGGCTCAAAATTCGCTCATATAGGATTCTTACCTCTTCTCGTTGCTCAATAACTTTATGTCCCGTTAGATGTGTGTGCAGATACTTGTACTTTGCATTCCACCACTGATTGAGAAGTCCTTCAAAATCATCACTTATTGGCTCCCCCGAGTACGGTAATATATCTTTCATTCCTTATCCTCACTTGTTAATTGGCATCGGATACCCGTCAGGTAATCCATTAATAAGTGTTTTATACATCCGCAATCCCTCAATCTGTATATTTACTAATGCATTAGGCTTGCACGTTTTTAGTTCCTCAATCTGCTTATCAAAAGCAATATTTATATCAAGTCTGAGACTTGGCGTTAATGGTTTATATTCTGTCATTCCGTCACCTCATTTAGATACAAAGAACTTGGATTCTGATTTCATCCATAAACCTAACCATCTATTATATTCCCATGAAAATGGATAATTAGTCCGATAACGATTAATCATTTTCCAGTATTTCATTCAGTCACCTCATCAATCCGTATACACTTCGCCTTTAGGATAGCCACAATTTGCAACTCGCCATCTAAATCCTCCGATTCCTGCGAACCAATCAATAAATGTCATTGCCTGCTGCCTCTTCTACTTTCCGGCGTTAGCATGCTTTCTACTTCCTCAAGCACTTTTTCTTCGTCTATCGTCATAAATACATGCTCCATAGCGTATTTGACTTCTTCGCAAGCTCCTGCAGATTTTTTCCATCCCTTCATGATGTAAATGATATTGCAACATGAAAGCGCTGCTATACATACCTTCAAATATTCGTCATGCGTGAAATGTTCAAGGCTTTCCGTGATTTTTACCGGGTTCACGATGTCGGCATCTGGAAAAGTTTCTTTCAGTTTCTTTTCGGTCTCTTCGAACCGTTGCTTATAGTCCGTTGTTCCGGTTATCGGTCCGCTAATGTATATTCTTCTTAGCACCTGCTGCCTCCTTCAATTTTCTATTTCGTATTTCTCCTGCAATTCTTCCAGGTATTTCTTTGATATCTTCATGAGCGTGATTGGCTGTCTTCGGTCTTTATTCTCCGGATCTGCTTCAATCCATCCCGCTGTTATGGCTCTGCTGTAAAGTGCGCTCTTATCGACCTTGAATATTTTTGCAATGAGGCCAACGGAATAACCTGCATTGTAAAATTTTCTGAAATATTCTTCACGGATCCTTGATACTTTTGTCTTTACTCTGTATGTATGGCTCCGGTTTGGTTTCTTTCCTGCCCGTCTCAATACTCCCCACACATATTTTGGCGTACATTTCAGGTCTTCCGCTATTTCTGCAGGCTTCCACCCGGCATCATTCAAGGCAAATATTCTTTCATGGTCGAACTTATGCTTTATCATGAATTACCTGCCGGATAATTTACCCTGTAAGAATGCCTTGAAATAAGCATGTCAACGTTTTTCCATTCTCCGGCATTCCTTACGTCTTTTCCTCTGGCTGTCTTCCATCCGTTTTTCTTCCAGGATACAAGCCATCCTTCATGGAATGCCATATAAATCTGCTGATTGTCCGTGATGATATTAAGCATCTGATGTCCGCTGATATGCTTCAATGCTTCGGTCAATGCAAAAAGAGCGTTTCCGTTTGCTGTTGCTTCTCTCGGTTCTTCTCCCTGCATCCGATGTTCTTTTCCATTCGGCTCCTTAAAATTCATGTCGTAATGGTATGCATGAGCACTCCCATAAACGTTTATGTTTATTGTGTAACTCATGGATTGTTTCTCCTTCTCCGCTTGATTGTCTTCCCTTGTACTTTACAAGGCTTCTCGTCCTTCCAGTCCTCCGGTTTCGGTTTGTCCTTCACCATGTAATAATGCATATACGGAAAACCGAAACGATCAAACCCGTTATAGATATAGTCTGTTATGATATGATACCCGTCTTTGGCTTTTGGCTCCCCGGTCCATTGATCTGCTTTAATGCTTTTCCGTATCCGTTTTTCCTTCGGCTTCTTCAGGTTCCGGCTGCAGGTATACCGCTGCTCGTTCTTCTGTCTCCGGTCTTCGCTGCCTTCCGTCTCTTTCAGGATGTATTCTCCCAGCTTCGCATAAAAACCGTCCTCGGATAATGACCGGAACCTTACAACACCATGACCGTTTTCATGCTTCCAGCATTTAGAAATATATTCGCTCCCGGATCCATTCACGGAATGCATATTGTTGATGATGATGTGATGATGTATAGCCTTGTTCTCATACTCGGTCACACATACAAACTTCAGTTCGGCTCCATCCTTCCGGTAATACCTTCGCAACCTGGCAAGGAATTTCTGCAGTTCCTTCTTTGCCTGCTCCGGTGACGGTCTCTCTTTCTGGTCATACGTCAGGACCGCGAATATGTCTCCCGGCTGAAAGTTCGTATTGATCTTCCGGATAATCTTTTCTTTCGCCTGCTGATCATTTGCCTTCTTGATATCCTCCGGCGTTTTCTTTCTCCGTCTTTCCTTCGGTATTGTCTTCCTGTTCTCTTTCGGTATGCATCGTGTCACCTCAATGACAGCTCCGCATTTTCTCTCTATCTGTAAGTATTTCATATTCTTTAAGTTATCTAAAGTTAATCCCTTTTATGGACCGGTTAAAGGTCGCTCACGGCCTGCTTGAAAACTTGTCATATATGGGATATAATTAGATAGTCTTCTTATGAAGACTACGCTTGATTGGTTGGAGAGCGTCCGGATTATTCCGGACGCTTTTCATTTTGTCAACGTTTCCAGATAATCCTTGATAGATGCAAGCATGGCATTGTATTTCTCCGTGCTGATTTCTTCCAGGTCGATGTTCGCAAGTACCATCGTCGAAAGAAAACGGTTGATGTACTGTACTGCATCCTTCTTGTCCTTAAAGTAAATCATCTTTCTCCTTCTTTCGGTTTAGTTTCTCCAGCTTCTCGCGGTGCATCATTTCAATGAGCTTTTGTTCCCGTTCGCGGTCAACTGTTACCGGCTTCGTTTCCATGGAAGTACCTTCGTATGCCGGTCGGTGCATCTGATCGGCTGCCCTTGCTCCGTCCTTCTCGCACTGCCAGTGTTCTTTATCACTCGTCTTAAATTTTCCCATTCAGATAGCCTCTATCCTGTATTCTTGAAAGAATAATTGATGTGATCGTCTCCAAAATGGCGCGGTCCGTCGCTTCTGCTCCAGCTTCTTTGATGGCTTTCTCTTTCATGCGCGGGTACATCTCCGCAATCAGGCACCCGGCAGCATCCGCAATATCGAATGGATCGCCTGTCCTGATGTCGAAATGTACGACGTTTGAACCCTTCGCCTTTTCAATATTGATTGCAAAGCAAGAATCATCACCTATTGTTTCCATCTTTGACCACCCCTTAATTGAACGGCAAACCTTCATCTTCCACCCCGTCGGGTATATTCATGAAACCATCTTTATCCGTCTTCGGCTGTTCCTGCTGCCTGCTCTGGCTTCCGGCATTGTCTCCGGATCCTTTGGATTCTGCAAATTCAAGGTTTTCCGCTACAACATCCGTTGTATATACCTTTTGTCCGTCTTTGTTGGTGTAGGATCCTGTTTGAATCCTCCCTTCAAGAACGAATTTTGTTCCCTGATCCGCGTATTTCTCCATGAATTCCGCTGTCTTTCCAAAGGCAACGCATGAAATGAAATCTGCAGTCTGCTGGTTCGGATTGTTTTCGTCCCGTCTCATTCTTCTGTCAACGGCAAGCGTGAAACGTGATATGCATTTCTGTTCCTGTCCCTGCGTCCATCGGATATCAGGTTTCCGCGTCAGTCTTCCTACAAGTATTACTTTGTTCACAATTTCACCTCTTTAACGGTTCTTTTCTTCACGGTGACAAGATATTTGCTTAAAGATAATGTCAGAGTGTATTCATCAAATACAAACTGTGCTTTCTCGATAAGCGTATCCGTCGCGTCCTCGTCGCTTCCATCCCACTGCAGATCCATATCAATAAATTTCTTTACAATGGCTGCCCGGTGTGGTTGGTCCGCTAGAATCGCGTCTACTTTCTGCATGGCAACCCGTTTATTGTTGTCAAAGTCTCTCCAGCTTCTTGATGCATCGCATTTACAGTTTCTTGTGGCTTCTTCATCCACGGTTTCTTGTGAAACATCTTCGTTTGCGAATTCAAGCATGATCTGCTGACCGCAAAACCGGCATGTTCCCGTCTTAGGAAACGTGGTTTTCTTTTCTTCCTCCATCCGCTACCTCCTTAGATCCAGCTTTTCCCGAAAACCTGCATGAATTTTTCGTGACCATACAGATTTTCGAATGTTCTCTGTGCAAGTCTCTCCAGAGACTCGTCGTTTACTCCCCTGTCATGCAATGCAACATGGCAATTAACGCAAAGATGAACCGTCAGACGGTATTTGTCTGCGGCTTTTCGATAAATACCATGCAGGCAATGATGCACCTGCATCGGATTTCCATACGATTTGTAGGAATGGCACAAATAGCACATGTCTTCTCTGTCGAATGGTATGATACTTTTCTTTTTCCCTGGCATTTACCGCGCTCCATCTCTCCGCCGGAAGCCTATGACCGCCCTCTATATAGGAAATGGCAATCAATCAACCGCAATCATTTATCACAATCAGTAGGAGGCGAAACCGTTCGAAACGCTGGCGGTCATAGGCTCCCGGCGGATATATTATTTCTTCTCTAAGAATGTATGCTTGATCTCTGTCCTGATAACTTTGTCTCCCTGCACTGTGGCAGCTACGACTTTGCAGTTTTTATCTGTCTTGTAGTACAAATTGCACTGGTTGAAGCCGTCCCGCGATACAATGAATTCAATCGCGTTCGCTGCTTCTCCCTGTCTGTAAAGCTCCATGCTTTTCATCAGTCTTTTTAATGTGTCTTCTTTTTTGCTTGCTATTTCCATCTTCATAATTCCTTTTGGAAGCTTCGGTGTGTTATTCATAGTCTGCATATTCCTCTATTTTCTGTTCCATGATGGTATGTTCGCTCACCATTCTTCTGATAAGCTCTGCCCGCCCGTCAGATCCATTAACAAGGCTGTATTCATCCGGCGTATCTTTTCCGAAATGCATTGTGAAGCTTCCGTCTTTGAATGTCGTAAGGTTTACCCTGACATTGTTCTCTTTTCCGTAATCAGCTATTTTCTGTGCAAGCTCTCCCAGCGTCTCGACATCCTTCATCGCTTCTTTGTCGCGTTCCTGGATGGCTTTTTCTCTGATCACCTTTTGAAAATCTTTGTTAGAGTTCATCATCCCACCCTTTCCCTTCGAACATGAGCACTCCGTCTCCCAGAACAAGGAAACCGCCGAAACCGAGAACAAGTGCCGCGCTGCACATTCCTCCGGTCGCTCCCATGATGATTGTTCCTGCTATCATCATCACGCCTGCGCCGGCTATTACTTCCAGAACTGCACGAAATTTTCTAAACATGTCTTTATCTCCTTATGATGTATTTGATAATGATGTCATCCGGTGCCTGCAGTGCTTTGCAGATTGCCCGAAACTGTTTGATGTTCCAGTTTCCGTCTTTCCGATGATTCACTATTGTCTGATGTCCTACTCCGGATTCCCGCGATAGATCGTCCAGCGTCCATTCAAATTCAAAACACCTATGATCCATCCATTTACGGAAGTCCTTCTCTTGATTGGTTATGATCGCGCTCATGGTTTTACCGCCTGCTGCCTGCTATTTCTTTCGGAAAGATCCTGCTGCCGGGCAAGTGCTCCAGTGTGGTACATAAGCAAGGCCGAGACATGTATGTATCTCTCCGGTTTCTTTTGCTTCTGGCGCTTTCGCTGATCCTGTTATTACTTCTCCGGCATCAGTCACAAACTTTTCTTTTCCTTCTTCATATACCCAGACCGGATCCGGATCGACCGGCATTGCTTTTCCCGCTTTCGTCTTGATCCACTTGATAGGCTTTCCGCATCCTTTACAAATAGACATAGTTTTCCTTCTTTCATGTTCAAATGATTGAACTTTTTAGGCAAAATAAAAAGCACTTATCTCGTCCAAATTAATATCTAATAGCTGTGACCAGCCTAAGATATCTCTCTGGTCGAACATTGTCTTTCCGTTCATCTTCTTTGAAACTGACTGCTTTGATACTCCCAAAGCCTTAGCAAATGCGTCTTGAGATCCGAATTTTTCTACTATTCTTCCTCTTAATTTATCGTATGTGAAGTCTGACTGTACCATTTTTGCCTCCTTTCTTTTGTTTGTATTTTGAGTCTAATCGTTTGAACCCGATATGTCAATACTTTAGTTTAATTTCGTTTAACTTTTTGTTGAACTATTTCGACGGAAATATTATTATATACTTATCAATGAAGCAAAGGGGCGCGGTATGAAAAGAAGTCCTAATGAATATGAACAAAAATCTCATGAGCGAATACTTGAAGTGATTACAGAGTATTGCAATGGAAGCCAGCAAGAATTTGCCGACCGTGTAGGTATCGGAAAATCGTCTGTTTCTCAATATGCAAGAGGCACAAACTTTCCATCTAATGTAAGATCGGCTCAAATCGCTAAAGCTTTTGGCTTAAATCCTATGTGGGTTATGGGTTTTAATGCTCCTAAACTTGCAGGAACAATCAGTAAACAGTCTCTTGAGGTTTCCGGCATTGAAAAGGATCTTGTTATCGCATTCCGAAACGCAGATAGAATTACTCAAAACAATGTCTTGAAGCTTCTGGATGTGAACATTGAAAAAGAAGGCGTTTCTTCATTAAACGCATAAAATAAAGGAGGTTATATATGAAAAAGTATTTCTTATGTGGTCTTGCTGTTCTGGCATTAACCGGCTGCAGCTCCGGCGTTTCGCAGAGTGACTATGAATCTGTGAGCGCTGAACTGCAGACAGCGGAAGCGGAGAAAGAATCTCTGCAGACTGAACTTGAAAGTGTCCGGTCGGATCTCGATGCGAAGTCTTCCGAAAACGAAAGTCTTTCCGAAGGTCTTTCTAATCTTGAAAAGGATTATCAGGCATATCAAGAGTCAATGGCTCCGTATGAATCTCTTTCCCAGCTGGAGGCAGAATCTAAAACGGCAGAGCTTGAATCTATTAAGGCTTCCAGTGAAGCGGCAGAGTCGCAATCCATTGCGGAATCTGAATCCGCTTCCGTTGCTGAGTCTTTGGAAGCCGAAAAGGTTGGATATGATACCGGCATTACTTATGATCAGCTTGCAAGGAACCCTGACGAAAACAAAGGAAAGAAAGTAAAATTCAAAGGATATGTGGCGCAGATTCTTGAAGGTGATTCGGATGTGCAAATGCGTCTGGCTACCAAAGGCCACTATGATAATATTCTTTATTGCGACTATGATAAAAGTCTTGTCTCGTCGCGGATTCTTGAAGGCGATACCATTACAATTTATGGCGTTTCATTAGGAACTATCACTTATACGTCTTCAATGAATGTGCCTATTACTATCCCTGCTGTAAGCATTGATAGAATAGATCAATAAAAAATGGCGGTTCAAAAGTTTGCGTCTTTTGAATCGCCGGGAGGTAGTAGTATGTATTACCTGTGTAGCTGGAAACTACATTTACATATTACCACCTTCATGCAGCATTGTCGAAGTAAAACTTTCGATGGCTGTATTTTTTGTACTCATTTTTAGGAGGTCAAATATGGCAAGTATCAGAAAATTGGAATCCGGCGCGTACCAGCTCCGGAAGATGTATCACGGTGTTGTCTATGTCATGTCTGTAGACTACAAGCCCCGGAAGAATGAAGCGGATCAGCTACTTTCCGCGTACATTGAAAAACATAAGAACCCGTCTAAATCAAAGATGTCGTTCCGTGATGCAGCTAATCAGTATTGCAATGTAAAAAATAATGTACTATCCCCGGCAACCATACGCGGGTACAAGGATTATATATCCTATATCCCTGATAGCTTTTTGAATAAGCCTGTTAATAGTATCACGCATGTAGACATTCAGGACATGATCAATACTTTTTCCGTCGGTCGGTCTCCGAAGACGGTCCGCAATATGAATTCTCTTGTTTCGGCTGTCATGCGGATGATGATACCAGGCTTTCACTGTGAGACTACATTGCCGAAGCCAGAGCGCAAGGATCCATATATACCTACGGAAGAAGATATTAAAAAACTTTTCGAAGCAATGCGCGGTGATCCTCATGAAGCCGGCGTAAGACTTGCAATGTACGGCATGAGGCGCGGTGAAATCTGTGCGCTTACTCTTTCGGATATAGACTTTGATACCTGCGTTGTCACGATCAACAAGGATCTTGTCATGAACGATAAAAAGGAATGGGTTATAAAAGATTCAGCGAAGACAGAGAATGGCACCCGGAAGATTTTAATTTCAAAGGATCTTACAGCGCTCATTCAGAAGCAAGGCTATATATACAAGCTTTCTCCTACTGATCTTTCGCAATATCTCCGCCGGACGGAAGATAAATTAGGCATGCCGCGTTTTTCTCTCCATAAGCTCCGGCATCGTTTTGCCTCCGTCGCGCATGATGAAGGCATCCCGGACCAGTACATCATGGAAATGGGCGGCTGGAAGTCTGATTATGTAATGCGCCGTATTTATACTCATGCTTTGCAGGAAAAGGAACTAGACAACATGAAGAAGATGGTAAACCGGATCGGTTGAAATTCCGTCCGTAAAATAACTCATGATTCAATAGAAAAAGCACCGGACATCTGTTTCAATGTCCGGTGCTTTTTCAGGAGATTTTATGCGACCTATTGATGATCATTTATATTTTATCACGCCTGCTGCCTGCTCCGGCTCTCTCCACTCTTTCAGATTGTACTTTTTTAAGTACAAGTGCGTGAAATCTCGTTTCAGGTCTCTCCGCTTCTCCATCCAAAATATTAATCCAAATTTCCATCCAAATTTTTGAATAAAATTTGTTATTCTCAGAATAAAATATCTTATTCTACTTTTGATTTTTGGTGCAAAAAAATACCGAAAAACCACGTTTTCAAGCCATTTCTAACTGCTTTTTGTGATTTTTCGGTACTTTACCAGTCGTGACAGATCCGGGGATCGAACCCAAATATAAAATCGTCATAGATGGCGTAAATACGTGCTTTCTCTTTTATTAATCCTAAATTCCATCCAAATTTTTTACGATTTCCATATTACTATTTCAATCTAATTCATGTCAATTCGTTTTTAATTCTGCTTTAATTCTACTTGATAGAGGTATCACGTACCTTTTGAATTAAAAAGAGCCGGAAACTTCCATGTCTCCGGCTCTATCCTGCACCCCTTGCTCTATCTGATGCAGGTCATGTTTCATTTTTGCCATATCCCGATAAATGAAACAAGTAAAACTCCGAATCCTCAAGAATCAATATACCACATTTCCATTACGCCTGTTTCATTTCCGTCTTTTTTGATGGAATGATACAATGCCCCCTGGAGTCCTCCGGACGGCTGTGCATAATACCACGCTCCGTCTTCCGTCTGAAACCATCCTGTTTTCATTTCTCCGTTATCATCGAAGAAATATCTATGATGGTTTATGTTTTTCCATCCATGAACATTTGTACCGTCGGCATTGCGATAATACCATTTTCCTTTATCGTCCTGAATCCATCCCGTTTTTGGCACTGTCTCAACCGGCGTGAGGAAAAGTTTCTGTTCTGCTTTTCTTCTCCGTGTCAGACCTGCTAACACCTGTCCTCCGGATTTGTTATAGGCTGGCAGCTTATCTGCAATCTCTTTCCGGCTTCTCGTTCCGTTAGCAAGTAATGTTTTCAGGCTCCCGCCTCCACAATTAAACGTGAACGATACAAGTGCATCAAACTCGTTCTGGTTCCACTTGTAGATATAATTATATTTATTTACTGAATTCTCTGCTTTTCTGCAGTCGTATTTTAGGAATGTAATAGCCTGTTCATCGGTTATTACGTCTCCTTCTTTTACTCCTTCCGTATGCCCGTAACCTATGGTCCATACTTTTCCGGTTTTGTCCCAGTATGCTTTCAGTCTGCATCCCTCGAAAGATGCTATCTTGCGTATACCGCTGTCTGATATAGTCATGGCTTCACCTCATAAAAAGAATGAACCGGGAAACACGCTCCCGGCTCACATTAGGCGTAATCAGTGTCTTCATCATTTAAAGAGGCTTGCCCCCTTTCTTTGAATTAGACTTTATTTTATTTTGTTATTCTAAATCGCCGCGTGTTGACGGTTTATTCTGTTTTGTTTCCGGCATCTGCCAGACCTTCACCGATGCAATAGGCAAGTACACTCGCTCCCTGCAGGATCAGCGCTGAAATCTGTGCTGCCTCGCTTTCACTCGCTCCACGGTAGATCATTACTCCGGAAACGAAACCGGCAACGGCAACCCATAACTTACGGCTTGTAAGTTTCCTTGCTATGTCGTTCCATGTGACCTTGTTCATCTTTCTTCTCCTTCGTGAATTTGTGCTCTTTCAAACATTCCTGGTAGACTTCCATGATATGAGCTTTTGCAGCTTTTCCTCTGTTGTTCTTGAAGTTCGGATGCTTTTCACAATACTTGTCGTACTCGTCGATATCATCTATCGCCTGTTGAAACATGTCTTCGGAATGCCACATCTTGTTTTCAAGCTCGTCCGAAAATCTAAGGATCCGTGTTCTCGCGCTTTTTGCTTCGTGTTCTTCAAATTCTTTTCTTAATTCCGATATTCCCAAGGCATTTTGAATAGCCTTCCAGAACCAAGTCCAAGGATTTATCTTGATCGGTGCAATCTGTATGAATGATGCCAGGACGATAACGGCTATGGCCCATCCTGTCAAATTGTCTGATGCATGCATAGTAATCATCATCCATAAATCTTTTAGGCTCACTATATTTTCCCTTTCAAAATATATTGTATTGCTGTCTGTTTAGATTGCAGATAGCAGCTTGCACATGGTTCCTGTGATAAAGTGTACAGATTAAATCTGCATGCGTCGCACTGATAATATCTATCGCACTTATATGTAGAACACCTTTTATACGTTTTCTTGCAGAGTCCATCACCCCTAAATGAATTACAGGCAAAGTTATTTTGCATAGCTCTCGCCTGTGATCTCTTCATACTGAATCTCTGTGATCCAGCCTTTCTTCACGGCTTTTTTGAGTCCTGCTTTGTTCAAACGTCCTGCGTTATAGAGTCTCTTTAATGTTTCGTACATAGAGTCCTCCTTACATCAAGCTTGAAACAACAAGCGTATCTACTGTCGTTTCAAGGTCCGATACTCTCTGATAGAGTGTGCGGTTTTCGCTCTCTGTTTCCTTTTCCTTTGCTGCAGAAAGCCAGATATCTCTGTCTTTTTCCACCCGTTCAAGAAGGTTTTCAGTATTAACAGCTTCAATCTGATAAGTTTCTGCTGTGTAATATGTTTCCTTCTCTCCGTCCTGGTTCTCTTTCTCTGCTCCTGTGATATTCTCCGAAAAATGAATGATCGCGGTTTTAGCATTGAGAGTTTCCAGCCACGTTGCTGATGGTTTTTCTTTGAATTCCTGTTTCATGTTTAGAAACCACCTTTCTTATCTTCTTCAAAGAAACTTTATCTTTGATGTAGTTGTCCCGGAAGTATTGCGAATCTGAATTCTTTACCCAGCCCATATAAGACATTAAGCCTGCAGCTGTAGAAAACGATGCTTTCTGCTCCGGCTCTGCCTTCTTGAGCTTTCGTTTGATCCGTTTCAGAATTGATTTTCTTATGGTTGTATGGTCCTTGTAGAATTTGTATCCGACAAAATCTATCGGCCTGCTGTCAAGCCTGTATATCTGCCAGTTGTCTTTCAGCTCCATTTCTCTTTCGGCTAGTCTCTTCACATAGATCTGATGTGCTTTCCGTAGTTTTCTTTTGTTCGGTCCGCATATCACGGTATCATCTACATAGCGCGTCATGAAATAATCTTTTCCCAAGAATTGTTTCACTTCAAAATCTATATCCGTAAGAGAAATATTGCATAACCACCTTGCTGGATCCGTTCCGACCGGAATGCCCCGGTCTTCTGGAAGCTGTGGCTCATTTTTCAGTTGTGCTAATCTAGGATATGCGTCTATGAAGACTCCATATAGCCATAAAACATCTTCATCCTTGATGTATCTTCTCAATACTTCTTTGCACCACTCATGCGGAATGGTGTCATAGCAATGGTGAATGTCATTCTTATAGACATACTTTGCTTTTTGAGGATATCTTTTCCTGTAGAGTTCTATTCCCCTTTGTGACATTGCACCGCCCCGGCCTTTAATGGATCCGGTACAGTATTCGTACATGTGCTTTTCAAGGATAGGAGCAACAACTCTATCTGCTGCATGATGTACGCACTGATCAGGCCAGAATGCCGGTTTCGCAAGTCTCCGTCTCTTCTGTTTAATTCCGTCATTGATGTAGCGGACTGCAAAAGGTGAAGGTTCATAAGTCTTGTTCTTGATCATCTCGCTTAGTTTTCCGGCGTATTCGTCAAGATGTTCAAGGATATATTTTACTCTTCTTCTCTTTCTTTTATCGTCTGCTGCTTCTATGATTGCCTGCCTGCAGTTATCGATGTCATATATCTTTTCGTATAAGTAACCTACACGTTTCATTCTCTCAAAGCTGCCCTCATAGCGTTTCGACTATGCTACTAAGCCATGCCATTTATCGGGCGGATTTTTTCCGAGTGGAACGGAATGCAGCCGTGCTCCGTTTGCCTGCCGGATTTCTCCGCCAGCTTTGAGAGGGCGAGAGGCATAGTTCCAGTTCGCATTTCCGAAGTCGTTGTTGCAGTTCAAATTACGGACTGAGTCGTTTGAGCCATTGTTGAAACTGCCGCCCGCGAAAGGAACACCCCATGTGTCACCGCTGCATCCCAAATAAAATTTATTGTTTAAAAGTAAGAAAGTAGTTTCGGGGGAGGATTCCCCCGAATCCCCCTCAAATGGTGTTTATCGCTTGAGAGGGCGAGAGGCAGAGGACCAGTACGCATACCCGAAGCCGCCGCCGCAGCTCAAAAAACGGACCGAGTCGCTGGAGCCACAGTCGAAACTGCCGCCCGCGAAAGGACGCTGCCCGTTCTTGTTGGCCCATCTGTATGCAGCCTCATAGGTTTCTGATCCTGCTCCGTTGTTTACCGATACCGGGTATTCAAGTGTTGGATAATGCTTATTGAAAGCTTCTTTCTTAATCCAACCATCTCCAACCGGAATTGATTCATCAAGTTTTGTGAACCCGTCATAAGTGTCTGAATACTTCGAAGGGTCTGTACAAACATAAACATCCAATGCATCTGAATCTGAATTGTATTTCAGGTTCATTCCATCAATTCCGGTATGCATTGTCGCGTAGAAGTCTTCTACCCAAAGAGTTCTTACTGCATGCTTACCGTCATTTGCTCCGGCTGTACCGTTTGCATTTGCCATTGATGTAGTCTCACCGATAAACGGTGCTGATCTCCAGATTGTTGATGTCGTTGTTGTTGTGAATGCAGCTCCATCAAGAACGATATCAACGGCGTTTGCTGTATTTGATGCTTTCACTTCTGTGATCTTCCGATCCTGTGCTACGCTTGCATTCCAGACTCCGGATGTTCCGATACATACTGTCTGTCCTACTTCAAAGTTTGCATCATTTGAAACCGTGATCTTATTCACGTTTGATTCTGCAAGAAGTGAAGTCTTTGTGTGATACCAGTCTGCGTGTCCTCTTCCGAAAGTCGTTCTTACATTTGATTCTGCAGAGTAGCAAAGGATAAGGTTTGCCATGATATCCCACGCCCACTTGTCGATGATCTGCCAGTTATCTCCGTTTGTTTTTACTGCTGTTCTGTCTGCAGTTACCGACGAATTATAAAGCGGAACCACTCCGGAGACGGAAACATAATGTCCTTTAGAGTTCTTCGAGCCAAAGAAAATCGGGAAATACCAATGATCTGTCTTCGTTCCGTCTGAACGTTTCATCAGTTCTTTGATCGAAATGCTGTTCGGATATCTCTGTGAATCCGAGAATACTCTGTACTCCCAATTCTGCCCGTCAGAATCCTTTGCATACCATCTCGCAAAATACATGTCTGATGGAATCTCAAGCATTACAGAAATATCGTCTCCGGTCCATACGAAATCTGCATCACCGATGTAAGCTGCTACGGTTCCATCCATGTTGAGATCACAAGGCTTGAGCTGGTTAAAAGGCCATACCTTCATGATCGGATCTTCGATCTCGTCATTACCTCTGGCATATACTGCAGACATTCCCTTAGTATTGCCGAATCTCCTCCAAGCTGTACTTGATACCGGCGTACCATCATCGGCGCACTTTCTCTTGATACCTACGCACCCTGCCTGTCCTTCTTCCAGCGCTACTACTCTGTCAGTGAGTGAATCAAGATCATCCTGTGAAGCAAGACCGCCTGCATCTACATTGATGCTGATGTTTTCCGCGTTACCTACGGAAATATATTCAATGTACCGTAATGATCCCGGCGCCACCCCGTTATAAGCCGGCATCCAATCCGGTTTGTCTGGCTTTGCTACTGTTAAAGAATAAAGGATTTCGATTCCATCTGATCCTTTTGCATAAACGCCAATTTCTCTTACATAATAGCCTGCAGTGATTTCAAGGTTTGAAGCATTCATTTCCAGCTTGCATGTTGCATTATTTACAACGCTTGCTTTTGATACCTTGAATTCATTCTTTGCGTTTTTCAGAGATGTTCTTGCTGCAAGATCGCTTACTGATTCTGTCCCTGAATAAGTACCATCGCCTAAAACAAATTTTGTAAATGTGATTCCGGATGAACCGGCTAAACATTTTGCATGAAGCGCTTGACCAGATGCCGTTAAAACCATTTTGTATACTTCGAGCATTTAATCCTCCTTAGTAACCATATACAATTACTGCTTGAATGCAGCTCATAACATGTACGCCATTTCTGGCATAAGCCTTTACTGTGATTTTATCTCCGGCATTTGCAGTAAATGACTTATTAAACATTGTTCCTCTCCAGTTCCAATTCCATGAATCTATATTTCTTGCATCAACAACGGAATTGTTTTTCCATATTTCGCATATTGTATTGTTTCCAGAATATCCTCTATAGCATGCAGAAAATCCTCCATAATAAACAATCCCTGCCGCCGGCAACGTGAACGATTCTTCGTATCCATCATCTCTCTGGTCTGATCCGAATCCTCTTGCTGCTTCGGCGCTGATGGCTGCTTTATTTCCGTAGAAATTTCCTGCAATTCCTGCTATAGTTTTCCCTTTTGCTATAGATCCGGCTGAAACTCCAAGATAATTTCTGACTGTGCTTTTAGGACATCTAAGTTCTGGCGCCCAGCTTTCGTTTCCTGCTGTTGCATGGTAGTATCCTTCCGGCGCTTTATTGAATGCGTAATAGTCTGATCCTTCTCCCATTCCAGCGTTCTGGTAATTCCCACAATCTTTCATCGTTCCGGTCTTTAATTCTCTGTCACCTGCAATGAATTTTTCTGATGCTAGAACATGACTTGCTATTGCAGTTCCTTTTTTGTAGTCAACCGGCGCTCCTCCGCCCATCATTTTTAATTCCATAAGCGGTCTCCTTTAACCTGAAAATCCTTTTAACAGTATTCCGAATGCTGCTGATGGTGCTTCTTTGTAGCATTTCAAAACAAGTTTTCCATCTGCTGAATATGATCTACCCTGTCCGAAAAATAATCCTCTTGCTTCCATTTCGGAAACTATAGCATCTGCATCAGTACTTATTGTATAAGGCCATATCTCGCAATTTGTTTCCGCTGTCATTCCTGATAACGTCTTTTCAGCTGTATATACTGTTACTCCGTTTTCGGTTGCAGCCTTCCAATCTGAAACATTTACAGTAATTTTCGTTTCGGAATTCATCTTTACAATAGCATTCGCATTTTCTGTCGTTTCGGAATTCATCTTTACAATAGCATTCGCATTTTCTGTTATTTGTTTTTGCAACGTTTCCGAAGCCTCTGCTCCTAGAGGCAGCTTGAAATATCCGTATTCTCCGCTTACAAGAAGTTTCCAAACGTATACTTCTGATGATTCTGTATCAATATAAATCGCATTTGTCCTTCCTTCTTCCGGAAAGCTGTTTCTGTCAGAAGTCCATGTATTAGAATCTGCCCAACCGTAATCGGCATCTTTTTCAGATTTCTTGAATAAATATTGTCCTGCTTCTCCTTTGCTCAATCCTTCATTGATTAAATTAACGATCTTTTTAAGACTTTCAAACTCGTCTGCAGTAACATGTGCTCCTGACGTTTCGATGGTAACGTCTTTTGCATTTGCCACTTCAATGGTTATCTTTTCAACAATGTCTGAAATGCCAACTGAATTATTTGCAGGGATTGCAACGGTATTAGAATCTGCAATAGAAATCGCATATAAGATTTCTCCTTTATCCGGATCTGTTGCAAAAATTCCCATCTCATTCAGGATATATAATTCATTCAGCTTTTCATTCGTGATATCCACCGTCAGAATTACTGTTGAATCGTTCCCGGCTATAACCTGTATGCTGGAAAATGGAAATGTTTGCTTCTCGTTTTTAAGCTTAGTAGCTACTTCCAGATTTTCTCCGTCTTCCCATATTCCCGAACCTGTTGCGGCTCTTGTGAAGCTGATTCCGGTATTTTTTATATGGCTTTTTGCAATAAGTGCCTTGCCGTTATCTGTCAATGCGTATCTTGAAAACAGCGCCATCATTATCCTCCTCGTATTATTGTTTTCTGGTCAAATGCTGCCGCAATTCCTATATTGATTTCTGGAACCATTTCTGTTTCTTCTGTAGTCTCCGTGATTGCAGAAATAGAATCCTGTGCTGATGCAATTCCTATATTGATTTCTGGAACCATTTCTGTTTCTTCTGTAGTCTCCGTGATTGCAGAAATAGAATCCTGTGCTGATGCAACTCCCAATTTATTTGATATCTCAAATTCCTTATAGGATTCTTCTTTGAAAAGCAATGTGCTGTCTTCAATTATCCCGGCATCTGTGAAAGCAATTATTGCTTTCATTTTCAGAGGATCTTCTGAATTATTCTCTTTTATGTCGTTCGTAACAAACTGCTTTTCGTTAAATGATGGTACTACTTCAATTCCTACTTTTCCTTCAATTTCATGGCGTGTTATTACTTCTCTAAGATGTGAAGATGCATTTTTTACCTTCTTAATAACTGCGCTTATTCTTTGGTAGGATTCTACGGATGATATTGCTTCCGTTTCGATATCGAAATATCCAGGCGTTTTGTCTGTGTCGAAATCGTACCATTCGATAACTTTACCGCCTCCGAAGATCACATTCACCATGTCTTCTACGGCTTTTGTGCTTCCGGCTGTCATATACCATGGAATAGCATTCTTAATTACGCTTCTTTTCATATCTATATCCATAGACTGTGAATAATAAGAAACGTCGAGTTCTACTGCCATATAGTCCAGGATATCTTCCGGCATAGTGTCGATGGATGTATATAATAGAGCCTTGTTTAACGCTTTCTCGACATACAGTTCAATGGCCTTCTTGATCGCATAGGATCTCGCCTGTGAATCTGCATCTGCTTTTTCCTTTGGGATGATGTCAATAAGTTCTCCATCTTTCAGATCAATCATCCTCAATTCCTCCGTATGTTACTTTCGTGGAAGAACATATAGCCACTTGCCTCTGTGTTGTGGTCATGTAAACCGGCTGCGATACGACTACTCTTTTTGCTCCGGCATTCTTCATGAGAGTAATCAGCTCGTCAGGGTTTATATCTCTTCCAAGCTTCCCGCGCTGCCAGGTTAAATAATCCTGCACTGATGCGTCTACAAGACTCTGAATTGTCTCCGCTTTTGATTTATCTGAATCGTTAATATAGTAAGCGGCATTGATCGTATAATTTACGGCGGTAGGTTTCTCAACTGAAACCTTATCTGTAAGCATCTTTCGTGAATGGTCTGAAAGATATGCCTGCATGTCCTTGATATATTCGTCTCCCGGAATGATTCCTCCATTAAGAAGCGGTACAACATTAACAACATCTGGGCTGTCAGAAAAGACTTTGATATCCGCAAGCGTCTGATCAAACTGCAGTGCTTCCCATGCGTATGCTCCATCTGTACCTCCATTTGTGTACCCATTTGGTGCAAGGTAGATCCTCTGCTTTAATTCATCGTCTGTCTCTATATCTCTTCCGTTTTCCGGTGCTGTTATATTTTCTACTGAATCAATAAACGGGATGATGTCAACCATTGTATTGATCTCACCTTTTGAATAATTATTCCCGTCTTTTCCTTCTATGCTGCATTGTGCCGTAACATCAATGTACGTTTTTCCAGCCGGGATCTCCGCATATTCAGTGGTTGCAAAATATACTTCATCTCCTGCTGTTGTTCTTGATCCTGATGGTATAGGTGTCGCGCTTGTTCTTGCTGCGTTCAGACTATACCGGATAGTTGTGAGCGAAGCGGCTGCTGCTTTCCTTGATGTCTTTTTGTTTGCTCCCAGCTCTTCAAGGTAATTTCCTACTGAATATTTCAGCAGATTCATTTTCCCTGTGAAATCAATTTTCTTTAGCAGCAGGAAAATATAATATCCATCCGTTTCAAGCCTTAACCGGCATTCATCAGCTTTTCCCATTACAGCATCTTTTCCGGTCACTGCTTTATACTTTTCTTTGTACCATGAAAGCATCTGCGCCTGCAGATCATCAATAGTAATATTGTCGATAAAGGAGATATCAGGGTAATCCTCCAAAGCTTTAAGACTATCTGCCATAATTATCATTCCTCTCTATCGTTATTGTCGGTATCAGTTTTCCGGATATACTGTCAACTTCGAAATTAACTTCCTCTACTGTGACTTCCGGTATATACTTTTCAATCTGATTGATAAGTTCTATCATCAAATCCTGTTCTGCGTCCGGTGTTGTTTCCGAAAGCATGCTCCATGAAATTCCGAAATCTCTGTTTGTCGCAAGGCTCCCGCGTCTGGTTGAAAGAAGCGTATCCAGGTCTTTCCGGATCCGTTCAAGTTCTTCCTTGTCCTCTTCAAAATCAAATTTAATGTTGTACTCTTCCTGCATCAGTTGTACTCCTTAAACTTGATATCCATTTCAAGTCCCTGCACTTTACCATCCCACAAAACTGTTTTGAAGTTTTCTGATATTCCGGAAATAATGCATCTTCGATCCATCAATTTATGATTTCCAAGGATTAGATAATTGACTTCCCGATACCGCATTTTCTTTCTGACTTTCTGATACATTGCGTAAGGTCTCACGCCAAGCTCTACCATCAGAACAACATGCATTGATGCTTCATCAAGCTTTTCTCCTGTGACTTCCGCGTGTCCCTTCCATCCCGGCGTTGTATGCTCCGCGATATTTAATCCCTGTTCCATTGTCAAAGATGAAAATGTAAACTGCTGGCTTCCATTGACTTTGAATTTTAAGGATCCGAAACGCCCTATAGCCATTTATCATCCTCCCAATGCTGATATCCTCTTTTCGTGATCGTCCAGTTTCTTTATGATGTCTGCTACGGTAATGGTTCCGCCTCCCGATAACGTGATAGAACTTCCCGAAATCGTGATGTTTCCTCCCATAGCCTTTATGAAAGCTCCGGCTGCAAGATCCATCCAGAAAGCGGTTTCTCCGGATATCGGCGGCTTATTCGCTCCGTTCCAGAATCCACCCATTACGATACCGGCGGACGCTCCGTTTTCTAGGTGGAGAACAACAACCATGTCTCCTTTCTTCGGCATCTTGTACATTCCTCCGAAAGATGCATACGGCATGTCTCCCGTTGCCCCGTCTCCCCGGTCTTCGTAATATACTTTCACGGTGCCTGCTGCCGCGTTGACACTAGACACCGTACCGACACGAATACTATCCATTACAACCTCTCAAATACCTTATGACATTTGAATGTTTCCGTTAGTCCTCCGGATCCGTAAGAAACCGAAACCGTATCTATAAAATATCTTCCGTTGATTCTTCCTGACTTCTTCACATCAATACAATTTGATGCATTGATAAACGGGTTAAATAGTGCCGGGGACATTGTAAATGTCACGGCCTTTTTGTTCTCCGCATTTACCTTGTTCTTTGCAATCAATTCGGCTTCTGCAATGCTCGACGCTTTCTGATTGATGTAAAGTACCCGCGTAGGATCTGCAGTGCTTCCGACTGTTAATGTCTTCGGCTCTGTCTTTCCTACTTTTGATTTAACCGTTTTTCCTGTCTTCGGGTCCGTATACTTTATAATTGCTCCGGTATATGTCCCCTGCAGAGTAGAATTCCATGTGTAGTTCTGCTGCATCTCATGCAGCGGATAATCTGCATCAGGAATCTCATACGCTTTTCCAAGGTACAACCTGTAGAAATTCTTCGCGCTTCCTTCGTATGCTTCCTCTTTGAAGATTACGAAACCGACTTTGTAAACTTTAAGATCATATCCGTACTTCTCGCATACTTCTTTCAGGAATGCACTGTCTGTCTTATCGCTCTGCTCTATAGAATCAATGGCCTGATCCGGACCGTTGAAATACATTTTCGTCATTCCATACTTTCCAAGGAACTCCGTTGCAATGGCTTTCAGCGTTGTCTTTTCCCAGGTCTTTGTATTTGTCTTGTTCTTGAAGTCTCCATTCGCCGGTTCTGAAACTGCCTTCACAATCATTTTCCAAGGGTTCCCGGTGATCGTGATATCATCTACTACGAAATTACCGCAATGGTATTTCAGCGGTTTTGTGGCGGCTCCATAGTTAAACCAATTTTCAAGGTAAATCGTTACGTCAAGATCTGCGCCTTTCTCCGGCTGCCATGCTATTCCGTCCCGGTCGTTCAATGTAATGGATATCTGGTCCAGCGTTCCGGAAGCATTGTCCGTATATTCAATGCTTTCCACCTGCTTAGATACTCCCAGCTCCACGCCGTTGTATTTCAGGACGGAATAGAATGTTCTCGCATATCCCGGATATTGTTCACTCATTCATTGACTCCCTCCACAAAGCCGCGTCGCTGTCTACTTCTTCGGTATCTGTCGTGTTGCTTTCATCCTCCGTCGGTATATTCAGTTTCACACCGGCGGAGAAAAGGAGGGTATCAATATGAGAAAGATTAGCGTCCATGATTCTTTCGAAATCTTTATCATCACCGTATACTTTATATGCAATGATGTCCCAGGTGTCCCCGGCTATCGTCGTGTAAGTCTTCATAATGCAAGTCTCACATTTTCTCTTTCATACTGTGCCATCATACGTTTGAATTCATCAAAGCTTGCGCGGGTTGCCGACATTACTTCGCTCTGTGATGCATTACCGGCAATGTTTATATTCGGTGCAAATGTAATTGACCGGCTTGAATTATCAGAATTTACCGTATTCCCTGCAGACTGTAGAAGTGCTCCCGTCTGTTCATAAAGGCTTGCGGCCCTCTGTGACTGGTTAATCGGTATGATTGCTTCCGGATATCCTGCCTCACCTATCAAGTCGAACTCTGGTGCTCCCACGATACCGCCTGCTGCCTTCTTCGTGATTGTTAGTCCCGTCTTTCCGCTATATTCTCTAATAGTCTGTTCTGCAGCCTGCGCCATCAAAGACTTACTTGATACCTGATCTGAAGCTGGTGTATTAGTTACTGTCGGTTTTAGATTGATAAGCACTTCTGCATCAACCGTGTATGGATTTGCAAGTGCATTATTGATTTTGTTGTAAAGTGCATTTCTCGTTTCATCAAGGTTTGTAGGATCTGCGATGCCTTCTACAAGTTTGTTTCCGAACATCACGCCTTTGAGTCTCAACCTTCTATAGAAATCCGCAAGGTTCTGATCATTTGTGAGATTCTCTGCAATGTATTCAAGCATTGCATTTTCATCACCGCCCATCGCTTTAAGAAGATTGACGTTTGACATACCTTTAAGAATCTTTTCAGGTACTTTTTCTCCGGCATCTACATACGACTGGTAAAGCTCTTCAAGCTGTTCTGTCTGCGGTTCCATTTCTTTCAAGAAATTGTTTATCGCGTCCCTCGTTTCCGGGTTCTTCTTTCCAAAATTCTTGAAATAATCTTCAATAGTGCTTTCGTATGCCTGGTTTGCTTTATATCCGTTTCCTGATACTCCAAATTCAGTATTTGCATTGAGTAAAGCCTGTTTCACAATATCCGGAAGTCCCTGTGTAACTGTATCTACATCCGGCTGGTAGTTTGAAATTATCCGGTTTGTTTCCCAGCTCGTTCCTCTTGTCGTGATGTCTTCGACTCTCTTTTGATACTGATCCTGCACCTTCTTCTTTTCGGCTTCGTATTCATCCTGTGAACGATATGTACCGTTACTCTTTCCAAGTTCAACAGCACTTAATCCATATTCTGCCGCCTGCTGTGCCTGGTCTAGTTCTGTCTGTTGAATTTCTCCTAGCTCCTGCTGCAGATTTTGAAATGTTTCGCTTGTTAAATCCTGCCCTTGATACTTATTAAGTACCATGTCAACTTTTGCCTTTGACTGTGCGTTTGCTACTTCATCGGTAATGTGCTGTAGCTTCTGCTCCAGCTGCATGATCGTGTTTGTATCAAGCTTATCAGGATTCAGCACGCCATCTTCTATAGCGCTGCTGTACGCATCTCCAAGCTGTTTTCCTAGATCTTCAACCTGCCCGTGCAGCGTATTATATGTCTGGTTAAATCCGGCAATTAAACCTTGCCCTATAATGCTGTCTGCTCCGAATAGTGCATCAACCGACTGTTGTGCTGTATAATCTCCCTGCTCTACTAGAGATAAACTATCTGCAATAATCTGATTGATTGAATCTCCAAGAGTTTGTTTATCTTCATCGGATAGCTCAAATCCGTTTTCTACTTTCCAAATAATCTTGTTGACTGTTGCGTGAAGATCTCCAAGCTGTACATTCTGCTTCGACAAATCTGCAAATGAGTCTGTGAAGTCTGAAAGTCTCTGGATAGTGTCTTCTCCCATGATCTTTTCAGCAGCATCGTTTAATTCCTGCAGTGTGAGCGTGACGGTTCCAAAATGGTCCTGCATGTTCTGCGCTGCATTATCTTCCGCTACACGCTTCATGGCTGTATGAATTGCTACAACTCCTGAAGCAAGAAGCGTTAATCCTGCTGCCGCTATTGCTGCTTTCGGTCCGCCTATTCCTTTTACAAATTTTCCTATAGTGTCAAGTGCGTGAAGTCCTGTACTTGCTCCCTTCAATAATACAATCTGGCCTACTATGGTTTGTAATGGTATAAGCGCTTTAGGATCAAATATCAGAGATTTTCCAAGGTTAATAAGTGGTTCAGCAATATTTTCAACGTCCCCTGCTGCATCCTTTATCATTCTCTTAATCGTCGGATATTTGGTCTGGAATGTATCTGCCAGGTCTCCGCCTTTATGAACAAGCTGTGTGAGTTCCTGTGCTGCGTCTCTTAATGGATCCCGTAAGCTGTCATAGATTCTTATTCCGGTGTCCTGTAAAGCGGAGTTAAGAATCTGTGTATCGCCCCAAAGGTTATCCATCTTTGTGGCTGCCATCTTTTCCAGTGCTCCGGCTGAATTTTCAAGAGAATCCTGCAGGCTGTCCCATTCCGATTTTCCATCTTTAGCGGTTCGATTGAGACCGTCCATAAGATCAGTAAGGGCCGCGATATGCCGTTTTCCTCCGAGTGCGGAGTATGCTGCATTTCGTTCCTCTTCTGTCATATCCTTTGTTTTCTGGTTGACTTCTTCAAGGACTGCTTTTAATCCTTTGAAGTTTCCCTGTGAATCAAAAGCGGATATTCCAAGCTTATCCATCATTTTTCCGGCTTTTCCTGCTCCGGTTGTCAGATTGATAAGCACTGCTCTCATTGCAGTACCGGCTTCCTCCGCCTTCAATCCACGGTTCGCCATGATACCGAAAGCGGCTGCCGATTCCTCTACGGGTATTCTTAAAGATTTTAGCACACCGCCTGTTTTGATATAGGCTGTCATGAGCTGTTCAGCAGTCTGGTTGGAGCTGTTGTTCGCTTTAGCAGCTACGTCAAGATAGTGATTGAAGTCTTTTCCGGTGCTATCCATCTGAACGCCGAGCGCTGCCATCGAGTCCGTTACAAGTGACGATGTTTCCGCAAGATCTAGTCCGGTCGATTCAGAAAGATGCAAAACTCCCGGAAGTGCCTTTACTGAATCCTGTACATTCCATCCTGCAAGTGCCATGTATTCCAATGCGTTTGCGGATTCTGTAGCAGTTTTCGTTGTTGTTCGTCCGGTCTCCATTGCGGCATCTTTTGCTATTTTGTATTCTGTCTCCGTTGCGGATGCTGTGGCTTTCCATGAAGACATAGCTTTTTCGAAATCTTCTCCGGTATCTACTGCCTGCTTTCCGGCTACTACCGCTGCCGTTCCTGCTGCCGTAAATGCTGCGGCTCCTACTGCAGCTACTTTCTTCAATCCGTTCCATGCTCCGTTGATCAGCGGATCCATGTTCTTCAGTCTGGTAGCAAGCGGAATAGAATTTGTGGCTTCAGTTGCCTTGACAGCCGTGTTTGCAATATCCATGAGCTGTCTTTTCGTATGGAGCACACTTTTATCAAGCGAGCTATCCAATATTCCGGCAATTCGTACCGCTAATTCGTATTCCTTCTTGTTCGACATTTTTTATTTCCTTGCCTTGTTCAGTTCTGAAATAGCTTCCGGGATGATGTTCAGCCATTCCCAAAGCTGTCTAAACGGGAGATCGTAGAAAAATTCAAGACCGGTTCCTGATAGAATTGATGCTTTCGCGGTGAGCTTCTTTAAGTCTCTTATGTTTTCAGGGGCTATACCCTCGCGAATAAAAAAGCTCTCACCATTACCTGCAAGCGTGTTGCGTCTCTTGCATCCAGCTTATCAAGCCATTCATACGGCATGTGGTTTACATTCGCTGCGATAAAAGCATAATACAGTACAGAATTTTCAAATCCGGAATAAACATTGTTCCGTACCATCTGCTGCTGTACTTCCGAAATGTCTCTAAGTGAGAGATTATAAAGACCGTTCAGATCAATCTTATCGTAAGACTTCCCTTCAAATTCCAATGTCTGTTCAAGTTGCAATGAAATATCAGGGAGCTTATAATCTTCTTCCTTTTCTGAATTTTCTACATTTTCGGTTTTGGCGGTGGATTCCTCCACCGCCTTCTTTTTCTCTTCTTCCATGTTCTATTTCCTATCAGCACATGTTCCGTACTTCTTCCATGAGGTCCTTGCCGTTCACCATGAAAATGTTGTTCAGCTTGTCGATCTCATAGATAACAGTACCGTCTACTGTGAGTTTCAGGTAAAGAGCTTCGAAAGTAAGATTTCCGTTCATCGGGTTTCCCTTCTCAACGGTGCCAGGGTCAACGTCTTTCGTCTTACCGCGAACCTCATAAACCAGCGGACACATGAACGTGTTTCCGGTCGATGCATCAAGGCACTGGAAAGCACCTCTAAGCGTTACGCCCTTCACTACGCTGTGATCCATGTAGTCTAAGTATTCGGAAGTGATCGATTTGAACGGGATCTCCTGCGAAATAGAGGACGTATGCCCTACTACCGGAGTTTCATACTCACCGCCGATACCAGCGCCGGAAATGGTTGCTTTAAGCGTCTGTACCTGTGCAATCTTTACGGATGCTGTCATACCGACAAGTCTGTTTCCATCGGAGTTGTAGCAGTTGAAATCGTTAATGACTTCCGGAACAACTTTCTGATCTGTAATCTTAGGCATTTACTTACCCTCCTAAAACAGTCTGCAGAATAGTAGGATCAAACTCCACAAGGTCTTCGATAAACTCTGCAGGAGTAAAGAAGCCGATGTATGTGTGGAAAATGATGTGACCATTGAGAATGTTTGTAACCGGGTTCTCGTCCGGGTCATATACAAGCTTACCGCCTGCAATGCTTCCGGCCTTTGTGAGAGAATTCAGATACATATTCTCTGACGTAACAAATGCCTCTGTAAGACGCGGTGAAATCGGATCATCCACCTTTGCCTTGTATGTAAGAATGAAATGCTTACGATACCATGAGAACATACGCTTTACGGCAATCCATCTGTCCTTCGGATCCGTAACGCCCGGATATGCTGCCGTGTTATTTCCCCATGTCTTGTAACCGTTGTCATTCATCAGAGTGACAATGCCGTAAGAGTTCACGGTTTCTGCCTGCGGAATGTCGAGAAGCACTTCCGTACCGTCTGCAAGCACTGCAGCAGAAAGCCCTGTGTCTTCGTTCGACGGGGACTTATACGGTACGTCTCCATGATCGGCGTCGGTAGCTGCTGCCACTGTAGCCCATACTACGGAGCAATCGTATGCCTTGTCTCCCAGCTTACCCATAGGCCAGCAGAGAATAGCATGTGCGGATGTGATCCCCATTCCTTCCTTAGTTTCCTTCAGGTCTGTGTACTTCTTTGCTTTGGTCGTGTCGATATCAATAGCACATTCGCAAGGGAAAAGTCCGTTAAGCTCTTCGCACTTTGCCGCGAGTGCTGCACAAACTGTAGCATCGGAAGACCACTTCGGTGCAAGAAGAATTCCCGGAACCATACCGAGTTTCGGATATACCTGGCGGATAACTTCAATTCCTTTTTCTTCTCCGGTCGATGCATTGTAGCCGCCGATGATATCTTCCTTTGTTACCTGCGATGGGTCGAGCTGTGTACCGGAAACGGAAATCTCTGACACACCGTCTTTAAGAAGCGTGATATCTACGCCGCCTGCGTCGTTGAATGCTGCGACGTAATCTGTGCCTTTCTCCAGAATGGTTTCACCGTTCTTCACAACTAGATCTGAAAGCATAACACCTTCTTCCGAAATCGTTGCCTTGTTCGATGTAACCGTAAGAGATTCTGCAAGGTCCTTCTTGTGCTTTGCAGGATCCAGTACATTGATACAGATGATCGGCCCTACATTCTTTACACGGAATGTATAGTCCATAAGCTCACTGATCGTGTAGCTTCTGAAATCCGATGAATAGCCGAGCGCTTCTACGCCTTCTGCGAAGCTGTTTACCAGTACCGGCTTGTTCACCGCTGCTGACGGATCCGCTGCAAGGTTGATCGGCGCCGTACCGACGATAACACGGAGTCCGGCATCAGATGTCTGCGGGACGGTTAATGCTGTTTCCTGCTCCCGCGTTGCAATTCGATGATTGTACGACATGTAATCAATCTCCTCTCTTTGCATGCTCTACATATCTGTAAAGCATTGCCAAATTAGAATCTTTGTCTTGTAATTTCTTGCTTGCCTCCGCGAACTGCGAAGATGGTATGATCAATCCTCCGATAGCCGGAAGCTTTGCAATGTTGTCTTTCATGTACTGCGGGATGTCCCCGATATAGAGCTGTCCGTGTGCAATGCCCCGGAATCCCGGACCGATGTACATGTACTGTTCTTCTTTTTCCAGTACCTTATTTGCCGACGTTTTTGCCGGCGCGGTTTTCCTGCTCATGTATATTCGCTTAACCTCCGTGGCGTCCGGATGTCAAAGTACGTGACAAGAGCGCCGTATGTAAAAGGGAATGTGTCCTGATCATTCTCTATTTCCCAATGGAAAATGCCAGGGTTGTTATATTGATTATCAAGCAACGGGTTCTGAATGAATCTGTCTTTGATAACATCCACAATGTTGATGAAGTCTCCGGATCCTGCATTGTCTGACCTATCGTCAAACACGCCTATAACGATTGCGAACTGTACCCGATGAAACTTGTCCGGTCCTTCGATGTCTCCGCTTGCTACCATTGTTTTAATCCAAGGGCAATCAAGTATAGGATCTTCAACCTGATCTCCTATAAAGTCCGTCGTTTCGGTGTTGGTGTCTTCCGAGAATTCCGATAAATCTTTCGTCGGTATCGGTAATCTCTGACCGTATACCTTGATCGGTATAAGCTCGTCTGACTTCGGATTAGGAAAACGCATATTCTCCGTAATCTTCTTCAATTCCTCTATCAATGCCATCTGGCAATGATATATTGTATTTCCTGCTTCACTCATGATGTGACTTTGCTCATTGCTTTGTTAAACTGTGCCATCACTTCATTAAGCACAATCTGTTCAATGTCCTGTTCTACGGCTCCATAAGTCTTTTCATTCGATGCCATGATCATATCTGACGAACCCAAAACCTTTGTAATAGGCAACCTACCATTGTATTTTTTTCTGGTCGTTCCCTGCTTGTTTCTGAATCCTACTGCGATATGTCCGCTGTCAAATTGTGTTACGAATGCATTCTGCAGATGTCTTGTACTTCCTTTCAGTTGTGAAATAGAAACATTGTATTTCTTCTGCGGTCCAAGCATTCTATAGATCGTGATTCTTTCTTTGCTTCCAGGCGATTTTCTCACCTGCAGCTTATGAAGCTTGTATGGCGGATTCTTCGCAAATATCGTCGGTGTTGACGCCGGATGATATTTGAATTTTGTAATGTCTGGCAGCTCTGATTTGAAATGAATTACGGCTCCAACATTCCGTACATTTCCTTTTGTGATGCTCGATCTTCCATAAACGCCTGCTGCCCATGGTGCCTGATAAACGCCTTTTACCTGATTAGATAAAAGCTTCTGTATCTTCTTCGCTGCTGTGTTGGATCCATGCGATATAACAAACTCTGCTGATCTTCCGTTGATGTTGTTCATTGCGGCGACGATTGCATTGTATTGTTTTTTATCAAGCTCAATTTTTATTCCATGGCTTACGACGTTACTCATGTCCGTATCTCTTCAAAGTGATGCTGTATACTCCGCCTTCGTCTCTTGAATCCGTTACTTTATATTGTGATCCGTCAAGAAATAATGTTCTTCCTCTGACTGGCTGCTCTCCGAAAGTTGTACGCGGTACATAGATCAAAATGTTATCTTCATATAAACCGTCGATTCGTGAGTGTTCAAACTGCTTTTTTCCTCGTTCCTCGACTTCGTTTGCATCTACGACGATAAGCATTTTCTTACCGTTGATTGTGTGCCATTCTCCGAATTCTGTTTCGTTCATGAACACATTCGATATATCTTTGTAAGCAGCATCTTTGAAAGTCATTTTTTCTTTCTCCTGGCTGGTAATCTTCCGATAAGATCTTCACCGTCGGAATGATTGCTTGCTTTCCCCGGAAGTCCTTTTCTTGCTGTGAGTGGCTTTGCTTTTGGTTTTTCTTCCTCCGGCTCTGTCTCTTCGAAAGCGGCTCCTGATTCCAGCCAAGCTTCTTTATCATCCGTGTCCGGGAGATAGTCTCCCGGACGGTATGTATAATTTCCTACGGTGATTCTCTGCTTTGCTCTAAGCATATTAACCGATCTTTACGGCGATAGTTGTATCGCCTGCTGCCGCTGCCTTGAACACATATCCTGCCGGGACTGTGGTATCACCTGCTGTAGCAGTGATACCCTTGTCTCCGTAATAAACGTCTGTTCCTGCAGCAAGCTCTTTAGCGTCTGCATACGGAAGTTCGAAAACGCCTTCGACTTCAAGTGCTCCGATTTCGCCCGGATCAATATCCGCACCGGCAATACCGATGTGCTTACCGAATTTCACTACTTCGCCTGCAGATACCTTTGTATCTCCGGAGTTCGTCCAGTTCATAGACTCACCGCGCTGTAAATAGCTATATCCCATAGTTTCCTCCTATCAGGCTGTCTTGCCAGGATTCTTTGTAATGCCGCGGAAGTCTCTTACCCATACGGCTGCATCAATCCAAACATCCCATGTGAAACCGAGAACGCCCGGCGCCTCCATACGTCGGATGGTCGGCATCTCGTTACCGTTGAGGTAATCAACGCCAATGCACTTTGCGGACATCGGATCCGCTACCATGAACCAAGGAACTGCCTTGCCTGTTCCTGCGAATGCAGCAATCTTTGGCGTTACAATCGGCTGCAGACCCATACTTACAAGCGGGTTAGCGTCGTTGTAGTCTGTTCCTGCTACCTGTGCGGAATGAAGAAGCTTCCAAACGGCAAACTGGAACTGCGGTGCCGTGAGTACGAATCTCGGCACTACCGTAATCGGATTGCCGAACTGGTCCTTCTGTGTCATCATGGTTGTGATGATTTCTTCCATCGTTGCTTCTGTCGGAACGTCTGCAGTTGCGGCAATGTTTGCATGATCAGCATGGAAAAGTGTCTTTCCATCGAAAATCTTTGCATTATCCATCAGGATGTGATAGCAAAGATTATCAAGCGTGTCCTTTGCCTTGCTTGCATAGATGCCAGGAAGCCGTGTAACAAGACCGATATCATCATTGATGAATGCCTGTCTTGTCATAGTAAACTGCTTACCATAAGTCTTCAGCTTGCTCTGCGGGAGAAGCTTCGTCTCTGGTACTTCGTTCTTTAACTCGCCGTTCTCCGGAATCTCGTCAAGGTCTCCAAGTGTGTTGATCACATACTCATGGTCTGTGTCTTCCTTGAAGTCCTGCTTAGATCCCTTCGTTGTCCAGAGCTGGAATGTAGTAGGCATTAGCTTGTACAGCTCAACGACTGTCTTTCTGATAGTCGTATCAAGAATAGCTGGAAATGCTGCAGACGGATTGAAAGCCTGTCTCTGCATAACCTCGCTGAAAAGCTCGTCGGCATCCATGTTCCGTACTTCTGCGTCTGTCTTCTCTCCGGACCGTACAAGGCATTCTTTTGCAAGGTCTCTCAGACTCCAGTTACGTGCAGATGTAGCGCCTTCTGCCGGCTTCTCAATGTTGTATGCTCCGGATCTCATGATAAGACCGTCGGATGCTGCAGCTCTGAACTTATCGCCTTCATCCTGTGTTACTTTTACACCGGTAACCGGCTGTCTGCTCTGTACCATCTTTTCAAGCATGTCTGCCATCTTTCTGACCTGCTCAACGGTTGCACCGTCGCGGATGAAAGAATCTGCATCCATGTCATGTTCGCGGCAAATCTTCGTGATTTCCGCTGCTCTTGTTCTCTCTGCTTCGATAGCCTTTGTATTGTCTTCAGGCTTCGTTGCTTCCGGCTGTGCCGGCTTCTGTGCATCAAGAGCCTTTAACGCTGCTGTCAGCTCGTCGAATTCCTTCTGCTCGTCTGCAGTAAGGTCTCTCTTTGCGGCCTTTGCCGTATCAAGAATCTCCTGCTGACGCTTTAGGATTTCTTCTCTTGTTTTCATCTTTGAAATTCCTCCATGGATTCTTTATTGATGAGTAACTGTTTTTCATAGAGTGCAATGCTGCTCCCCTGCTCTTCCTGTGACCTTCCGACTCCTACTGTCGCGTCCGCCGGAATCGACACGATAGAGATTTCGTAAGGCATCCATTTCTTTGCTATATCGCAAGGGCCGGTAAACCTTCCATCTAAAGACTTCTTGTCTGCCGCCACTGACTCCCAGTTTTCTACGATGTACCCAACTGATACACCTTTTAATGATCCGGACTTTACCTTCTGGAAAATAACGTCCGATTCTGCATCTTCATCGAAACGAACCTTTGCAATACCTCTGTTGTCTTCGATGCTTGCAGAAAGAATCTGTCCGATAACCTTGTCCCGGTTATGGTTGTAAAGTAGACATCCGATTTCGTTCAGCCTTGTCAGGTCGCAACATCCTTCGGAATGATCCAGAATCTCCGTCCCCCACCATCTATCGTATGGTTCCTCGGAACTAAACGAAAGATCCACTGTCCGTGTCTTCTCGTCTATCTCCCGTGTCTTAATGGCAAGGGTTCTTTCAAGGCTTTTACGCATTGCCTCTGTCTTTTCCTGCTGCCGTGTCATTTAATCCCCCTGTAAGATTTACACCTTTTGACTTTGCATATTGCTGAATCTCCGCAAGCTCGTCGATCTGTTCTCTCCAGTCTTTTCCGCGCTCTGCTGCAAGATCTGCGAAAGTCTTTTCTCCGATTTCCAGTGCAATCTTGTCGGCGTTTGCTTCCTTCGCCGGGTCGATCCACTTCTTCGGTCTCTTTATCCATTCATGGTTGAAGTATTTATCTTTATCATCCCAAAAATCTTTCAGGATGATTTTTCCTTTCAGTACGCAGCTTATGATGAAGTCTTCATAGATTTCATCCATTGCCTCTAAGAAAAGCTCTTTTTCCTCGTCGTATGTCGTATCATCCTCAATGGATCCCTGCCGTGCAGAGCTGTAATTTGATTCCGACATATCCCGGCTGGTGGCTTCGTATGAAAGTCCCTGTCCGGCTCCTGCCATTCTTGTCTGCTGTTTGATAAAGCCTGTAGCTTCCACGGCTTGACCGTTTGGAACTACGCTTTGCACTTCATCACCCGGAGACAGATAATTGATCATTCCAGGCACAAGTGTCTTCCCCTGATATCGTTCATCGGATTGCGGTGCATTTCCTCCGCGTCCGTACATTCCACCATTCGCCGGCGGTAATGCTCTTTTGATGAATACTGACAAGCATGCAAGCACTCGTTCCTTTACGGAAACGGCATTTACAAACTCGTTGATATCGCGGACTCTTGTTATCGTCTGCGCCATATCGGAGAATTCCCGCGCCTGTGATGGTCTCTTTAGCGAATAGATAAAGATTACGTCTTTAGCTTCATGAAATTCTGAATTCAGCGTTGTATATCCGCTGATATCATATTTACGGAACCAATACCCCATCGGTTTATTAAACTGGTTATATTCGATTCCGTTTATGACTCTATCTCCATCGAAATGCGGCGCTGTCTGCATCGGATCCAACTCGTCTACTTCAAGCATCTGAAGCTTGTACGGTACAAGGCCTCCCGATGTATAGCACTTCAGAAAAATGATTCCTCCGTCTACCTTCTTTCGTCGGACTGCTGTACGCATCATCTCGTTGAAAGACTGTCTTCCGGTAACGTCACAATTCTGTTTTTTATTCCACTTCTTCCAGAGTTTTTCTAATTCTGCATTTGTTCCATCGTCTCCGGTGTGAGCTTTCAGCTTATATCCCTGTCCGTATACATTTCTCACAAATGGAGAAATGATAGAATTCATAATATCCGAATTCCGTTCAAGGTCTCTTGCTCTTGCTCTTACCGTATCTCGGTTCCATGATTCCTCGGACTCTGCAGACTCAATGACGGCATGCCAGTTCTGATTGCTTCCGCGATAGTTACCGGCATCGTAGGAACGCATAGCATTCAATGCGTTTCTATATGCTTCGCGCTTATATCCTGCTTCCGGCGATATAAAGCCTATTAAATTATCAATCCAATTTGCCATTTATCGCCCCTGGAATATTCCGACTACTGTATTTTCCAAAAGATTGCTGCTTGTCGATGCATTCACTTCGGACATAAGTTCCTGCTGCATCTTTCGAAGCTGTGCAAGATCTGCCCTCGTTACTTTTCTAGTACCAATCTGGTATGACTGACCGCCTGCAAGGATTGTCTGTATTGCTGCGTTGACAACTGCAAGCTGTTCTTTTGGTGTTTCAAAACCTGTACTATCCATTCGTCCAATCCTTTAAGCTGTCGTTTGAAATCCAAGACGGTCCCGGAATCGTAGCTCTGTTCTCGTCTTCTGTATTGTTTTGCGGCTTGTCCTGAGGACCGTCCTGATTGTTAATTGATTCCAAGTGCATCGTTCTCACTCCGCACATTTCAGCCGCTACCATCGAATACACTTCGGTATCTAAGTAATGGTTATCTATATGAGACTGCTTCGGCGCCCAATGTGTAATGACGCCTCGCTTTGTTCTCTCTGTTACTTTCTGCTCTGCTGTCACCATCTGGCAGTATCTATCATCAATCCCGTTGTATACCATCCAAGACCCGGTTCCGTTCTCCCGCCTCATACGGTTTGCAATGGAATCCTTGACCTTATCGGTATCAATGATCACAAGTGCCATTCCGTAAGCTTTTGAATCTTTCTTGTCAATCTTTGATATCTTGAATCGGTCGTACATCTGGTTTGATGCGCCTTTACATGGTAAAGCCCAGTCTGAATTGTTGATGCAGAAATCGTATGTTGCATCCGGTTGATATCCGGAATCTACCAGGCACAACCTAACCTGCATCGGTTCTCCGTTCTCTTTCCGGTAATCTAGGTTCATTATCTCTTCAATGTCCTGAAAAGATAGCACCTGACCATGTGTTATGTTCTGTGATGTGCTATAATCTCCCCACGCTCTAATTGTGTAATAGAAAGATGTCTCCTGCACATCGACTCCGCCTGTCAGCATTTTCGCCCATTCCGGTACAGTGAACTCCGGTAACGATGTCTGACGTTCCCGGACCATATCTTCATTTGTCTTTAGCTGTGTATCTTCCCACGGCTCTGCAAGCCAGCTATTTACAAAATTCTGCAGCTTCTCCGGATCGTCTTTATCATCGAGAAATTCTTCTGCTATATCGGCCCACGTAAGGAAAACGCTATAAAGAGAATTTATCCAGTAGCCTACGCTTTTCGCCTTTCCTACTCCGCGTTTCTTTACTGTCTTCCATTCACCGTTTCTTAGCATCTCCGGCTTGTCAGAGTCTTCAATGATGCATCCGCATTCCTGGCAACAATATTCAGCAGTGGCAGCTCTTTCGTGATTTGATAATGTCCCGTCGTGATCATCATCGAACTTTATCTGTTTCCATTTCAATTCGATTTCCGAACCGCACTTAGGACATTTCACGAAGTAATGCTTTACTTCATCTGCGTTCTCTGTAAGGTTCCAAATAAAATTTTTGCGTAGTGTCGGTGTAGACACTGCATATATTTTCTCTTGCGGTCTGAAAGTTTTTGTTCTTTCTACTGCAAGGTCATACGGACTAGCTTCTTTTCCGGAAGCCGGCGGGAATTTGTCTATTTCATCAAAAAACAAATATCGTATATGATTGCTGGCAAGCTTCGACGGGGACCCCGCACCCCGTAGATAAAGCTTCATGTTCGTGAATTGAAGATCTAAAACACTTGACTTCGTTTCACGGAATCTCGCTGCAATCTTCGGCATCAACCGGATAGCCGGCTGTAATCTGTCGTTGCTTATGTTCTTTGCTAAATCATCCGACGGATAAACCATCATTGCCGGTGCCGGCTGCGTATCCATCGAATAGAAGATGATATTTTGTATTGCTTCCGTACCGCCTAACTGTGTTCCTTTGCACATATAGACTCTCCGGATATATGGATCATTGAACGTATTCATGATCTCTACAAGATACGGCGTTACCAGATTAGACCATCTACCTGCTAGTGCGTTTGAATCGTCCAGCACTCTGTTTTTTTCGGCCCATTCCGAAACCGTTTCCTGCTTTTCGACTTTGAGTGTTTTCTGAATCACCCTCCGGAAAAGTGCCGCTGTTTTGTCGCGGGATCTCTTTCGGCTCATTCTTCGTTATCTTCTTCCTCGCTGTCTTCATCCTCTATATCTTCAAGGTCCTCTTCATACGTTCCTGCTGCCATCCCGTCTATTTCGTCCGGATCATATTCGGACAATTCGTTCAATGACTCATTCACGCATGTTTTCAAAGCCTTGATGATTTCATTTATGTCTTTCATTCCGACAACCTGCATTGCTGCCTTTGCCGGTAATGTCTCTAGCCTGTTCTTGAACGCTGTAAGCATGGATGTCAAGTACGCTTCAACGTCTGACGCTTCGTGTGTTTCTCTCCGCAGCTTCCGGAGTTTGAGCATTGCAATCTGTTTTTTAATTTCTTCGTGCTCTGCTGCAACCTTCTCTTTGTCTATAAAGGCTTTGCGTCCGGTCTCCGCGTCAACCTTGAAATTGATGTACTCTTGTACGCATTTCTGCAGGTCGTATTTTTTCTCCCCGTCTTCCAGTTTGAAAAGTCCCTGATTCTTCAAGTTGCGGATCTGTCTTGATGATATTCCCAGACACTCGGCAAGTGTCTTTTGCGTTACTTCCATTTCCGCCCTCTTAAAAAATCAATGTCACGTTTTGACTTCCGCTTTTGCTCTTAATACTAAAAACAATTTTTCTCGCCCATATAATGAAAAGAAAATCCATTCATTTTTGCTTGTCTCCGGTCCGGTGAAAGCGGAAGGAAGTGGCCTGTTTTTTTCTTCTCTATAGCCGGAAATGCTGCGCCTTCCTCGCCCCGCAGGGCCGCACGCCTCTGGAAGTACCTTCGACCGCCTCCCGGCGGTCTCGGATCGGCCCCGCCGCCGGCGGTTTTTCGACCCTTTTCGGCTCCCGTCGGCAGGTCTTTCGGCATCCGGATCGGTCCGGCGTCGGCTGTCTCTTCTGCTGGCGCTTCTGCTATGCTCTAGTGTTATTGTATCAGCTTCTAAACTCTCATTTTATAGCATCTTTCAGCGGCCCGGATCCCGGCGGTTTTCGCTCCTTTTCTCCCCTTGACCTCTTTACCTCTTACTAACTCTCCCCTCTCTCCATCCGGCGGACTGGCTGCAGGTCTTCCGGCATCCGGATCGGTCCGGCGTCCTGCTGATGATTGCATCCGGTCCGGCATTTTCTTCAGGCATCCGGATCGGCGCCGGCTGTCTCTGCTGCTGGCTCTTCCGGCGGCAGCTGTCTTCCTGGCGCTTCTGATCCGGCGGGCTGGCTGCAGGTCTTCAGGAAACCCGGCGGCATCCGGATCGGTCCGGCTTCCTGCAGATGATTGCATTAAAAAAGCGGCTCGGTTTTTTACCGCGTCGCTTTGATCTTTTACACTTTGATTTTTTATTTTTCCGGTTCCGGCTCCAGCTGATCCATGATGCATTTTTTTATAAAACCGTTTACAGATAATCCTGCATCTGCAGCAGCTTTTTCGATTTTCGGAAAATCGTCTTTTTTAACTTCAAGCGCGATTCTCTTATAATGTGCTTGCTTGTATTTATTTCTATAATCCTGCCACTTCTCCCGATCTTCAATTTTTTCTGGCATGTTATCACCTCCCGGAAAATATTTTACTACATTGTATAGATTTTGTGTGCATGACATTTTGCACAATTTTGTGTGTATGATTTTGTCGATTTTGTCGATTGACGGTTTTGTGTGCATGATGTATTTTTGACTCGCAATCGAAAATCAATCAAGCGGAGGCGCTAACATGACAAATTCGGATAAGATCAAGGCAGCGGCTAAAAAAGCCGGATATTCAACCAGAAAAGAATATCACACTTTTAATCAATGGAATTCTTTAGGGTATAACGTAAAGCGCGGATCTCATGCACTTTTTACTTGTGTTTTATGGTATGGCAAGCCCTGCAGAGTATCTCTTTTTAGTGAAGATCAAGTTACACCGACCGACGAAAAAGCTACAGAGCTTTACCGAGAAATGGAAGAAAAAGCGCTTCAGGATGAAGAAAATGCAAGAAGAAAACAAATAAGAAATTTAGTAAGATCCACTAAGATTTCTATTTCTTCCGTTGGTTCTTCAAATATTCCGGATTTTAATAGCTATAGAATCCATCATATAAACGGCGTGATTCTTAGTAGGTCCGGCGCTGCTATTGATTCATTCTATCAAGAATTATCCGGAATGTTTCCGGATGTTTTTCCGGATGATATCACGAACCCGACTGATCAACTTTTATTTGTAAATAATGCTATAGCTTGTTAATCAATATTGAATAGCTGCCAGAGATGGCAGCTATTTTTTTCATTATTTCGTCGGACTGGCTGCAGGTCTTCCGGCATCCGGATCGGTCCGGCGTCCTGCTGATGATTGCATCCGGTCCGGCGTTTTCTTCATACATCCGGATCGGCTCCGGCTGTCTCTGCTGCTGATGCTTTCGGCGTTCTTCTTTCGGTTTTGTGTGCATGACATTTTGCACAATTTTGTGTACATGATTTTGTCGATTCTGCCGATTGACGGTTTTGTGTGCATGATGTATTCTAAGGTCGCAATCGAAAAGAGAGCACAAAACAATCAATCAAGCAATCAATCAAGCGGAGGTAAAAATCATGAGAAAATATTTTAAGAATTGTGAAACTCAGGAAGATGTAAAGCGTGTTTATAGACAGCTCTGCATGAAGCTTCACCCGGATAATAACCCGGATCACGACACAACAAGAGAATTCCAGGACATGCAGGAAGAATTCCGCCAGGTATTTGAGGAAGTTAAAAACTTTCACCGCGCTGCATCCGGTAACACTTACACTCAAGAAACGAACGAAACTGCAGATGATTTCATGGAAGTCATTGAAAAGCTTCAGAAGATGCACGGCGTTACGATTGAATTAGTAGGCACCTGGCTTTGGTGCTCTGGCAATACTTACCCGGTACGGGATCAGCTCAAAGCAATGCGGTTCAGATTCTCCGGAAAAAATAAAAAGTGGTATCTCCCGGAAGAAGTTAAAAACGATTCTAACGATCCGGATGATAAGAAAAAGGTTCGCGCCAGCAAGCTTTCATTCGATGAAATCAGAAGCAAATACGGATCTAGATTTTTCGCCGGCGAGCCGGATCTGCTTCTCAAGTAAAAAGAATTTTCACCCGCTGCAGAGAATGCCAGCCGGCCCGATACCGGCGGCGGGTTTCCCGGAATAATCCGGAATCAATCAAGCGAGGTGTTAAAAATGAAAAATTTCTATCATGAAGAGTTCAGTTTCTACCGTCGGACCGTTGTAGTAGATCTGGCACAACTTCCGGAGGCTTCCCGGACTTATGAAGTTATGGCTTTTGAAAAGCCATCTGGCAATGAATTAGAGACTTTCCGTACATCATCATTTAATGATGCTGTTGACAAGTATTATAGCATGGTTTGCAATTACAAATTTCAGCTTTTATCTGTTCCTGCTGATTTGAAAAAATCATCAAAAAAATCGGATCCCGTCAATAAGTTCGGTGTAAAAGTTGGTGATCTCTTTTATGCAGTTTGGGGCTATGACGCTACAAATGTTAATTTCTTCCAGGTTATCAAGCTTGTCGGCGCTTCTTCCGTTCGCGTTCGTGAAGTAAATCCAAAAATTATAGATTGTGAGTGGGAAAGAGACTACTCCCGCAGCGTACTTTATGAAAACACAAAAGAATTGCTCCCGGCTACAAATTATTCTTGCTTCATAAAGGATCAAGAAAACGGAGATTTAAAACGGATTAAGAGTTATGCATCTGATGGAAAATCAAACCCTGAATTCTATGTTGACACTTTTTGCAATGCTTCCCTTTTTGATGGTGGCTTGGTTTATGAAAGTGAGCGGTGATCCTTCCGGGGCGGCGCCTGCTACCCCTTCGGATCTTCTCCGAACCCTTCCCGGAATCCCTTTTTATATCCCTTTTTGAATCCCTTTTATAACCCTTTTTCAATCCCTTTTTATATTCCCTTTTTGGAGGTTTTAACATGACTGATCAAGAATTAAAATCAATGTATGAGTATTTCGGTTTTTGTCGGTTTGGTTATACTGATTTCATCGACGTTAATATTAAAGATTCTCTTTTGCTTCCTGAAAAATTTGATAACCTGGATCGCGTGAAATATTACGATGAATCTGCAGCGCGTACCATGAACGAAATGCAAAAAGCTTTTCAAGGTTTGAAATTGTACCGGCAGCGTCTCGCAGAAATTTATAATGAGCTTGCGACAGCTCCGCAGGTTCCCGGTGTTAAGCTGATCCGCCGGCGTGACTGCTGGAAGGGCAATAAAGTCTTTTATGATTTGATTACTTATACGAAATATATTGATTCTGGCAATGAAGTCGAAACGTCCCGGAAGACTTACGCCGGAATGGAACGCCGGCAGGCTATAGATGATTTTAAGGCATATTGCAAAAATCATCCTGGCATAGAATCCGTAATGGATATAGCAAAAAGCAAGTGGGAAAAATAAAAGAGTGATGGTTCTTCCATCACCCTTTTTTATTGCCCTTTTCATATACCCTTTTTCATTATTTCCGGGCTTTCCTGCTCCTGCTGCCTTATTTGCCCTGTTTTTGCCCTGTTTTTGCTCTCCTGCTTTCGGTCTCTTGCGCTGTCTCTTTTTATCCCATTTTCAAAGATGTGAGCAAGCGCGGCGTTATAGTCTCTCATGATCTGACTTTCAGAGTAGCAGAGCTTTTCGGCAATCGCGTCGAATTTCATCCCAGAAATAAAACGATACGTCAGGATGTTTTTTTCTTTCCCCGGCTTCATTTTCTCGATCATGTTTGAAACTCTGTTAATCTCTTCAAACGCTTTCAGCCTTGAACGTGACAAGGCTTTTGTTTTTTCTTTGATCTTCTGCGCCGGCATTCCTGTCTTGTTATATTCTTCTAGAACGGTGTCAATTCTTTCGATCTCTCTTTTCGCTCTTAGATATCCGGATAAAACTTCCGCTGCCTTCTTCTGCTGCCTGTTCATCACTTCTCCAGTATCACGATTGTGAGAATGAATACCGAAACGATCACAGCAAGCGGCAATATTTCGAATACTTGTTCTAGGTCTTCAATATTCATTCCCTTATATCCCCTTTTAGGTTCCCTT
>Ga0256404_1002175_pt1 | contig 44268 bp, 49 predicted proteins | sample RumenRJG_01DNA_FD_185990 | JGI IMG/M metagenome (GOLD analysis project Ga0256404, IMG submission 185990) | Bovine rumen microbial communities from Lethbridge, Alberta, Canada - RJG_01 | ecosystem: Host-associated > Mammals > Digestive system > Stomach > Rumen | place: Canada: Alberta | collected... | reverse complement strand
GCCAGGTCGACGACCTTCTCCATGGCGCCGTCCTTGACGGGGTTGGCGGAGAAGCGCTTGGTGGAGTAGTACTTCTCGATGATGTCGTCCATGGAGACCATGTTCTCGATGGAGCCGAGGGCATGCCACACGACGTCGGTGAAGTCGCCGCGGGTGGTGTGGATGGTCAGGCGCGTGGGCGGGCAACCGTCGTGGAACTTCTCCTCGATCTCGGGATCGATGGAGAGGTTGAACTTGCTGCAGAGCTCGCGGACCTTGGGGTTGTTGAAGTTCTCGTCCTCGAAAGTGTCGAGGTTGACGGTGCCCTTGACGATGGTGGTGGCAGCCGTGAACGGGATGGAGAACTGGGCGTCCACGACGGTCTTCGGGGCCTTGCGCACCTCGACGGGCGTGCAGACCACGCCGTATCCCTGCTTGGAGGCGGACGCTTCTCAATGGGCGATGTTTTGAGCTTGGTGGCTTTTGCCACCGTTTTGGGTAAGGAGTGGCACATCTCATGAAATTGCAGGGCAACGAGGACCTTCGCGTGCGCAAGACCATCACGGCCATCCGCGCAGCATTTGAGGACATGATCTGCGAGATGGACTACTCCAAGATGACGGTGCGGAAACTTTGCGACCGGGCCCTCATCAACAAGAAGACCTTCTATCGCTACTACCCCACCATGGACAACCTGCTCATGGAGTACCAGGCCGAGATGAGCGAGGAGTACATCGCCCTCACGCGCGATCTGCGCGTGCCCGAGGACTGTGAGCAGATCGTGCGCACGTTCTGCCTATACTCCGCGGCCCAGGGAGAGGCGTACCAGCGCATCACCTGCTCACCCGAGTGCGAGCGCATCCGCGAGCAGATGATCGGTCGCGTGCTCTCGGGCAGGCGCGAGAGCGAGGCACTCGACCGTGCGGGCACCGGCGAGCGGGCCATGTACCTGGCCTTCGTTCGCAACATCTCGCTGGTGGTGTACCGGCAGTGGATTGCCGACGGCCGTCCCACAAGCCCCGAGCGCATGGCCGACGTGTGCTGCGAGCTGGCGTGTCGCGGATCTGAGGGCTTCATCGGGCGGTTCTGCCGCGGGTGAGGGCACAATCAAGCCACACAAGAGAAGGCCCTCGGCTGGGCCGAGGACCTTCTTGCGATGAGCTGCGGTTAATTGGCCGAGCGCAGGCGAGCTACCTGGTGCCGTAGATGCGGTCGCCGGCGTCGCCGAGACCAGGCAGGATGTAGGCATGGTCGTTGAGCTGGCGATCGACAACGCAGGTGTACAGGCGCACGTCGGGGTCAAAGTCCAAAACGGCCTTGACGCCCTCGGGGCAGGAGACGATGGTGAGGCAGCGGATGTCCTTCACGCCGGCCTCGCGCAGGAACTGGATGGCTGCGGTGAGCGAGCCGCCGGTGGCGAGCATCGGGTCGACGATGAGGCAGGTGCGGTCCTGAACCGCAGGCGGGAACTTGCAGTAGTACTGAACGGGCTCGTGGGTCTCGGGGTCGCGGTACATGCCCACGTGACCCACGCGCGCGGAAGGAACGAGCGAGAGGATGCCGTCGACCATGCCCAGGCCGGCGCGCAGGATGGGGATGATGGCAAGCTTCTTGCCGGCGATCTTCTTGGCGGTCATGGTCTCGAGCGGGGTGTCGATCTCAACATCCTCAAGCGGCAGGTCGCGCAGGGCCTCGTAGCCCTCGAAGATGGCCAGCTCGGTGACCAGCTCGCGGAAGTCCTTGGTAGAGGTGCGCTTGTCGCGCAGGATGCTCAGCTTGTGCTGGACAAGCGGGTGGTCGACCACGGTGAGGCGGCTGGTATCGCAATCGAGCTGAAGGTTGGTCATCAAAGTCTCCTCGCATTGGGAATTAGTTGATAAATACATTCTAGCGCGTTGCGTCTCGCGCGCGCCGCGATTTATGCGAGAAGCGGCTCATCCTCCATGAGGAGCAGCTCGGCCATGTGCTGCGAGCCCAGCATCCACACGTAGTCGCCGTCCTGAAGCACCATGTTGACGTGGGGCAGAAGCACCGGGAGCTTGTTGCGCAGCACGGCGAGCACCATGCAGTTGTAGTGGTCGCGCACGGAGCTGCCCTTGATGCTCTTGTTCTGCAGGTCTGGGTAGTCGCTCACGGGGATGGTGTAGGTAAAGAGCGTCTCGGCGCCCTCTTGCTGCGCGGCAAGGTAGCCCTCGAGCGTGTTAGCCCCCTCCATGAGCGAAAAGCCCAGCTCAACGCCGAGCGAGCGCAGGTCGTCCTGCTTGCCGAGAAGGGAGATCCTGTCGCCCGCATGCAAAAGCTGGCTGCCCACGGGCATGGCAACGGCGCCGTCGTGTCCCTCGATCTTGATGGCGTTCACGTTGAAGCGCCTGCCCCAGTTGAGGTCCATGAGGCGCCTTCCGTCGAGCTCGGGCGGGCACGTGATGCGGGCAACGTGCACGTCGTCTGCGAGTTTGGCGAGGTCGTCGGCGGTGTTGTTCTTCACGCGGCGCTCGTTGAGGTTAACCACAAAGCGCGTCTCGGCCTTGAGGTAGGCCGAGATGAGCCAGCCGCTCTTGTGGCTCACAAAGGCCAGGGCCGCGATAGCGGGTACGAGCCAGGCGGCGTTGAAGGAGAGCAGCTGCTGGATGGGCAGCACGATCACGAGCACGACGATGGCAAAACGCAGCGCATTGAGGGTGATGAGCGCAATCCTGCTCTTGCGGTCCGTCACCCAGAGCGCGGTGTATTCGGAGGAATGGAGGTCCATCATGGGGCGGATAAAGGGGAGGTCGGCGAGAAGCACCACGGCGGCGCAGACGAGGCGGCGCATGGGGATGTTGAGGTTGAGCTGCACCAACGCCGGATAGAGCAGGCTGCGCGAAAGGAACGCGATCCCCAGCATGATGATGCCAAAGAGGGCGGTCTTGGACGCGAAGCGCTTGATGTAGGCGGCCCATTCGCCGGGCTCCGACTCGTCGGCGTCCTCGTTTTCGTCGGCGGTGTAGGAGCGCAGGCGCTCGATGAGCGGGGCGGGAAGCGCCTTCATGAGGGCGTCGCAGATGGTGTCGGCGCTCTTAATGCACGCGGGCGTGGTGAGGGTGGTGATCACCGAGACAGCCACGATGATGGGATAGATCTGGTTTGAGAGCACGCCCAGCGACATGCCGAGCGAGGCGATGATGAAGGCGAACTCGCCTATCTGGCCCAGGCTCGCGCCGCAACGCACGGCAAGGCGCAGGCCCTGACCCGAGAGCACCACGCCCAGCGACGAGATGACAACCTTGCCCACGAGCGTGACCAGCGTAATGATGAGCACGGGCACCACGTTTGCCACGATCATCTGGGGGTCGATGAGCATGCCCACTGAGAGGAAGAACACGGCACCAAAGAGGTCTTTGATGCTCGACGTGAGGTGCTCGGCCCGCTCCGCATGGATGGTGCCCGCCAACAGCGAGCCGGCGAGGAACGCGCTGAGCGCAGACGAGAAGCCCAGGGCCTCGGCGAGCAGCACCATGCCAAAGCACACGCCCAGCGAGATGAGCAGAAGCGTCTCATCTGAGAGGTGCTCCGAGGTCTTGTCGAGCAGCGTGGGCAGAAGGAAGATGCCCGCGATGAGCCAGATGGCGAGGTAGAGCACGAGCTGCGCGAGCTGCAGGGCAAGTTCTGGCCCCACGGCGCCCTGGCTCGCCGAGACCGTGGAAAGCACCACCATCATGAAGATGCCGGCAATGTCCTCGATCACGAGGATGCCAAAGACAAGCTGCGCGAACTTCTCGCGCTTGACGTTGAGGTCGTCGAAGGCCTTGATGATGATGGTGGTGGAGCTCATGGAGAGCATGCCGCCCAGAAAGAGGCTGTCGGCCGCGGTCCAGCCCATGAGCTGGCCGGTGAAGTAGCCTATGAGCAGCATGCCCACGACCTCGGTGAGCGCGGTGATGACGGCCGTTCTGCCCGTGCTCAGCAGCTTGTGCAGGTTGAACTCGAGGCCCAGCCCAAACATGAGGACGATGATGCCGATCTCGCTCCAGACGTCGATGGATTCCATGTCGGCCACGGTGAAGAAGTAGGGCATGTGCGGGCCCACGAGAAAGCCCGCGAGGATGTAGCCAAGCACGATGGGCTGCTTGAGCTTGCCGAACACGATGGCGACGAGCCCGGCCGTGAGCAGCATGACTGCGAGGTCGGTGATGAGCTGGGCATGGGGAAACGCTCCTGGATTAGGTTGGTTTTCCCTTACGTTAGTTTAAAAAGGCATGCCGGGCAAGGCGCGCTCGGCGTGCGGGTGCATTATCCCAGCTCAGGGTAGAGCGGGTGCGCGGCGAGCAGCTCCTTTACCTCCGCCGAGACGCGCTGGCATACGGCATCGTTACCCATGTTCGTAACGACGGTGCCGATGAGCTCGCCGATACGCTCGCACTCCGCCTCCGTGAAGCCTCGCGTGGTGGCGGCTGCGGAGCCCACGCGGATGCCGCTCGTGATGTTGTGGGAGCGCGTGTCGAAGGGGATGGCGTTCTTGTTGACGGTGATGCCGACCTCCTCGAGCGCGACCTCGGCCTCATGGCCGGTCGCCCCGCCCGTCGGGGTGAGGTCGACGAGCAGCAGGTGGTTGTCGGTGCCGCCCGTCACCATGCGCAGGCCCTTCGACGCCATGCCGCGGCCGAGCGCCTGGGCGTTGACGAGGATGTTGCGCACGTAGTCTGCGAACTCGGGCCTGAGCGCCTCGCCGAGCGCCACCGCCTTGCCCGCGATGACGTGCTCGAGCGGGCCTCCCTGGCTGCCGGGGAAGACGGCGCTGTTGATGGCGCGGGTGTACGACTCGTCGTTCCAGAGGATCATGCCGCCGCGAGCGCCGCGGAGCGTCTTGTGCGTGGTGGTGGTCACCACGTCGGCATAGGGGATCGGGCTGGGATGCGCCCCGCACGCCACGAGGCCGGCGATATGGGCCATGTCGACCATGAGCTTGGCGCCGTTGTCGTGGGCGATCTGCGCGAAGCGCTCGAAATCGATGATGCGCGGGTAGGCGGAGGCGCCCGCGATGATGAGGGCGGGCTTGCACTCTTCGGCGATGCGCGCGACCTCGTCGTAGTCGATGCGCTCGGTCTCGCGGCTCACGCCGTACGGCACGATGTTGTAGAGCTTGCCCGAGAAGTTTGCCGGCGAGCCGTGCGTGAGATGCCCGCCGAAATCGAGTCCCATGCCCATGATGGTGGCGCCGGGCTTCACGAGCGCGGCCTCTGCTGCGTAGTTGGCCTGCGCGCCGGAGTGCGGCTGCACGTTGGCGAACTTCGCTCCGAAGAGCTTCTTGGCGCGCTCGCGGGCGAGGTCCTCGACCGCATCCACAGCCCAGCAGCCGCCGTAGTAGCGGCTCCCCGGGAGCCCCTCTGCGTACTTGTTGGTGAGCGGGCTGCCCGTCGCCTCCATCACCGCGAGGCTGACGAAGTTCTCGCTCGCGATAAGCTCGATGGAGTTGCGCTGGCGATCGAGCTCGGAGGCGATGGCGGAGGCGAGCTCGGGGTCGGAGTCGAGCAGGTAGTTGAAGTGCATGGCGCGATCCTCTCGTGAGCGGTGGGGCGGTTGCTTGGCGGCGGGCCTAGGCGTCGACTCCCTCGAATGCGGGGTCGTCCTCGCGCATGATCTTCTCGACGCGGGTGCGGTGGCGCGCCTCGGCGGAGGCCTCGGTCTCGAGGAAGATCCTCACGAGGCGCTGGTTGGACTCGAGGCCGACGAAGCGGCCGGACAGCGCGAGCACGTTGCCGTCGTTGTGCTCGCGGAACAGCTCGGCGAACTCGATGGACTGGATGGCGGCTGCACGCACGCCGGGGACCTTGTCGGCCGTGATGGCCATGCCGAGGCCGGTTCCGCAGAGCAGGACGCCGCGGTCGGCGTCGCCGCGCGAGACGGCGCGGGCGACCTTGTCGGCATAGTCGGGGTAGTCGACGGGATCGGGCGAGAACGGCCCGAAGTCGATGACCTCGTGGCCGAGGCTCCTGATGAAATCGGCGATCGAACCCTTCTGGTCGTAGCCGCCGTGGTCCGCTGCAATGGCGACGCGCATGCCATGCTCCTTTCCTCTCATGTCTTCCCTTAACAGGGTAGCAAAGTGGCGGCAGCTTTTCCCAAAGCTGCCGCCGACTCGCAATAATTGCGGATGGTGCGCGCCGCCGCGCGCCCGCGTCTAGACGTACGCGGTGATGTCGAGCGCACCCATGCCCGTGAGCTCCGCAGTGCCGTCGAGGCTCATGTACACGTCGAGGACGTGGAGCGTGCCCTGGGCGTCGGGGGTGACCGGCGCACCGTACGCGAGGATGCGGTAGTTGGTGCCGGAGACGAGCTGGGTCCCCAGGAGCGCGATCGGGGTGTACTCGTAGCCCAGCGTGCCCTCGGAGGCCTTGGCGAGCGCCTCCGCTGCGTCGGCGGGAATCATCACGGCGCTCGGCTCGACGATCTGCCAGCCGCCGAGCACCATGCCGTCGGCCTCACCCGTGGCGAAGATCGGGTTCGAGAAGTCGAACTCCTTGATCTCGCGGATCTCCGCATCGCCCTGGAGGTTCTCGTAGACGGTTACGATGTACCAGCACTGTCCGCCTCCGGGCGTGACGAGCGTGCCGCGGCAGAGGTAGGCGCGGTTCGTGCCCGACACGACCTGCGTGGCGATGACGGCGACCGGATCGTAGCCGACGCCCGTGATGCCCTCGACGGCCTTGTCGAAGATGGCCCGCTCCTCAGCCGTGAGCGTCGAGGAGATCGCGCTGGGAAGCGTCCAGCCACCGACGGTGGCGGAGGGATCGGCCTCGGTCTCCACGCTCGTCTCAGGCGCCACGTCCGCCCCCGTTCCCTGCTTCTGTCCGCCGCATGCGATGAGCACGATTGCCAGCACGGCTGCGGACATCCCTGCAACCAGCATCTTGATCGTCTTGTTCATGATGAGCTTCCTTTCCTTGAAGCCTTGCCGTCTGCCTTCTATACGGTTCGCGAGGCGGCTTTGTCTCATGCGGGGGCTCCTCCACGGTTCCACCACATAAGCAGGTGCACGCCGTCCGTCAGGAGAGCGCGGCGATGATCGCGGCGCGTGGGATGGCCCCCTCGCGCAGGATGCGCGGTTTTGCGCCGGTGACGTCGACGATGGTCGAGGCGATGGCGATCGGAGCGGGGCCGGCGTCGAGCGTGAGGTCGGCTCCGGCGACGATGGCGCGCTCGACGGAGGCGCCCGATGTCGCAGCGGCCTCGCCGTGCATGTTCGCGCTGGTGGTCGCCAGGGCGCAGCCGGCACGGCGGGCGATCTCGCGCACGAGGTTGGAATCGGGAAGGCGCAGGGCGATGGTGCCGTCGGCGTTGCGGTACTCGGGCGCGACCTCGTCGGAGGCGCGCACCACGAGCGTGAGGGCACCGGGCCAGAAGGCCGTGGCGAGCGCGACGGCGGCCGGTGTGAGCTCCGCTGCGTAGCGCATGAGGTCGCCCGCATCGGCGATGAGCCAGGGCAGCGTCTGCGAGAGGTCGCGGCGCTTGATGCCGAAGATGCGGCCGTGGCCGGGGTTGTTCGGCGTGGCCGCGCAGCCGATGCCGTAGACCGAATCGGTGGGCATCACCAGCACGCCGCCGAAGGCGAGCACGGCGACGGCCTCGTCGACGACGGCGCGCTCCGGGAACTCCTGGTCGACGGTCACGATGCGGCCCATGGTCAACCCTCCAGCCTCGCGATGATGATGCGCGGACGGTTCGTGAGGTCCTCGCGCACCTCGATTCCCTCCCAGCGGCCTTCGGCATGCACGAGGTCGGCAGCAGCATCGAGCGCCTCCTCGAAGAGCTCGCAGGCGAGCAGCCCGCCCGGCTTGAGCATGCGCGGGGCAAGCTCGAGGATGCGGCGGAAGATGTCGAGGCCGTCGGCTCCGCCGTCGAGCGCGAGCGCGGGCTCGAAGTCGCGCACCTCGGACGGCACCTGCTCGGCGAGCACGGCCGTGGGGATATAGGGAGGATTGCTCACGAGCACGTCGAACGTGCCCTCGAACGCGGGGACGACGCCCTCCGCGAGGTCGCATTCGAGCACGTCGACCCAGCCCTCGCAGCCCAATGCGCGGGAGTTGCGCTCTGCGAGCGCGCAGGCCTTGGGTGAGATATCCGTGGCGATGACGACGGTCTCGGGATGCTCGGTCGCCACGGAGAGCGCGATGCAGCCGGTCCCCGTGCAGAGGTCGAGCACGCGCGGCAGCTCCCTGCCCTCGAGGCCCTCGAGCACGGCGTCGACGAGCACCTCCGTCTCGGGACGCGGGATGAGGACTCCCGGCTCGCACTTGAGCACGATATGGCGGAAGGGCATCTCGCCGGTCACGTACTGGAGGGGTTCGCCGGCCGCGCGCCGCCTGACGCCCTCGCGCATGAGCGCGAGCTCGTCGGGCATGAGCGGTTTGTCGAAGTTGATGTAGATCTCCACGCGCGAGAGGCCCGTCGCGGCCGAGAGCAGCCATTCGGCGGACAGGCGCGGGCGCTCATCGCCCTTGCGGTCGAGATAGCCGACGGTCCAGTCGAGTATCTTCTTTACGGTCCAGATCTCGTCCGCCACGGCACGGGTCCTCACACGCTCCAAAACAGCCCAACAGATGCATTAGTTCGTCGAGTTGACACTTTTGGGATAAAAGCTGCTCGAGAAAATGTCCCAAAAGTGCCAACTCGAAAGAACGCTGTGTCCTTACACGGCCGCTGCGAGCCTCTCGGCGCGGTCTGCGGCGGCGAGGGCGTCGATGACGCTCTGGAGGTTGTCGCCCAGAAGCACGCCGTTGTACGTGCCGTTGAAGCCGATGCGGTGGTCGGTCACGCGGTCCTGCGGCTGGTTGTACGTGCGGATCTTCTCGGAGCGGTTGCCGTGGCCGATCTGCGCGAGGCGCGTGGCGCCCTGCTCGGCCTGCTGCCTCTCGAGCTCCATCTCGTACAGGCGTGCGCGCAGCATCTGCATGCAGACCTCGCGGTTCTGGATCTGCGAGCGCTGGTCCTGCGACTGGACCACGGTGTTGGTGGGCAGGTGGGTGATGCGCACCGCGGAGTACGTCGTGTTGACGCACTGGCCGCCGGGGCCGGAAGCGCAGTAGGTGTCGATGCGCAGGTCCTCGGCGTTGATCTGGATGTCGATCTCGTCGGCCTCGGGCAGCACGACCACGGTGGCCGTGGAGGTCTGGATGCGGCCCTGGCTCTCGGTCTTGGGGACGCGCTGCACGCGGTGCACGCCGCTCTCGTACTTCATGGACGAGTAGACCTTCTTGCCCGTGACCTTGAACTCGATGGTCTTGAAGCCGCCCGCCTCGCTGGGGCTGGACGAGAGGATGTCGATCTTCCAGCCGTGCGTGGCGGCGAAGCGGTCGTACATCTTGAAGAGGTCGCCCGCGAAGATGGCGGCCTCGTCGCCGCCGGCGGCGCCGCGGATCTCGACGATCGTGTCCTTCTCGTCGTTGGGGTCGCCCGGGATGAGCATGAACTTGATGTCGTCCTCGAGGCCGGGGAGCTTGGCCTCGTTCTCGGCGATCTCCTCCTGCAGCATGGCCTTCTCGTCGGGATCGGTGGTCTCGCGCTGCATCTCCTTGGCGGCCTCGATGTCGTCGAGCGCGCCGAGGTACTCGCGTGCCTTGCCGGCGAGCTCCGCCTGGCTGGCATGCTCCTTGGCGAGGCGCGCGTACTCCTTGGGGTCGGACACGACCGCAGGGTCGACGAGCTTCTTCTCGAGCTCCTCGTACGCCTCGATGAGTTTGGTGAGCTTGTCGCGCATGGTGATTCCATTCTTTACGAGCCGCGTGCGGCGGCCTGCATTGTCTTAACCCTATGAGTCTACCACGTGCCGGATGATTCTATTCACGCAGGCTAGAGGCTCCACAAGCGGGTACCATAGCACTGTGGGAACAGCTCGCGAGAGGAGCCTAGATGGCAGACGAGCTGGAGAGGGCAGAGACCGCCGCCAGCACCGACATCATCGCCGACGCCGCGCCTGCAGAGGGCGGCAAGGAGCAGCTTGCCGAGACGCTCGCTCGTCCGGTGCCTGCGCCATAGACCGATGCCAACCCCTCCCCCACCCCCGCCAAGCGGGGATTCTTTGCTCGTGCCGTTGCCTACGTGCGCACGCACGCGATTGCCGTTTCGCTGGTGGCGGTTATCGCGGCCGTCGCGGTGGGCCTGCTTGCCGTGGCCGGCATCCGCCAGAGCCAGCTTCCCGCCGACGACGTTGTGATTGCCGACGTGCGCAGCCGCGTGGAGACGCCCGCGTACTCGGGCGGCGCCTTTGGCCTTGACGACAACCTTGTGCTGGTAGACGTGGCCGTTGGGTCTAAGCACCTCTCTACCGACGCGCCCGAGGGCACCGTTCTGGAAGACTCATTTGGCGCCACCGGCTATGCCGACGTCGACGCGACCTGCACGTTCCGCAACGCATCCGTGACCGTGGTGAAGACCCTTACGCTGGGCTACGCCAAGCAGGACGGCGAGTGGATCGGCGTGGGCAACGAGCTTGACCCGCGCGTTGCGTACGAGGCCACGGGCGGTGTGGAGCAGGACAAGGTCGTGGACGCCATGCCGCAGCTGTTCCGCAAGGCCGAGCAGTCCGCAACCGGCACGTCGGACCAGACCCTTGCCCAGATCTACCTGGGCGGAAGCTACCGCGTTGACGAGCAGGTGTTTGACCCCGAGGCGCAGACCGACACCGTGACCATTCGCTGCGAGACGGGCGGGACCTTCTGGAGCTACGGCTGCGACATCACGGCAACCTTTGCCTTCCGGCCGGCCAACGGCACGTGGGAGCTAGCCGACGCGACGGCCTCCACCGGGGCAAAGACACGCGGGTACTCGCCCATCGTGGGCACGTGGATCGGCTCGTTCAGGAGCCAGACCTCCAGCGGCACCAACTGCTATGGAGCAAAGGCCGCACCGTTTGAGCTGGTCATCACCCGCGCCTGGAGCACCGACTCGGGCAGCAAGATCGAGGGCACGCTAACGGGGCTCTCGCACTTCCACGCCCCCAGCGAGGAGGCCGCGGAGCAGCTTGAGGGCGACGAGACGTTTGAGGAGGTCCCGTTCACCGGCCGGCTCGTTGCGGGCGACGGCGCGCTTGAGGGCGCGGAGCTCACGTTTGTGTGCGAGCTGCCCGACAGCCCGGGCGGCTCGCTGGCGCTGGTGATTGGCTCTGGCACCACGAACGACCCCACCGAGGTCGTGGCCCTGGTTTCCTCGACGCACACCTACGAGGAGACGCTTCTGCTGGTGATTCCGTACGACGAGACCGTGACCTACACCGACACGTACGTGCTGCAGAAGACCGCGTAGTTGCCTGGCCAGCTGGCCAGAATGAGACAGAAACCTCCGTCCTCGTTGTCTGGTTAGGGGACGAGGTACCAGCCGTAGGCGTAGATGTCTGTGATCTGGTCGCCGTCATAGCCCGCCTCGAGGTACGTGAGCACCACCACCGAGCCGTCATCCAGCTCGAGCGTCATGTCGGCGCGCGCCATCGTGGCACCAGGCTCCTCGGGCAGCCTGTCGACAAGCTCTACAAAGCTCACCGTTAGCGTGGTGCCGTCGCTCCAGGTATACGTACACGCATGCGTCTCGTCGCTTATACGTGATGCCTCGTCAAGCGCGGCCAGGGCGAGGGGTTCGGTGAACGACCACGGAATGACCTCACCATAGATGCTCTCGGCAAGGACGGCCTAGGCAAGGATGCAGAGGACCGTTGCCGCGGTGAAGCGCCGCACGCCGGCGTCCACCTGCTGCAACAGCCCGCCCAGCGAGCGGTGGGGACGCGGTGCGGGGGTCCGCGGCTGCGGCATCTGCGACTCGCCCTGGGCGGGGCCGGCCGCGGGGAGAGCGCTCTCGCCAGCCTGCGCGGCTTGCTCGGGCTGCTCGGGCTTGTCGCCCTGGTCGCCGAGCACCCTTGCCCACGGGGATGAGCTCGTGCCCGTTGGCGCCACGCCTGCCGCGTCTTTCCAGATGCCCTTGTTGTCGTCTGCCATGGGAGCCTCCTTGCGCACAGAGTTTGACAACACACTAGCATGGGCGTCTGTGGACCGCGTGAACGCCGCGGGCCCGCACCCGCAAGCGGCCTGCCTGTCCATAGCAAAAGGCTGGGCCCCTAAGAACCCAGCCCCATGACGTGCCTTGATGTTGCGCCAGGTTAGACGCTACTCGGCGGCAGCCTCGTCGTCGGCGGCCTGGGCAGCAGCCTTCTTCTCGTACTCGGCGGCGCGCTTGGCCTTCTCGGCAGCCTTGGCCTCGGCAGCAGCCTTGCGGGCAGCGGCCTCCTCGGCAGCCTTCTGGGCCTTGGCCTGCTTGGCAGCGGCGTCGGCAGCGAGACGGTTCTGGGCAGCGGTACCAAACTTGTTGGCGAAGCGCTGCACGCGGCCACCGGTGTCAACGAGCTTCTGGGTGCCGGTGTAGAACGGGTGGCACTTGTCGCAGAGGTCGACAATCATCGACGGCTTGGTGGCGCGGGTGGTCCAAGTGTTGCCGCAGCTGCAGCGGACCGTGCACTCCACGTAGTTGGGGTGGATACCTTGCTTCATGGCAGGACTCCTTTTCTAGGCCCTGGTTTCCGACCAGGGTAAGGGAATCGTCCTGGTTTCCGACCAGGACATAAAAATAGTTAAAAATAGCACACACTTGGACGCTCGTGCGCGACAAATTCCCCCGCAGAGCTTTTGACATCAGCTTGCCGGAGGGAGGAGTCTGCAATGCAGCAGCAAGAGGTGTCAAAAGCCCTACGGGGGAACGTGCGCTCCGCAAAAAAGCTGACAGAAATCCTACGAGGAAAACTGTCAGGCGCGCGCTAGCTGGCGAAGTCCTGCGAGCGCAGGACCGTGCAGCTGGCCTGCTGCACGTCGAACGCCATCTGGGCAAGGTCGCCCTCTTGGTCGAGGTTGCTGTAGACCTCAAGGAACATGCCCAGGTTAAGGCCAGTAACGATGTCGATCTCGTACTCGTGCATGAGCGGGATGATCGAGGAGCAGGGGCTTCCGCCAAAGAGGTCGGCAAGCACCAGGAACTTCGACTTGCCCTCGCGCGCCGAGCGCGCAAAGGCCCGCTCGACCTCCTCGCGCCAGACGTCGGGCGACACGCCGGGCATGAGCCCAAAGACGAGCACGTCCTCCACGGGGCCGAGGATCATCTCGGCGGCATGGATCACGCCCGAGGCGAGGTTTCCATGCGAGCAAACTACCAGCTGTGTAGCCACGATACTGCCTCCTTTCACTCCTGGGTGCGAAACCAAGGGCCTACAGTTCTGTGCGCACGATGAAGCGCGGCTTCTTTGAGAACATGGTGTTGCCGTCGGGAATCGAGTTGCGGTCGAGCTGCTTGAACAGCTTGTGGGCCTCGACCAGATGCGTTGAGAAGCGCTGGATTCCCGCCAGGTTGCCGTCGTCGTTCTTGCCCGTGCAGCGGCTTACCACATAGCGCAGGGTCATGACCAGTTCCCTGATCTCCTTCTCGTCGTCAGGGTTGCCTGCGTGGGGCATGAGCTGCGCAAATGCGGGTGCGTGGGCCTTGTAGAGGTTCAGAAACTCCCCTGCCGCGGCGTCGTCTCCCGTGATGGTTGCGCCGATGCGCATGACCACGGCCTCCTCGAGGTTGGTGAAGAAGCGCTCGCGGACCCTTCTGCCACGACGCCACGTGCGCATGGCGTCGTGGCAGAGAACAAGGGCGGCCTCGACGCTAAGCTGGACGGCGCTGTTCTCGTCGAGGCCTAGGGAGGGAAATGCCTCCTCATCGGCCATGATCGACCCATAACCTACCTCGATGAGCTCGCCCCACGAATCCACGTACTCATCGAAGCTGAGGAGCAGCTCGGAGCTGTGCGTTGGAAGGATGTCCTTAAGAAAGTCTATGAATGCCACCGTTACTCCCGAAGATCGCTACTCGAGGTTTGCGTGACGGTCTTTGATGGAGTCCTCGTTCCAGCCGTTGTGCTCCATGATGCAAAGGGCGATCACGTCGCCGAGCAGATAGAGCTCCTGCTCGAACAGGGTGGACATCGGCTGAAGCGACGGATAGTTGTTGGGGCCGGCAAACTTGGTGCGACCGGGAAGGATCACGCGCAGGTTGGCGAGACTGTCAACCGTGCTGCCGGGCGTGCATCCCACGTAGGCGATGGTCACGCCCAGGTTGTGCGCGATCTTTGCAAGCGCCACGGGCAGCTTGCTCTCGCCCGAGGCGGATGCCACGACCAGCAGGTCGTTGGGACCCACGGGCAGCTCGGTCTCGTCGCCAACATAGTTGATGTCGAGATCCAGGTGGCGCATCCTCTTTACCCAGGCCTTGAGCGAGATCAGGACGCGGCCCACGCCCGTCACCAGGATGCGGCGGCCGGGAACCAGGAGCTCGGCGAGAAACGCGTCAAACTGCGCGTCGTCGATGGTGGGCAGCGTCTGGGCAAGCTCGTTCAGGACAAGCTCGGTGGCTTCCTTGCGCACGCGGCTCACGCTCCCCTGCTGTACATGGCCTTGCAGATGGAGATGGTGCGGTCGAAGATGCCGCGCGTGAGGGCGGGCAGCTCGTCGAGGGTGGCGCGGTGGGTGATGAGGTCGGTGACCACCATCTTGCCCTCGTCGATCATGCGCACGGTGTACTCCCACTCGTTGGTGGGGTCGCTCATGTAGTGCGAGTTCCAGATGCCCTTGATGGTGAGCTCCTTGCGCAGGATGAGCGAGTGCTGCTTGAGCTTGATGGTGGTGTCGCGCGCGGGGTTGCCCATGAGGGCGATGGTGCCAAAGGTGCGGCAGCACTCGATGGCCTGGCCAAACGCGGCGCCCACGCCCGTGCCCTCGATGACCACGTCGGCAAGCTCGCCGCCGTTGACGGCGCGGAACGCAGCCGCGAGGTCCTCCTCCATGCTGTTCACCACGATGATGCCCTGGTCGCTCACGCGCTCGCGGGCAAACTCGACCTTCTCGGCAACGACCTCGGAGAGGACCACCGTGGAGGCGCCAAAGATCTTTGCCCAGCGTGCGGCCATGATGCCGATGGGGCCGGCGCCCAGGATGAGGACGTTGCGGCCGGCGACCACGCCACCCATGCGGATGGCGTGCTGGGCCACGGTGCAGGGCTCGACCATGCCCAGGGCGTCCTCGGGGGTGTCGGGGTTGCTCGCGGGCACAAAGTGCCAGGCCGACGGCACCAGGCAGTACTCGGCAAAGCCGCCGTCCGAGCGCGAGCCCAGATAGTCGTAGTCGTCGCACATGGCGTAGTTGCCCGTAAGGCAGCTGTCGCACTTCATGCACGGGATGCAGGGGAAGATCGCGCCGCGCTTGCCCACCAGGCCGGGGTCGGCGTCGGGGCCAACCTCAACGATGGTGCCGCCAAACTCGTGGCCGATGACCAGCGGATAGCGCTGCTTGCTGGTGCCCAGCGAATAGATGCGCGGGATGTCGGAGCCACAGACGCCGCAGGCCGAGATCTTGACGAGAAGCTGCTCGCCAACCGGCTTGGGAATGGGAATGGTGTCCGTGGTGAACTCACCGATTGCGTGCTCGCGGCACGCCTTCATGGTCTCGTCGTGGTACTCGGAAGGAGAAAGGTACTTGCTGAAATCTTCCATGTCTTGCTGCCTGCTCTCTGGGTCTCTTGTACACCCCTGCTTTTTTGCAAACCCGCCTACGCGGGTGGCAAAACTGCCACCTGCGCTGGCGTTGTGCGCCGCTCATGCATCCCTTGCGGCGCGATTGTTCTGGCCGTCTTACTAGAGGAGCTTGCTCACCTCGTGCATGCTCTGGGCGGGCACAATCTGAATCTCGATGCGCACGCCCTTGGCCGTGAGATCCCTGCAGATCTGCTTCTCCTCGTCGGACATCGAGATGTTCTGGAAGAACTTCTTGCGACCGGCGCTCATACCCATGCCGCCGATGTTGAAGTAGTCGATGTCGACGCCTGCGTCGATGAGGCGCTTAATGGTGAGCGGGACCTTGACGATCATCACCGTGGGCTGGGGAAGGCCGGCCTTGAAGGTCTCGACGGCCTCATCAACGCTCTGGACGCTGATGGTGATGCCCGACGGCACGAGCAGAGAGAACATCTTGCCCATGAACGGGTCCTTGCTGGTGGCGTCGTCCACGATGAGAATGTGCTTCGCGGTGTTGTACACCTTGAGCCACGAGGTCATGACCTGACCGTGGATGAGACGGTCGTCGACGCGGGTGAACACGAGGTTGTTGACTGCCATTGTTGTTCCCTCCCTCTGGGGACGCGGCGGGTGCCGCATGCTGACTGACGAACGTTGTACGTGCAGCGGCCTGGGGCCGCAGGTTATGCAATGTCGGAAAGGTAGCGCTCGTAGTTGGCGGCAAAGCCCTCGGGGCCGTCCTTCATCAGCGACGACGTGCCCACCACGAGACCCGTGGCACCGGCAGCAAGCATGCGCTTGGCGTTGGAGGGGACGGTGTTGCCGTCGATGATGACGTCGATCTTGTGGTCGGCCTTGCTCACGATCTGGTTGAGGCGAGCGAGTTTGCCAAGGTGGTCGGGCGTCATCCACTGGCCGGCGAATCCGGGGCTCACCGACATGACGAGCACGAAGTCGATGACCGAGAGGCAGTTCTCGACGTAGTCCAGCGACACCGCGGGGCTCAGGGCCAGGCCTGCGCGCACGCCCATGCCGCGAAGGCGCTCGAGCTGGCGATACGGCTGGCAGCAGACCTCGGGGTGGAAGCTGCACCAGTCGCCCTGCTGGAGCTCGAAGAAGTCGATGAACGTGTCGGGATCGATGGCCATGATGTGAACGTCGATGGGCAGGCTCGTGAGCGAGCGCAGGGCCTTGAAGTCGTCGGAGCCACACATGACGTTGGGAACGTAGTGACCGTCCATGACGTCAAAGTGGATGGCGTCGATGCCGCAGATCTCGAACTCGCTTACGTACTCGCGCATCTGCCACGGCTTCTCGCACATGATCGAAGGCAGGATGAGGGGCTTTTCCACAATCAGTTCCTTTCCGGTGCGTGCGTGCGCGCACTCACGCACACCAATGCCCCGCTGGTTGGGGCGATACGAGCATCCCAAAGGCCTCCCGCCGAGAGGCGGGAGGCCGGAGGGGCTTACCAGTGCCCTAAGGCATGCACCTTACACGTAGGCGCCGCACAGGGCCTTGATGCCAACGAGCACAAAGCCGAGGGCAAACATGATGACGATGAGCATCATGGGCTTGACGCGCTTGCGCAGCAGGCCCCAGGTGCCAAGAACCACGAGAAGCGGCAGGAGGCCCGGGAGCAGGGCGTCGAAGACGCCGGACTGCACGTTGAAGGTGATGTCGCCGAGCTCGTTCGACCAGACGAAGTTCATGAACGAGAGGTCGAGCTTGACGTTCGAGGCGGTCATGGAGCCGACGACCATGAGGCCGACGATGGAGACCGCGTCGAGCATCTTGTTGATGACGCCGGTGGACAGAAGGTCAACGATGGCGTCGCGGCCCCTGTTGTAGCCCAGCATGTACATGTTGTAGCCGAGGCCGAGCATGAGGACCTTGTAGATGATCTCGAACAGGATGGGGCCTGCGAAGTTGCCCGCAAGGGCAAGCTGGATGCAGACGCCGGCGAGAACCGGGTAGGCGATCGACTGCGAGACGGTGTCGCCGATGCCGGCCAGCGGGCCCATGAGGGCCGAGCGCAGCGTGGTGATCTCGTCGGGAGTGATCTCGGCGCCGTTGGCGCGCTTCTCCTCCATGGCGGCGGTGATGCCGTTGATGATGGTACCCATCCAGGAAGGCTCGGTGTTGTAGAACACCAGGAAGTTCTTGAGCTCCTCGACCTGCTTGGCCTCGTCGCCAGGATAGAGCTCGCGCATCACGGGCACGAAGGCGTTGGTGTTGCCAAGGCCCTGAAGGCGCTCGTAGTTGTAGCAGGTCTCGGACGAGTAGGTGAGCAGCCAGTTCTTGACGAGCGTAGTCTTGCTAAGCTTCTTCTCCGCCATCGTCACTCACCACCAATCAGGGAAGACTCGGGGTTGTTGGCCTGGTTGTAGAGCAGGATGGCGATGACGGCGCCAACGGCGGTGATCATCATGGTGCTCATGCCCAGGAGCTGAGCAAGGATCCAGCCCAGGAAGAAGAACGGGGTGAGCTTGGACTTGTTGAGGTACTGGAGCAGCATTGCGATACCGAGGGCAGGCATGATGCCGCCGATGATGCCGAATGCGTCAACAACCCACAGCGGGAAGTTCTGGAGCCACTCGCCAAACGGAGCGCCGAGCATGACGATGAGGAACGCCGGCACGCCGTTGATGAGCAGGGAGACGAAGAACGAGGGGATGTAGTTGCACATACGCATGGCGCGGATGTTGCCCTTGTTCAGGAAGTCCTCGGCCATGTGCACCCAGAAGGCGTTGACCGACATGTACACGGTCCAAACCAGGACGGTGACGGAGCCAAGGATGACGCCGACCGTGGTGGCAGTGTTGATGTCGAGGCCGGAGACAAGCGCGAGAGCGGTGCCGACGGGGCCTGCGAACTGCGGGTTGCCCGGCATGGAGCCACCAGCGGTGATGAAGCCGACGTACGGGAGGTTGATTGCCGCAGCAATCATCATGCCCTGAAGAGGCTGTCCCATGACCAGACCTACCAGGAAGCCCGACCAGATGGGATAGAGCCAGGTTCTGGTCACGGCGTGGCTGAACCACCATGTACTGCACGTCGTAATCAGGGCAACGAGAATTGCCTGGAAGACCATGGATATCACCCTTTCTTTGCCAATACAATTTCTTACTTTGACGCTTACTTACCAATTATTCGTCCACCGTGCAAAACAGCCATTGCTTTCGTGGCTTTTCGAAACTGCTTTTCTGGCTCCTCCAGCGTCACCCCCCCCTCTTGACTACCAGTAAAGCAGCTGGTAAACGCAGTGTTTGCGCAAATGGTGCGCGTTTTCGTGATGCGACTTTGGTACTGACAGTTTTGTCACTTTTCGTTACTTAACGAAAGTTTTCGTTAGTATATAGCAGTTTGTGGAGAATGTATAGACTTTTTTCGCGAGATTTGGGAAGAACGGGCAGCTTTTCGGCCCATCGGCATCTAGCTGGCGTTTTGCCCGCGGCAATAATTACCAGTGATAATAGACATGTACCAGTGGTGAGTTTCTGTTTTTACTTGGATACTTTCAAAAATAGTAAGATTCATAAAGTTATGTGACATAATTTGAAAGAACCCATGGTAGGGGTAATTGTTTTAGGTAGCTGAGGTGGACACCGTGGCACGAGACAGAATCAAGCTTGCAGTTGAGCGCCAGCGTCGCATCTGTGACATGCTCTCACAGAAGGAGAGCGTCACCACAACCGAGATCTGCTCGGCGCTTGACGTCTCCCCCGTCACCGCCCGCAGCGACCTTGACGCCCTCGAGCGCGACGGCAAGCTCATTCGCGTCCGCGGTGGCGCCACCAACGTGAACCAGGCCGCCATCATCCCCTCGCCCGACCGCCGCAAGTCCACCAACATGGAGGCCAAGCGCGTCATTGCCCAACTGGCGGCCGAGCGGGTGCGCGACGGAGACTCGATTCTCCTTGACAGCGGCACCACCACGCTCGTGCTTCTGCGCGCCATCTCGAAGAAGCGCGACATCACCATCGTCACAAACGACATCTCGATCGTGGAGCTGGCAGACGCCATCATGCCCAACTCGGCCGTGCTGCTGCTGGGAGGCCTCTATCGCCACGGCCACCGCCTTACCTACGGCAACTTCGCGCTCACGCTGCTGGACAAGATCTACGTGGACTCCGCGTTCATGTGCCCCACCGGCTACCGCACGGGCATGGGCTGCATGACCGAGACCGAGACGTCGCTGCTGGTAAAGGAGACGTTTATCCAGCACGCGCGCCGCAGCTACCTCTTGATGGACACCTCGAAGGTGGGGCGCGGCTCGTTCATGAGCTTTGCCACCCTGGCCGACTTCTCCGAGGCATTTCTCGAGAAGGACCCGGGCGAGGCCTTCCGCCGGGAGGCTGCCGAGTTTGGCTGCAAGGTGACGTTCCCGCAGGATGCATAGGCATTTTGCTGCGGCGCGTTGACGCAAAACCCCACGGGATCCTGCTGCCAAAAAGCTGGCAGAAATCCTACGAGGAAAAGTGTCGGTCGGCGAGAAGCGTGCTGTTATGTGCTGCTAGTGGACAAGAATTACTAGCGAATCGTTGCGGGCGCGGATGGCCGAGACCACGTCGGAGCTGGGCATTGCGTCGGTAATGATGCACGACACCTCTGTGACGTCGGCAAACTTCACAAACGAGACCGAACCAAACTTGGTGGCATCAATGAGCGCATACGTCTGGCGAGCCTGCTTTACGTAGAAACGCTTGACCTGGGCCTGCTCTGGGTCTTCGGAGGTGAAGCCGTCGTCTACCGTAAAGCCATTTGCCGAGATAAACGCCTTGTCGGTGCGGTAGCGCTCCATGCCCCACAGCACCTCGGAACCCGACGTGTAGCGGTAGCCGCGGCGCATGACGCCACCTAGGGAGAAAACGCGCGCGTTGGGCAGTATCTCCTCGGCAAGGTCGGCGATGGCGAAGTCGTTGGTCATGATGGTAATCGTGAGCTTGGGGTTGAGGTTGCGCACCAGCTCGATGGTGGTGGTGCCGGTATCGACCGCGATGCAGTCGCCGTCATCCGCCAGCGTGGCGGCCAGCTGGCCGATGCCCTGCTTCTCGCGCGACTTGCGCGCCAGACGCTTGCCGTAGTTGAGCACCTGGTGATGACGGCGGTGAGCTTGCCCTGGGCCTCGAGCTCGGCGAGCTTGGTGTGGGCGCGGTTGGGCTTTGCGTCAAGCGCGATCATGCGCGTGCGGTAGAAGTCGTAGAACTCGGCCGTGTGCGAGAGGAAGAAGTCGTGGCTGAGCATCTCCTCGGCAGGATAGGCAAACTTTTGATGGTAGAGGCCGTTCTCGCTGCGAAAGTCGGGGATGCCGCTGGCGGTAGAGACGCCGGCCCCGCCAAAGAAGACGACGCTCTTTGCCTGGTCCACGATGGCGCCCAGCGCCTTGGCGGCTTCGACAGAATCGCGAATTGTCTGAGACATGCTGCTTTCCTTCCCGCTAGGATTTTTAGGTTACTGTATAACCATCCCATCCAGAAACAGGCAGCTAACGATGACCAGCCCCGCGCACGAACTAACTTGCAACGTGAACGACATCGCCCTTGTGTTTGAGGGCGGCGGCTATCGCGTGAGCTACACGGCGGGCATGGCAAACCTGCTGCTTCAGTGCAAGGTGTACTTTGGCTTTGTCTGCGGCATAAGCGCGGGCGCGAGCCACACCGTGGACTACCTCAGCCGCGACCAGTGGCGGGTGAAGGCCGCCTTTACCAGGCTTCCGCTGAACATGCCCAAGGCCGGAGGCGTGAGGAGCATGCTCTCTGGTCACGGCTACTTCAACGCCGACTACGACTATGTGGGCTGCGTTGAGAACGGCTTCATGCCGTTTGACTGGGAGACCTTTGCGGCCAACCCCGCCAACCTGCGCATGCAGTCGTTTGCCGCCGAGACGGGCGAGAGCGTGGTGTGGAGCAAGGCCGACATGACGGACGTGCGTACGATGCTCGAGCACGTGCGTGCGAGCTCCACGCTGCCCGGCTTCATGAAGCCCCTTACGATGGAAGGCCGCACCATGTACGACGGCGGTCTGGGCCGCGGCGCCGGCATCCCGGTGTGCCTTGCCGAGGACGCCGGCTACGAGCGCATGCTGTTTGTGGCCACCCGACCCGCCGAATACCACAAGGAGGCCTCCACCACGGCCGAGCGCGCCATCTATCGCACGCTGTCGCACGGCATGGAGCCGCTATACGAGGCGATGTTGACACTTTTGGGATAAAAGCTGCTCGAGAAAATGTCCCAAAAGTGCCAACTCGAAAGAACGTTGTGTCCTTACACGGCCGCTGCGAGCCTCTCGGCGCGGTCTGCGGCGGCGAGGGCGTCGATGACGCTCTGGAGGTTGTCGCCCAGAAGCACGCCGTTGTACGTGCCGTTGAAGCCGATGCGGTGGTCGGTCACGCGGTCCTGCGGCTGGTTGTACGTGCGGATCTTCTCGGAGCGGTTGCCGTGGCCGATCTGCGCGAGGCGCGTGGCGCCCTGCTCGGCCTGCTGCCTCTCGAGCTCCATCTCGTACAGGCGTGCGCGCAGCATCTGCATGCAGACCTCGCGGTTCTGGATCTGCGAGCGCTGGTCCTGCGACTGGACCACGGTGTTGGTGGGCAGGTGGGTGATGCGCACCGCGGAGTACGTCGTGTTGACGCACTGGCCGCCGGGGCCGGAAGCGCAGTAGGTGTCGATGCGCAGGTCCTCGGCGTTGATCTGGATGTCGATCTCGTCGGCCTCGGGCAGCACGACCACGGTGGCCGTGGAGGTCTGGATGCGGCCCTGGCTCTCGGTCTTGGGGACGCGCTGCACGCGGTGCACGCCGCTCTCGTACTTCATGGACGAGTAGACCTTCTTGCCCGTGACCTTGAACTCGATGGTCTTGAAGCCGCCCGCCTCGCTGGGGCTGGACGAGAGGATGTCGATCTTCCAGCCGTGCGTGGCGGCGAAGCGGTCGTACATCTTGAAGAGGTCGCCCGCGAAGATGGCGGCCTCGTCGCCGCCGGCGGCGCCGCGGATCTCGACGATCGTGTCCTTCTCGTCGTTGGGGTCGCCCGGGATGAGCATGAACTTGATGTCGTCCTCGAGGCCGGGGAGCTTGGCCTCGTTCTCGGCGATCTCCTCCTGCAGCATGGCCTTCTCGTCGGGATCGGTGGTCTCGCGCTGCATCTCCTTGGCGGCCTCGATGTCGTCGAGCGCGCCGAGGTACTCGCGTGCCTTGCCGGCGAGCTCCGCCTGGCTGGCATGCTCCTTGGCGAGGCGCGCGTACTCCTTGGGGTCGGACACGACCGCAGGGTCGACGAGCTTCTTCTCGAGCTCCTCGTACGCCTCGATGAGTTTGGTGAGCTTGTCCTGTATGATGATCTCCTTGGATGAAGCGCCGGGATACGGCGCGAAGTGTCAGCGTACGAATGATACCACGTGGCAGACGACCTTATTCACGGTAGCGCTGTGACATGGAGACGTCGTAGAGGGTACACTAACGATATGGACGACGAGATCCTGAAAGACGACCCCAACGGCACCAAGCCCACCGATATCATCGGAGGATCGCTGGAGCCAGAAGGCGCCGACAACGGCGTTGCCGAGACTGTCGAGCGCCCCGTCGCCATGGACGTCCAAGCCGCTCCCGAGGAGCAGCCCGCTTCCCCGCGCCCGCGCAACCGCGGCATCGCCGAGGCTCGCGACTATATTAAGGGGCATCCGCGCGGCACCGCCGTCCTCGTGATCGTGAGCCTCATCGTGGTGGCCGTCCTCGCGCTTGCATGGCGGCGCCACAGCAACCTTCCCGACCTTGCGTTCATCGAGCAGGATGCGCGCGAGCGCGTCTCAGCGCCGATCTACGGCGGCGGATACTTCGGCGATGACGACCGCCTCATCCTCACGCAGGTCACCGTGGGCACGCGGATGCACAGCGACCACGCGCCCGAGGGCTCCGAGCTCGAGGAGACCTTCGCTTCTATGGGCTACGTGACCGCCGACGTCATGCTCGTCTACCAGAACGAGTCGGTCATCGCCACCAAGACCGCGATCCTGGGCTACGCCAAGCAGAACCAGGAGTGGATCGCCGCGGGCATCGTGAGCAACGAGCAGGTTTCGTATGTCGCGACGCGCGGCGTCGACCAGCGCAAGGTCCTGCTCAACATCGGGCAGCTGCTCGAGCGCGCGAACGGCTCGAAGCCTGCAGGCTCGGACCTGCCGTCGTTGGCGACGGTCTACGAGGGCGCCGAATTCGAGGTCACGAGCTCTGCCTTCGACGACGCCTCGCAGACCGACACGCTCACGATCCACGCGCGCAAGGGCGGGCGGTTCTCGGCCTATGAGTGCGATATCGTGGCCACCTTCGCGTTCCGCCCGGTCAACGGCCTTTGGGAGCTCGTCGACGCCACCGTGACCGACGACGCCTGGGTGCGCCGCTTCGACCCGCTCATCGGCATGTGGCAGGGCACGTTCAAGAGCCAGGACGTGAGCGCGGGCGCCAAGTGCCTCGCGGGTGGGCGCACGCCGCTCACCATCACCATCACCTCGTGGGAGGACACCGGGACCGGCGCGCGCATCCACGGCACGATCTCCGGCGTCGCCCACTACCACCGCAGCCCCGCCAAGGACCAGAACACCACCGGGGGCGATGCCGTGCTCGACAACGTGCCGTTCACCGCAACGCTCTACGAGCCGGAGAACATCCAGCTCTCGAGCGAGGCGACCTTCATCGCAACGCTGCCCGAGGATGTGGGAGGAACCGTCTCGATCACGCTCGTGTTCGGAACCTCCGACGACGGCTCGTCCGTGACGGCGACCGTCGCCACCGAGCATCCCTTCGAGGACACCTTCCTCCTCATCCCCTACCAGAACAAGGTCATCTTCGCCGACAACTACGAGCTCGTGCTCCTCGATGAGAGCGAGCTTCCCGGCGAGGAGCCTGGGAACGCAGGGGGCGTCGACGGCGCTGCTGAGGCCGAGCAACCTGCCGGGGATGCGCAGGAGGACGCGACCGAGCAGGCACAACCCTGAAAGGAATCCTGATGCCAATCCAGAAACCCGCCCCACTCATGATCGGCAACAAGGCGTACTACACGCTGACCTCCTACGACCCCGTCGAGGTCGAGGTCATCGTGCCCTTCATCACCGATGAGGAGGTCGACCTCGCGCTCGGGAGCCTGCTCGAGGACGAGGGCGGCACCGTCGAGAACCTGTCGGACCCCGACTGGATCGCCAAGCACTTCGAGGGCCTGCGCTCCACCGACGAGCTGCACCGCGTGCTGCGCGCCCGCCTGCGCGAGATGAACGAGCAGTTCGCCGAGGACCAGAAGCGCGACAAGTGCATGGTCGCGCTGGCCGAGCGCCTCGGCCAGTCCGTCCCGCCCGAGCATGTCGCCTCGGTGCGCGCCGGTATCTACGCCAACTTCCAGCAGCGCGCCGCAGCCAACGGCATGTCCATGGACGACTTCATCGCGAAGGGCGGCATCTCGGCCGCCGAGTTCGAGGGCATGCTCGACGCCCAGGCCATCCAGACCTCCCAGATCGACGCCGCACTCGACGCCTACGCCCACGAGAAGAAGCTCTCCGTGGACGAGCGGGAGTTCGGACCGCTCCTGGGCATGAAGCCCAACGATGTGAAGAACCTCATCAAGCAGGCACGGGCTGCGGGACGCTACGAGGACATCCGCGAGGCTGCGCTGCGGGCGAAGGCAGGCGAGGCCGTGGTCGCCGAGTGCTCCTGCACCTACCATCACGAGAGCGAGGACGAGGCAGCCGAGCGCCTGAAGATGCTCCGCGACCTCATGGCCAACGGCTAGGCGCTCCTCCCCTATCTCAGATCTACCGCGCGCGGGCCATCGAGCCCGCGCGTTCTCCCATACAGCAGAACGTCCGCGCGATGCCCGCACGGTCGCAGACGTCGAGCAGGTCTGCGAGCACCGCATCGCCGCTCTCGAAGAAGCGCAACAGCGCATCCGTCACACCCCGCTCGCCGCCGAGCACCCCCATGAGGATCCTCAGGCCATCCCCGTCGAGCGTGAGCCGGTGGCACACGGCCGGCTCGCCGAAGGCAAGCATGGTCATGCGCCCGCTGCTGCGCTGGAAGATGTGCACGCCTCCCTCCTCGCGGAGCGCGACACCGACCGTGCGGATCTCGTCCTCTTGCTCGAACCGAGCGACTTCGACCATCTCTCCCACATGCATGCACCCTCCTTGTCCACTCTGTATGCGAACAAGTGTACGATATGCACAGGACAGCAATCCTCGCCCGAACGCAACCGGCCCCGCGTGAGGCGGGGCCGGGACAGTCCAGATCGGATTGCGGCGATGCGCTATGCCTCGGGCGTGATGACCTCGACGCCGCCCATGTAGGGCACGAGGGCCTTGGGCACGGTGATGGAGCCGTCAGCGTTCTGGCAGTTCTCCATGATGGCGGCCATCGTGCGGCCCACGGCGAGGCCGGAGCCGTTGAGGGTGTGGACGAAGCGGGTGCCCTTGAAGTTGGCCGGGTCGCGGTACTTGATGTTGGCGCGGCGGGCCTGGAAATCCCAGCAGTTTGAGCAGGACGAGATCTCCTTGTAGGTGTTGTAGCTGGGCAGCCACACCTCGAGGTCGTAGGTCTTGCATGCGGAGAAGCCGATGTCGCCGGTGCAGAGGGTGACCACGCGGTAGGGCAGCTCGAGGAGCTGCAGGATCTTCTCGGCCTCCGCCGTCATCGACTCGAGCTGGTTCATGGAGTCCTCGGGCGTGGCGAACTTGACCATCTCGACCTTGTCGAACTCGTGCACGCGGATGATGCCGCGGGTATCGCGGCCGGCGCTGCCCGCCTCCTCGCGGAAGCAGGGCGTGAAGGCGGTGTACCAGAGCGGCAGCTGGCTTGCGTCGAGCACCTCGCCGCGGTGGAGGTTGGTCAGGGGCACCTCTGCCGTGGGGATGAGGAACATGTCGCCGCTCACGTGGAAGGCATCCTCCTCGAACTTGGGCAGCTGGCCGGTGCCGAACATGGTATCGCGGCTCACGATGACGGGCGGCCACCACTCCTTGAAGCCGGCGGCGGCGTGGGTCTCGATCATGAAGTTGATGAGGGCGCGCTCGAGGCGGGCGCCCATGCCGCCCAGCACGTAGAAGCGGGAGCCGGAGAGCTTGATGCCGCGGTCGAAGTCGATCATGCCCAGCTCGGGACCGAGGTCCCAGTGTGCCTTGGGCTCGAAGTCGAACGTGCGCGGCGTGCCCCAGCGGCGCGCCTCGACGTTCTCGGAGTCGTCCTTGCCGTAGGGGATGTCCTCGTTCGGGAGGTTGGGGATGCGGGAGACGAGGTCGAAGAGGGCCTTCTCGAGCTCGGCGCGCTTCGACTCGAGCTCGGCGATGCGCTCCTTGCCGGCGGCGACCGTGGCCTTGGCGGCTGCAGCCTCGTCGGCCTTGCCCTCCTTCATGAGCTTGCCGATCTGCTTGGAGAGGTTGTTGCGCTCGGCCTGGAGGGACTCGACCTCGGTGATGCAGGCGCGACGGGCCTCGTCGAGTTCGAGGAAGGACGCACGGTCCCACGACGAGTTGCGGGATGCCATGGCCTTATCGACCAGGTCGGGGTTCTCGCGGACGAACTTGATGTCGAGCATAGCCACTCCTTTTTCTCAAACCTCTGGGCCGAATACGGCCGCTGTACAAGTATATACTTGAAGGCGAACCAGCGCAGCATCACCGGAGGTACCCGCATGCAAGCCGTAACCGATTTCTTCGTGTGGCTCTTCACCGACCGCATGGGCGTGGTCGCCCTCATCGTGGGCGGCATCCTGCTCTTCCTGGTCATCGCCTTCATCCTCGAGCGCCGGACCCGCAAGCAGTACTACAACCACGCCAAGTCTGCCGACGACTGGGATTTCTTCGACGATGACGAGAGCGGCTGGTCCGAGTTCGAAGACGACAACAAGTAGCGATTGCCTTCCAACATATCCTTCGGCTCAACTGCCACGCGGAGCGCCTCCCGTGGCAGTTGCTGGTTTTCGCCCCTGCAGCCTGCCATGATTGATGCAGGACAAGGGAAAGGACTCCGCTATGGAAATGGGTAAGGAAATCCGCAGGCTGCGTACCGCACGGGGCCTCACGCAGGAAGCGCTCGCCGCGGCGCTCAATGTGACCGCGCAGACCGTGAGCAAATGGGAGTGCGGCACCAGCGTGCCCGACGTGCAGATGCTTCCCGAAATCGCCGTGTTTTTCGGGATCACCATCGACCAGCTTTTCGCCATGACGCCCGAGCAGCAGCTGGAGCGGATCGAGAACCGCATCTACTGCCACGGCCTGTTCGACGAGGCGGAGAAGCGGCAGATCGAGCAGCAGCTTTCAGCCATCGCCGAGAACCCGCAGCATGCGGGTGGGGCGCAGCTGGTGCTCGCAGAGCTCTACAACCATCAGGCCGAGCAGTACCGCCTGCTGGCGGTCTCCCACGGCAAGCAGGCGGTGGAGCTGACCGGGGGCAGCAGGGAGGCCGTGAGCGAGCTCGCCGACGCGTGGGGCAGCTACATCCCCGACTGGAACGTGCGCAACCACCACGCCCTCATCGAGTGGTACGGCGACTTCTGCCAGCGAAACCCGCAGAATCGCGGCGCCCTCATGTGGCTGCTCGACAACCTCATCGACGATCGGCGCCTTGCCGAGGCGCGCGCCTGGCTGGAAAAGCTGGATGCTATCGACACCACTTTCCGCACCCCGCTCTACCGCTACCTCATCGCCCTCGCCGACGGCGATGGCGATGAGGCGAACGAGCTGCTCCGCCAGCTGGAGACCCTGAAGGACCAGGATTGGGGATGGGCCGTCTCGTTGGGCGATATCCACACCCTGCGGCAGGAATACGACGAGGCGATCGGGTGGTATCGCAGGGGGCAGGAGCTTCAGCCCTCCCCCAAGTTCACCGACAGCGCCACCAGCATCGCCCATATCTGCGAGATCAGGGGCGACAAGGCGGGGGCCATCGAGGCGTATCGCGAGGTCCTGCGCCTGCTGCGCGAGGAGTGGGGCATCGTGAGCGGCGAGACGTACGACGAAGTGGAGCGCGCGATACGGTCGCTGCAGTAACAAAAGGGCGGTTCTTTCCGTCACCTGCATGTTTCAGCATTTCGGGGGGTACCCCCTAAGTGCAGCATTTTGGGGGGTACCCCCCAAATGAAGTGCAAAACCGCGTGGAGCTAACAAGAAAGCCCGCCGCAGACGCGACGGGCTTTTTCGTGCAGGTATATCTCGCGAAGCTTTAACGCTTGGAGAACTGCGGGCGCTTGCGGGCCTTCTTGAGGCCGTACTTCTTGCGCTCGACCGCGCGGGAGTCGCGGGTCAGGTAGCCGGCCTTCTTGAGCTCGGCGCGGTAGTCGCCGGCGTCGAGGAGGGCGCGGGCGATGCCGAGGCGCAGCGCACCGGCCTGGCCGGTCACGCCGCCGCCGTCGAGGTTCGCGAAGACGTCGAACTTGTCGGCGGTCTCGGTGAGCTTGAGGGGGGCGAGGGCGTTCTCGACGAGCTGGAGGCGACCGAAGTAGGCGACGCCGTCCTTGCCGTTGCAGGTGAGCTTGCCGGTGCCGGGAACGAGGCGGACGCGGGCGACAGCCTCCTTGCGGCGGCCGGTGCCCCAATAGGTAGCGGTGTTATCGGCCATCGGTTATGCCTCCACTTCGATCTTGACGGGGTTCTGGGCCGCGTGCGGATGCTCGGGGCCAGCGTAGACCTTGAGCTTCATGCCCTGCTTGCGACCGAGGGTGGTCTTGGGAAGCATGCCCTTGATGGCGTGCTCGACGACACGCTCGGGGTGGTTGGCCATAGCGTCCTTGTAGGACTCGAACTTGAGGCCGCCCAGCCAACCGGAGTAGCGCCAATAGCGCTTATGGTCGGCCTTGACGCCGGTCAGGACGACCTTGTCGGCGTTGATGACGACGACGAAGTCACCGGTGTCGGTGTTGGGGGTGAACTGGGGCTTATCCTTGCCACGCAGGATCATAGCGGCCTTGGTGGCAAGGCGGCCAAGCGTGAGACCATCGGCGTCGATGAGCACCCACTTGCGCTCGACTTCGCCCGGCTTGGCGTAATGAGTCGACTTCTTCACTGGACTCCTCCACTTGCGTTGGTGCGGCGGCATCTGGACATACCTCCGCGGATTTTCTTTCACAGATTACGGGGCTCTGCAAAGAAAGCTTCAAGATTGTACAACAAATCAAGCGCTGATAAACGCGCGAATTTCGTCCAATCTCGCAAGAGTCTGGTTGCGTCCCTGGAAGTAGAGGTCGAGGAGCGGCGCACCGTCCTTCTCGGCGACGCTCACCGTGACGGGCTTCTCCGGTGCGATGACGAGCAGTTTTCCCTGTTTCTCCAGCTCAAAGAGCTGTTCGCGCTGATCGTTGTAGCGCTGGCCGCGCGTTTTGAGCGCATCGAGGAAATAGGGGAACTTATCGTAGCGATGCGAGCGGATCGCAAGTTTTTCACAATCCAGGGGCTTTTTGTAGGCGCGGTCCTGCGTGAGGACGACCACCGCCTGGTCCGCCGGCTCGTATCCCTCGGGAGCTTTGGCGTCATCGAGGCCGAGCGCCACGGCGAAGGGGACGGAGTCCGCAGTCCCTCCGTCGAGCAGGCGCATGCCGTCCACCTCGACGATCTGCGAGATGCCGGGAAGCGATGCGGATGCCTGGACCTTGGGCAGGTCCTCGGGCATGTGTGCCACGCGCAGGTACGCGGGACCGCCGAAGACCACGTCGGTCGCCACGACGTAGAGGGGCAGCGGACTGGTGTTGAACGTCTCATTGTCGAAGGGGTCGAGGCGGTTCTGGATCTCGTCGTACATGAACTCGGGGTTCGTGATGTTGCCGTTCTTGACGAGCGAATAGATCGACATGAGGCGCGGATCGTCGCGGAAGGCGAGCATGACGCGCATGGTGCGGCCGTGCTGGCGGGCGACGTAGTTGCCGCCGTTCATGGCGCCTGCCGAGACGCCCCAGACGCTCGAGAACTGGTCGATGCCGTTCTCAAGCAGCACATCGAGCACGCCGCCCGTGTAGATGCCGCGGTACCCGCCGCCTTCGAGGATCAATGCCGTCTTCGCCATGTGGTGCCTCCCGTGTTTCACTTAGGCTAGTATAGCGCCGACGGCGTGCGCGGGCTGCTACACTGCAAGGTGAACGCCGCGCGAGAAGGGCCTCCCATGATTATCCGCTTCGCCATCGACGCCGACACGCCGGGTATCCACAGCCTGCTCAGCCAGGTGCTGGAGCTGCACGCTGCGGGACGCCCCGACATCTTCCGCTCGGGTACGTGCAAGTACACCGACGAGCAGATCCACGAGCTTATCGCCGACGAGGAGCGCCCGCTGTTCGTGGCGGTCGCGGAGGATGCTGCGCCGGGCGAGCTCCTGGCCTACGCCATCTGCAAGATTGAGGACTTCGGCGGGAGCAACAACAGCCAGCCCATCCGCATGCTCTACATCGACGACTTCGTGGTGGACGAGACGGCACGCGGACGGCATGTGGGCACCGAGCTGTTCGAGCATGTGAAGGATTGGGCCCGCGAGCAGGGCTTCTACAACGTGACGCTCAACGTGTGGGAGTGCAACCCGGGCGCCCGCGCGTTCTACGAGGCCATGGGCATGAAGGTCCAGAAGACAGTGATGGAGGTTATCCTATGAAGCTCGTCATCGCATCCGACATCCACGGCGCCGCGGACTGGTGCGCCAAGCTCATGGACGCCATCGAGCGCGAGAGCCCCGACCGCGTGGTCCTGCTCGGCGACGAGCTCTACCATGGGCCGCGCAACGACCTGCCCGCGGACTACGCCCCCAAGCGCGTCATCGAGATGCTCAACAGCATCGCCGACCGCGTGGTCGCCGTGCGCGGCAACTGCGAGGCCGAGGTGGACCAGATGGTGCTCGATTTCCCCTGCATGGACGATTACGCCACGCTCGATGACGGCGGGCAGCAGCTCTTCCTCACGCACGGGCACGTGTGGGGGCCGGGCTTCCACAACAGCATCGAGCACATGCCCGAGCTCGTGGAGGGCGACGCCCTGCTCTACGGCCACACGCACATCAAGGTGCTCTCGCAGATCGACGGCATCACGATCTTCAACCCGGGCAGCGTGGGCATTCCCAAGGATGGAAGCCACAGCTACGGCGTGTACGACCGCGGCACGTTCAAGCACCGCGAGCTCTAGGACCGCGTTTTGGGGACGGTTCCTTTTTCGCGGTTTTCCGCGTTTTGGGGACGGTTCCAAAAGCGCGGTTTTCCGCGAAAAAGGAACCGTCCCAAATCACAGGAAATCGAGATCTAGCGCTTCTTTCCTGCAAAGAGGATGATCGCCATCATGGCGCCGTAGTAGGCCGCGCAGATGACCATGCAGAGTGCGGCCATTCCCATCGACCGCGCCGCCAAGCCCACCAGGATCAGGATGGGCGCGCCGAGCACGATGCCGAACGAGCTGCCCAGCACCAGGTTGTTTGCCGCGGGCGTCTTCATGAGCGGGTCGATCTCGCGCAGCAGCAGCACGCCTGACGAGATGGTGCCCGTCATCATGCCGTACATGCTCACCAAACCCTCGTAGTAGTAGCCGGGATAGACCTTCTTGCACACGTAGCGCAGGTGCACCAGCGTGAGGGCGGCACCCGCCACCACCAGCAGCACGAACGGCAGCCAGAGCCCCCGCAGGTCCGAGACCTCGATGGTGCTGATCGCCGAGACGATCATGATGTCGAACGCGAAGCCCGAGATGCGGCTCAGCAGATAGTTGTTCTGGTACTGCTGCGTCATGAGCCTGCGCGAGCGGAGCGCCTTGAGGATGAGGCGCATGACGATGGCGAGGCCCGAGCCGAAGATGAAGTTGAAGCCCCAGAGCAGCGGATTGAGCGTGTTGGCAACCCCAGGCGCAGCTGCCGCAAGCAGCGAGGTTGCCGTGCGGATGGCCAGGAACGTGGCCAGGTACACCGCCAACACGAGCACCATCTGGATGGAGAGGCGGTCGACGGACTCGCTCACGGGCACCTCGCCATCGGTCTCGAAGTCCTTGACGGAGAGGCTGCCCGAGACATAGCCGTGGTCTTTGGCGCTGACCCTGCCCTTGCGCGCGAGGTAGTTGACGTAGATGACGCCCACGATGCAGGCGCACAGGTATCCGGCCGCGGCGATGGCGACGCCGAAGGAGCGGCCGCCCACGAAGCCCAGGCTCTCGTAGGAGGTGCCGATGTTGTTCGCCTGGCCGGGCCCCTGACCGTATCCCATGGGAAGCAGGATGCCGGAGGCTGGGAACAGGTTGGGCATGATGGTGAGCGCCAGCAGGATGGTGATGCCCAGGCCCACGAAGCCCTGCACCATGTAGGTGCTCACGACGATGGCGCCCGAGCGCAGGCCCGTCAGGCTTCCGTCGTTGTCGCTTTTCTCGGGAACGCGCAGCGTGAGGGCGATGAAACCGATGGTGATGCCGTGGTAGGTGAGTCCCTCCATGAAGTACGAGTCGATCTTCACAACACCCACGAGCTTGAACGCGAGCAGCACGAAGCCTGCGATGACGGCGGCGGGCACCATGGATTTGCGGATGGCGGGAACCACGCGGCAGAGCCCGTACGCCGCGAGCAGGGCGACCGAGATGTAGCCGAGCTGGATGATAGGGGTCCAGAGGGCGGTGTTCGCTGCCGAGTAATCCATGGGCGCTCCCCTACTTGCCGGCAATGCGATAGACGTAGCGGTATTTGAGGGCGTTGAACGGCATATCGCCGCGCACCTCGTAGTGCCCGAGCGATTTGCCCACGTGCGCGATGAGCGTGTTGCGCAGGAAGATTCCGATGCCGTCGATATCCTCGACGTTCACGCGCACGGGCTCGCTGCCTGCGGCGTCGGGGGTGAAGGTGGCGTATCGCGCATGGGCGGCAAGCGTGCCGGTCGTCGACGAGAGCAGATTGTGATCTGCATCGTAATGGTCGAGTGTGACATGGTCGGAGAAGAGCGGGGCATCTGGGTCCGCCTCCGCCATGAGCTGCTCGAGCTGCTCCTGCTGCCAGGCATCCCACTCCGTGACGGTGCGGAACCTGCCCCCCTCGAGGTAGCCCGTCTCGAGGTAGCGCGCCGAGAAGGAGCATCCGGGCGCCGTGCACCACACGCGATGGTCATCGGAGGCGAGCGTGGAGACGGCGCCGCATTCGGGGCAGACGAACAGCGTGCTCTCCATGCCCAGTGCGAGGTGACGGCCGCGGAAGCGCACCGGTTCGCCCTCAGCGCGGGAAATCTCGTCCTGCCGCGCGTAGGCGTCCTCGTGGAGGTCGCGTGCGATGGCGGCGGCAAGCTCGTCGTCGGTCATGGCGGCCATGGCATCGGCATCGTAGACGCCGGCGAGACGCAGATGAAGACGACCCTTGCGCATGGTGGTTGCCCAGCGCGGGTAGGTGAGGTAGCCGCCCTCGAAGCGCACGCACACCAGCTTGCCGGCCTTGCGCGCCACCTTGGCGGTAGCAGGCGGAATGGATGCAGTCAGGCCGTCGAACGAGCGGTCGCCCTCGGGGAACAGCGCCACGCTCGCACCGCCCGCGATGGTCTTGAGCAGCTCACGCGTGCTGCGCAGGCCCATGCGGCCCTTCTGGATGATGATGGGACAGAAGCAGCGCATGAGCAGCTTGGTCACGGTGCCCAGGTGCAGCAGGTTCTCCGTCGCGACGAAGTAGCCCTGCCTGCCCATGGCGACGCCCACGAGCACAGGGTCGAGGTTGAGGACGTGGTTGCAGACGAGCAGGTAGGGCGGCTCAATGCTGGAGAGATCGTCGAAGGTGTAGCTGAACTTGACCTTGCCGAGCAGCGCTGCGAGCGGACGCGCGAAGTTCCAGAGCCGCACGTGGCGGGCGCGGTTTTCGAGACGCTCCTGTGCGGTGGGATACATGATCGGCATGGCTCTTCTCGGGTCGTAAGGGAGGCGCTGCGTACGATTTACTGACTAAACGTATAGTACTACGAAGGGGGTGCGCCGCGCCAAACCGCGATCGCAGGTGCGATTACCCGGACAAGCAACTATGCCCTTTGGCAAAGTTATTTGGGGTCGCGAAAAAGGAGCCCGAATAGTTGCCGTGAAGGGCATAGTTGCGCTGCAACGCGAGCCATACCGCTGCAAAAGTGAAGTGTCAGGCGGGCCAGATCTCGCAATCTGCAATACGCACGAAGTTGTGGCCCGCCATCTCGTAAATCTCGAACGTGCCCTTGATGACCACCTCGGAGCCCTCCACCAAAATGGACATATCGTCCAGGGGATGGTCAATGGTGAAGCCGATGCCGCGCTGGCAGCACTTTGTAGCGTCCTCGACATAGCAGGAATACGAGCCCACGCCGGTCTCCTCGTCGATTGCAAGGATCATGAGGCCGCCTTTCAAGGTAACGGTTGCGCCCTCGTACTGCTTGGGCGTCCGAGTCATGTTGACGACCTCGGCAAACAGCATCGTGGGGCTCATGCCCGTTAGGTCGATCTCGTCGACATGCTCGGTCGCCTCGGTATCCACCGCTTCCTGCGTCACCTCAACGACATCGGCGTCCGTGACCTCGCCAGAGCCATCGGATGCAGCGGGGCTTCCCGAACACCCCGCCAGCGCGCATAGGATGAACATAGAGACGAGTAGCTTCTTCATCGTGCGTTCCTCACGTAGCAGATCACCGCAATGACAAGATATACCATCGCGTCGACCGCGATGATAGTGCTTCCAACAGGGGTTCCCACAACGATGGAGATAAGCATCCCCACCAGCACACTGACAACCGAGAAGGCACACGAGGAGATCATCACATTTCTGTAGCTGTGATACAGGTGCATGGCAGATCGCACGGGAAACACAACGAGGGCGGTGATGAGCAGCGCCCCCACGAGATTCATGGAGATCACAATGACGACACCCATGATCACACCCATAGCGGTTTTAACTCGCTCGACGGGAAGGCCGGTCGCTCTCGCGTATTCCTCATCGAAGGTGATAAGGAAGATCTTGTGGTAGTTCGCCACGAAGAAGGTGACGACCACAACAGCAAGAACCAAGCTGATCGCAATATCGGACTGCGTCAGCGTGAGAATCGAGGTCGACCCGAAGAGCACGCCACACACGTCGCCTGCAACATTCGCAGAGTTGGAGAAGAGGTTCATGAGCAGGTATCCCACCGCCAGCGCCCCCACAGAGAGCATCGCAAGCGACGAGTCGCCCTGGGTGTTGCCGAGGCTGTCCTTTCTCATAAGGAACAGAGAGCACAGAACTGTGAGGATCAGGGTGAGCAAGAGGTTGTCCACCAGCTGGAGCAGCCCTGCAAGAGCCATTGCGCCGAATGCAACGTGGGAGAGCGAGTCGCCGATGAACGACTGGTGGTTCAGCACCAAGGTCATCCCGAAGAGCGAGCAACAGAGCGCTGTCAGGATGCCGACGACAAGCGCCGCCTGAACGAACGGGTAGCTCAAATAAACCGGGAGCATCTCGAGCATGCCCATCACGCCCCTCTCCCGTCTTCGATGAAGGCCTCACCGTCGAGGTGGATCGCTTTCGACGCGTATGACAGCGCCTCTTTGTCGTGGGAGACCATGACGATGGTCATGCCACCCTGGTTGAGCTGCTTGAGCAGCGTGAACAGCGCATGCGTTGTCTGCGCGTCGATCTCGTTGGTGGGCTCGTCGAGCACGAGAAGCCTGGTGGCAGACGCCAGGGCCCGTGCAATCAGCACGCGCTGCCGCTGGCCACCCGACAGTTGGCGGTAGTCCGAGGTTTCCAAATCCTCGATGCCCATCCGCTGGAGGCTGAGCCATACGCGCTCCTGAACCTCCTGGTTCTTGGAGAACACGGGGGGTCTGCACTTAAGACCTGCGGCGATAATCTCAAAACACGTTGCCGGGAAGTCGAAGAGCAGGGGGTTGAGCTGCGTCAGGTAGCCGATCTCGCACGCATCGACCGTGCAAACAACCTTGCCGGACAGAGGCTTGATGATACCGAGCATCGTCTTTAGGAGCGTCGATTTGCCGCAGCCGTTCTCGCCGTAGATAACCGCGTAGTCGCCCTCATCGATCTTGAGGGAAACGCCTTCGAGAACCGGCTTGCGCGGATACCCGATGGTCGCATCGGCAAGCTCGATCATGCAGCCATCCCCTCTTTCAGCGTTTCGAGGTTCTGCTCCATCAACGCAAGATAGGTCACACCGGCATCCATGTCGTTCCTCGTGACCGCCTGCATGGAATTCAGCGATAGCACCTCGACGCCGTCGACACCCGCTTGCGCGATGATCGACTGGGCGATCTTCGGGTCGTTGCCATCGATGACAAACACGTGAGTCAATTCATGTTCCACGAGCACGTCCGCCAGCTCTGCAACAACTTGGAAGCTGACTTCGCTCTCCGCGGAGCAGCCCGAGAACGCCGCATAGCATTCGAGGCCATAGTCATGCGCGAGGTACGCGAATGGGAACCTATCGGCAATGAGCAGCGTCCTACTGGTGCCGGCAAGCTCCTGCTCGTAGCGGGCATCGAGCGCCTCGAGCTGTGCAATATAGTCGGCGGCGTTTGCCTGGTATGCCGTAGTGTTCGCAGGGTCGATCGCCTGGACGGCATCCGCAATCGCCCCCACCATCTGCACCGCATTCTCCAGCGACAGCCACACATGCTCGTCGTACTCGTGCTCGTGCTCATAGCCATCCTCGTGCTCGTGGCCGTCGTGGTTGCCCCCTGCGATCAACGACCCCTGAAGTACCTCGAAGCAGTTGATTGTGACGCGCTCATCGTTGGGATGCTGGGCAAGCACGTCATCAACCCATGCGTCGGACTCCCCGCCCACGTAGATGAACACATCGCACCCGGCGATGGCCAGGATATCCTGGCTCGATGGCGCATAGGAGTGCATATCGACACTGTTATCGATGAGGCAGATCACCTCGATATCGCCATCGTCCTGAACGATCTCCCGAGTGAAGTCGTACAGCGGGAAGATCGTCGTGACAATGGTCGTTTTGCCCTCGGAACTGCCGGGCGCCGAGCAACCGAGCAACAGTGAAAGCAAAGCGAACACCGAAATATGAGCAAGAATCTTCTTCATGCCCCTATGATTGTTGACATCACCAAGTTGCGCATCAAGAAGAAGGTCGAATTATATAGAGAGGAAAGGTTGGTTCACGCGCATTTCGGCATGACTCCCCCTGCCGAGCGCTTTCCGTGAGGTTCCATGGCGCTGTTCGTCTTCAACATAGTCGTTCTGAGCATCTTCGTCATCGCGGTGTTCGTTGCGTTCGCCAGCTTCGCCCATTCCAAGAGGCGCCTCTGCCTCTATGAGGGGATTCTGGCTGCCTGCTTCCTTCTCGACCACCTCATCATCTTCGCTGCTGAGTTCCTCTTCAACACCTATCCCAACGTCTGCCCAGAGTACAACTTCATCTCCGCTCCAGAGGTGAAGATCTTCATCTTCATCTTCAGACAGATCGCGTACCTGCTCGTTGCCAAAGAGCTCTTCGAGCTTGAGTATCCAAAATGGCTCTATGGCATCTTTCCGCTACTCTTCATCCTCTATTGGAATATCCACGCGCAAGTCGCCATCTCGAGCTTGCGTTTTCCTGCCTGGATCTTCTACACGGTTATGCAGATATATCTGCTGGTCCTTATCATCTTCTGCTCGAGGACGGAGAGAACGCACACGAGCGCTAACCTAAAGAAGCTGCTTCGCATCTCCCTCGTCTTCTTGATCCTCATTGTCGCGTTCGACCTTATCTGGTTGTTTGATCTGAACGAATACAATCCCTTCGTCGCCATCATGGGAATCGCCTATGAGAACAACGTTTTCGAGACGGCGTTGCATGTAACGTATTGCATTTTCATCGTCGGCTCGGTGCTCAAATGGTTTGACGCACAGTTCAAGCAGTACAAGCAGCCGTCCAGCGCCTTCAGCGAAGAGTGCGTCGAAGCCGCTGTCAAGGACCTCAAGCTCACGAAGCGCGAGGAAGAGGTGTTCAGGCTCCTGCTTGAGGACTATTCCTACCAGGAGATCTGCGACAAGCTCGTGGTCTCGATGAGCACCGTGAAGTCGCACGCGCACAACATTTACGACAAGGCGGGATGTTCCAGACGCAGCGACCTCAGACGCTTGGTCTCACGCGGAAACCGTCCCTAGCCTTTGCCATCCTCACAGCTCAACCGAACTAAACGGACCTTCAGCTAGCTCGTAGCCACGTCTCATACCTTGGTACGATGCGATTTCAAACCTACGGTTGTTCCTCGTCCGAAGGGCTTCTCCCTACCATCTTTCCCAAGGAAATGCACGGTTCGTGCAACACCAAGGGAAAGGAAGGAACCCCATGTCCAAAGAGATGACCCGCCGCAACTTCGTTGTAGGAGGCGCCCTTGCAGGAGCGGCAGCGGCGCTTGCAGCATGCGCTGGAGAGACCCCCGCTCCCGAGGGCGACGCCGAGCCCGAGGGCGAGGCTGTACCCGAGGTTGAGAACCCCGCAGACCTCGTGCTCAAGAACGCCGTCGTCTACACCGTCGACGACAGCTTCTCCGTCGTATCCGCAGTCGCCGTGAAAGGCGACGAGATCATGGCCGTGGGCTCCGACGCCGACATGGACGCCTTCATCGGCCCCGACACCGACGTCATGGACCTCGAGGGCAAGATGGTGAGCCCAGGCTTCATGAACGGCCACGACCACGTCGAGGCCAAGCCCGCAGATGCGTGCGACCTCTCCGCCTGCGCCATCGACCTCGAAGAGTACATCAAGGCCATCCACGCATACGTGGACGCAAACCCCGGACTCCCCTACTACGCTGCAAAGCCGGCAGACCTGCGCGCTTGGCCCAACAGCGCGCCCGACAACAAGCGCCTCAACGAGGAGTTCCCCGAGACCGCCATCTACATGTCCGATGCGTCGTACCACGGTAAGATCGTCAACCAGGCGCTTCTCGACCTCGCGGGCATCGATGAGAACACGCCCGTGCCCGAGGGCGGCACCGTGTACCACTATGAGGACGGCACGCTCAACGGATACTTCTCCGATGCCGGCTCGATGTTCGACAACCTGCCCGAGCTTCCCGATCCCACCGACGAGCAGCGCATCGCGGCATACAAGGAGTTCGAGGCCATGGCCAACTCCTATGGCATCACCGGCTTCCACGACGGTGGTAGCGACGAGTCTAAGATGAAGCTCCTCCACGACTACGGCGAGACTGGCGAGATGCATCTGCGCATCTCCCTGCCGCTCTGGGCAACCGACGCCGGTGAGATCGACGCTGATCTCGGTGCGAAGGTCGTGGAGATCATCGACCGCAATCAGAACCTCAACTCCGATTTCGTGCGCGTTAACTCCACCAAGGCCATCATCGACGGCGTGCCCGAGGGCAAGTCCGCCTACATGCTCGAGCCCTATGCCGAAACCGCGGGCGTGGATCCCGACTTCCGCAGCTATCCGTATTGGGCAGACCAGGATGTCCTGAACGAGTTCGTGAAGACAGTCAACGAGGCGGGCTACTCTGTCATCATCCACACCATGGGCGACGGCGGCGCACACATGGACACCGAGGCCTTCGAGTACTCCTACGATGCACTGGGCGAGACCTGGGCAACCAAGCGCAACGCCATCGTACACGCCACCATCATGGATCCCGACGACATCGTGCGCTGCGGCAAGATGGGTATCATCAACGCCACGCAGTGCGTGTGGTTCTACGTCGACCCGCAGTTCGGCGCTCTCGAGCTGCAGATGTTCGGCCCCGAGCGCTTCGGCCGCGAGTACAACATGCGCACCCGCCTCGACGCCGGCATGTTCATGACCAGCGGTGCCGACTACCCCATCACCCCCGACTTCAGGCCGCTGGCCGGCATCCAGTGCGCCCTCACCCAAGGCTCGCCCTATCCCGGCGACGCTGACGATCCTTCCCAGGTGCGTAACGCAGACGAGGCCGTGACCTTCGAGGAGGCCCTCAAGTGCTACACCATCTGGTGCGCACGCCAGATGGGCTTCGAGGACATCCTCGGCTCCATCGAGATAGGCAAGAAGGCCGACTTCGTGGTTATCGACCAGGACATCAGCAAGATGGACCCCAAGAGGATCTATGAGGCGAACGTGGTCTACACCATCTTCGGCGGCAAGATCGTCTACGAGGGATAAGCTCCTCTCCCCCTTATCCTCTCTTCCTTCCTGCAGGAACGCGCCCGCTCACATCCCGGCGGGCGTGTTCCTTTTGCGTACAGCGTTGGTTCTTTATTGGTGGGTACTTCGTTAGGGGTGCTCCTCAGGTGGATGAATCAGTGCGCATGCCGGGCAAGCAACTATACCTATTGACAAAGGTTTTTCGGGCTCGCGAAAAAGGAGCCCAAATAGTTGCCGTGAAGGGCATAGTTGCGCTGCAACGCGAGCTATACCGCTGCGCCGAACCGCCCTTCAAACCCGTTATACGTCGCGAATCCCAGCATGTACATCGAGAGCATCATCGCCATATCCATCTCCTCGCTGCTGGCGATGTTCGAATACCTATTCGCCCGATTATGGAGCTCCTCATAAACAGTGTCCTGCGGAGCGTTTAGCGCCGACGACTCCGCCAGAACCTCCTGCACAACCCTGGGCAGCGCGAAACATATCTGCAGGAACGCGTCGTATTCACCAGTCACAATCTCATAGAACTTGTCGATGCTCACGCGGCGAATCCGCTTGTGCGAGCATCTCTGCCCATCCACCGTCGTTTCCCAAACAATATTCTGGGACCTTTTTGCAATCGCCTCGACAAGGAAACATGCGGCGTCATCATCTCTGAGAAGAGCGTTCTGTGCTTTCATGTACGTCTTCTGGGATGACGCTGAATTCATGGTGTTGTGCTTGTTTTTCATCTCGACGTATACCCGATGAACCGTGTTGCCCGCATCGATCTCGAACCCATCGGGAAAGTCGACGATGACGTCCCATCCGCCTTCCTTGCCGTTAGGAGGAACATGGCATCCATCGATATAGTCGAAGATACGCTGGTGGAAGTAGCCTATGTCGTTGCTGTTGGTCTTATCACGCTGGCGGAATATCTCTGACGAGATGATTCCCTCCCATGTCTCGCCGTACACCGCCTTGTCGAACACCATCTTGATGGGATCGATCGTATTCTTGTTGAATCGCTCGACATCGAAAGGAACGAGCTTGTCGCCATATTGGCCCACCGTATTGGCAACATGCCTTTTGAAGTCCCCTTCAGAGATGAAGTCGATATCCCAAGCCATCGCTACCCCCTCAGCGCGTTGACCAACTCGACGCCGATGCGTCGAGCCAGCTCAACCGGAACGGCGTTTCCAATTTGCCGGTATTTCTCGTAAAGCGTTCCCGAGAATTTCCATTCGTCGGGAAAGGACTGGATGCGGGCGTATTCGCGTACGGTGAACGGGCGGGTCTCATCGGGATGGCAACGCTCGGTCTGCTTTTGCGAGGGAGAGGTTGTGAGCGTAAGGCAGGGCTCATCCCAAGAGATTCGGCGTGCCATCCCGCGACGACCGCCGCCGGAGTAATAGCTTTTCTTCATGTAGGCCTTGGCAACTTCTTCTGGGAGGTCCACCCACGAACCTCCTGGCGGAACAAGCTCCATGACCTTGCGTTTTGCCTCGCTATAGGCCATGCCCTCGGATTCAGGTACATCCGTCAGAGCGTCTCGAAGCGTTGTCCAATGCTCGTCGGGTTGAGGGTAATCGAACGATATGACATCTACGAGATCATCTCGAGTCCCAATAACGATGATGCGCTCGCGTTTCTGGCCAACGCCGTAATAGCACGCATTGAGCACCTTGTGTTGCACTTGGTATCCGAGCTCTTTGAATTCATGCTCTATAGTCGCGAAGGTTCTCCCGCCATCATGGCTGAGGAGTCCGCGAACGTTCTCGAATAGGAACATGCGGGGGCGAACTTCCAGCACACAGCGCGCAAACTCAGCAAAGAGCGTGCCCCTCGTGTCGCCAAACCCGAGCTTCTTGCCTGCATAGCTGAATGCCTGGCATGGAGCTCCACCCGAAACAAGGTCGACTTTTCCTACCCACTGTGTGAAATCAACGGTGTGGACATCGCCTTCGACAACATTCCAATTTGGACGATTGGTGCGAAGCGTCTCGCAGGCTGCGTGGTCGAACTCAACGAGCGCGATGTGGTCTATCCCGGCCTGCTCGAGGCCTAGTGCGAGACCTCCTCCACCCGCAAATAGCTCGATGCCTGTAATTGGTTCTTGGATTTGGTCTGCCATCGTAACCCTTTTTGACGGTTATATCCGACAGACCTAAGAATATCCCATTTTTGACGGTTATATCCGTCAAGTAAATGCCATAGCCCTCCTACGATTCGCGTATGGATAATGAGGATGCCTGCAAATTAGTGCGGAAAACCTTAGCGGAGAACATCAAGCGATGCCGCAAGGAAGCGCATCTTTCTCAGCAGAAGCTTGCCGATTCGATTGGGATGAATCGCACATATCTGAGCGATATCGAGGTTGGCGAAGGCAACCCGTCGCTCGATGTGATCGTTAAGATCTCGCGTGGGCTAGATGTCTCTCTTGCCTATCTGTTCAAGGATTTTGACGAGCCCATCAAATAGCAGTTTGCAGCGTAAGCCTCATCAAAATCTCGCAGGGCTTGGACGTCCAACTCTCCTACCTGTTCCAAGACGTCGACCGACCTTTGTAAATGCCAAAGCTGCCCGCACGCCTTTCGATAAAGCTGGTCGCCAGCAGCCTGCACGTAATAAGAAAATCATTCAGGGGTAATTGGGGGACCATCCCCGCTGTCACTTTATTGCTGCTGGGAAGCGTTGCTCGGCTAGCTGATGCTTGTTATCTTCGTCAGCCGTCTTCCTGCGTCTGCTCTCCGAGTACGCTCTCCATATCCCTGCCTCGGTACGCAATGCGTATGACAGACACCCTCTGCGCGACTTCATCAACAAGATAAAAGACGATGTAATTGTCTACAATCAGTTTCCTTATACCCATAGAAACCCAGGGCTCCCAGGGAACCACGGCGCATCGATTGGGCATGCTCTCAAGCCCTCGCACGGCAATCCTGATGCGGTCAACCTGCTTAGCTGCTATGGCTGGCTCGACAAGCTTCTCGGCAATGTAGGCGTAGATTGCTTTGAGATCCTCGTACGCTTCTTTGGCATATGCAATTGTGTATTTCTTTGTCATATGCCCAGCTCAACCTTAAGAAGATCATCGACCTCATCTGCCGTAATGACCGAGCCTGCCTGCACCGAGGCGACGCCCTGCGCGAGCTCGACGTCAAGCTGTCCGCGCGTCAAAGACCCAATACCCAAAGGGGGCTTTGCCGGCAGGCGCACCTCAAACGGCAGACCGTTATGGAGGATGACCTGCCTATAGAACATGCTGAGAGCGCTCGAGGGAGAGATGCCCAGCTGGTCGAGAATAGCCTCGGCTTCATTCTTAAGGTTTGAATCTATACGCGAATACGCCGCAGTTGTATTTGCCATCGTTCCCACCTGGCCCATAGCGTGTCTACATTCTTTAATAATGCTTGTATTTAATTGCATATGCAAGCAATTATGGGAAAGATGTCTGGTAACTAATTTGAGGTACTAATCCATTTAGCGCAACTATTCGGGCCCGCGAACACGGAGCCCGAATAGTTGTCGTGAACGGATTATTAATTAGCCACCGAGAAGGGCACTTGGGTGCAATCGCCGCGACTATGCCACAGCTGCACGACCCTTCGCGAAGGCCTCGAGGTTGGCGTCGATAGTCTTGGGCGGCACGCGGCGCCTGATGGCGTCCTGCCACTCCTCCACCGAGAAGGGCAGCGCCGTGGCAAGCGC